>Ga0181521_10000403_pt1 | contig 51887 bp, 27 predicted proteins | sample PEATcosm2014_Bin_32_FD_119764 | JGI IMG/M metagenome (GOLD analysis project Ga0181521, IMG submission 119764) | Peatland microbial communities from MTU Mesocosm Facility, Houghton, MI, USA - PEATcosm2014_Bin02_60_metaG | ecosystem: Environmental > Terrestrial > Soil > Wetlands > Peat | place... | reverse complement strand
TGTGTAACGATCGACGTCGAGCTGCGTCCGGCGCTGGTTGGCTTCCGCCACGGCTACCTGCGCTTCCGCCTGGGCTAACTGCGCGCGAGCCTGTTCCAACTGCCCCTGCGATTGGGCGAACTGACCGCGCGCCTGGTCCAGAGCCGCCTGAAACGGCCGCGGGTCGATTTGGAACAGCAGTTGGCCCTTCTTGACGAAAGTACCCTCCGTATAAGCCTGCTGCACGAGATAGCCCGACACCTCGGCCTTGATGTCCGCGTTGACCAGTCCGTCGAGTGTGCCAATCCACTCCTTGTAAATGGGGACATCTCTTTGTGCGGCTTCCACGACTCGCACCTCAAGTAGCTGGGGTGTCGTCGCGCCACCAGCGTTGCGGGAGCACCCAGGAGCCGCCACGAACAGACCGGCGGCAAGCACAGCCAGCGTTAATTTCGAAGATCCTGCTTGCAAGAGCAACATGAATCCCCTCCTCTGAAGCGCCCGTCTTCGAGCGCATGTTATAGCACTCCCCGTTCCCTTCGCCGGATGCCGGATGACAAGCAATCGATTCAACGGCTTATCGGCGCAGTGTGCGAAACCTCACAGCGCTTGGCGTGTCGAAGTGACGGACTCCCGCCGGATTCGACGCATGTACGTCAGGGACCGCATGTTAGCAGAATGGCGCCACCGGGTAGCCGGGGTGTTAGCGGAAGGACTTACACGCTTGTTTACCCCCAGCCGATCCTTGAATTCGTATGTCCGAACACATCGGCTGGAGATGGGATCGCATTCCAAAATGGCGCGAAACAGGCGCCTGGCCGGATTCTGTTTCTAGCGTCGCTCGCCTGGGAGACCGGACGCCTGTTCTGGCCAGCGGTTCCAAATGACCGGGGACCACCCTTCAAACGTGGACGGCGAGAACCGGGCAGGGTCCCAACTGCATCACCCGATAGGTTGTTGAACCAAACACCGCAAGATCCAAGGCCCCACGGCCTCGCACTGCCATAGTCACTAAGTCCGTTTGTGCTTCCAGGGCGAGCTGAATGATTTGCCCGTATGGCTTTCCGATGCGCACCGCCGTCTTGATCTTGCAGGTCTGGCGGCTCTCCGCTGGAACTAATGTATCGAGCTGCTTCGCCGCCAGCGCTACGGCCTCCTCGACATTGTCCGAACTTGAGACGTCTTCCAACACGTGCAGCAGGGTGAGCTCGGCGTCGTACTCGGTTGTCACAGAGATCGCATAACTCAAAGCCCGCTCCGAATTCTCCGAGAAATCTGTACAGAAAAGAATTCGGTTCAAGTGGTGGACGTGCTGTCGCTCTTCAACCGCGGCAGAGTCGTTCGGCGGTTTGCAGACTGCCAGCACCGGACAGGGAGCCCTTCGCATTACCCGGTCGGTCACCGATCCCAGCATCAGGCGGTCATACCCTCGCCGGCCGTGCGTTCCCATGACGATCACGTCCGTTTGATGCGCTTCGGCAAACGACAGGATTGAGTCCGGAGCTAATCCCAGTTCCACTACGAGCTCCGGCTGAATTCCATCGGGTGTGTGGTTTTTCACCAATTCTTGCAGTCGTGATTCGCCGTCCTCGCGAAGGGCCCGGCAGAACTCATGATAGAGTCCCGCATTGACAACAAAGCCGACGGAAGGATGTCGCCATAGCTCTACTACATGTTGAGCCACCAACTTGGCGCGATAGTGCTCGGCCAGCGACACCGCATGGCGATATGCCCTTACCGAGAACTCTGAGAAATCGATGGGACAGAGGATGCGTTTTACCAGCATGGTGCCTCTTCAGGGGATCCTGGGCGGCCTACCGGATGCGCCGATGCCGCAGATCGTCTACATCTCTCATTGTCTTGCTTCGCGAATTGAACCTGTTCGGGGCCTCACCTTCAAGCGCTCGCTCCGAGCGTGATAAGGACATTATATGTCTGTATATGTCTGTCGGGCGTAGGAAAAGGCTCTGAGGTTAAAAGGGCCGCGAATCATTGAAACATATGCTGGACCCGTGGCGACTCGAACGCCGGACCTCTATCGTGTCAAAGTGGCGTGCTGGGTCCCGGTCGGCTTCCGGGCGCCGAGAGCCTCCGGGGCTCGCATTTGACCGAGCACGTACCCGTTCACGCCCACGGCGCCAGCTCCAATAGGAATCTCCACCGGCCCCCATCGGACGCGTTTCGCTTCGCTCAATTTCGAGCAGAATTCCTAGCTTGCCCACCACACCCGCGTTAACGCCTGAATCATCGCCCTTCCGCCTCTTGCGCGGCCCCTTCCAAAGCGAAGACCGCTTTCGCCGGACCCATTTCCAGAAGCACCCCGCGCTCCGGTAGCGTGAAGATGTTCCGGCCCAAGCCGTCGACCCGGGACCCGCCACCAGGTCTGGCAACCGGCCCCGGCGCGCGCTGGCAGTTTCGGCGATCAGCGATTGCTTAACGCCGCGGGCCGGACACCGCTACCGATAACGAATCATGCCGTCGGCCGCCTGCTGAACTGGATTGGCTATGGGGCGGTACTTCCACAAGTGGCGCGTTTGGATTCCTTGATTGCGCACTCACCTTTGCGGCAGGCGGTAAACCTCCAGCTTGATTGCGTCGCGCAACAGAAGCAAGTAGTCATGACCGCGGCTTGTAGCGATCCTGGAATCTATCGACTCTTTGAACGGAAGGTGGACGACAAGGACGCGCTTTCCGTCAGCCACTGAGAAAACTTCAGTGGCGCGATAGAACACTTTTCCGCTCACCCGGCGATCCGTTGCGGAGGACATGGTTATGTACATGAATTCGCAGCGGTAGTCCGCAAACCTGTCCCCTTGACCCACATCGATGAAGGTGCAGTGATCTTCTGGACTCCAGCGGGGATCCTTGGGATTTACTCGAACGATGGCATCTGGATTCACGTATTTTGCGATCCGGTAGCCCTGATAGTCGAAAAGCTTGGAGCTAAGTTCGTCGATCGACGATGTACTGCCCGCCGCAAGCACGGCGGCACAACCTGCATTGGCCTTCTTAACTCTCTCTTGAAAATCGGGACGAGTTTCTTGGGGAAGGATATATAGCCTTGTGTAGCTGCAGGATGCAACAGGCTCCAGATCGGGAACCGTAAACACTCCGTCCCCATAAGTCCCTGCATTCATGGGTACTCCGTTGCTTACTATCCGCGAAGGCTTCACCAAGCCGTCCGCTATGAGGAGGCCGTTCTTGTTGAAACGCCACGTGCCCGCGGCGATGAGAGGATCAGTTGCGACGCGCCGGGAGATCACGGTGAAAGCCCGCAGATCGATCAAGGTGACAACAGCCTCGGGGCCCGGGCCGCCGTCCGATCCACTCAAATCCACCCAGTTGATCCGGTTGAAACAGAAGCGAACGGCGAGAACGCTTCCCGCCGGATCTATAGTCAAGTCGTTATGGTCCGCCTGGCCATGTTGGTTAGGCACCCGGCCGTCGAGTGCAAGCATCTCTTCATGCGGGGCGGCCGTGTCCCAGCCGGTGATGCGCTTCAGTAACCATTGGTTATCGTGGAGCGACAGGAGGACGATCAGGGCATCGTCGGGCGTAAGCCCGACACTCCCCCGATCCGTTGTGTCCTTCTGTGCGTGCAGCGTATAGGTGAAGGCCGGTGTGGGTTCCTGGCCGAGGCAGATGGTCCTCAAGAGCGCAGCGACCAGAACCACATAGAGACGAGCACGCATGGCGAAATGGTAGCAGAAATTGCGCATGCTGAAGCTTCAATCCACGCGCCGGTCGCGGACTCGACGCGATTGATCTATCGCAGGAGCGTGGCGCATCCGAGGGGACTGCGCGGCGGTTTTGGAGCGGCTTGGCTGGACGATAAGATAAAGACTCACAACGTCATGTCGCCCGACACTATGGCAGCACCCTGAAGGACACGTTGCCAGAAGGAGCGGGTCGTCAGCCTGGCTTGGCAGCACTGATATAATTGAGCAACCGCATGGACGGCCCAACGCTAACTCTGTTTCTGGTGCAGATTAGCCTCGTGCTGGCCTTTCCGCTCTTCGTAGCCAACCTACTCAAAAGGCTGTCGCTGTCGCCGCTGGTTGTCGAACTGCTGTGCGGCGTCGCGCTAGGCCCTAGCGTTTTCGGCACGCTCGCCCCGCATCTCTACCAGGGCGTCTTCGCCGCCATGAGCCGTGCCACGCAAGCGCGCGAAGCTGTCACCGAAATGGGCCTGTTGATCTTTGTCTTCATGGCCGGCCTCGAAGTGCAAACCGGGCACTTGCGCAAGCAAGGCAAAGCCGTGATCTGGACCAGCGCGTTGGGCATCGTCATCCCGTTTGGCCTGGGGATGGGCGCAGTTTTGCTATGGCCGGGCCTGTGGAGAGCGAAATCCCAGCACAGCCTGATCCTGCTTGCGTTATTCATCGCCACCAGCCTGTCCATCTCCGCCTTGCCGGTCATCGCCCGTATCCTTGTGGATCTGAACCTGATCAAAACCGAGCTGGGCTTCATCATCATGACCACCGCCACCGTGAACGACCTGATTGGCTGGGGCCTGTTTGCGGTCATCCTTAGCAACTTCGGAGGCGAAGGCCGCTCCGGGCGGAATCTGTGGGCCAGCCTCGTGGTGGTGCTGCTGGTTTTCGGACTTATCTTGAACCTTTCCAACAAGCGGATTCAGCGCGCGGTGGTCTGGCTGAATCTGCCTAAAGAGACCTTGCAATTGAAACTGACTTTCCTGGTGGTCACCACCGCCGCCATCATTGCGCAGGTAACAGGTACGCACGCCACGCTCGGCGCTTTCCTGGCGGGCGTTGCGCTAGCGCGCATCCCGGAAGCCCGCAACCTGGCGCACGCCAGCTTTCACCGCACCACCGCCGGCATCTTCGCTACGCTGTACTTCGTGTCCATCGGGCTGCGCGCTAATTTTGTGGCCAACTTCGATATTGTCCTGGTGTTAGCGGTGCTTCTGCTGGCCTGCGCCGGTAAGATCGGCGGGGTCTATCTGGGCGGCATCCTGGGCGGCAAGACACCGCGCGAATCCCTGGTGGTGGCCTTCGGTTTGAACGCCCGCGGCGCGGTGGGAATCGTGCTGACCACCGTCGCGCTGGAATATGAGCTGATCGATCAACGCGTCTTCGTCGCCCTGATCATCATGGCCCTGGCCACTTCCGTGTTGAGCGCCATGGGCATCAAGCAACTGCTGGGTAAGACGACCGCCCAGCCCGCCGAAGAGCCGGAATTGCTGCCTTACGGTTGAGGCGTGGCTGCCGCTCGGGGGACATGTATGGGCGGTGCCTAGTATCGTTCCGCTGCGGTCATCCACTCAGGTTCCTCGATCAGTCGCTTGGACGATATTCCCAATTAAGGCTGCGGCAGACGAAGGTCTTCGTGCCACGGCGCTTTCGTATGGGATAGCCGTATACGGCAGCCGCCGGGTTTGTCGCGAACGAATACCAGCCGCCCGCCATTGCTGTCTTCTTCCACAAATTTCGCGGTTGGCGGAACGTCGTCCCAAACTCCCTCGAAATCGCTCCCATTTCCAGTACCACGTGTATCCGCAACGATTCAATCCTGAGTTCCTCCGGTGACCGCGAGACCGGAAGCAAAAGCTGTGGCGAGCTGGCAGCAGCCAGTGCCGGAGAGCTTCGACACCGTGACAGGGCCGGCCAACAGGAGTGCTACAACCGATGCAGCGCGGGTTATTCCCACAGGCTGAACGGGTGGAATTGTCTGCTAACTAAAATCAACAGCATGGTTCTTTATTTCAGACCTTGCAGGTGATAAACTCCTAAATAGGTGAGGGCGGACGATCGTTATGTTGCCAAATATGTTAGGACGGCTGGTGCAAAAGGTCGCATTCTTCGTGCCGGGCGGAGACAGCGTGCGTCCGTGGCTGCATCGCCTCCGCGGAGCGAACATTGGCCACAACGTCTGGATCGGCCTGCTGGTCTACATGGATGAGTTGCATCCGGAGGCAGTGACGATTGGCGATAACTGCACCATCGGGCTCCGAACTTCCATCTTCACGCACTTCTACTGGGGGCCGAGGCGGCCGAAAACCAACGGAAAAGTGGTGATCGGGAAGGACGTCTTTGTTGGCCCGCATTGTGTCATCCTGCCGAACGTCACGATCGGCGAAGGCGCCGTCATCCGCGCGGGCACCGTGGTCAGCAGGAACGTCCCGGCACACACCTTCTGGGGCGCGCCTCCCGCCGAGGCGCTGGGCATCGCCGAGGTCCCCTTGACGGCCGAGCATAGTTATGCAGAGTTCGCGCGCGGCGTACGCTTACGGCTTCCCCCTGTCCGAACGAATGACATCAATGCCGGCCGCCTCCCATCTCGAGTGTGAGCCGGATCAAAGGCCAGAGGAATCACGCTGATGTGCGGGATCTGCGGGATGGTGGACTTGCAGGGTGGCGCCGCCAATCCCGAACTGCTCCGCCAGATGGTGAGTACCATCCGGCATCGCGGCCCCGACGAGACGGGGCTCTACACATACCATCAGGCGGGGCTGGCGCACGCGCGCTTGAGCATCATCGACATCGCGACGGGCCGCCAGCCCATGTGCAACGAAGACCAGTCCCTCTGGATCGCATTCAACGGTGAAATCTTCAACTACATCGAACTGCGCGACGAGCTGATCGCCAAGGGCCATCGGTTTGCCACCCGTTCGGATACCGAAGTGCTTCTGCATCTGTACGAGGAAGAAGGTGAGAGGTGCACCGCCCGCCTGAACGGGCAGTGGGCGTTCGCCATCTGGGACACGCGCGGCGAGAAGCTGTTTCTTTCGCGCGACCGTTTCGGCGTCCGGCCGCTGGTATACACGCAGGCCCCGGGCGTGTTCCTCTTTGCCTCCGAGATCAAAGCACTGCTGGCGTGTCCGGACGTCGAACTTGCGCTCGATGCGCAAGCGCTCGATCAGATCTTCACGTTCTGGGTCACGCTGCCACCGCGGACCGCATTCCGGAACATACACCAGCTTCCGCCCGGCCACTCGCTGGTTCTCGAAGGTGGACGCATCCGGATATCGCGGTACTGGCATCTCGAATACCCGTCTCAAGACGGAAGTTCGCGCGCCGAAGAGGCGCTGGCCGAGGAACTGCTGGCCTTGTTGTGGGATGCTACCAACATCCGGCTGCGGTCCGATGTCCCCGTGGGCGCCTACCTGAGCGGCGGGCTGGACTCCACCGTCATCACGGCGCTCACCAAAAAGCTGGTGCCGGACAGGCTACGCACGTTTTCAGTTTCTTTCGGCGACGGCGAGTTTGACGAGAGCCCTTACCAAGAGCAAGCCAGCGCTTTTCTCCAGACCGAGCACAGCCGTGTGCATTGCTCCACGGAAGATATTGCGCGGGTCTTTCCGGAGGTGGTCTGGCACGCCGAACAGCCTATCCTGCGCACAGCTCCAGCGCCCCTGTTCCTGCTGTCGCAGCTTGTCCAAGACAGCGGCTTTAAAGTGGTACTGACCGGAGAAGGCGCCGACGAATTCCTGGGCGGGTATGACATTTTCAAAGAGGCCAAGATTCGCCGGTTTTGGGCGCGCGATCCCGGCTCATCGATGCGGCCCCTCTTGTTGCAGCGCCTGTACCCTTATCTAGACGGCATTCGCCGTCAGCCGCCAGCCTACCTGCAAAGGTTCTTTTCCGTGACGCCGGCAGATCTGGCGAGTCCGTTCTTTTCCCATCTGCCGCGCTGGAACCTGACCGCCAGGCTCAAGCGTTTGCTATCGGAGGAAGTGCTAGCCCAGACTCCGCCCGATGCTGCGCTCACCGAATTGCAGCAAAGCCTGCCGGCAGGGTACGCCGGGTGGCCGCCATTCAATCAGGCGGAGTACCTGGAAGCTGCCTGCCTGTTACCCGGATATATTCTCTCTTCGCAAGGCGACCGCATGGCGATGGCCCATGGCGTCGAGGCGCGTTATCCGTTCCTGGACCACCGGGTGGTCGAGTTCGCCGCCAAGCTTCCCCCCCATCTGAAGTTGAAGGTCTTGGACCAGAAGTACCTGTTGAAGCGGGCCGCGCGCGGCTTGATTCCCGAGTCTATCCGCAGGCGCTACAAACAGCCCTATCGCGCACCGGAGGGCAAGTGCTTCGTGGGGCCAGGTTCGGAATACCTCGAAGATCTGCTGTCACCCGATCGCATCCGGCGGGATGGAATCTTCAATCCTCAAGCCGTTCACGTGCTGCTCCGGAAGTTCCAGGCCGGCCGTACGGCCGGCGCGGCGGACAATATGGCCATGGCCGGCGTCGTGTCGACGCAGATCCTGCTGGACCGGTTCATGCACGAGCGCCCACGCCCGGTACTATGTGAGGTGAGCAAGCGCAATGAATCCTAAGTACACGCATCCGGAATTACAGTTGCGTATTGGAGCACCGCTTGCTGACGCGCGCGGCTCTGATCGGAGCCGCGACCGTCAGGGAGTGGTCCTCCCAACATACGAGACCGTATTTAACAAATCGTGTACTAAGGAAGCAGCGCGAACCGGCGTGCGGATTCCGAAAGCCGGAATCGGCGCATGGAACTATCACGCTCGCCCTGCGCCTCTGCGCCGCGGTCTGGAGGCGGACAGATCGGCTGCGCAGATCGCCATCGACTGCCGCCTGTCGAAAGGCGCCATGGTCCCGCTGCGCCTGCGGGTGACTGATCCGCAGGACTTTTAGACGGCGAAACAGGAGCACATGCAAACAGCAACGATTGCCCAGCAAATCCGAAGCTTCATCCAGGAGACTTTCCTCTTCGGCCAGGCCGATAACTTGCGGGACGGGGATTCCTTTCTGGAGAGTGGCATCATCGACTCCACCGGAATTCTTCAACTGATCGCATTCCTCCAAGACGCTTACGGAGTCCGCGTGGAAGACGAGGAAGCCATTCCCGACAATCTGGATTCGATCGACAGGATCGTAGTCTACCTCCGCCGAAAGCTGGACTCAGCCGAGGCCGCGGACGGAAGAGGAAGGATATGACCGCCGCCTCGCCGCTTGCGAATGTGCTGCGGATCGACCCCGCCCGGGAGACCGATCGCATTGTCGCGGGCATGCGCGACATGGTCTTCCACAGCCTGAAGCGGCAAGGCGCCGTGGTGGGTGTTTCAGGAGGAATCGACAGCAGCGTGGTGGCGTTCCTGTGCGCGCGGGCCCTGGGTCCGGAGCGCGTTCTGGCGCTATTCACACCGGAAGCGGATTCCTCTCCCGACAGCCTGCGTCTCGGGCGCATAGTGGCGCAATCGTTAGGAGTCCGGTCCGCGCTCGAAGACATCAGCCAGATCCTGGAAGCGGCGCGTTGCTACGAGCGGAGAGACGATGCCATTCGCCTGGTAGTCCCGGAGTACGGCGAAGGTTACAAGTGCAAGATCGTGCTGCCCAACCTTCTGGACGCGGACCGCTATGCGATCTTCTACGTGGTGGTGATGGCGCCCGGCGGGCAGACCAGGAAGGTGCGGTTGAGCGCGGCGGCATATCTGGGCATCGTAGCCGCCACGAATTTCAAGCAGAGAGCGCGGAAGATGATGGAGTATCACTACGCCGATCTCCTGCAGTACGCCGTGGCAGGGACGCCCAACCGGCTGGAGTACGATCAAGGCTTCTTCGTCAAGAATGGTGACGGAGCGGCCGATTTCAAGCCGATCGCGCATCTCTATAAGTCGCAGGTCTTTCAACTAGCGGCCTATCTGGGAGTGCCCGAGGAGATTCAACGCCGCCCCCCAACCACCGATACTTACTCGCTGGAGCAGTCCCAGGAGGAATTCTATTTCTCGCTGCCGCTGGAGAAAATGGACCTGTGCCTTTATGGGAAAAACAACGGCATACCGGCCACGGACCTGTCTGCGGCGGTGGATCTCAGTGTTCAGCAGGTCGAGCGCATATATCGCATGATCGATTCGCGAAGAAAGATGGCCCACTATTTGCACGCGGCCCCGCTGCTGTTGGAGTAGCCGCTATTCCAGTGTAGCCATGACCGGCGAACGCAATGTAGTGGACTTCCTGCTCGAGGGCAAAGATCCGGGCCGCCTCGCGCTCCGTCTCCTCAACCGGGACCACACCTACGGCGAATTACAACGCGCGACCACACAAGTGGCACAGTACCTGTCGGCCGCCGGCGGGGGTACGGGCGACCGGGCCCTTCTGATCGCCGACAACAGCATGTTTTGGGTGGCGGCCTACCTCGGTACCATGCGGGCCGGGTTGGTCTCGGTGCCACTGCCGGCTGGAATTCCCAGCAGCGAGCTGGATTACATTAGGCAGACCACCGCGGCAAAGATCGCCTTCGTGCAGACCGGCGTGGCGGTCCGAAACGCAACCTGCTTCTCGGACATGCACGTGCTGACGGACACTGCAGGGGCACCTCTGCCAGCCGTCGCGGCACAGAGGAGTTTCTCCGAACTCGGCGACCCTATCGCCGGAACCGTTGAGCCGACCAAGGCCTTTGGCGCCGATCTGGCTGCGCTGATGTTCACTTCCGGTTCCACGGACCGGCCCCGCGGCGTCATGATCTCGCATGCCAATATCATCGCCAACACCGAATCCATCATCGCCTACCTCGGCCTGACCGAAAACGATCGCATCATGGCTGTTCTGCCGTTCTACTACTGCTTTGGCACCTCGCTGCTGCACACGCACTTGAAGGTAGGAGGGAGCCTGGTGATCGATCCGCGATTCATGTATCCGGAGGTGGTTCTGGAGCGGATGATCCAGACCGAGTGCACGGGCTTCGCGGGCGTGCCCAGTCATTTTCAAATCCTGCTGCGCTCCTCGAGCATTCGCCAGAAGAGTTTTCCCCACCTGCGGTACGTCCAGCAGGCGGGGGGCGGCTTGGCCAAGGCGTTCATCCAGGAATTACAGCAAGCGCTCCCGCGGGCGCAGATCTTCGTCATGTACGGCCAGACCGAGGCCACGGCCAGGCTCTCCTATCTGCCGCCTGAGTACCTGGAAACCAAGCTCGGCTCGATCGGCCGCGGCATTCCCGGTGTGCTGCTGTCTGTGCTGAACGAGCGCGGCCAGCAAGTGCGCGCCGGCGAGGTAGGAGAGATCGTCGCCGAAGGCAGGAGTGTGGCGAGCGGTTACTGGTGCGCTCCTGAAGAATCGGCGGTTTCTTTTCGCGAGGGCCGGCTCTATACCGGCGATCTCGCTACGGTCGATGAGGATGGTTTCATTTACATCGTGGATCGGGCCAGGGACTTCATCAAATGCGGAGGAGAGCGTATCAGTTGCCGCCACTTGGCTGACCAGTTGCTCGGCTGCGAGAGTCTGGTGGAAGCGGCGGTGATCGGCGTTCCGGACGAGATCCTGGGCGAGGCGGTGAAGGCCTTTGTGGTCCCGCGCGACCCTCAAACCCACGGATTGGAAGAGCAGGTACGCCTGTTCTCGAAGAAGCATATGGCTCCGCACCTGGTTCCCCGGGAAATCGTTGTCCTGAGAGAACTCCCCAGGAACAGCGCCGGCAAAGTAGTGAAACCAAGACTGCGGGATCTATAAGTTGGACATGCCAGCAGGGGGAGGAGACGGCTGCCGCCCGTTGCCTGACTGGAGACTGAGAAACAGCCGGGACGCGCCCCTTTTTCCCTGCCAGGACTGAATCATTCCCGCGCGGGGCTCTGCTGTGACACATGACCAGCGCAGTAGTTAATCCGATTTCCGGGTTTACATCGTCTCACGAAACGAGCCGGTGCAGGGTAAGGATTGACCAAAGGTGAGGGGCTGAAACGAGCGGTCGAGAGGTCCACCTAGAGCCGCTGTTTGGCTGGCGCCTGTTCTCAACTGTCAGGAATACAAAGGCTATTAATGACGGATAGATATTACCCGCTTACCTCGAAAACACCTAATGTGAATCCGCGCTCGTGCGCTTCTTGCTGCCGCCCGGAGTGTCCGGCGCGTCCTGCAAGGCAACACGCATAGCTCGGCCCGGCCAATGCCTGCACAAGCCGACGCGGGCCGGGCGCGCGATTTACTGCCGCGCGCCGGTATTACGCAGGAGGGATATCGACACGCCCGCAGGACCCGAGGGAGCGACGAACGTGTTCAATGCGCCGTTGAAGGTGACCAAGTCCGCGTATCCGGCGGGTTGAGATGGATAGATGCCCATCCACAACAGGGTGGACGCGCCTCCCATCTCTTCGACGGGGCCGAACGTGCCATCGCCATGGCCGGGGAAGAGGTAAATGGCATTGACCCCGGCATCCATGATGGCCAAATCCACATTGCCGTCGCCGTTGAAATCGGCGGCCACCAGATCGTCAGGATTTACAGCGAACGGCAAGGCTACCGAGGCCGGGCTCTGAAACGTCCCATCCGGGTTGCCGAGAAAGACCGCGAGGCTGTCGGTGGGGTGTTCCGAGCTTAGTATGACGATATCCGGGTTGCCATCGCCGTTCAAATCCGCGATCGCTCCGCAACTGGGCAGATAGCCCCATGTGTACGGCGTGGGACTCTGAAATGTGCCGTCGCCGTTGCCCAGGTAAATCAGAAGAGGCTGGGTGGAGCTTTGCGTGCCTTCATTGGTCTGGAAGGCCAGATCCAGCTTGCCATCGTGATTGAAATCCGCGGCTCCCAGCCACACGCCGAACGTCCCGCTGTTGCTTTGATAAAACGCAATGGGGGTCTGGAACGTGCCATCGCCATTGCCCAAAGCGACGAATCCACTGGAGGAGGCCAGGTCCAGTTTGCCGTCGCCGTTGAAATCGGCGGCTATCATTTGGAATGGGGGGATGGGCACGCTGAGCTTGCCACCCGCGGCGAAGGTCCCATCGCCGTGGCCTAGGTAATCCTGCACGTATGCGGTGTTACCCAGGAGGTTCATGTACGAGATGGCGACGTCCTGCTTGCCATTGCCGCGGAAGTCTCCCGCCACGATCGACTGAGGCCCGAACGAACCGGAAATCGGACCCAGCACGGTGGATGGGCCCGCACGGAAGGGCCGGCTGGCTTTGCCTGTGCCAAAAAACACAGTGAGCTGGTAGTCGCTGTTCTTTTCGGTAATCATGGCGAGATCGCCGATGCCATCGCCATTGAAATCCGCCTGCGCCACCGGGTAGGGCGAACCATAAGCGCTGACTCCGTTTGTGTCACCCGAAAAGTTGAAGCTCGGCACATCGGCGAAGTCTCCCTTCCCGTCGTTGAAGAGTATGGAGAGATAGGCGCCCGTGGGATCGGTCGTGACGATATCGGGAGTGTGATTTCCGGCCAGATCGGCGGTCAACAGCGCGGCGCCCACGCCCGAAACGGCCGTCACCGGATAAGCCTGGTGCAGCGCGAAACCCTGCCCCGCACCAAGGTTGAAATACGTGCCGACGAAGGACCCGACAAAGAACGGTCCGCCCCCTTCGAGCGCGCCGATGCTGGCCGCCGCCAGGTCGGGCAATCCATCGCCGTTCAAATCCGCGATGGCTACGGATGTAAGCGGCCCGATTTCGGTGTGGAGCTGCTGAGCCGCCTGAAACGTGCCGTCGCCGTTGCCATAGAGGATGAAGATCGGCCCGACATTCGGATTGCTACCATTTTCGTGTACAGCCACCGCCGCAACGTCTAGCTTTCCGTCTCCGTTAAGGTCGCCCACCGCTGCATAGCTCGCCTGGCTGGGAATCGGCGACCAGATCGGGCTTTGGAAGGTACCATTGCCGTTGCCCAGGAAAACGGCCACCGCCGGTTGATTGCTCGGATTGAAGCCGCATCCAACTACGTCGAGCTTTCCGTCACCGTTGAAATCCCCCACCGCCAGGCAGTCCGGGGCGCCGGAGAGCACCACTGGATTTGAGAAGCCGCCTTTGCCATCGCCCAACAACACGTCGACGGCTGCGCCGGTATTGATCGCCAGATCCAGGTTGCCATCCAGGTTGAAATCGGCGGTGGCCACCTGATTGCCGCCGATGGCGAGACTCGGTCCCGGGGTAAAAGTACCATCGCCATTGCCGAAGAAAATGAAGGTCTGGCTGCCGCTGGCTATAAGATCCGGCTTACCATCACCGTTGATATCGGCCGCGATGAGAGCACCAAAAGTGTTAGGCTGCGCGTTGAGCTGGATGGTGATCGGAGGAGCGAAGCGGCGGTCGCCTTTGCCGAGAAAGATTTCGACGGTGCGTGAGTTCAATACTGCCAAATCGGCGATTCCATCGCCATTGAAATCGGCGGAAGCTACAGCCACGGCGGACGCGGTCTCCAGGTCCGTGCGAGTGGCAAACGAGAACGGTTGGGCTGCCTGACACAACGGTAGAAGCAGCAGAAATGGGGTTACTGGAACGAATCTGGTCATTGTGACAGTCTCCTACTAAACTAACTCAAACACCCCTGTATTCCCTCTTCTCATAAAACTGCCCGTTTCGCGCCTCAATCCAGGGTTGCAGCTCGCTTTTGGAAATAGCGCAGAAGAACTTGTTGCCTTGTACCCTTACAGGGGGAAGCATATTCAAGGTAGCCTGTGCCAAGTGGACCAATCTCATGAAATTGCGCGGCCCCACTGTCTCCGCCAATTTGGCGACACGGGATTCCTCACAAGTTCCTAGAGCGTTGTCATTCGCGTGGAAATCCCAATACGAATTCGCGTTGAGATCCCAATATGAATACGCGCGTACGTCGATCCGGCGCTCCGGATGATAGGCAGCCACACATTTCTTCACCTCGTGTTCCGTCCATCGATATATGTAATTCGGGATCGAGCCATTTCGCATGCCACCTGCTAAGTGATCGTGGCCAACCGTGATCCCAATCTCATAGGGAACCAAGACTTTTAGGCGTACAAGAAGCCGAGGAGGCCACGAATCGTTCGGTTCCAGAAGGAACACATGGTTCTGGGCGACACGCACCATTTCGCCGAGAGCCTTTTGCGGGCACCGGCAATGATGCAAAACGGCATGTGAAAAGACTATCGGATAGCTGTCGTCAGGAAGGTGAATGTCTTCTGCGTCAAGATTTAACTCCCCGCCTATTAAGTTTGACAAAACTATATGCCGAAAACCTGCGGCGGACAGAATTTCCAAGTCTTCGTCTGCTCCGCCAATAACTAAGACAGGTTGATTCCGATCGGCCCCAAGCATTCGGAGATGGCGTTCGAAAACATTCACGAACAACCTATCCTTCGGTTTAGGCTCGCCCATTTTACAACCTAGCTTCCAATTTAGCTTACACCCGACTGCCCCCCGGTGTCTTCATTCCGAGCGATGCCCGGCGTCACACGGAACGGGCCCGCTCTGCCTTCGCTAGCCAAGTATTGGCGCGATGAAGGCGGAACCCGGGGCGGCAAGTACGGGCAGCCTGTCCAGCGCGCTTGGCTCGGTGTTAGAGGTCCCGAGCTCAAACCTCGCGGCCTGCCCGAAGCACGTCCCTCACGCGCACACCGCCAGAGCGTGGGCGGTTGACGGCGCTGGATCCTGGACCATGCAATCGCGCGGAGCGAATTCTGGCCGCCGAGCCGCCGAATGGCGATAGAATCGGGTTGTCGCATGCGCATCTCCAGTATTGCCCTCCTGCTTGTGGCGAGCCTGCCAATGGCTCACGCCCAGGTCCGGGTTTGGGAAAGCACCCTCACCCTGCCAACCTACGAAGAAGGGCTGCCCGACAGCAATCCGGCGTTCGACCAGTTCGCCACCTCCCGCTTCAACTATCCGTACACGCTGCGCGAGAACCTGACCAATCGTCGCGCGCCGCACGACTGGCGGGCCGTCTACCTGGAGAACGAATACCTGAAGTGCTCCGTACTGCCGGATATCGGCGGGCATCTCTACACTTGCATCGACAAGCTCAGCGGCCAGCCGATGTTCTACGCGAATCCATCCATCAAAAAAGCGAACATCGGGTATCGCGGCGCGTGGGCGGCGTTCGGCATCGAGTTCAACTTCCCGGTTTCGCACAACTGGGTTTCCATGTCGCCGGTCCGGTATACGTACGCGCAGCACGCCGACGGCAGCGCATCGGTTTCAGTCGGGAACATCGACCGCGTGTACGGCATGGAGTGGCTCGTCGAGCTGGTGCTCCGTCCAGGCAGCACGGTGCTCCAAGAGCACGTCACGTTGAACAACCGCAGCGACGTGCGGCATCGCTTCTATTGGTGGAACAACGCGGGCGTGGAGGTGAAGGACGATTCGCGCATCTATTATCCGATGCGATTCACGGCTAGCCACGGCTTCACCGATGTGGATACCTGGCCCGTGGATTCGACCGGCAAGGATCTGAGCGTGATCCGCAACCAGACCGATGGCCCGGTTTCGCGGTTCGTTCATGGCAGCCGCGAGCCGTTCATGGGCGTCTGGCGGCCGGACACGAACACCGGCATTGTGCATTATGCCGAATACGCGGCGCTACCGGCGAAGAAGATCTGGTCGTGGGGCGTGGACGCCGATGGCCTCGACTGGCGGCGCGCCCTTTCCGACAATAACAGCGCGTACGTGGAAGTGCAGGCCGGCCTGTTCCGCAACCAGGAGACCTACGCGTTCCTGGAGCCGCGCCAGACGATCGCGTTTGACGAATACTGGATGCCCGCGCGCGGGATCGGCGGCATCGCGCGCGCGAACCCGGCGGGCGTTTTGAACCTGACGCGGCATGACAAAGTACTGACGGCGGGCTTCAACGCGAACCACAAGTCAGCGGGGGCTTCGATTCGCATTCTGCAGGGTACGCGCACGGTGGCCGAGGAGAAGATCGACCTGGCGCCGGAGCGCACCTGGACCCGCGAGTTCCACGATGCCGGCAGCGGGCCGTGCACGTTCGAGCTGCTAGATGCGAGCGGCGCCGTGCTACTGCGGCAAACCGAAGGCCAATATGACTGGACGCCGGTAGCGGAGATCCACCCCGGGCCGCAGCCGCGCCATGAGACGCCGGACGCCGCGCACCGCACCCCGGACGATTGGGTTCAGCTTGGTAAAGATCAAGAGCTCGACGGCGAACTGCTGACCGCGCTCGATACCTACGAAGACGGCCTGCGCCGATTTCCGGACAGTTTCGCGTTGAGCGTAGCAGCCGGCCGCCTGTCGGCGGGACTCCAACGCTATGCCGAAGCCATACGCTATCTGGAACCCGCGGCGGCGCGCGCCACCTGGGATCCGGAAGTCGCGTATTACCTGGGCATCGCTTATGAAGGCGTGGGCGACAATCGCAAGGCTCGCACGGCGTTTGAACCCGCCGCGCGCATGCCGTCGTTCCGCGTCGCGGGCAATTTGAAATTGGGAGAGCTCTTGTCGCGCGAGGGCGACCGCGAAGGCGCATTGGAGTTTCTGCAGGTGGCCACAAGCGATGTGCGCGCCGCGGAGGAGACCATTGCCGTACAGCGCGCGCTCGGGCTAGCTGTGGAAGCGCGCACTCCGTCCAGCGCATTTCTCGAATGGGACGCGGGGAGCCGCGATCCGGCGCTCGTGCACTTCCTGGCCGCCGACCCGCAGCGGGTGATCGAGATCGCCTCCGAGTACATGCGGCTTGGATTGTACAAGCCCGCGGTGGACGTGCTGGCGCAAAATTATCCTGCCGTGCCTTCAGACCAGTCCGAGCCAGGCGCGGCGCTGCCGCAGCAGGATCCGCTGGTGGCCTACTACCGCGGCTACTGCCGCGAGAAGCTTGGCGAATCCCCAGCCGCGGATTACGCCACGGCGCGGAAGCTCTCTACGCTGTATGTCTTCCCGCACCGGCCGCAGGATCTGGACGTGTTGCGCGCCGCGCTACAAGCGAACCCGGACGACGCAACCGCGCACTACCTGCTCGGCACGCAGCTATTCTCCAACGGTCTGACGGATAGCGCGCTCGCGGAATGGAACGCCGCGCGCCATTTGCACGCCAGGATTCCGGTGCTCAACGCCGATATCGGCCGGGTGTTGCTGCGCGTGAAACGCGACGCCGCCGGCGCACTGGAGGCTTTCCGCGAGGGCCTGGATGCGGACCCGGCGAACCTGGAAATCTATGCCGGCATGGACCAGGCCCTCAGCATGCTGGCGCGGCCCGCACGCGAACGTGTCGCGGCTCTGGAACATTATCCGGATCTGGCGAACATGCCCGCGGAGCTGGTGTATTCCCTCGCCCTCAACCGCGCCGAAGCCGGAGATTTCGATGGCGCCGCAGCGCTCTTTCGGAACCGGTTCTTCCCGCGCGAAGAAGGCGGCACCAATGTCCGGCAGGTGTGGGTCGAGGTGAAGACGGCGCAAGCCCTAAGCCAGGCTGTGGCGGGCCAGTGCGAAGCGGCGGTTGCCACTGTCCGGGGCATCGGCGCCGAAGTGTCCGGACTGGCGTTCACGCGGGATGGCATGGAGCCGTTCGTGAATGCGCCCAGGACGCAATATCTGCTCGCGCAGGTGGATGCGAACTGCGGCCGCGCGGCGCAGGCTGAAGCGCGATGGCGCGGAGTCGCCGCAGCCACCGGCGCAGCACAGTTGGTATGGGCGCGCGCCGCAGCGAAGAAGTTGGCGGGATACGACGAAGCGCAGTGGCGCCCACGGCTGGAAGCGGCGCTGGCGCACGAAGCTGAGGGATCACCCTACGCCGCCGGCATGCTGGAAGCCGCTCTGGGCCACCAGAGCGCCGCTCACGCGCACTTCGAAGAGGCGCTCGTTCTGCCGGACCGCGGGCTGGCCCATCACTTTAGTAGATTGGCGATGGCCGGGACCGCGATGCCACAACCCTGAAAAACGGCGGACATCGGAAGTGTTGCAAATAGGGATTTGGTACAGGAGCCGATTGAATTGGCTGGTCAGTCAGTTCGTTATGCGGCCTTCAGCCCGAGATTTTATGGATGAACAGAAACTGTCCGGCCACACGTCCAACTTAGGCAACCACCGGACCTGTCCTTTCTGAATCATGTGCATCACTACGTAACCCTGGGTGGCCCGGCCGGCTCAGTCACAAGACCGGAATCGCTACTTAGTACACGCTTTCGGAATTACAGTTGCGTATTCGAACACCGCTTGCTGACGCGCGCGGCTCTGATCGGAGCCACGACCGTCAGGGAGTGGTCTTCCCAACATACGAGACCGTATTTAAGAAAGCGTGTACTTAGCATTCACCGCCGCTTCACGAGCGTCATCTATTCGCGGCAAGTCGAGCCGCCCTGCTAAGTCCGGCAATGCTGGCTCTCGCGGGGCGCCCGGTAATGCACGCCGAGGTGGGGCGTCTCCAGCCGCCGGCAACCTTGCAACCGGGAACTCAGGCAGCTCTCGAGCATTCCGCTCACGATCAGAGTGCGCTCCACGGGATAAGGCGCTTTCCCAGTCGCGAACATCTCTTCAATTTTGCAAACGAGGCATGCCGAGTATGTCACGTTCGGTTCGGGCGTGAGCAGAAACTGTGTCGACTGTATTCCGAGACCTTTGACGCGCGCTGCGAAGGTGAAGTCCTTGACCGCGCCATTCAGCATGAGGAGCGTGGTACGCAGGCCGTCGCGATACTCGATGAAGTAAGCCGCGGGCTTCGCCACGAGCTTGGGCAGTTCGCCGTTGGTGGCGAGGTCTTGCGTTCGTCCGTCTTTGAGGGTCAAGCCTTGCGGCGTATCGCTGCGGGAGAGTGCGGCGCTGAGCAGCCGCTGCGACCAGCGCCCGTCACGGCCGGCTTTCCAGACCTCGTCTCCTTCGATCATCTGCACGGCTTTGATCCCGGTCTCGCCGCTGCGGCGCCGCTCGACCATCGACTGCATCGCTTCCAACGCATGATAGTCCATGGCGTCCGATCCGCCCACCCCGACCATGAGCGCGTCTTCAACATCGCATTCGAGCGGCAGTTCGATATCCGGCAGCCTCCAGGTAACCGGCAGCGAGGAGCCGGCCAGCATGGGAAAGTTCAACCGGCGCGCAGTCTCCACCATCCATCGGGCTTTGTCGAAACTGTACGATAAGTTCTTGTCGTTATAAACTGGCGTTGTCCGCCCATCCTTCTCGAAGACATCCGCGCACTCTTTGAAGAATTCATAGCGCGGGTATAGGATCTGGCCTTTTTCGTTGCGCGGATAATCGCCATGCTCGGCCACGATCAGTACCGCATCCACGGCCAGTTTCTCTCCGCCGCAACGCAGGGTTTCGGCAATGGTCGGGTAAATGCGGAATCCGAATTCGGCCGCCCGCTGGGCGCTCAAATCGCTTTCGGGCTTCTGATCCACGTAAAGGGAAACCACCTTCATATCGGGCCGATGCCACTGGCCTTCGTGCGGATAACCGATCAGGAAGCGGTCGGTGATGTGTTGGGCGTGCGAAAGGTAACGGTAAACGGTGGCGACGACTGCCAGGCGCTGCGTCATGCGAGCGACCTCGCGGGATGCCCGCTTGCTGACGCGCGCGGCGCCGATTTCGATAAACCGCTTGCTGACGCGCGCGGCGATAACGGAGAGTCTCTGCGGCGCGTCATCACGTTCTCCAGAAGGTGGACTCTTTGCGCGGCTGGTAGCTTAAGCCCAGATGCGGAGTCTCATATCGAGCCTGGTTGCGGAAGAGGCTTTCCATGCCGGCCGCGGTGAGTCCCGTGGTCAGCAGCGTGCGCTCCACCGGATAGCTTGTCTTACCGGTCAGGAACATTTCCTCCATGTAGTGCACGAGCGGACTGAAGAAACTCGCCAAGCTTGTGCGCGCGGGCGGCATGGGCAGATACATCTGCGTGGAGAACGGTTGCGCACGGCCGTCGATCGACGCGGCGAAATTGAAATCCTGTACTAGGCCGGTCATCAGCAGCAGGGTCGAGAACAGGCCGTCGTGGTGCTGGTAACGATAGGCCACCGGATCCTTTACCAGGCGCCGCATGTCTTCGAGCGCCGGGAAGTCGTCGTTAAAGCCTGGCCGCGACGGTGCGAGCGTATGGCTGCGACACAGCGCGGCCTGCATCAGCTCATGGGGCCACACACCCTCGTCGTAGGCCTGCCAGAAGCGTTCGCCGCGATAGCTTTGCAGCCATTTGACGCCGCTCTCCCCGCCCTGGCGGCGCTCCACCATGCATTGGATAGTTTCCAGACCATGAAAATCGTAGCTGTCCACGCCGCCGTAACACACGCACATAGCTTCACGGATCTTCGCGCCCAACGGCATCTCGACCGGCGGAATGCGCCAAGTTATAGGCAGGCTGGAGCCGGCCATCAAGGGGAAGCCCATCTCGCGCGATTGGTCGTACATCTGCTTCGCCCAATCCCAGTTCCAGGATAAATGTTTGTCATTGAACACCGGCACGGAGCGTCGACTGCCGCGGAATACCTGGACAATCTGCTCGAAGAATTCGTGGCGCGGATAGCGTGTCTGACCTTTTTCGTTTTTCGGGTAGTTGCCATGTTCGCCGACCAGCACCACGCCATCCACGGCGAGCTTGCTCGCGCCCAGCGTCAGGGCTTCGGCGATCGTGGGGTAGATCCGCATGGAAGGGAACCGCCGCGCACGGTCCCGGCTCAGATCGTTTTCCCCAACCTGGTCCACATAGAGCGAAACCAGATCCATGGGAGGATGGTGATATTCGCCGTTCCAGCCGTACCCTTCCAGAAAGCGGTCGACGATATGCTGCGTGTGCGAATACTGGAAAAACGTCGTGGTGATCGCCGCGAGCTTGGGCCGCTCGGCGCCGCGCAGGAACGGCGCGGCGGCGGCGCCCGCCAGCAAGTCGCGCCTGGAGATCCGCATGGTCACGCCCATTATAATGCTGGTAGCGTGTCTTTCTGGATAATCCTTTTGCTGGCGGCGGGTGTACCGCTTCTCGCGCAGGTCTCCGACCGCGCGCGAAAACTACACGAACAGTCTTTCGTGTTTGATGCCCACGTACACGTTATCGACCGCCAGTTCTATCACGGCGGCGATATCGGGGACCGCGTGGCGGACGGCCAGTTCGATTTGCCGCGCGCCCGAGACGGCGGCATCAAGGCCCTGTTCTTTTCGCTCTTCGTCACCGAGGAGTATTATCCACAGCGCTTTGAGACCAAGCAGACGCTGCGCCTCATCGACCTGGCGCTCATCCAGCTTGCGAAAAACCACGACCAGATCGAGCTGGCCCTGAACGCCGGCGATATCGAGCGCATCAACCGCGCCGGCAAGATGGCGGCGGTGCTCGACCTGGAAGGCGGCTTCGACCTGGATGGCGACCTGGGCGTGCTGCGCGATCTATACCGGCTGGGGCTGCGTTCCGCGCAGCTTCCGGCGCACAATTGGACCAACAATTTTGCAGATTCCTGTTGCGCTCCGCCGAAGTGGCACGGGTTGAACGAACGCGGACGGGCCGTGGTGCGGGAGATGAATCGCCTGGGCATGGTGATCAACGTATCGCACGGCTCCGACGAGACTATTTCGCAAGCTATCGATATCAGCTCGGACCCGATTGTCGCCACGCATCATGGCCTGCGCAGCTTCAATAATATTCCGCGCAACATGCCCGACTGGCTGTTGAAGAAACTGGCCGGCCACGGGGGCGTCATCGGCATTCAGATCGGCAACGAGTTTCACAATCCCAGGGTTTTCGAATGGCGGGCCAAGCACGCCGGCAAAGTCTTTTGGGACACCAGCGATATCGGCCATGGTGTAGGTCCGCAAACCATCGAAGATGTCGATAAGCTGGTGGCGCCGCAATTCCCCATGGTGGGCGTGAATGCGCCCGACGATATTAAAATGTCGGTCGATGATTGGGTGAACGTGGTGGATCGCGCCATCGAACTAGCCGGTGAGGATCATGTCGCGCTCGGCAGCGATTTTGATGGCGGGCCTACGCCGCCGCGCGGCATGCGCGACATTCGCGACTTGGCACTGATCACGGATGCCATGCTGCGGCGCGGGTATTCCGAGGAGCGCATTCGCAAGTTTCTAGGTGAGAATTTGCTGCGAGTGTTCCGGAGGATTACGGAGAAGAGGTGATGCTATTAGTCAGGCTTGGTCATAGTGCTTACACTGATCCGGCATGAAACGGATCCTCGTTATCGGCGCCACAAGTACCGTCGGGCGCCAAGTAACCTCACAACTGCTCGCCACGAATGTCAGGGTCCGCGCCATGGCACGGAACCCGGATTCCGCCAAACTGCCGGCGGAAGTCGAGATCCTTCGCGGCGACCTGACGATCCCCGCTACTCTCGACCGATCCCTGGAGAATGTCGATGCGGTGTTCCTGGTGTGGTGCGCCCCTGCCACGGCTGCCCCTGCCGACCTGGCGCGGATTGCGAAACACGCCCAACGCGTCGTCTTCCTGTCCTCGCCGCACCGGACCGCGCACCCATTCTTCCAGCAGGCCAACCCGGCTGCGGCGCTGCACCCTCACGCGGAAATCGAGCGGCTGATTGAGGCCTGCGGACTACAATGGATATTCCTGCGGCCCGGAATGTTTGCCGCAAATGCGCTACGCTGGTGGGCGCCGAAGATTCGGGCCGGCCACGACGTCGTGCGCTGGCCCTACGCGGCGGCGCCAACTGCGCCGATTCATGAGTGCGATATCGCGGCAGTCGCGGTGCGCGCGTTGTGTGACGACGGGCACGCCGGAGCGGAATATGTTCTGACCGGTCCACAATCCCTGAGCCAGTCGGAGCAGGTAAGCGTAATAGGGGACGCCATCGGACGCGCGCTACACATCGAAGAAATATCGCCGGAAGAAGCGCGGCGCGAGTTATTGACTGCGCTGCCTGTGCCCGCCGTCATCGATATGCTGCTGAACGCGTGGGCGGCCGCGATCGGCCAGGTTGCATTTGTTACATCCACAGTCGCAGATATTACCGGAACACCGGCGCGCACATTCCGCGATTGGGCAATCGATCACGCAGCAGAGTTTCGGCGATGATTGGGCCATGCGCAACCGGACAAGCTTGCGTCACTACCGATCGGCCGGCGGAGTGAGTAGCGTGGCCTCAGCAGATTCTGCACTTTCTATCATAGAATTGAAGCATACGTGTCCTTTAGCACCCGCCGAAGTTTCCTGGCGTCGGCCGCCGGATTCGCCGCGTCGCGGCTCGCCCCAGCGGCTTTGACCCCACCGATTTTCGAGAACGTCCCGCCGGAAAAGAGCGGCATAACCTGGGTACATGACAATGCCATGTCCCCTGACCGGTACCTGCCCGAAAGCATGGGCCCGGGGTGCGCCTTTCTGGATTACGACAATGATGGCTGGATGGACATCTACCTGGTCAACAGCGGCCCCTGCGATTTCTTCAAGCCTGACAAGCCCATCCGCAACGCCTTGTACAAGAACAATCGGGACGGCACCTTCACCGACGTCACCGAGAGGGCGGGTGTCGCCGGCGGCACGTTCGGCATGGGCGCGGCGGCCGGAGACTACGACAACGACGGCTTCCCGGATCTGCTGGTCACAGCTTACGGCCGCACCATCCTGTATCGCAACAACGGCAACGGTACCTTCACCGATGTCACCGAAAAGTCCGGCCTGCGGATGACCGGCTGGACAACCAGCGCCGTCTGGTTCGATTACGACAACGACGGCCGCCTGGACCTGTTCATCTGCAGCTTCGTGGATTATGGCAGGCAGCACTTACCCTGCGGCGATAACAAGCTGGGCCTCAAATACTACTGCATCCCGCGCCTGTTCCAGCCCACCCACAGCTTCCTGTATCACAACAACGGCGATGGCACCTTCACCGAAGCAAGCCGCGGCACCGATATCGAGCGCGCGCTGGGTAAGGGTTTGGGGGTGGTAGCCACCGATGTCAACAACGACGGGCGCATGGATCTCTTCGTGGCTAACGATACGGTGCAGAACTTCCTATTCCTGAATCGCGGCAACGGCAAATGGGAAGAGGCCGGGGTCTCCGCCGAAGTCGCCTTCAGCGAAAACGGGCAGACGCGCTCCGGGATGGGCGTGGACTCCGCCGATTTCGACGGCGATGGCTGGCAAGACTTGTTCGTGGCCAATATCGACCGCGAGATGTACTCGCTCTACAAGAACAAACATGACGAAACGTTCGCGGACGTGGCGTTCGCCAACGGCGTGGCGCAGGCTACCCGCACGCTGAGCGGCTGGGGACTGAAGTTCTTCGATTACGACAACGACGGCCTCATCGATCTGATCCTCGGCAACGGCCATCCCGACGACATGGTCGAAAGGTACTCCACGCAGGTGAAATATCGGGAGCCGATGCTGCTGTTTCACAACGAGAACGGCAGGCTACGCAATGTCAGCGCGGATGCCGGGCCTGCGTTCACCGGAACGCAGCTTGCGGCGCGCGGCCTGGCGGTGGGCGATTACGACAACGACGGCCGTCTGGATGTGCTGGTCGGCGACAACGGCGGGGCGCCCCTGCTCCTGCACAACAACGCGGGCACGGCCAACCACTGGCTGGGGCTGAAACTGGTGGGTACCCGCGCCAACCGCGACGCCGTCGGCGCCCGCCTCACCTGGTCCGCCGGAGGTGTACGGCGCACGCGGTTGAAGAACGCCGGCGGCAGCTATCTTTCCTCGCACGATCCGCGCGAGATCCTCGGGCTGGGCTCGGCGAACAAGATAGACTGGCTTGAAATCCGCTGGCCAGCGCCCAGCAAGCAAGTCGACCGCTACACGGATCTGCCCGTGGACCGCTACATGGAAATCAAAGAAAAGTAGTGTGGCGCACGCTTGAGTATGCCGCTGCCGGCTTCAGCCGGCAGTCGCGTGAGGATGTCGACTCTCTCCGGCCATCCTCGGTTCGCCGGCTGGAGATTAATCGCCGGGTCGCCCGCTCGCCCCTGGACTTTTCTACATTTGCTGGCCTGGGTGGGGCTGGCGCTTTCGCCTGCCAACCGCCGAGCTTCAGTTCACTGGTAGCGGACTTCGTCCCGCATTGGCGATCCGCCGTACTCGAAGACGAATCGCCGCGTCACCGTGTCGCCGCGTCGCCCGCTCGTAACATCGACGCCTTTTGTCGATGTTGGCGAACTGCCGGTTCACCCGAACCACTGGTGGCCGAATCCGCGCAATGGGCATTATCCCGATTGGAAGGGATCGCCGGGTCCCCCACTCGCCCGCTCGTAACATCGACGCCTTTTGTCGATGTTGGCGAGCTGGCTCGCCTATGCCTACCGCCGGAACCGCCGGATCAACAGTGTGTGCCGGTCCGACCGGTAGAAGCCGATCACGTAAAGGCTCGCCTTGCCTCGCGTCGAAAAAATCGCCTGGCGAATGCGCAGCACCGGCGCACCAGCGTGGATTCCTAACAACTCCGCCACGCGCGCACTGGCCGCAGTGGCATCCACCTCTTCGTCCGCGTACGCCAGTTCGATGCCGTACTCGCGCTCCAGCGTGGCGAAGAGCGAGCGGCGATCTAAAGGCAGGCTGGCCAAGCCCGCGAATTCGTCCGCCGGAAGGTAGCAACTCTCCAGGGCGAACGGCTGCTCGCCGGATTGCCGCAACCGCTCCACCTTGACCAGCCGGCTGTGCGCCGGCAGAGCCAAATGCGCCGCGGCTTCCTGCTCATCCTCGATCACCCCCGCGCACAGGATCCGCGAACGCGCGGGCATGCCCCGGCTCGCCATTTGCTCCGTGAAACTGGCCAGGCGGTTGAAGTGGATCTTGGGCAGCGCTACGAACGTTCCGGCGCCCCTTCGCCGGTTCACCTGCCCTTCCCGCGCCATCTCCGCCAGCGCATGGCGCGCGGTCATCAGGCTCACTTCGTAAGCCTTGGCCAATTCTCTTTCCGATGGCACGGCATCCCCGGGCTGCAGCTCGCCGGCCTCGATGCGTTTTTGCAGCGCATGCTGGATGCGCTTGTAAGCCGGCGTATCGGAGAGTGTGTCCTGTAGCATCAGAACTCCGTCCCCCTGCCGCGGCCCAAGGTCCTGCTCGCGTGTTGCAGGCGGCACACGGTGCTATAGAGCTTCGAATCCGATGTGCTATAGAGCGGCACCGTGCGGCTATTTTAACCGAACTCGTCAACGGATTGCCAAAAATTTTAGAAATTTCTTGTTGACGCAGCCTAGCAACCGGATTTATACTGCCGTCTAGCAGGTTTCTGCTATATAGCTTTTGAAGTGGGGTTTTTCGCGGGCAGTTGTGTGCGATATAGCACTTTTCGTCCGCTGACTTGAGGTTTGGAGGGGTTCGCGCCTCTCCACAGACAATTGGGAGCGAATTCATGGAATTACGAAGGCTGCTGTTTAACTGCAGGCTGTGGGCCTGTGTCCTATTAGTCTGCGCTCTGGCTTGTTCTGCTTGGGGGCAGCAGGTGGCGGCGACCATCACTGGAAGGGTTACCGATCCATCGGGCGCGGCGGTCGCGGGCGCCAAGGTCACGGCTACATCTATCGAGCGCGGGGTCGCGTATCCCACTAACAGCAATGGCGAAGGGTACTACAACCTTCCGAGCGTTCCTGTGGGCGCCTACAACGTAAAGGTGGAGAACCCTGGTTTCCAGACTGCCACGCAGTCCAACATCGTGCTGCAGATGAACCAGGTTGCCAAAATGGACTTCCAACTGGTGGTCGGCAACGTGCAAACGACTGTGGAAGTCACCTCGGCGGCCCCCGTGCTGCAGGCCGAAGAAACCCTCGTGGGTCAGGTGATCGATTCGCGCACGGATACCACGTTGCCCCTGGCGACGCGCAATTATGTGCAATTGACGATGCTCCTGCCCGGCACCGTGCACCCGGATCCCTCCACGTTTCAGAGCGGCCTGACAACTTCCGAAAGCGGGCGCCCCTATGTGAATGGCAACCGCGAGCAGGCCAATAATTTCATGCTGGACGGAATGGATAATAACCAGGTATCCGACAACCTGGTTGGCTACGCGCCCAGCGTAGACGCCATCCAGGAATTTAGCGAGATTACCCAGAATGCGCCGGCCGAGTTCGGTAACTACATGGGCGGCATCATCAGCACGTCCATCAAGTCCGGTACAAATGGGTTCCACGGCGATGTTTTCGAGTTCTTCCGCAACGATGTGCTGAATTCCAACCTGTGGGAGAACAACTTCGAAGACGCCGGGAGAGCCAAGTTACGCTGGAACGAATTCGGCGCCACGCTCGGTGGCCCCATCAAGAAAGACAAGCTGTTCTTTTTCGTCGACTACCAGGGCGAGCGCTTCGATACGCCCACCAGCATCGGCGCGACCAGCGTGCTTACGCAGGCGGAACGCGGCGGCGACTTTTCGCAAATGCTGCAAGGCGCCACTCCGATTCAGCTTTACAATCCGTATGCGGTGTCCGCCGGACAGCGGCAGCCGTTCGCGGGGAATATGATTCCAGCCAACATGCTCGACCCGGTGGCCCTGAAAATCGTCGCCAATACCAGCGCTTACCCGCTGCCGACGGGATCTGGGCTCGAGAATAATTACCTGTTCGCTACCCACACCGACATTAACGCCGACCAGGGGGACGCCCGTGTCGATTGGAACATAGACGACAAGGACCGCTTTTTTGGGCGTTACTCCCAGAGCATGAGCGCCAATCCGTCCACCAACAACGTGCCGATCTTCTATAATTCCTTCGCCAACTATCCCGTCCATACCGGCGTTGTGGATTGGGTGCGCACGGTTTCGCCTACCATTGTCAACGATGCCCGAGCCGGTGTGAATTACGTGTTCATCAATAACGGCGCGGCGTCCAACGGGCTAGCCAACTTGAACAGCGCCGTAGGTCTCCCTGGCATTCCCTCGGATATTCTTCCGGCTATGTCTTTCTCGGGAGGTTATGCCGCTAGCATCGGTAACTCCGACGTCTACCAACTCTTCGCCGATACGGTAATCCAACTTGAAGATACGATGACGATCACCCACGGATCGCACGTCTTCCATCTTGGCTTCGAATACTGGCGGGATCGCATCGATACCTTCTATTCCGGCAACAATGGCGAAGCTGGAACATTCACCTTCGATGGCCGTTATACCGCCGGGCCCGCATCCGTTAATGCTACTTCCGGCGCGGGCAGCGGCGCTGGCGAGGCGGACTTCATGATGGGCCTGTCTTCCCAGATCGCCGGCGGCGTCAATGGCGGCACTTGGGGTCAGCGCTCCAGCGTTTTCGGCACTTTCTTCCAGGATGACTGGCATATATCGCCAAAGCTCACTGTGAACCTCGGCGTGCGCTGGGAGCTGCACACCCCCTGGTGCGAAGTGGATAACCGGCAGGACAACTTCGGGATGTTCACCGGCGCCATCGAATACCCCAACCAGAACGGAAACAATTGTGCGCTGTACAACCAGTACAACGGCATTACGAATTTCCAGCCCCGCGTCGGAATTGCCTGGAATCCCAGGAGGAACACCGTGGTTCGCACGGCGTACAGTCTATCCAATTATTTGGAAGGGACCGGCACCAACCTGCGCTTACCGATCAATCCTCCTTTCGCGCATGAGACCACTGCCATTTACACGTCGCTGTCTCTCCCTACCACAACCCTAAGCGAAGGTCTGACGCCGCTGGCCCCTTCGTCCAATCCGTTCGAGGGCGCCCTGATCCGCCTCTGGGATCCGAATATTCGTCCCGCCGTTTCGAACCAGTGGAATTTTACCATCCAGCAGCAGCTCGCGAACAACATGACTCTGCAAGTAGGGTATGTCGGTCAAAAAACGACACACCTGATGGTCCCGATGCCTTACCTCCAGGGCCAACTCCTGCCGAACGGCACAGTGGCGCCCAGCCCTTACTTGGCTGGCAATCCCACCGTATACGACGCGATCAGTCAGATCTCCGGGACGGCTTCGAATGGAAATCAGAGCTATAACGCCCTACAGGCTGTCTTCCAGAAACGCCTGAGCGAAGGTCTCGAATATAGCGTCGCGTACACTTACTCAAAATGCATGACGGATTCGAGTGGTTACTATGGCTCCTGGGGCGGCGCCGCCTTACCGACTTCGCCGTACTTCCAGAACCTGTATGACCAGCGCGCGGAGTGGGGTCCTTGCTATTACGACTCTACGCACGTGCTGACTGGTTATGTCACCTACGACTTGCCCCTCGGCCGCGATCGTAAGTTTGGAAAGGACCTGAACCCTGTGGTGAATGCCATTGTGGGCGACTGGCAAATCAACAGCATCCTTACTCTGCACACCGGCTTCCCCCTGACTATCTCAGCCGGCGATGCTTCCGGCACCAACTCCCGCGGATCCCGCGCCAACTGCCTGGAGCCGGCGCAGGTCTACGGCGACCAGAATTCTCCCCTGGGAGGCTATCAGTGGTTTAATTCGGCCGCCTTTGGGCCGGAGGACCCTGGCACGTTTGGCACATGCGGTGTTGGCACGGTGCGCGGTCCAGGGATTCGCACTTTGGACGGAAGCGCGGCCAAATTCTTCAATTTCAACGAACGCTTAAAGCTCGAGTTCCGCGCCGAGGCCATCAACCTCTTTAACACGCCCATTCTGAACGCGCCCAATACCGGAGTCGGCAGTACCCTCGGCCTGCTCCAAAGCGCCGGAGGCGCCTACGGGTACTTCGGCAGGCAAATCCAGTTCGCCATGAAGTTCCATTTTTGACCGTGCACGGCACATTAGCGTAGCTGGGAGGGCCGCGACTCAAAAGGTCGCGGCCTTTCCTTTATTGGCGTCTTTTTGATTTCGCACCGGATGCGCTACCATTGAATTTGAGTACCATGATGCAGGGCTTGAGCATGCCACGGGCATGGATCGCGGCTGCTTTCTTCGCCTGGATCGGCTTTGCCGCGGACGCACCCCACAAAACGCCTGCTCCGGATGCCTCCGCGACTGCCCGTCGCGGCACCCAACTCGCGGAAAGCGGCCATTGTGACCAGGCCCTGCCGCTCCTGACAAAATCGGCCGGGCGCCTGACCGACAACGATCTCAAGAAAACGGTGGGACTCGACGGGATCAAGTGCGCCATGACCATGAACCAGATGGATGCAGCCGGGGACTTTGTCCGCATCCTGCAACACGACTTTCCCAAAGACCCGCAGGTGCTCTACGTCGCAACGCATGTCTACTCCGATCTCTCCATACGCGCCTCCCAAACACTCCTATACACGGCGCCGGGATCTTACCAGGTACACCAGTTGAATGCGGAAGCCCTGGAAATGCAGGGTAAGTGGGATGATGCCGCCGTCGAATACAACCAGGTGCTGAAACAGAATCCGAAGCTACCCGGCATGCATTACCGTTTGGGCCGGATCATCCTCTCGAAACCGCCAACCGCCACCTCCAACGAGGAGGCGCGCCATGAGTTCCAGGCCGAGTTGGAAATCGATCCCTCCAACGCCGGCGCTGAGTACGTGCTGGGTGAACTGGCGCGCCAGGACAATAACTTCCCAGAAGCTATCGAGCATTTCGGGCGATCAGCCAAGCTGGATAGCACGTTTGCGGATGCCTGGCTAGGGCTCGGCCGTTCTCTGATCTCCGCCGGAAAGATCGCCGAAGCGCTCGCGCCGCTCGAAACAGCCGTCAAGCTGCAACCCCGGAATGCCACGGCGCACTATCACCTGGGGGTGGTCTACCAGCGCACCGGACGGAAGGAAGATGCCGCCAGGGAATTCGCCCTCCGCAAAGAGATCTCCGACCAGAATCGCCAGTCGGCGGACGATGTTCACAACGGCATCGTAGGCCCGCAACCGCCGGAGCCCTGATGAACCATGTTCGACGTGGCGCACGCTTCAGCGTGCTGGAGCGAGCTTCAGCTCGCTATGCACGGTTGCAATTCTTGATTTGCGTCTTTGCCGCCGGACTGATTGCCGCACCCCCAGGTTCTCCCGTCGAGTTCACTGACATCGCCAAGGCGGCGCACATCGATTTCGTTCATTTCAAGGGCAGCAAGGGAGTATCCACGATTCTGGAAGAAGCCGGGCCGGGCGTTTGCGTGGCCGATTACGATGGCGACGGATGGCAGGATATCTACTTCGTGAACGGACGCGATCTCTACGATCGCGGCATCCCGGCGCGCAATGCCCTATACCATAACAACGGCGACGGCACCTTCACCGACGTCACAGAGAAGGCCGGCGTGCCCGGCAACGCCTATGGCCTCGGGTGCGTGTGGGGCGATTACGACAACGACGGTTTCCCGGATCTTTACGTCACGCAGTACGGCAAGAATATCCTGTATCACAACAACGGCGATGGAACCTTCTCCGATGTGACCGACAAAGCCGGCGTGGGCGGCCTGGAATTCGGCACGCTCTTTCATACGGGCGCGACCTTTTTCGACTACGATCGCGACGGGTACATCGATCTCTACGTCGGCGGATATGCGAATTTCGGACCCACCAGCCAGCGCTACTGTAATATCGGGGCCGGCCTGCCTTCCAGTTGCCGGCCCATGGTCTATGGCGGCACGCCCAATGCGCTCTATCACAACAACGGCGACGGCACGTTCACGAATGTCACCAAGAAAGCGGGCATCTATCAGCCCAAGGGACTGAATCTTTCAGTTGCCGCCGCCGACTACGACCACGACGGATGGCCGGACCTGTTCGTGGCCAATGACGGCCTGGAAGCCGCTCTCTATCACAACGAACACAACGGCACGTTTAAGGAAATAGCCGTGCCCAGCGGCATGGCCCTGACCGGGGACGGCGGCACCATGGCCGCGATGTGCATCTCACTGGGTGACTACGACAACAACGGCACGCTGGATCTGTATATCTCGGATTTCCAGTTAGCCTCGGACCATATCTGGCGCAACGACGGCAAGGGTTTCTTTGAAGAGGTCAGCGAGTTAGTGGGATTAACCGCGCCCACCAAGCACGTCTTGAGCTTTGGCGGCGGCTTCTTCGACATGGATAACGACGGCTGGCTGGACCTGTTCATTGCCAACGGGCACGTCTATGAAGGAGTGGAGAAAGTCTTTCCGGATACGACTTATAAGCAGATCAATTCACTATTCCATAACAACGGCGCCGGCAAATTCATCGAAGTGTCGCGGGAAGCGGGTGGCGGCTTCACGGTTCCGCACGCCGGACGCGGGGCGGCTTTCGCGGATTTCGATAATGACGGCAACGTCGATATCGTAGTCGGGAACAACGGCGATCCTCCGCTGCTGCTGCACAACAGCGGAGGCACCGGCAATCACTTCGTGAACTTCAAACTGATTGGGAAGAAGAGCAATCGCGACGCGCTGGGAGCTCGCCTGCGGCTCCAGGCCGGCGGCTTCTCCCAAATCCGTGAAATCGCAGCGGGCGGCAGCTATCTTTCGCAAAGCGACCTGCGCGCGCATTTCGGCCTGGGCCGCGCCACCCAGGCCGGCACCCTCGAGGTCGAGTGGCCCAGCGGCCTGCGGCAAACCTTCCGCGACATTGCCGCCGATGCCTTTTATGTCGTCGAAGAGGGCAAAGACCAGCTTGGAGTGCAGAAGTTCACCCGCTCCTCGCGCCCGTAACGCTTGCAGGCGCCCACTGCGCCGCAGGCGGTAGGAAAGTGAGGTTCATGGCTGAATCATATCCTCACCCGCTCTTTACTTCTGCCGCGGTTGCCTCCCAGTGGAACGGAGGTACAAGGACCGCGCTGCAAGGCAAGAGTCGAAATCAACCGGGGCGAACGGTGGCCGATCCCGGGTGGGAGCTGCCAGGCCGCGTTCCATCGCCACTCCTTCATCCAGCTCGAATTTCGGAACAATTACCATGCCTTCCAGGCTGTGCGGAGTGATCCATGTGATCACCGGCATAGACTACGACATTGCCATTGATTTACAATTTGGAAATCGAACGATTTATAGTTTTAGGAGGTCTGGTGAGCATTCCTGCGGTTGCTCAGGTTTGGATGCGCCCACACGGCGGGCGAGGCGGGCTCGCGATGCTGCTCGTTTTGGTGCTGGTGTTGGGAGTGATTGTATATTGGGTGGTTCGTCGTGATGGACTACATCGACAGTAAGTCACTCCGCGGCCGCTTGCCGGTGGAAGATACCAACCTGTTTCGGCGGACGGGGCGTCTCCATTTCTCTCTGACCGTAGCGCTGGTGGCGGCGCTGCTTCCACCAACCGCGTCCAGCCAGCCGCTCTCGCCACACAAACAAATCGAAGCGCTGGTCGATCGCTATAGTGCCCAGTATGTCCAAGCTTCCAAAGCGATCTGGGAGTATGCCGAACTGGGTTATCACGAAGAAAAGAGCTCGGCTATCTTGCAGCGCGATCTGAGGGAGGCCGGCTTCCGCGTCGAGGCAGGCGTGGCAGACGAGCCCACCGCCTTCATTGCCACCTATGGCCACGGCAGTCCCGTCATCGGGGTGCTGGGTGAATTCGACGCCCTGCCCGGTCTTTCGCAGGCCGCCGTGCCGGACCGCAACCCGCTGGCAGCCGCTGCGCCAGGCCACGGCTGCGGGCATAACCTTCTGGGAGCGGGCGCGGCTCTCGCGGCGGTGGCTCTGAAAGAGTATATGGAAAGGAACCACGTGGCCGGGACTCTGCGTTACTACGGTACGCCCGCCGAAGAAGGCGGCGACGGCAAGGTCTACATGATCAGAGCGGGACTCTTCCGGGACGTCGATGTCGTCCTGCACTGGCATCCGGCCGACCGGAACACCGTCGCCAATGGCGGTGCGCTGGCGATTACCTCCGCCAAGTTCCTGTTCCACGGCGTTGCGGCGCATGCGGCCTTCGCGCCGGAGCGCGGCCGTTCGGCGCTCGATGCCGTGATGCTGATGGGCACCGGCATCGAGTTCATGCGCGAACATATCCCCAGCAACACGCGCATTCACTACATCGTAAGCAACGGAGGTGCCGCGCCCAATATCGTGCCCGATACGGCCGAACTTTTCCTGTATGCGCGCAGCCCCTCCCTAGACACGCTCGACGGCATCTGGGGCCGCATCGTGAAGATCGGCCAGGGGGCCGCGATGATGACCGAGACCACGGTGGATGTCAAAATACTCGGCAGCGATAACAACATCATTGCCAACGATGCGCTCGCAAGCGTGGCGCAGAAGAACCTGGAGGAAGTTGGCGGCTTCCGCTACACAGCCGAAGAGCAGCATTTCGCCGAGGAATTGCAAAAGAGCCTGCCCCCGGGCAGGGTGCGCGAGACCGGTTCAACCGCTTCCATCGAGCCACTGCGCCGGTTCGATCCGAACGAGCCCGCCGCCTCCACGGACGTGGGCGACGTCAGTTGGAACGTCCCGACGATCGGTTTCACAGCGGCGACATTTGCGCCTGGAGTAGTGCCCCACACCTGGCAAGCCACCGCGTGCGCCGGCATGAGCATCGGCCAGAAAGGGATGTTGGTAGCCGCCAAGGCGCTCGCCGTCACGGGAGCGGATCTATTCTCGAATCCGCAATTGATTCAAGACGCCAAGCAGGACTTCGCACACCAACTCGCAGGCAAGACCTATAAATCCGAGATCCCGTCCGGCCAGAAGCCACCACTGGATTACCGGTAGTTCTAGTGGTGGGGCAGGCGCTTTCGCCTGCCAACCGCAACGTGCGGTGGCACCCGGGATGTATCCCGCAATGATCGCGCCGGACGGGCGCCGCCGCGCGTCGCCATTAGCCTCCGCCACAGGCTGGATAGCCATCGGTGGCCGGCGCTTCCACGCGCGATAACGTCGTTCTCAGTAATTTTAATCGATATCTTGCTATCAATAGAAAGGCCGGACCGCAAGAGTCCGGCCTTCTAATCGCCGAGTGCCCGGGCACCGGCCACGAAACATCGCTGGCCGCTATTTCGCCAGAACGTCGAGAGTGACCGTAGTCGTACTCGTTACGCCTCCGCCCGTGCCCGTTATGGTGATCGTGTGGTTTCCGAGCGCGGCCCTACCCACCTTGACTGTCATGGTCGACGTCCCTGAGCCGGGCGCCGCTATGGGGTTAGGGCTGAAGGTCACCGTGTCCCCGGTTCCCTCCCCCGAAGCAGACAAGGTAATCGCGGCGTTGAAACCGCCGGAAATAGTTGCGGTGATCGTGGAGGTTCCGGAACTACCCCTGTCAACGCTAATCGGCGAGGGCGAAGCGGAAAGACTGAAGCTGGGACTCGACGAGCTTCCGGTAAGTGCGTTGAGGAGGTTGGTCCCATTCGGACTGCCCCAGCCGGTCGCCAAATCGTAACCGACTGTTGCCGAATAGCCGTTGCTGCCGCTGGTGATGTCGTGGAAATCGGTGTCATAGCTCGAGCTCAAACCAATCGTATAGAGGGCCGGATTGATGAAGCCCAGCGTCTTGCCGGTGTTAGCGAATTCCTGTTGATTGGTGAGAGCCAGGTAGCCCGCCCACATGGGCGCCGCAAAACTGGTTCCTCCGTAATCGTTGGCAGTGCAGGTAGTCTGGTCGGCGCAGACGTAAAAAGTAAAATTCGCGTTGGCCGAAACGTCCGGAGCGTTGCGATAGGTTTGGGAACAGCTTGCGCAGCCCGCAGCCGCAGCGACCTGCCAGGAAGGAATCGCAAACTTGTCCGGCGAAATCCCGCCACCGCCGTCGGCCCAAGCGGTTTCCGAACTCCAAGCGCCGCCCGCGCTCTTTGTCTCTAAGTCCGTCCCGCCGACTGACGTGAGATACACGCTATCCGCCGGCCAAACCTTGGATCTCGTCCTCCAGGCGCCGCTATCGCCGGCCGCTTGAAACAAATTCTGACCCTGTGCCGCGAACTCCTCAAAGTACGGGTTGTCCGTATTGGGGTCCGCCGGGCTCCACGTCCACGAGGAGCTCAATTGCGCGTTAAGTGGACTGGCGGTAGCCATCGCGTTGAAAATGGCGGAATCGGTGGATCCCACGTACATCACCAGGCTGGACATGCCCGGAGCCATGCCAAGAGCCTGAGTCATGTCGAGAGTCTGTTCGGTGTCGTCGCAGCCACCACTCGCTTCAGTGCAACTGGTGCTGGTTCCGTCCGTGGACAAGAGAGTTATTGGGACATTGTTGGTTTGGCCCACGTTCGCGTAATACGTGTTCAGGTCGGCCAAATCGGTGCCATAATACTCCAGCAACCCGACCGACTGGCCGGTGCCGGTGAGAGTTCCACCGTAGTATGCCGCCCGCATGTCGCTGCCGAGAAATGAGGCCGAAGGACCGGAGCCCGTGGTGGCGGCCGGTTGCGCACCCGCAGGTCTACGAAGCAAGGCGGGTTGTGGGATGGAATAGTTGTCCAGGCCCGCGATGTGCCACAGCGGAATCGACAGATCCGGCGTCGGCTCGCGGTCCGGAGAGTAAAACGTGCGGTTTTCCGTGGGGTGCTGGTAGACGGCCATGTTCACATGGAGAGCCGCCTCAATGCTCGCCACTGACCCCGTCACGTCCACGTTCATGCGGTTTCTGGAAGTACCCACCACCGTGAGACCGTGTGTCTGCGCGAAATTCACCACAGCGTCGTAATCCGCCTGGGTGGGACCAAACCTGTTGGTGAACTCTTCCACCGTGAGGAACTGATGGTAAGAGGGACTGGAAGGATCGTAGAGGTCCTGCAAAAGGCTCTGTAACGCTGCCTCGTTGCTGTGCGGCAAAACCAGGACAAGGCGCATAGACTGCGTTGCGGGGAGGCGCCCTAAAGACTTCGCCTGTCCATTGAGGACCACATCATGCACATGACGCGTCGCAGGGGGCAGTGGCTGCGCCTGGCAAACAATATTCACGACCGGCACGAGCGCGGCGATTGTTAGCAAAGATAATCTTCGAATCATGACTTCTCCTTTTTGTCCGGTATCGGGAATTCCGTTTCGGTCATTCGGCCAGGCTGTTCACCCGGAATCTCGTTCTTGCCCGCGAGAGATAGCCCCCAATATTAACCAGGACTCCCAACTTGGAACCCAGACTCGGGGCCAGTATAACATCGCAACAGCCTACATCGAAGTTTTTTGCAATCCCTAATAGTACTTCTGGTACTTTTGGCGTCCCCTTCCGGCTAGTTGGCTAGCCAGCTAGCTAGATTCGGAATCGCCGAGCAGCCAACCGCTTCCGATTATTTGCGCTGGTGTGGCCATAGCGGAGTGTATCGGCCGTTATGGGAGAACGGGATCGGCAATCGCACAGTCGATCGCCACCAAAACGGCGCTGTATCGTGCAGGCGTTTAACTCGGCTTTAGGCCTGCTGTTTGAACACGCCCCGCACAAAAAAAGGGCCCGGACGGACGAGTCCGGGCCCTTGCATCGTTCAGCGCCAGGAGTGTCAGCGCCTGATCTGGAAAGTGAGTGTCGTGGTATGCGTAAGCCCGCCGCCAGTGCCCGTTATCGTGATCGGGTAGGTGCCGGTCGGAGCGCTTCTGGCCACGGTCAAGTTGAAGTCGACCGAGCCGGAACCCGGCGCGCCGATGGAGGCTGGGGTGAAGCTATAAGTGACGCCTGTCGGTACGCCGCTCGCGCTGAAGCTAATGGCCGAATCAAAGCCGCCGGATACCCTCGTGGTGACGACGGCATAGCCGCTTTGGCCCTGATCGAGGTATCCCGATGTGGGCGAGACGGAGATGGTGAAGTTGCCGGTCGCCACCGCGGTTACTGTGAGCGATACGGTCGCCGTGTGTGTAATGCTGTCGCCCGTGCCGGTGACGGTGATTGTGTACGTGCCGGTCGCGGTGGTCGAGGCCACTGCCATGGTCATGGTGGAGGTGCCGGAGCCAGGCGCCGCGATGGACGTGGGACTGAAGCTCACAGTCACACCCGTCGGCTGGCCGCTGGCGGTTAAGCCAATCGCCGAGTTGAAGCCGCCCGAGACGGTGGTGGTGATCGTAGAATTACCGCTATTGCCCTGTACTACGGAAACCGAAGTGGGCGAGGCGGCGATGGTGAAGGCAGGGGTCGGAGTCGAAGTCACGGTCAGCGAGACGCTGGTGGTTTCGGTGGTGCTCCCGGAGGTCCCCGTCACCGTAATGCTATAGGTGCCGGTGGCGGTGGTGGAGCCCACAGTCATGGTCATGGTCGAAGTCCCGGCCCCGGTAATCGAGCTGGGGCTAAAGCCCACAGTCACGGTGCTGGGCTGGCCGCTCGCGGATAAGGTCACGGCCGAGTCGAAGCCGCCCGTCACCGAACTGGTGATAGTAGACGTTCCCGCGCTGCCCTGTACCACGGAGACCGAATTGGGCGAGGCGGAAAGGCTGAAGCCGGGGACTGCGGATCCGGTAAGTGCGTTGATCAGGCCGCTCCCGTTCGGACTGCCCCACCCGGTTACCAGGTCATAACCGGTCACAGCCGAATAGCTGCCGGATGTGCCGCTGGTGATGTCGTGGAAGTCCGTGGCATAGCTGGACGTCACATTTTGCGCGTAAATGGTAGGGTTGATGAAGCCGAGGGTCTTGCCGGTATTGGCAACCGACTGCTGGTTGGCCAGGGCAATGTAGCCGGCCCACATGGGCGCGGCGAAGCTGGTGCCGCCGTAGTCGTTTGCCGTGCAGGTGGTTTGATCGGCGCAGACGTAGAATGTAAAGTTCGCGTTGGCCGAAACGTCCGGTCCGTTGCGAAGGGTGGTCGAACCCTTGTTGCTGGAGTTGATCACGCCCGAGAGTTGCTGCCAAGCGGGGATGGGGATGCTGTCCGGTGAAATGCCGCCGCCGCTGTCGGACCAGGCGGTCTCCGACTTCCAGGGGCCAGCCGCGCTGGCGGTTACCAGGTCCGTGCCGCCTACGGAAACGACATTTGCATCGTCCGCCGGCCAAGCCTCGTTACTCGACGACCACGTGGAAGAGTCGCCGGAAGCCGCAAAGAAGTTCTGGCCCTGAGAGGCCATCTTTTCGAAGTACGGGTCGAGAGTGGATGCATCCGCCGGCGTCCAGCCCCACGAACAGCCGATGGTGGTGGGCAGCGGGCTGTGCGTCGTCATGGCGCTGATGATAGCGGTATCGGTGGATCCGACGTACATCACCAGGCTGGCTAGCCCCGGCGCCATGCCGAGGGCCTGGGTCATATCGAGCGTCTGTTCCGTGTCGTCACAGCCATTCCGCCCCGAATCCACGCAGGATGTGCTGGTCCCGTCCGTGGAGAGCAGGGTTATCGGCACGTTGTTGGTCTGACCGACGTTGCTGTAATAGGTGCTCAAGTCGGTCAGGTCGGTGCCTACATACTCGAATAGTCCGAGGTTCTGGCCGGCGCCGGTGAGGGCGGTTCCGCCGTAGTAAGCCGCACGCATGTCGCTGCCCAAAAATGAAGCCGACGGGCCCGAGCCGGTCGTAGCATGTGGAACGACGTCCTCCTCAGCCATACCATGGGCCTTGGCGTAGTCGCTCTTCTTGACGAACATGGGATGCGGGTTGGAGTCGTTGTCCAAACCGGAGATGTGCCAGAGCGGGAACGGCAGGTTAACGGTGGGCTCGCGGTCTATGGCGTAAAAAGTGCGGCCAGTGGAGTCCTGGTAGGTGCTCATGGTTACGTGGAAAGCCGCCTGCACAGCCGCAACGGTCCCTTTGATCTGTACGTCCATGCCATCGCGTGAGCCACCCACGACCGCGAAGCCGTTAGCCTGCAGGAACTTCACGACAGCGTCATAGTCGGCCTGGCTGGGTCCAAACCGTTCAGTGAACTCCGGCACTGTGAGGAAATTTCTGTAGGAGGGGCTGGCCGGATCGTAGAGTTCCTTCAGAAACGACTGCAGTCCAGGCCGATCGCCCAACTGCAGAACGACGTGCAGGGTCATGGTCTGGTTTAAGGGTAGCTGCCCGATAGGCTTCGCCTGCCCATTGAGAACCTCATTGCGCACATGACGCGTCGGCGTGGGCAACGATTGCGCTTGCGAGACAGTACCGACGACCGCCACAAGCGCGACGATTTTTAGCAACGATGTACTGAGTCTTCGAATCACGATTTCTCCTCTTGTCCGGAATTGGGAAATTGCGCTCTCACTATCGGCCCGGTGTTAACGCCGGAATCTCCTCCGCGAATTCAAGAGACCCCCGAATTGTAATCAGTGCTCCCTTTTTGGAACCCGGACTCCCGCCAGTATACACCACTCCACCTCCGTGTGTATCTTTAATTTGGTACTTTTGCATTCCGGCCGGCTCCGGCAGCCTGGAGGAGACCAGCCAACTCCCCGCACCCCGCGAAACCGGGCCGCTAATCGCAACCGTGGGATGTGGCCTTGACTCACGGTCCAGTGTGAGCTTGACCTCCTTTTTTTGCCAGATGTCCGGGCTGTCTTCAAGTTAGTTTCCATTTGAATAACTTCCGATAGTTACCCACTAAAAGTTTCTAAATGAATGAGTTAACCATAGCGCAAACCATGGACAGCGTATCGTCTCCCATAACGAAGGTCTATAACATGGCACTGTACGAGTCTCCTCCGGGCATGGCTCGGAGCCTCGGCCTGGCTTCACCACGGCGACCGTGAGCCTCTGGCGCATAACCCCTGACACGGGCTGACATGTAGTACATCGTCATACGCATGTCGGCCATCCCGCAAGCTCCCGGTGGAGTCACTGGCAACGGCGGCTCGGCCGGAATCGGTGGCGGGGATCGCGCGTGTGAGAATTGCGAAATCCATCGGGATGCGATCCGATAATCGGCCGCTCAAGCCCAGGCGCTCCTGAACGCGCTGCCGCTCGTGGTACGGATGCGTGGCCCCTTCACACCACTTAACTAGCAACCCGTTCCCGAACGCCCTTAGACTTACCGCGAATGCGCTTTCGCATCTTGGAATCGATGGCGTTCTGCAACGCAACCTGATAAAACGCGCTGGCCTCGGTGGTATGATTCAACCCGGTTTCAACGTCGCCTGCCTGTTCGTTCAGATCCGGATCTCGCGGTGCACGCTTCAGAGCTTCTTTGATCTGGTCGAGAGCGGGTCCGAAGCTTTTCTCCCGTATCAGCAGGGCAGCTAACGCGCGCCTCGCAGCGACATAGTCCGGCTTGTATTTGACAACGGCTTCGTATTCGGCAATAGCGCCAACCGTATTACTCTGCCGGCCGAGAGCTTCGGCCAGGCTGAGCCGGGACGGTAGATATTCCGGCTCCTTCGCCAAATTGGCCCGCCATAGCTCGATTGCCTCGGAAATGCGATCGGGCTTTCCGGAGAGGAGCACGGCCAGGTTGTGCCGCGCCGCCACCAGATCCGGGTTCTTCTCCAGCGCTTTCCGATATAGCCGTTCGGCTTCCGCAAAGTGCCCGCTCAGTGCGCTCAGCAATCCCAAGGCATTGTAGGGCTCGCCGAGATTGGGAGATAGCGCCATCGCTTTGTTGTAGGCTGCCCTGGCTTCGTCCCGGCGGTTCAGCCGCTGATAGACCAAGCCCAGGTTGTAGGGAAGATAGGAGTACTGCGGCGCCAGGCGCATCCCTTCCTGATACGCACGTATGGCTAAGTCGTAGTCCCCAGTTTCAGTGTAGGACAGGGCCAGATTATGCCAAGGGTAGGCCCAGTGGGGAGCGCGCTGAGTGGCATCGCGAAAAGCCAGTTTCGCCCGTTCGTAATTGGCTTGTTCCAGGTATGCGATGCCCAGCGCGTTGTAGGAATATGCGCCACGCGGATCGAGACGCGCAGCCAGTTCCAGAGCGGTGGCGGCCTCCTGATACTTCTTGTCGAAGATTAGAGCACGGCCACGGAAGAAGTCTTTCTTACTCTCAATGACCCTGGAATCGGGCGGCAGAAGTTCCGCAGCTTCCAGGTAAAGCGCACCGCTTAGGAAGTCGTCGCGTGTCTGAGGTATCTGGTCGCCTTCGAGATAGCGCAGTAGAATCTGTTGCGCCTTATCCTCAAGGACGCTGCGGACCCTGCCCTGCTCGATAGCAAACTCCTGAGGCTGTAGGTCCTTCTCTAACTGCTGCAACGAGGTGAAGGCGTTCTGCGGGGTTTCCGGCAGGACGCGTCCCGCGTCGAGGGCGGCGTCCAACAGTGCCAGATTCCGGTTAATGCGAGTGACTTTCCTTTGCGGCACTGGCTCGCCGGTCACCTGCAAAGCCCGTATGTTGCGGTTCCTCCGCAGTCCGGCCAACTTCTCCTTCGTGAAAGGCGTATAGGGCGGTAACTGGATGCCCTCTTTATCCAAGTCCACCAACGACGCGTCGCTGCTCAGGAATCCTGTCCTCTCGGGAGACTGCTGGGAATCGGTGGCTTCCACGACCTTGTCCAGGACATACTTGAAAATATCGTTCGGGCCGATCATGCCCGTGCTGCGATTCTCCGCGTCGCCATTCAAGCCACGTAGCAGGAAATACGTGAAGGCGCCGTGGCCCCCGCCGAAATTCGGAGCTTCGATCGAATACTGATCGGGTTGACTGGCGAGCATTCCGAATACCTGCCCCTTGCGTTCCAGAACCTGAGCGACGATGGCGTTGACCTTGTTGCCTTTCTTGTCGACGATCGTGCCGATGCTGCCGGCATGGCAGACGTCGATGAATACCAGGACGCGACCCACGTGCTGCAGATCCTCATCCATCACGCTTTTCACCTCAGCCATGGGCAGTGCCGTACTCCTTAGATCCTGAGGGTCGGTGTCATAAGTGACAATATAGGCATCCTGGTCATCGGGAGTGTCGCCGACGATGCCGTGAGCGGCAATGAAGAGCACCACGGTGTCATTGATCGAAGCGCGGTTCTTCAGAAATTGGTGGATGTTGTCCCGGATCTTGGCAGTGGTAGCCTGGTCATTCAGGAGCAGCACCATGTTGTCCGTGGGTACCGATCCCCCTTTGCCACTTTGTAGATGCTCGTAAAACGTGTTGGCGTCCCTGTCGGCGAAGTGCAGGAACTGTTCCTTCAGAAGCTTCTGGTAATTGGAAATTCCCACCAGAAGCGCGTAAGTCTTTCCCTTTGCCAGGTCTGGCGTCTGAGCCGCGGCTTGTGTGTCACGGCGTGGTGACGTTTGGGGCGTAACGTGCACCAATTGGCGTGTCCAGACAGAATCCGGCAGCACATCCGATACATTACGGAACAAGTCTGCGGCGTCCGCCGTCAGGTTGTATTTCTGCAGCACGGCCGCCTTGGCGATTAGCAGCGCTGGATCTTTTGGACTCGCACCGAGCGCCTTATCGATGGGCTCGAGGTCATTGAGAAGCGCTTTTTTTTCGTTTTCAGGAAGAGCCTGAATGCGGGAATTCAGGTCACCCGTGGGTCCACCTTTAAGCTCGCGTGTCGTCGCGCTGGTATAAAACTGGTCGCCGGCAACCGGAGATCGTTCCAATTCCGGGAGGAGGCAAATGGACACCGAAGCCTTGCTGGCGATCGCACCCGATTTGATCCGAAGCTGTTGGGGATCGAAAATCACCTCGGCGCCAGGACCGAGCACTTCCGAGGCGCTGTCCGGACAATAAAGAAATGTGGCAGACGCCTCGCGGCCGCTCAACAGCGCATCCCCGGCGAACAGGACATCGCCCGGTTTGGCGGTCAGAGGCAGCGCGGAGTTGGCACGTCGAAGTTCAGCCCCGCTGCTCTTCAGAACGAGCGCCACGGGACGTTCTTTCGGAGGCGGGCTGACCTGGGCCGCCGCCACTACTGTCGCGACGATAATGGCGGGGACGATTGCGCGGCTCATGGCTTACCCGGAAATACCCTCAATTGGGGTAGGTCGAATGATAGCGCAAATTCCCCATTAATGTCACTGCACCGCAATCGTCACGACCGGGCTGGAGATGCCATCCACCATGATGACCACCGGGATCTGGTCTCCCGTGGGAACTCCGCTGGGCACCGTAGCGTTAATTTGATACAGCCCCGCAAACCCCGGCGCCAGACCCGCGAAACCCACCTTGGCCGGCTGCCCGCCAATGCTCACTGTAACCGTGCTTACCGTGTGTGCAAGCGGATTCGACGGCGCCGCGCTTCCCGCCGTCACTGGCTGGTTCACCGTCCCCAACCCCGTGCAGTACATCGTGAGAATATCGCCGGCCGTCGAGGGCGTTGACGAGCTTGCCAGAATCTGCGTATCGTACTTCGGCGGCGGGATCACGTAGATGTGCCCCTGCCCTTGGCCCGAGGCATTCGTGGTGAAGAACGCCGGATCCGCCGCAGCCAAGGGGACCCGCTGCGGCACCGACAAACTGCTGCCATGCCGCGCCACGGCCTGCTGCGCCGTGCCCCCCGGCAGGCCATAAGGCACTACTGCGTTGATCTGAGTCGGACTGACATAGAGCAGCGGCATGGTCTGGCCGCCCAGCAGGACGAATGCATTCTGCATCTGAGTCGGCAACGGTAACTGGGTGGCCGCCTCTACCCCGTCCGCCAGGTTCGACCCGAAGATGGATACCAGCTCGCCGGGCGATGGAATGGCGATCGGCGAATAGCTGGCCGCGCTCACCGTTCCGTTCGCATTCAGAACCGGAACACCCGAATTGCCCTGCACCGTCCCACCAATCTGCGTGCTCCCTTTTAACGCACCCTCCACCGCATTGGCTGTCAGGGTCACAGAGCTCGTGGTTCCAGATGGCGCCCAGGTCTGCGACCATGTGCCATCGTTTTGCGAGATCAGCGGCACGGTGGCTTCTCCGTCCGAGAAACTCACGGTCACGCTCCCGCTCGCCATCGGTACTCCGCAGTCATCCACCACGAAGGTCTCCAGTGTCGCGGGCCAGGAGGCGTACTGGCTGAACCCGGCGCCCAATTGCGTAAACACCATCAGAAGCTGCGTCGGCTGGCACGGGTTGATGGCCTGCCTGGGCGCGTATTTCCCCTGCTGCACCTCGGTCGCGCTCGACGCCACCACCAGCAGCAGAGCGATCTGCCGTGTCACATTATCCTCTGGAAACTGCAGCGTCAGCGTGCCGCTGTACACCCCGGCCGCCAGATTGCCCACATTCGCCTGCACCTGTATATCCAGCGTCTGACCCGGCTGAACGGCTCCTTCCGAGGGCGTAAATGTGAACCAGCTCGGGCTCGTCGTCGTAGTGCCCGTGACGGTAAAGGTCGTCGTTCGGCTGAGCACGTCGCCTACTGCCACGGACTGCGCCGCGGGATTCGCGCCATTCACCACCGCCGTGAAGATCATCCCCGTGGGCGTTACCGGCGCTCCCGGATTGGCCGTGGCCGACAGTACATTCACCACCACCACCACGAATTGTGGTGTGTTAGATACCCCCGCCGCATCGATTTCGATCAGACCGTAGTAGGCACTCGACGCCAGACCGGACGGATTCACACTCACCGTAATCGGGGCTCCAAGCTGGCCCGCGCCCACCGAACCGCTGCCACCGGACACTGTAAGCCAGGAGCCGCCCGATGTGGTCGATACGCTGGTGGTGAACGTCAACCCCACCGGTGTATTATTCAGCAGCGCGAAACTCTGGGCAGGCGGCGCGCTGCCTCCCTGCGGCGTCTGGAAAGTGAGTCCTGTCAGGGTCGTTTCCATCCCTGCCTGAATCGCAGCCGGCGAGCCCGGTACTACGTCCGGCACGCCCACCGCCTTCCCGCCCATGTGCACCGTCGCCACCGGCGTGCCCGCGGTAGTCAGTATAGTCAGCGCATCGTCGGCCTGGTTACCAGCATAGAGTAACCCGTCATTCGGATTGAAATACACATAGGCATTCTGATTGAAACCGGGATTCGTCAGGAAGCTCACAAAGGTACCGGTGCTGTTGAAAACTGCAATCCGGTTGCTGCTGCCCTGCGCCGCGTAGACGTTACCATCGGAATCGATAGCGAGGGCGTCGATCTCGCTGCTGCCCGTAGCTTTGAGCACATCAGAAAACAGACTGCCCTCCGTCCCGTCGGTAAGGTAGCGGAAGATCTGGCCGGTGGCCGAGTTACCCGCGTAAATACGGCCTACTGCATCAGTCGCCAAGCCCGTGTAACTGGCGCCTTGCTGACTGATCCGCGTGCTCTGACTGCCGCCGTAAGGGTCGACGGCGATCACGTTCGGACTCGACGGATTCCCCGCCAGCACCGTACTCTGCGTGCCGTCCAGCGGATCGAAGGCTAACTCCTGCAGCAATCCGCCGGATACCTGCTCCGCCGCCACGAACTGCCCGGAGCTGGAGAGCGCTACTACCGCACTGTTCCCGTTCGCGTAGGCGTTCGTCAGGATTCCCTTATCGCCCTGGCGAATCCGCACCGTCTCGATGACCGGGGAACCGGAGTAAGCAAACGGCGCCGGCAAGGAAATCGTATTCACAACCGCTCTCATCACCGGATCGAACTCTTGCAGCGCATTCAGACCTACATTCGGGAAGATAAGGTGGCCCGCACTGATCTGAGTGCCGCCAGTGGCGCCGCCCACAATAATGAATGGCACCGTATTGGACGTGCCACTGACTGACTGAACGGTGAGGTTGGCCGTGCCCGCCGACGCGATCAGTTCGGCCTGGATGGAGGCCGTCAATTGCGTGCCGTTGACGTTGGCCTGTGCGGGGAGAAAGGTCGAGCCACCGCTCGCCGGTTGCCAGTTAACTCCCAGACACGGCGACGGCGCGCACTGTATGAAGCCAAACCCACCCACTGTCAGGGTGAATCCCGGACCGCCGGCGGTCGCTGAAGCTGGTGAAAGGCTGATGATGGTAGGCGCTGGACCATTGACGGCGAATGGAACCGAATTGGACGTGCCTCCGGCCGCCTGCACGCTGACACTGGCTGTTCCGGGAGCAGCGATCAAGGCGGCAGGGATGAGGGCGAATAACTGCGTGCCGCCCGCAGTCGCCTGCCCGGAGATAAACGTCGAGGCGCCGGCCGCCGGTTGCCAGTTCACTCCCAGACACGCGTTCGAGCACTGCACGAAGTTAGCCCCGTTGACCGTCAGTGTAAACGCCGGCCCGCCGGCGGCGGTCGAAGATGGAGAAAGGCTGGTGATCGTAGGCCCTGAAGCACTGACGGTGAATGGAAGCGAGTTGGACGTGCCTCCGGCCGCCTGCACGCTGACATGCGCGATTCCCGCAGTGGCGATCAGCGCCGCCGGGATCGCCGCCGTCAACTGCGTGCCGCCCGCGTTCGCCTGTCCTGAAATAACAGTCGAGCCTCCGTTCGCCGGCTGCCAGGTAATCCCCAGGCAGGACGACGCCGCGCATTGGACGAAGTTCGTCCCGTTGACCGTCAGCGTAAATGCCGGTCCGCCCACCGCCGCCGAAGCTGGAGACAGGCTCGTGATGGTAGGCGCCCCATTATTGACGGTGAACGTCAGCGGATTGGAAGTTCCTCCGGCCGCCTGCACGCTGACCCGCACGGCTCCGGCAGGGGCGATCAGCGCCGCCGGGATCGCCACCATCAATTGCGTGCCGCCTGCATTGGCCTGTGCGGAGATAAAGGTCGGGACTCCGCTCGCCGGTTGCCAGTTCACTCCCAGGCAGGGCGCCGCCGCGCACTGTATGAAATTAGTCCCATTGACCGTCAGCGTAAATGCCGGCCCGCCGGCGGTCGCCGAAGCAGGGGAAAGGTTCGTGAGTGTAGGCCCCGCATTGTTGATCGTGAATGGAAGCGAATTGGACGTGCCATACTCCGCCTGCACCGTGATAGTTACGTTTCCGGCAACGGCGATCAGAGACACAGGGATGGTCGCGGTCAACTGCGTGCCGTTTCCATTGGCCTGCGCGGAGATAACGGTCGATCCGCCGCTCGCCGGCTGCCAGTTGACTGCCAGGCAGGGCGCCGCAAAGCACTGGAAGAAGTTGGTCCCGTTGACGGTCAGGGTGAATGCCGGTCCGCCGGCGGTGGCCGAAGGGGGAGAAAGGTTGGTGATGGTAGGCTCCTCCTGCGCCCAGGCCGCCCCGCTGACGCTCAGCAGCAGTAGCGCCAACCAGACACCTGGCAGCGCAACGCGCCATGGGATCCGTCGCAAGAGCGCGACAGACCTAGAACAAGCGTACAATTCCACCAGCCCCACCTCAAATCCCGCCCAAGCCCTAGCACGGCAGCGGCCATTCCGCTACCCGTACCCCGTCGCCCGGCCCCAATTTTAATTCTTGGGTTACGTGGAATGATAGCCCAAATTCATGGCTAATGGAAGATAATTCTTGGGCTCCTGGCGCTAAAGGTTTTGAGCATGCACCGCGACGATCTGGCTGATCCCACTCACTTCACCGCAATCGTCACGTACGGGCTATTGATTTTGTCCACCGTGATCACCACCGGAATCTGATCTCCTGTGGGAACCCCGCTCGGCACCTTCGCGTTGATCTGGTACAACCCCGCAAATCCCGGCGCCAGGCCGGCAAAGCTCACCGTGGCCGGCTGCCCGCCAATCGTCACCGAAACCGTGCCGGCCGTGTAAGCAAGTGGTTGCGACGGCGCCGCGCTTCCCGCCGTTACCGGCTGGGTCACCGCCCCGAGCCCCGTACAGTACATCGTCAGTACGTCGCCGGCCGTAGCGGGCGTCGACGAGCCTGCCAGTATGTTCCCCGGCTCCACATAGATATGTCCCTGCCCCTGGCCTGTTTGGTTTGTCGTGAAAAACGCCGGGTCCGCCGCGGCCACCGGAATCTGCTGCGGCAGCGACAAGCTGCTGCCATGCCGCGCCACAGCCTGATAAGGGGTGCCTCCCGTCAGGCCGTATGGCACTACCGCGTTGATCTGTTTCGGACTGACAAATAGCAGCGGCATAGTCTGGCCGCCCAGCACCACGAATGCATTCTGCATCTGAGTCGGCAACGGTAGCTGGGTGGCAGACTCTGTCCCGTCCGCCAGGTTCGACCCGAAAATGGAGACGATCTCGCCGGGTGAGGGAATGGCGATCGGCGAGTAACTAGCCGCGCTCACTATTCCCCCCGCATTCAGAACCGGAACATCCGCCGTAGACTGCACCGTCCCACCAATCGTCACGCTGCCTGTCAGCGCACCCTCCGCCGCAGTGGCTGTCAGGATCACCGAGGTGGTGCTGGGCGGCGTCCAGGAATTCAACCACGTTCCAGCGGGCAGCGCACTCCTGAGCTTCACCGGTGCTTCATGGTCCGAGAACGTAACCGTCACGGTCCCACTCACCATCGGTACCCCGCAGTCATCCACCACCAAGGCTTCCAGTGTTGCCGGCCAACCTGTAAACGTGGTGAATCCATCGCCTAACGTCGTGAACACCATCAGAAGTTCCGTCGGCTGACACGGTACGGTGGCATCTCTGGGCGCGTATTTCCCCTGCGCAACCTCCGTCGCACTCGTCGACACCACCAGCAGCAGGGCAATCTGCCGCGTCACATTGTCCTGCGGAAACTGCAGCGTCAGCGTGCCGCTATATACACCGGCCGGGAGATTCGCCACATTCGCCTGCACCTGTATATTCACCGTCTGGCCCGGCTGGACGGTTCCCGACGATGGCGTAACCGTGAACCAGCTTGGGCTCGTCGTCGCGGCGCTCGTGGCAGTAAAGGATGTCGAACGGCTGAGCACGTCACTCACGGCCACCGACTGCACCGCGGGATTCGTCCCATTGACCACCGCCGTGAAGATCATACCAGTGGGATTCACCGAAGCTCCCGGATTGGCCGTGGCCGGCAGTATGTTCAACACCACCGTAACGTACTGCGGTGAGTTCGCCACCTCCGCCGCATCGATTTCGATCGTGCCGTAGTAGTCACCCGCCGCCAAGCCGGACGGATTCACACTCACCGAAATCGGTGCGCCCACCTGACCCGCGCCCGCCGACCCGCTGCCGCCTGTCACCATAAGCCACGACCCGCCCGATGTGGTCGATACGCTGGTGGTAAACGAAAATGCCGCCGATGAGTTATTCACCACGGCGAAACTTTGGGGCGGCGGCGCGCTGCCCCCCTGCGGCGTCAGGAATGTCAGTCCCGTCAGAGTGGTTTCCATTGCCGCCTGAACCGCAACCGGCGCGCCCGGCACCACGTCCGGCACGCCCACCGTCTTACCGCCCATGTGTACCACCGCTACCGGCGTGCCGGCGGTAGTCAGTATAGTCAGCGCATCATCGGCCTGGTTCCCCGCGTAGAGTAACCCATCGTTTGGATTGAAGTACACGGACGTGTTCCCATTGAAACCGGGATCCGTAAGCAAATTCAGAAAAGTGCCCGAACTATTGAAAACCGCGATCCGGTTGCTGCTGCCCTGCGCCGCATAGACATTACCGCCGGAATCGATGGCCAGCGCGTCGATTTCGCTGCTGCCCGTAGCTTGCTGCACGTCGGCAAACACGCTGCCCTGCGTCCCGTTGGAAAGGTAGCGGAAGATCTGGCCGGTCGCGGAGTTACCTGCGTAAACACGGCCTACCGAGTCGATCGCCACGCCCGTATAACTGGCGCCCTTCTGACCGATCCGCGTGCTCTCGGTGCCGCTGTACGGATCGACGGCGATTACATCCGCACTCGAAAGACTCCCCGCCAGCACCGTACTTTGTGTGCTGTCCAGCGGATCGAAGCCCAGCTCCTGGACCGCGCCGCCGGACACCTGCTGCGCCGCGACGAACTGCCCCGAGTTGGAGAGTGCCACCACGGCGCTATTCCCATTCGTGTAGGCGTTTGTCAGGATTCCTCCGTCGCTCTGGCGAATCAGCACTGTCTCGACGACCGAGGAACCGGAGTAAGTGAACGGCGCAGGCAAGGGAATGGTATTTACAACCGTCTTGCTGGCGGCATCGAATTCTTGCAGCGCATTGAGACCCACGTTGGGGAACAGAAGGTGTCCGGCGCCAGTTTGACTGCCAATAGCGGTGGCACTGGCAATAATGAACGGCACGGCACTGGATGTGCCCCCGGCCGCTTGGACCGTGAGCGTGGCCGTACCCGCCGCGCCGATCAGCTCTGCCGGAATGGTGGCTGTCAACTGCGTGCCAGTGGCATTGGCCTGCCCGGAGATGAACGTTGAGGCGCCGCTCGCCGGTTGCCAGCTAACCCCCAGGCACGGCGCCGCCGCGCACTGGATAAAGCCAAACCCATTGACGGTTAGAGTGAATGCCGCTCCGCCGGCGGTGACCGAAGCTGGAGAAATGCCGGTGATCGTGGCCGCCGGATTAGTGACCGTGAATGGAAGCGAATTGGACGTACCTCCGGCAGCCTGGACGCTGACATTGGCCGTCCCCACAGCTCCGAGCAGGGTGGCGGGGATAGCTACAGTCAACTGCGTGCCAGCGGCATTGGCCTGACCGAAGATGAAGCTCGATCCACCGGTCGCCGGTTGCCAGGTAACTCCCAGGCACGGCGCCGCTGCGCACTGGATGAAGTTAGAGCCGTTGACGGTCAGCGTGAACGGCGTTCCGCCCGCTGCGGCCGACGTTGGAGAAATGCTGGTGATGGTAGACGGCGGCTCCTGTACGGTGAGAGTGACCGGCACAATCACCGTGCTGTTGGCGGCGCCCGTGCTGAACAGGTTAATTACGCCGCTGTAGACACCCTGAGTCAGCCCGGCCGCATTTACAGAGACCATAAGACTGGCGCTGGTGGCTCCGCTGCCCGGGTTCACCGAGAGCCAGTTACCGCTGCTGCTGGGAACGG
>Ga0181521_10000400_pt1 | contig 52108 bp, 49 predicted proteins | sample PEATcosm2014_Bin_32_FD_119764 | JGI IMG/M metagenome (GOLD analysis project Ga0181521, IMG submission 119764) | Peatland microbial communities from MTU Mesocosm Facility, Houghton, MI, USA - PEATcosm2014_Bin02_60_metaG | ecosystem: Environmental > Terrestrial > Soil > Wetlands > Peat | place... | reverse complement strand
TCGCGCTGGATGCCGGGATTGTTTCCGGAAAGGACCGCCTAATGCCGGTAACCGACGGATCATTTTCGAGGTGGTGATGCGCTGCCGTGACATTCGAACAGGCGTTGCCCGCTCACGCTGAAAGCTTTTTCGACCTTGACCCCTCATTGATTGGCTGAATTTCTTCCTCGCCGACGTCCAGACCGGAGTCGGGCCCTCGTTCCGCGGGCCCATCTGTGCGCTCGCGCTCACTCGGGAATCGTTTCATGAGAAAAGCCAGAACGTCGAGAGCCCGCAAACTGCGCTTCTTGGCAAGGATCGAATCCATGGCTGACCCGAGAGAGGCACCTCACTTCTGCGCCAGGTCCTTGAGCAGCTGGAAATATTCCTCCCTGCCGATTTCGCCCTTGGCATAGCGATCGCGAATGACACTTTTCGCTGTATCCACCCTGGCGTTGTGCACGGCTTCGGACCCTCGGCCTCCTTGGCGCTGTTCATCGCGCAGACGCTTGACGCCATACGCCATAAGGCCAATGACGCCGAGCAAGAGCACGCTGGCGCCGGCGTCCGGTCCGAACGGCGGCCCAAATCCAGGGATGGGTGAACAGGCAAGGAGAACCACCGTCGACACCACAAGCAGAACTGGCATATAGAACTTCATGGCGAGATAGACCAATTAGTTATGGCCGTGGTGGCCCAAACAGGGCAATCGCGGGTTGCCCATCAATGCTCAGCGAGGTCGACTCGATCGCGCGACCGTAGGCATTCTGGGTGCCATAGCCTGCTACGGAGAGTTGCGAACCTGCGCGTAGCAAGGATTGCATCTGCATGCCGATGTGCGGCGGAAAGCGGACGATCGTTCCGTCTTCCAGGATCGCCCCGTTCATGTCGCCTCGATCGGACTTGTAGCTAGCTTCAATCCCCCTCTAGAAAATCCTCAAAGACTTGAGCGACTGAATTATTCAAAACACACCCAGCGCCACATAAAACGAGAATCCGTCATCAACTATTCGGCCGCAGGCAATCAAGCAAGGAATTCGAAGGGATTCGCAAAGTGCAAGCGGGAACATAAAGGTCAGCAGCCACTTCAAATCTCTATCGGCAAGAACAGCCGTGTGGCGGCGGTGGTACTTAAGCCCAAAGCGCAATCGCGAGTTGACAACGGTTGTCAGCCGACGCAGAATCCACCTATGAGCAAGAACACGATGAGTTTCGCCCTCCCCGAAACGATGCGCAGTTACATCGACAGGCGCGTTGCAGAAGGAAATTACGGCAACACGAGCGAGTACATCCGAGACCTTGTGCGCAAGGACCAGGAAGAGCAGGCAAAGGCTCGCCTTCGAACCCTCCTTGAAGAGGGGCTGGCGTCTGGGCCGGCAACACCAAGAACAGCCGCTGAGGAGCGAGAGCTACTCGCCGTCGCTCGCGGCAATATCGATTGAAGCAGGCGCGACTGCGGCCGCAAGCGCGGACCGACCGGCTTGATGCTGTGAGGTATTACCGCAAGCACGCCGGCAGCGCTGTCGCTGAAAACCTCGTGGCGGCGACGGGCGCAGCGCTAGATCGCATCGAGCAAAATCCCGCTATCGGCTCGCCTGCGTGGAGCGATGTGCTCGGTGTCTCTGGTCTGCGCGTTTGGCGCGTTGAGGGCTTCCCTGTGATTTGGTTTTACTTCGAGCGTGACGACCACCTGGACATCGTCCGACTGCTGGGCGAGCGCCAGGACATTGCAACAATCCTGGCCGGCTAATACGCGAAGGTTTAGGGCTAAACCGTCCCAAATCGGCCGCACCTGCACAACCGTCTGCTTTCGGTCCGCGAATTACTCCCAGGCAATCTCATGTCGCATAGGCAAAGGATTCAAGCGTGCGTGCACTTGATTTTCGATTTCGAGACGCGCACTCTCTTGCGCTCCGCATACCGTAACCGTTATCAGGCTTCCGAGTCTGTCATGCGATCCCGTTGTGACCGAGATATCGACGCCAGGTTCTCGGACATCGGATAACAACTGAGTCACTCGGCGCTGAGCCGCATCCAGTCGCAGTGCAGGTTTGAAGACCTTGCCCACTCCGGTGAGCGGGATCATGTCAATGAGATACAGCCGGACCGGCGTTGCCGCCTTTTCTGGTGTGCGTTCGCTGATGAATGCGATGAGCTCAGCTGCTTCGATTCGGAGCCCTGGCTTCAGTTGAACAAACGCGACCGGCAACTCGCCCGCATATGCATCCGGCTCCCCCACAACGGCGGCGAGTGCCACCGCTGGGTGTTGGAAAAGAATTTCCTCGATCACGATTGGGTCAATGTTATGTCCGCCGCGGATGATCAGATCTTTGGCTCGGCCGGTCAGCCACACATAACCTTTTTCATCCAGCCTGGCTAGATCCCCGGAATTGACCCAGCCGGGTTCGATGAATGCTCCACGGTTGTGAGACTCGGAAAGATACCCGGAGAACGCCCCTGGGCCGCTAACCGCAAGTACTCCGATCGCGTTGACGCTGCAATCGCGCTGGTATTTACCATCCGCATCAAGTTGCACCACGCGCACGCGGCTGTATGGCGCGGCATGTCCGACCGAGCCTAGGCGAACCTCACGTTCGGGGTAACTTATCAGGCACGCGCTGGCCATCTCGGTCATGCCAAACACCTCGAGTACCGGCACCTTCAGCAGTTCCTGGTAGGCTCGCCCCACTGCCACGGGTATGGCTGAGCCACCGGCCACGCAGACCTGAAGGCTCGAGACTTCAGCACCATCGATAGGAACCTGCAGAGCGGCGGCCATTACTGTCGGTACACCACCGAAAACTTCTGGTTTATAGCGCTCGACCAGGCGCCAGATATTGCTCACCGCGTTTGGGTTGCGCCACCCGGAAGGCGAGAGCACAACGATGGTGTTGCCTGCCGCAAGCATAGCCAACCCCTGCGAGAGCGCACCGGCGACATGAAAGAGGGGCAAACCGAACAACAATGTTTTGCTCGGAAACAGCAATGCCATCAACCACGCTTGGTAAACTTGGTTGCGATGGGAATGGCGCACCAGCTTGGGCATGCCGGTCGTACCGCCGGTGTGAAAAAAAGCAGAGGTGTCCTGCGCGCCTATCATTCGACCGCTCTTCAGTCGGTCTGCAGGTTCCCGATCGGCCAGATCGTTAAAGCTATATACCGAGTTGATCTCGTCCCGCTTTCCATGGACGACGAGGATAGCCTTGAGATTGGGGAGACCGTCCTTGATACGCGCGACCTTTTCCCAGATCTGCGTCCCGGGAATCGGACCCAAGGCAACCAAGACTTTGGTATTTGCTGCACGCAGAATTTCTGCGATCTGAGACGGTTCTAGCAGCGGGTTAATCGGATTGGCGATGCCCGCTGCTTCTGCGCCGAAGAGCGTCATTAAACTCTCAGGCAAAAGCGGAAGCAAAAAGCTCACTACATCATCCGCACCTACCCCCAGTTCGTGAAACATGTTCGCCACCTGCGTGACGCGCGCTATGAACTGGCGATGCGAGACACAAACCGGCGTCTCGTTGGGATCCGCATTGGGCAAAAAAAGTATAGCGGGCGCGTCCGGATTGACTGCTGCTCCTAACCTAAGTGCGTCATAGGTGCTCTGCGCAGCGATGCGTTCGTCGTAGGGCGTCACCTCAAATCGCTCTACCTCGGCAGCAGTTGCAAAACTTGGCCGCTCGTCGCCTATCAGTCGGTCGAGTACATATGCGCGTCCCATAGTGCCTCCCCACTCAAAGCAAAGGGCTGCGTTACCGCAATTATGTGCCGAACCAACAACAGTTGGGGTAAGCCGTTCATCGACTGACCGCTAATGGCGCCCGTCGCGGACGACTGCAGTTGGCCGATTGTTGCTTGTCATCAACCTCCGCTGGCAGCTCTGAGTCGCCACACAGGACAACCCAAGGCGGTTGCTGCCCACCAGCTCGCGCGAGATCAGTGTGTCGACGAGATCGCTCGCGACAACCTTCGCTACGTGCCGTTCACGGAGTTGGCAAATCTGACGGGAACGCCCGCTATGAGCGTACCGCTGTACTGGACAGCCGACGGACTGCCGATGGGCGTGCAGTTTGTTGCCGCGTTCTGGAAGGAAGATCGCCTTTTGCAGTTGGCGCATCAATTGGAAGTCGCTCAGCCATGGTTTCATCGGCTGCCGAACCAAGTTGCAGTCTAGGCCGGGATCCAAACAGGACTTGCTCGCCGGCCACTGCGCCGTAGCGTCAGCAAGAGCTCGATGTGCGAGTGCACGCCGAGCTTCTGATAGGCGCTCTGCAGCTGGGAGCGAATCATCGACGGCAACGAGCCCAGAGTGAGCGCGATTTCCTTGAAGCTGGCCGACAGCTTTAGAGCGAGCATTTTGCGCCCTCGAATGACGGCAGTTGGCCGACCCCAGTCCCCCGACCTACCGGACTTCCAGGATTTTTAACGACGGCTTGCCACTCGAAAGCAGCCATCCGAACCGGAGTACGCATCTTAGCGACGCAGCCGCGTTGATCAGCCGTGTGTGCTTCAGAATGTGAAGCCCAAGTCGCGCTGAAAGATCAGGTGCTCGGGACCTTGAACGCGCATTCCTTCCGTGGATCCCCGAGCGCCTCTTCGCGATCTCGCGCTGTCCGTCTCAGGCACATCGGCGCTATCGCGCGCGGTCTTTCAGCGCCTCACGGGCTGCACGCATGCGCCGATAATCCCCGACCCTCACGCGGCTCGTTCCTCCGATTCGATTCGGCGCAGGCAGCAGACCTGCCGCTACACGCCGGTAAAATGTTGGCAAACTGCAGTCTTCGAGACACGCGATTACCGCCGGCGATACAAGCGCATCGTCCGGCATTTCATTAAAGCGCCGTACGATCGGAAAATGCTTTGCCAGCTGACGTTCGCGAATCTGAGGCGAGTTACGGTTGTATGGCATCGCGTGCGCTCCTTTGAAATCGGACTTGCACTAGAACATGTCTGCGGAAATCTGGCTAGATCTGCGCGAATATTCACGTTTGCCGCAGAACTACCGTTCGCGGTAGGGTGTCTTTGGATCGGGGCTTCCGGACGGCTTAAGGCGTGGGTTTTTCAGATTACAAAGAACGCTCGCGGTGCGACCGGGTGCCACTCAGCTATAGGTCGCTCGCAGCCGGAAACGGCGCAAATTCGCGTCGCATTGGTGTGCAACGGGCGGATCGGGACATAAACCGTCTGGGGATCGGCTATTGGTGAGGGTTTCGGTTGAGGCTTCCTCCGCCAAACCCTTCAGACACGGACCGTGCGGCTCACACACATTGCCCTGAAGTTACCGACTCGGAAACTCGTGCTGCGGCTGATCGGCCGGAGCGCGTCACCGTTACCAAATGGTCATCACATTCTTCAACAGATTTATGCGACAGTGTGAAAGTGGATTTTTCGGGGGTTTTTTACTGTTGTAGAACTTAGGAGATTCGCGACACCCTCCCCTGTGTGCAAGCCGATGTGTCGCTTTCAGGCAGCAGGTGGCCATTAAGGTTGTTTCCCATTAGCGGTGGTTGACGATCGTCGCTCGGTGATTCGCCGAGGCGATCGCTCTCACTCCGGCAGATTCATCTTGCGCAGGAATGCCTTGTACCGCGGATCAGTCCGTAGGTTTTTGAGCAACACCTCAACCTTTACGAATCTACAGCCGCCATCGTGCTGCCTATACGCGCGGTCGAGCCAGGCAAAGGCCTCATCGATCTCCCCCCGATAGGCATAGACCTCCGCAATCTGAAACGCGTCCGGGCCATTGTATTTTTTTTCTAGTTCGGCCAGCGCTGTATCCGATTCTTTCTTATGACCCAGTGCATGGTACGCAACTGCTCGGCCCATCAGGCGACGCATCTCATTGCTTTCGCGTTCAAATTCGGCAAGAGCTTCCACCGGATTACCTTTTTCTAGCATCACCTGTCCCGGCAACCAATGTGCCCAAAGCCTCGTCGGATCTAGATCGTGCATCTTCCTAATTGCAACTAGCGCCTCGTCGAGTTTTCCCAGATCAAGGAGCGTCTTAGCAAGGGCGTAATAGCGATCCGAGTTGATCGGATCAATTGCGATGACTCTTTGCATGAGCGCGAGCGCCTTGTCCTGCTGACCCATAATATGGGCTAGATGTCCGGTCATCCACAGCGCCCACGCATTCCCAGGATCGAGCGCCAACGCCTGCTCGAATTGTGCTTGTGCGCCTTCCCAATCCCAGTAATACCCAAGCCGGACCCTTCCCATCGCGGTGTGTGCATACGGTAGCCGTGGATCCAGCGTGAGTGCCCTTTCGGCTGCTTGCCGCGCTTCCTCCCACCCGGTTTTACCCTGACCGTACCACCCCAGCCCCGTCTGGTCGGCACGCAGAGCGGATAGGGCTGCCCAGGCCGGGGCGAACGTAGGATCCAGCTTTATCGCCTGTTGCAGGTAGTCAGCAATTTTCTCGTAATCCGCCTTGGTGTTTGTGTGCATAGCGTGGGCCTGCAGGAATAAGGTGTATGCCTCCGTGTTTTGTGTACCTGTAGCTTTCGGCATGGCCCCTTGAAGGAGCGACACCTTGAGCGCCTGCACCACCGATCCGGCAATGTCGTCCTGGACCTTGAAGATGTCGTCGAGCTTGCGGTCGTAGGTCTGCGACCACAGGTGATAGCCGTTATCGGCTCGCACGAGCTGCGCCGTGATGCGAAGGTGGTTGCCCGACTTGCGCACACTTCCTTCAAGCACATTGGCCACAAAGAGCTTTTTTGCAATCGTCGGGATATCATCCGACTTACCTTTGAACGAAAACGCGGAGGTTTGCGCCGCAACATGCAGTTCGGGTATGCGACTTAGAAGGTCCAGCACTTCCTCCGATAACCCATCCGAGAAGTACTCCTGGTCCTTCTTCTCGCTCATGTCCACAAACGGCAACACCGCAATGGACTTCTCCGGAGCAACAGCCGCAACCGTTGTCACCGCTGTTGTCTCTGCCCCGGGCGCCGGCGTGGGCGAGCGGTTCTGCACCAGCGCGACGGCCGCCACGACGGCAAGCGTTGCCGCCGCGCTCATGGCAAGCCCGGTGCGATGGCGCAATACGTACTTGCCGGCGCGGTAGGCCAGGCTACCGGGCCTTGCCTCCACCGGCTCTCCGCTCAGGTACCGCTGCAGATCATCGGCCAGCGCCGATGCTGAGGCATAGCGGTTTTTGGGCGAACGCGCCAGCGCCTTGAGCACGATCGCATCCAGGTCCCCGCGCAGCCGCCGCGACAGCTTGTCCTGCGTCGTGGCCCGCGTCGACCCGGCCTCTGGTGCCAGTTGCGTGCTGGGCCGCGGAACCTGGGCTTCGGTTATTGCCCGCTCCAGCATCGCCTGCGAGGCGCCCGCCTTGAGCCGGTAGGGCCGACAGCCGGTCAAGAGCTCATAGAGCATCACCCCCAGCGAGTAGATGTCGCTGGCCGCATCGGCCGGCTCGCCCAACAGGTACTCCGGGCTCGCGTAATCGGGCGTGAGCGCCCGCCCGTAGAGCTGGGTGAGCTGCGTCTGCTCCCCCTCGTCTTCGGCCAGCAGCTTGGCCACCCCAAAGTCCAGCAGCCGCACCTGTCCGGCCTCAGTTACCAAGACATTCGATGGCTTGATGTCGCGGTGAATCACCTGCCGGGCATGCGCATACTGCACCGCATCCAGTACCTGCAGAAAGAGCTTGATGCGCTCGCGCAGTCCCAGTCGATGTTCATCGCACCAGGATGTTATCGGCTGCCCCGGCACGTACTCCATCGCCAGGTAGGGCAGCCCCTCAGGGCTCACGCCCGCGTCGTACAGGCGCGCAATGTTGACGTGCTCCAACCCCGCCAGGATGTCGCGCTCGTGGGCAAAGCGCTGTGCAAGGTCACGGCGCAGCCGCGAGAGCATCGGCAGCTTCAGCGCCACCTCGCGCTTGAAGGCGCCATCGGCGCGCTGCGCCAGCCACACCTCGGCCATGCCTCCGGCGCCCAGCAAACGCACCAGCTGATAAGGACCCACACGCTCGCCCGGCTGCAGGCCGCTCACCGCCATGATCGTGTCGCCGGGGCCGGCACCAATCTTTGGCAGCGTGTCCAGGCCCGGGCAAGAACTGCCTCCGGCTTCTGGCAGCAGCGCCTGGCGCAGCGCTGGCGCCAGCTCCGCGTACTCCGGGGCAAGCTGCTCGAGCCAGCGACGCCGGCCGGCCGCATCCAGATCCAGCGCTTGGTCCAGCAAGCGGCTCATCTGCGCCATCTGGGCGGCTGACAGTGCCATCGCCTCTTTCCGCTTCCCCGGAGCTTCCCAAACTTTGACGGGATCATTTGACCCCGTGCGCGGTCGTTTGGCAACAACGCGGGCCAAGTCGAGAAATCGTTTGATCCGAATGTCGGGAAATGCCCGGGCAGTGCGTTCTTACTTATGAGGCGCTCAAAAGCGCCTTGCCGAACCAAACCCAAACAGGAGAAATGCCATGAACAGCGCAAATGAGAACAAGGTCTTCTTCTACGCTCTCGCGGTCATCCTCGCCACCTCGGCGCTGATTGCCAAGGCCAGTGTTTTGATTGCCGGCGTAACCGCCTAATGATGTCATCGGCATCGGGCGGCTTTTAGCGGCGCCATGTGTAGAGAGGCACTTGACCCGAACCCCCGCATGAAAAGCGGGGGCTTCTATCTCGGGCCCTTTTTTTGTGGTCGCGAATCACAGTACCGTAGGCGGAATCCCGAAGTCATGACATGTCCGCTCGCTCCTCGCGGAGCCTTCTCCAACGGACCCTGAGAGTCAAACCCGATAGGGCTACTTTAGCGCCGCTCCCAGTATCGCGCGCGCCTTCTCCCAGTCGCGTTGCACCGTGCGCTCGGTTACCCCGAGCGCCTCGGCAATCTCCTGCTCGCTGTAGCCTCCGAAGAAGCGCATCTCCACCACCCTGGCCAGACGGGCGTCGGCCTGCTCCAGTACCTGCAGCGCCTCGTGCACATTGAGGATCGCCTCCTCGCCATCGGCCAGGTTCTCGACCAGGTCCGTTTTCAGCGTCAGCGGCGAAACTCCGCCCCCGCGGCTCTCAGCCAATCGCTCCCGGGCGCTGTCGACGATGACAGAGCGCATCACCCGCGAGGCATAGCCGAAGAAGGACTTGCGGTCTTCAACGCGCAACTCCCCGACCTTGACAAACCGCAGGTAGGCCTCGTGGACGAGCGAAGTTGTATTCAGAACGGTGTTGCGCCCCCCCTCCTTCAGGCGTGAGCGGGCAAGCCGGCGCAATTCACCATAAGTGGCCTCGAACAGCGCGTCGCGGGCGCTCTGGTCGCCAGCATGCATTCGCGCCATGAGCTGCGTGATCTGCTCCACGAGCACCCTCCCCGGCTTTGGCCGCCGTTCCTCGCCAACGACCATTTGACCCCGAGCGCCGTCGTTTGGCAACACCACAAGGCTGGGCCGGAGATTGTTCTATCGCAATGTCGGGAAACACCCGCGCAATGCGTTCTTACCTGTGAGGCGGTCAAGAACGGTCGCCCAACGCAACAATCCCAATCCGGGGAGATGCCATGAACACCACCGCCACCAGCCGCATAAGCGTCACCTTGATGACACTTTGCGCCACGTCGGTGCTGATCTTGAATGCCCACGCCCTGTTGGGCCATCCCCGGCACACCAGCTCCGGCGCGCCAATGCCCAAGGACTTGCCGAATATTTCCGGAGTGATGTCGGGAAACGCCAAAGTAGCCCGTTCTTACTAGTGAGGCGGTCAGAAACACGATTCGCCGAACAGAACAATTTCGATCCCAGACAGGAGAAGCGCCATGAACACCACCGTCACCAGCCGCCTCGTCGCAGCCTTCTTGTCCGTTTGCACGACGCTAGTGCTTTTGAACGCAGTCGCTTTGCTGGGATATCCGTCCCAGACCACCCCCGGCACCCAGCTGGCCAAGACCACAGCCGTCGTAGCGATGGCCGCTGGGCACTCCCATCCGACCCACTGACGTAATGATCCGACCGTATGGACCTTTCCGCAAACCAACTCTTTAGGAGATTGAAATGGACAAGGCCGCCAACCACACCGCTTCCTCGTTTCAACCGGAAATCGCGGCTTTTACCCTCGTGGCGCCCAACGCGCTGGTTGTCTATTCGTCAGAGTAACCGTACCACCGTCCCGCGTCACAACCGAAGGAGCTTATCAAATGTGCAATGGATAAATAACCAACGAGGTCAGTCCGTACGACAGAGGCTTGACATCTGAGCAACTGAAGCCGTGCGAGAAAGATTAACCGTACCACCGTCCCACGTCATAATTTAAGGAGATCACCATGAATAATGCTGCACATATTTTCCGCGTCTCCACTGTCGCGCTTGCCCTGGTTTGCGGATCGGCGATTAGCGAACTTGCTGCTGCGAACGAGGACTGCGACACCATAATGGGCTTTTCCGGCCATACGAGACGTGAGCTTTTCCCAACAACTTGCGAGCAAACCACGGCGGACAAGCAGGTCAGCGGGAAGACCCGAGAACAGGTTAAGGCTGAACTCGCCGAGGCCCAGAAGAACGGCACCATCGTAACTAGCTTCGTCGCCAAACAGGTACGTGACATCTACCCTGGAAATTATCCGGATACGACTGGCTCGGCGAATCAGGACGGCGGCAAGACCCGAGAACAGGTTAAGGCCGAACTTGCTGAGGCCCAGAAGAACGGGGACATCGTCGTGAGCTTCGCCGCCAGACCGGCGCATGAGGTTCACCCTGGAGAATATCCGGAGGCGGCAACCGACCTCGCCAAACAGGACCCGGCAAGTCTCGCGAACAGGTAGACGCAGAACTCGCGGCGGCAAAGAAGGCCGCTAGCGCCGACCCCGCAAACTAAGAGAAGCGAATGTAACGAACCCGACGGCGATCGCGACGAACGTCGGCACGACGGGGCCAGAAATGGCCCTATCGCGCCGGTATCACCACCTGCGAGCCAGAAGCCGTCATGCCATATTTGTCGGTGGGAAAGATGAGGTTCGCACTGATTGTCGGAATGGTCGCTCTCATGCCGGACGCCAGCATCAGGGCAGGGGCCGTTCGGGAAAACTGCGAGACGCTGATCTCGAATTACAAGGTCCGCGCGCTGTAGGGTTTCGCAGCCATGCCGATTTCGGGTGCAGGCAAGATCCTTAAATCCAAGCAGACGCGACCCGTATTGGGAAGGACACGAGCGCCGCGTCGGATGAGCGTCCAGTTTACAAATGATCGCGAAAATGACTTGCCACAGGTTCGTGGTGCCACGCCACACCGTTTACGAGAACCGGGGGGAATACAGGGACTTGGAACGCGTCGACGCGAATGCGTATTCTGGGAGCGGGGGTCGCAAAGCACGTCTCTCAGATCCCGATAGTTCTCCATCGTCTGTCGATCCGACGATTGATGGCTGCCGCTCGCGATTGATCGCATTAGGTCGGGTGTTGCTGGTCGATGGGTTCTCCGCCATTGCTCTTCTGCTATTAGCAAATGTCGGCGGCCGGTAACATGTCCCACGCTGACCGGTACAAAGCGGTCAGGAAGAGACGTTCGCGCCAAATGCTCCAAAGAGCCCCCCGCGCGAGGTAATCGCGGCACGCTCGATCAAGTTGGATACTTGAGTTTTTGTTCGATCTCCTGAAAGCGCGGCTCCTTGCGCAATGGATCCAGCATGTAGTCGACCTTGAGTAAGCCCAAGCTGGAATCCCTAAGGTCGTAGGCCTTTTCGATCCAGTCCAACGCCTTGGGGATATCCCCCCACTGCGCATGCAGCCCCGCCGATCGAGGGTCGTACGCACTTCTGCCTTGCAATCGCCTACGACAAGCTGCGCCGGCACGCTGAGGCCAATACGGAATTGGTGACGATTAAGGCCGAGCAGGGCGACAACGCCGCCTATCCGAAGCCCCGCTTGAAAAGTGGGGCTTCTATCCCGGTCATTTTTTGTAATCGCGAATCACAGTACCGAAGGTGGAACCCCGTTGTCGTTGCGAAGCGCCGCTTGTTGGCCTGCGCACGCCCGCCGCGAGTGGCGTGATACCGCGCGGGCGTGGCTCAACCGCCGCGACTACTTGCCGGGCTGCCGGTATTTGCTGGCTAAGGCTCCGGCGCGCTTCATTGCGTCGGCTACCTGATCGAACGTCATCAGTTCAATCGCGCTGCCTTCAGTGACGACGCCGCTGCTCGCCAATAAGCCGCCGATGGACAAGTTCTTTATCGAATCTCCCTCTGCGATCGCAACGACTTCCAACGTGGGCAACATCCACAGGTGCAGCAGCTTCATGCCCGCGGCCTCATATAGTGACCTGACAGCCCCCGTGCGATCTTCGGGTTTTGCCACCATTCCCTGCAATGCTTCTTGGCTGTATTTAGCACGCAACATATAGAGGCCCATGATGTATTTCCTCCGTTGGTTATGGTGATCCAAATGCGCGAGGAAAGCGCCCCGCACGCAAGCACTGCTAAAAGCGGTTTTCAGCATAGGCTTGCCATTTGATGCAAGCGTGACCCGAGTCAATGAATGAGAGCAATCTTTCGGATCTTTGAAATTAGTCTCAATCCGACTTAGTCGGGACTGGTCCGCAAAGACTCGAGCATCGCCATGTAACCGACAGCCCCGCCTTTTGAGTCACGCGTGAAAGACCGCTTTTGCTGCATTGCAGATGCTCAGAGAACCCGCATTGACTGACGGAGTTAGTCGATTCCGGTCGGTCTGGGCGACACGACGTGGGATATGGAAACCTTCAGGCCCCATCTCCATCAGAAAGATCCGGCCCGACGAACTCAGCGGTGTCCGTCTACCAAATCCGATTGGGTGCTTAAACACAGTGCCCAGAATACGTGCTGGTACCTACTTGACAGAAGCAGCCATTCGTCTGCACGCCTCAGTACTGGCTTTTCGTTGTTATGGACTTCCGTTCAGGTCGACTGCTCCCTCACTCGGGCAGATTCATCTTGCGTAGGAATGCCCCGAAACGTGGATCGCGCTCCAAGCTCCTGAACTGGGGATCGACTTTTATGTAAACCAACCCATCATCGTGCTGCCGGTAGGCACGCTCAAGCCAGTAGAAAGCTCGATCAAGGTCGTTTCGCGAAGCATAAATGGCCGCGATGTTGTAGGCCATGCCCTCGGCGTGATTCTGCTCAGCAGTTGCAATAGCGTGGTCGGCATCGCTGCGGCGGCCCAAAGCATCGAGCGCAAGTGGAATGCCCACTTCACGAAACTGAGAGTCTTCCCGCTCAAACTCCGACAGTGCAGCTTGTGATTCGCCTCGAGCAAGGAGCACGAGCGCGTAGTTATAGTGAGCAGCTATAGCTGTCGGATACAACTCGATCATCTTCCGTCGGGATACCTCTGCTTCCTCCAGCGCTCCACTTGCGTACTGTGCGAATCCAGCCGTACGTAAAGCGCGGCCGAGGGGATCCTTCGCAGCGGCGCGATTCGCCAGCTGCAGACCTTCTGACACGCGGCCGAGACTTATTGCCATACTCGCCGCCGCCAGGGTAATACGCGCATTGCCGGGCGCGAGTTCACGCGCCCTCTTGAGCTCGGCATCGGCCGCCGCCCAGTCCCAGTCAAGCCACGCTAGAACTGTAGCCATTGCTGCGTGGGCTTCCGCGAGGTTTGGTTCGAGCTTGATTGCCTGGGAGGCCGCGGCGTGCGCTGCGGCGCGTGCTTGTGCCCAACTCGAGCCCCAATCCTGGAAATTGACCCCTCCTCTTTGCGAACGCGGACCGACGTTCTTGAAGATCAGACGCCAATCAACGTCGTCGACCGACAACACTTCCGCAAGGGTGGCCCAGGCAAGCGCGAACTTAGGATCCAAACTCACTGCCCGCCGCAGATCCGCATAAGCCTTCAGGGAGTCGTCTGAGGTTTGCCGATAAAGGAGCGACCGGGCCTGTAGGTAGAACTCGTAGGCTTCATTGCTCGTCGTCACTGGCGCGCGTAGCGTTTCCCCCTCTAGTAGCGATACCTTGAGTTCCTTGACCACTGCCGCTGCAATTTCGTCCTGGATCTTGAAGATATCGTCGAGCTGTCGGTCGTAGGTCTGCGACCAAAGGTGATAGCCGTTGTCAACGCGAATCAGCTGTGCGGTTACACGAAGCACGTTGCCCGATTTGCGCACGCTGCCTTCTAGCACGTTTGCTACCTGTAGCGCCTTGGCGATATCAGCAATCGTCGTCTGCTTTCCCTTGAAGTAAAACGACGAGGTGCGCGCCGGCACGCGCAGTTCCGGGACTTTCGTCAGCATGTCGATGAGTTCCTCCGACAGCCCATCGGAGAAGTACTCCTGGTCTTTCTTCTCGCTCATGTCCACGAAGGGCAGCACCGCAATGGATTTCTCGGGAACAGCAGCCGTGGCGGCCGTTGTATCTTTTCCTGGCGCCGTTGTGGGCGCGCGGTTCACTACCAGCACAATGGCTGCCGCCACGGCCAGGGTTGCTGCCGCGCTCAGGGCGATCCCCGTGCGGTGGCGCAAGGCGAACTTGCCGGTGCGGTAGAGCAGGCTATCGGGCCTGGCCTCCACCGGCTCGCCACTTAAGTAGCGCTGCAGCTCATCGGCCAGGGCCGAGGCCGAGGCATAGCGCTCTTTGGGGGAGCGTGCCAGCGCTTTCATCACGATCGCGTCCAGATCCCCGCGCAGCCTCCTGGCGAGCTTGACCTGCGTCGTGGCCCGCGTCGCCCCGGCCTCTGGTGCCAGCTGCGTGCTGGGCCGCTGGATCTGGGCGGTCGCAATCGCCTGCTCGAGCATCGCCTGCGAGGCCCCCGCCTTGAGCCGGTAGGGTCGGCAGCCGGTCAGCAGTTCGTAGAGCAGCACGCCCAGGGAGTAGATATCGCTCAGGGAGTCGGCCGGCTCGCCCAGCAGGTACTCCGGGCTCGCATAGTCCGGAGTCAACGCCCGCCCGTAGAGCGCCGTGAGCTGGGTCTGCTCTTCGTCGTCTTGAGCCAGCAGCTTGGCTACCCCGAAGTCCAAGAGCCGCACCTGCCCAGCCTGCGTCACCAGGATGTTGGAGGGCTTGATGTCGCGGTGAATCACCTGCCGGGCGTGCGCATACTGCGCCGCGTCCAGAACCTGCAGGAACAGCTTGATGCGCTCGCGTATCCCCAGGCAGTGCGCATCGCACCAGGCGGTTATTGGTTCCCCCGGCACGTACTCCATGGCCAGGTAGGGCAGCCCATCGGCCGTGACACCAGCGTCGTACAGGCGCGCGATGTTGACGTGCTCAAGAGCGGCCAGGATGTCCCGCTCGTGGGCAAAGCGCTGCGCCAGGTCCCGGCGCAGCCGCGAGAGCATCGGCAGCTTCAGGGCCAGCTCGCGCGTAAAGGCCCCATCGGCGCGCCGCGCCAGCCACACCTCGGCCATGCCCCCGGAGCCCAGCGAGCGCACCAGCTGGTAGGGGCCCACATGCCCGCCCGGCTGCAGGCCGCTCACCGCCATGACCGTGTCGCCAGGGCCCGCACCGATCTTGGGCAGCGTCTCCAGGCTCGAGTCCGAACTCTTACCAGCCTCGGGCAGCAGCGCTTGGCGCAGCGCTGGCGCCAGTTCCGCGTACTCCGGGGCAAGCTGCTCCAGCCAGCGGCGCCGGCCAGCAGCATCCAGATCGAGCGCTTCGTCCAGCAAGCGACTCATCTGCGCCATCTGGGCGGCCGAGAGTGCCATCGACTCCTTCCGCTCGTCCCCGGAGCTTGCCCAACCTTGAGGGGTCATTTGACCCCGTGCGCCGCCGTTTGGCAACACCGAGGGCCTTGTACAGAAATTGTTTTATCCAGATGTCGGGAAACGCGAATGCAGTGCGTTCTTACCTGTGAGGCGATCAACAACGACTCGCCGGACGCAACCCCAACCCAAACAGGAGAAAAGCCATGTACCGCGCACGTGAGAACCAAGTCTTCTTCTACGCCCTGGCGACCATCGTCGCCACCTCCGCGCTGATTGCGAAGGCCAGTGTCTTGATTGCCGGCGTAACCGCTTGACGATGCCATAGGCATCGGGCGGTTCCTAGCGCCGCCATCTGCAGCGCCATTCCGACCGTGGCCCTGCATCAAAAGCGGGGCCTTTTTTCGGTCCTTTTTCTGTAGCCGCGAATCTCCATGCCGTTGACGCAATCCGGACGTCAGCACAGGTCCGTCGAAAGGTGGTCGCTGTCGGAACAGCAGTGCTCGGTCCGCAATGCGTCGTTGAGCAGTTGTCGGCGCCGCGATTTTGACTACGCGATCTAGCGACATGATTTCGCGCCCCTTAGCCACGCCAAAATCCGACCATGTTCCTGTCCACGTCGCACTTGACTTCATCGGGGCGATACCGCAGCGAGGGCGCACGGGACCGGTCCTGGCGACCCCTGTGATAATTCGGAACGATCCTACGCGCTTCCACTCTCGGTCCATCCGAGCATCCCGGCGCTTGCGGCGGTGGGCCAAACGCCATCAGCGGGAGGCGCGGCGGCTTCCTTTGCTTCGCGCAGCGTCCCGTTTCCCCGGCGTAATGTCGATGACCTTCGCCGGCGCGGAATCGATGAACGCGCTCCACAATTGCAACAGCTCGCGCCGGTCATCGTCGAACCTTGATCGGCTGTAGGCAGCCTTGGTCTTGTTCGCCTCTTGATGCGCGAGACACGCTTCGATCACATCTTGCCTTGCAAGATCGGGGCGTTGTCGTTGGCAGCTTTCATACGCCCACGATGAGAACGCGCTGCGCATTCCGTGAACCGTCGTTCGGCCGTCGACCTTGAAGCGCTTGAGTACGTTGAGCATCGCCATGTTGCTGAGCGGCTGCTTCTCGTTGACGGGGCTTGGGAAGCAGTACACGCTGTCAAGTTTCTTCGTCTCCGCAAGAATTGCAGCGGCACGCCCTGTAAGGAAAACCGTGTGCGGCTCGCCGGCCTTCATTCGACTCGCGGGAACAGTCCAGATGCGAGCATCAAGATCGACCTCGCTCCACTTCGCACCGATCACTTCGCCCGTGCGAGCTGCGGTGCGAATCAAGAATTCCAGCGCCAGCGACGCCATTGCGCTGGTTTCCCGCAGCTTGCCTACAAACCCGGTAATCTTGGCGAACGGGAGCGCTGCGAAATTCTTTACGGATTTTTGCCGGTCGCGCTTGCTCTCGCGCAGTGCTGGCCTGATGTCAGAAATGGGGTTCGACGCCGCCAAGCCGCGCAGCTTCGCATCGGCGAAAATCAGTCCGAGTCGCTGCGCAATGCGCCGACCCGTCTCCCGTACTGTCGTGCGCAACGACAGCAGCAAGTCGAGTAGTTCCTTGGCCTCGATATCTTCGATGGGTCGATCCAGTATCGTCGCCGGCACGTGCGTCTCGATGCTCGAGATCCATTGCGCCGCGTGCCTGTCGCTGCGGTGCGGCGCGACGACACGCTCGTGATAGTCACGGGCGACCCGGCGCAGCGTGTGACGATCGCGCATGCGTTCGGCACGCTTAGCTGCGATCTCGGCTTGCTTCTTGGCACGCGCCCCTTCGTCTGCGGCGCGCAGTTCGTCGAGCGGGTCACGGTGCAGCGCGATGGCGTCGCGGAGCCTTGCCGCTTGTTCGCGGGCGGCGGCCAGACTCACCTTGTCGGCGTTGCCGAGCCCCGCCTCCCGACGCTTGCCGACCTGCGTTACGTTGCCGTCGGCGTCGATGACGCGATGCACGGGTGACGTATAGCGAAACGTCCACTGCCTGGTGACGTTGCCTTCGGCATCCTGCCCAACGCGAAGGTACAAATTTCCACCGTCCGTATGGACACCCGGCCCGGCCCGTTTGACCTGCAGGGCGGTCAATCGCTCGATGCCGCGCGTTTTAGTTCGAATCCCCACTTTTTAGCGCCCTTTCCGGATCCACCATCTGTACACCATTTTAAACTGCGCTTCGGTGATGTGATGTTGAAACGTGCTGAATGAGATCAGCACTGAAAATTGCGCTAAATCATGTAGTTACTTGTGTTTTTGGGATCCCTTGAAATGCACTGAAATGGTGCATTGGCGGAGAGAGTGGGATTCGAACCCACGATAGGTTTGACCCTATACACACTTTCCAGGCGTGCGCCTTCGACCGCTCGGCCATCTCTCCAGGCACATTTCGCGCCGGGCGCAATTCTACCGGTTCCGCATCGAGACCAGATTTGCATCTTCCTTCGGATCCGGCATGCGGACAAAATCGACAAGGTTCTCGCTGTCGGCGTCGGGCCGGGGCGTCAGCAGACTCACCACGATTAGGGCGGCAAACCCCAGCGGTACGGCGAACACGCCCGACGAGATGGGTTCAATTCCGAACCAAGGCTGCCAGTTCTCGGGATCGAGACCCAGCGTCGACTGGAAAAACGGGTAGCGCGTGGCAATGTAATAAAGGCAGACGCCAAATCCGGTAAGCATGCCGGCGATCGCGCCCCAGCGATTGGCACGGCGCCAGAAGACGCCAATTACCAACGCCGGAAAAAGCGAGGCGGCGGCAAGAGAAAACGCCAGGCCGACAAGCGAGACGATGTCTCCGGGCCGCATCAACGAGACGAAGGCCGCGACCAAGGCAACCAACAGGAGCAGAACCTTGGCCATGGTCACGCGACGAGCCGGCGACGCCCTCTTGTTAATCATCTTGAAATACAGGTCGTGGGATAGCGCATTGGCAATGGTCAGCAACAGACCATCGGCCGTGGAAAGCGCAGCCGCCAGCCCGCCGGCGGCGACAAGACCGGTGATGACATACGGCAGTCCTGCGATCTCGGGCGTGGCCAGCACGACGATGTCGGGACCGACCTGCATCTCCGCCAGTTGCACAATGCCGTCGTGATTGACATCGTCGACGCGCAGAAACGCGGGGTCGATCCGGCTCCAGGCGGCGACCCAGGCCGGCAGATCGCTGAAGTGCTTGCCGACCACCGCGGTATATATGTCGAATTTCACGAGTACTGCAAGGGCGGGCGCCGACAGGTACAGCAGCAGGATGAAAAACAGGGACCAGAACATGGAGCGGCGCGCTTGGTGCACGGTCGGTGTCGTGTACGAGCGCATCAGCACGTGAGGTAGGCCTGCGGTTCCGGCCATTAGGCAAAACACCAGGGCGAGGAAATTCCAGCGCTTGGTGGAGCGCTCCTGCTCGGCCCGGGCGGGATCCGTCTCGCCGCTCCAAAACGGCTCGGCGTGCGGCATCAGGGGCCGGCCGCGCTCGGAATAGCTGGCGGCCTCCTGTTGCCAGGCGCGCCGCGCCTCTTCCGGACTCGCCGGATATTGGGCCAGCGTACGCTCCGCCGCGCGCACCTCGAGCAGTGGTGCCCGACGGGCCTTGAGATCTTCGATGTTCTTGCGGGCTGCCATCGGCCCCTGCTGCCACGAAGCCGGCAGCCCCGCGATGCGCGCATCGGCCGCGGCGGCGCGCTGCAGGAAGATCTCGCGCACCGCGCGCTCGCGCGGATCCTGCGCCAATTGCTGCTCGCGCTCTGCAAGGCGCTCGAGCACCGACCCATAGGCCAGTTGCGGAAGCGGAGAGTTGGTGTACTGCAAGCCTAGCCAGGCCACCGGAATCAAGTATGCGATCAGCAGGATGATGCATTGCGCAACCTGGGTCCAGGTGACGGCGCGCATCCCGCCCAGGAAAGAGCACACCAGGATACCGGCAAGACCGAGAAAGACTCCGTAACTGAAGTCGACATTGGTCAGGTGTGTGGTGATCAGACCGACGCCGTAGATCTGTGCGACGACATAGACGAAAGAGCAGGTGATCGCCGCGACCATGGCGATCGCACGCGCAAGGTCACCGCCATAGCGGGCGCCGATGAAATCCGGAATGGTGAACTGCCCGAACTTGCGCAGGTACGGGGCGATCAGCAGGGCGACCAAGCAGTAGCCGCCTGTCCAACCCAACACGAAGGCCAAGCCGTCGAATCCGAGCAGGTAGAGCGATCCGGCCAGGCCGATGAAGGAAGCCGCCGACATCCAGTCCGCGCCGGTGGCCATGCCATTGAAAAATGCCGGTACGCGCCGCCCCGCCACGTAATACTCGGCAGCATCGGTCGTGCGGCTCATGATGCCTATGCCGGCGTACAGGCCGATGGTTGCGAACAAAAAGGTGTAACCGATGAGCACGCGCGGCAGGCCCATGCGCTCGCCCAGGCCCAGCAGCAGGACGAAGAGGAGAAAGCCGGCCGTAAACCACAGGTAGTACCTGCGCAACCTGAGCGAAAAGTGGCCTCCTGCCTCCGCGCCCGTCTCCGGGGCGGCCAGTGACGCGGCGGGCGCCGGACCGGGGGTGATCAAGCGCGCCCCGCAGTCAATCGTGCTCTCCTTCCGCAACGCCGAATGCAATGTCGCGCGCACGTTGCCGGCGCGCGTACAAATAGACGATGAGCAAGTAGATCAGCAGGGAGCCCTGCGCGGCCATGTAGAACGAAAACGGCCAGCCGAGAAAGGTGAAGTTCAGCGATCGCGCAAAAAACGCGCCCACGAACGTGACCAAAAACCAGATCACGAGCAGTACCGCGGTAAGGCGGCACGTCTGTACCCAGTACCGGCGTTGCGGCGAATCACCAACCATCGAATGGCCCGACCCGGCGATAGCCGAAAGCGCGCCCAGGCCCCGGTCGAAGGCCCGCGCGCCTAGAGGGCGACCTTGAGCTGATCGAGAATACCCGGGTTCTCCAGAGTGGAGACGTCCTGCTGGATGCTCTCGCCTTTGGCCAGCGAGCGCAGCAGGCGCCGCATGATCTTTCCCGATCGCGTCTTGGGCAGGTTATCGCCGAAGCGTATTTCCTTGGGCTTGGCGATGGGGCCGATCTCTTTGGCAACCCAGTCGCGCAGCTCCTTGGCGATGCGCAGCGCCTCCTCACCCTCGGGGCGCGCGCGCTTCAAAACGACGTAGGCACACACGGCCTCGCCGGTTAAATCATCGGGACGCCCGACCACCGCCGCTTCCGCCACCATGGGATTGGAGACCAGCGCCGATTCGATTTCCATTGTGCCCATCCGGTGCCCGGATACGTTGAGCACGTCGTCGATGCGCCCGACGATCGTGAAATACCCGGTCTCCTTGTCGCGGATGGCGCCGTCGCCCGCCAAGTACAGCCGGCCGCCCAGTTCCGCCGGGTAATACGACTTCTGGAAGCGATCCGAATCGCCCCAGATCGTGCGGATCATTGCCGGCCAAGGCCGCGTGATCACCAGCAGGCCGCCCTGCCCGTTGGGAACTTCGTGGCCGGTTTCGTCAACGATGGCCGCCTCGATTCCCGGCAGCGGCAAGGTGCACGAGCCCGGCACGAGCGGCGTTGCACCGGGAAGCGGCGAGATCATGTGGCCGCCGGTCTCGGTTTGCCAGAAGGTGTCGACGATGGGGCAGCGGTCCTTGCCTACGTGCTTGTAGTACCACATCCAGGCCTCCGGATTGATCGGCTCGCCGACGGTTCCGAGGATGCGCAGGCTGGAAAGATCAAATCGCGAGGGATGGGTCGCGGGAGCCGCGTCGTTGGCCTTGATGAGGGCGCGGATGGCAGTCGGCGCCGTGTAGAAAATGCTGACCTTGTGGTCCTGGCACATGCGCCAGAAGCGGCCGGCATTGGGGAACGTGGGCACGCCCTCGAAGACGATCTCGGTGGCGCCGACGGCGAGCGGCCCGTAACAGACGTACGAGTGGCCGGTGACCCAGCCAACGTCCGCCGTGCACCAGAACACGTCGGTGGGCTTGATGTCGAAGGTCCACTTCATGGTCAAGATGGTCCACAGCAGGTAACCGCCCGTGGAATGCTGGACTCCCTTGGGCTTTCCGGTCGAGCCCGAGGTGTAGAGCACGAACAGCGGATGCTCGGCGTCGACCCACTCAGGTTCGCAGGTCGACGCCTGCCCTGCCATGACGTCGTCCATCCAGACGTCGCGAGTGCCATGCCAGGGAGTCTTCGCGCCCGCGCGGCGGTAAACGATGACCTTGCGCACGGCATCGCAACCGCCCATGGCGAAGGCTTCGTCGATCGCCGGCTTAAGCGCGACCGGCTTGCCGCCGCGCATCTGCTCGTTGGCACAAATCACGAGGCTCGCGCCCACGTCGACGATGCGCTCCTGCACCGATTTGGCAGAGAAGCCGCCGAACACGACCGAGTGAATCACGCCCAGACGCGCACAGGCCTGCATAGCGATCACGGCTTCGATCGACATCGGCATGTAAACAATCGCCCGATCACCCTTCTTGTAGCCGAGCGCACGCAGCCCGTTGGCAAACTGACACACCTTGGCGTGGAGCTCGCGAAACGTGATTCGCGTTACCGCGCCGTCGTCGGCCTCAAAGATGATCGCGGTCTTGTCGGCATTGCCGTTTTCCAGGTTGCGATCCAGGCAGTTGTAAGACGCATTGAGCTGGCCATCGGCAAACCACCGGTAAAACGGCGCCTTGGATTCGTCGAGAACTTGCGTAAAGGGCTTGTGCCATAGCACGTTTTCCAAGGCCAGCTCGCGCCAGAACCCGTCCGGATCGCTCTGGGCGCGCTTGCACAGTGCAAGGTAGGCATCCATCCCGGAAATGGCGGCGCCCCGGACGGAGCGCTCCCCAGGTGGGAAAACGCGCTTTTCGAGCAATACGGATTCGATGTTGGTCATGTCCTATTCCCCTTGCATGGTGGCTTTTTGTATTCCCGCCAAAGCGTATTCCCACCAACCTTGAACTTTAAGAATACGCGCTTACGTCGACCTTACGCACCCGGTGCGAAGATTAGATGCGCGAAATGCCTTGCGCCGGCTTCAAGCCGGCGCAAGGCAGAACGCAACTTCCGACAAGGCGCTTAGGACGGCGTGGTCAACTCCATCAGCAGCAAGAAACGGACGCGCCGAATCGCTAGTGCCGCATCGGTTCCCAACCGCCGGCATGCAGCCTCCAACCGCCGCCTTCCTGTACCCAGCGGTGCGGGACGTAGCGGTAGCCTGGGCGCGGCGCTTCCCAGCGTCCCCCCACCCAGGTGTACCGACCTCCGACCCAGCCCCAATACCCTTCGACCCAGAAGTAACTCGGAGCCGGCGCCACGCCGACAACCTCGACCTGCGGCGGCGGCGGCGCCACGGTCACGTAAGCACCAGGGGGAGGCGCAGGGGCGACCACGCAGGCGCCCATGAGCGCCGCGGCAAGCACTACAGCGGCCAGGCGCACGGGCCTTAATCGACGACTGACTGTCATTTCATCTCTCCTTTGCGTGCGCAGTTACGGTCGATCGTAATTGCGCCGTTCGCGGTCAACCATGATGCTCTCGGTGATGCGGATCGCGCTGTCGATCCGCTCGACCGCCCGGTATTGCAGGTCACGGACCTGCAAGTTGTCTTCCGGCTGCGCGACATCGTCACGCGCCTTGCGCAGCAGCTCGGAAACGCGGCGCAGGCGGCCGGCGGCATCCGGATACGTGTCTTCCCTCGGATGTTCGTAGACATTCTTGCCATCGTAGTAGGCCGCACGCTGGACTTCCTCGATGGCACGATCGATTTCGCCGATCGCGCGGCGCTCACGCTCTTCCATCGGGCCATCGGGCCGGTGCTCGAGATACCAGCGGGCATCGTGCAAATCTGTCAGCGCATGCAGGTAGGCGGGATGCCTCCCGGGCGCCTGGGCCTGCGCAAGCAGCGGTAAAGCCATCGCAAGCGCGAGGGCGGGAACAACAAGTCGCAATTTCATGGATTCTTTCCTTTTTCCAGTCGTCGGCGCCAGCACTGTGAAAACGCGGGCCGCGCCACAGTTGGTCAGCCACAGCAACCGGTACGAGTCTGCAAGACTACCGCAAGCAACGCCGCGGCATGCATTCTGGTTTACCTGGGGTGTAAGGAATCCTCCCGGGGTGTAAGGAATCGTTTCTGCAGCGCAGCGTGAGCGCGGGCCGATCGGGGCGACGTTTGCATTCCCGCATTCCTGCACCGTACCTCAAGCTTGGGCAATTTCGGCCGATATAGACTAGGGGTGGATCGCGCGCTCGGCGGCTCGCCTTCCCTCTGCACCTGCCGGATCCGGTCGTATCGCGGAACCCGGCCTCCAAAGCAGGCGCAGCTGCGTATCGGATGGCTACGAACGAGGCTGGCTCGACACCAAGACAAAATCATGCTTGCACGCGGACCGATTCATTTCGTACTGACGCTCAAAGGCAATGAAGAGCTGACGATGCGCACCTACCGGCTTGACCTCAAGCTGCGCAATATCCTGTTCCTGATTCAAAGAGGTACCCCTACCTTCGAGGGGATCCTGCAGAACTCGATCTTCCCTCGCGAGGAGGTCGTCGAGAAGCTGCGCGGATTGATCAAGGAACAATTCATCGCGCTCGGCGGCGGAGCCTCCCCGCCACCGGGAACCATCGGGACGCCGACCCGTCCGGCTACGATCGAGACTCCGGCGAACGCGGAGGCCCTCGGCCCTCAGACCGGCGCACGCACGACGAGCTCTGCGGTTACTGCGCTGGAACCGGGCGCCTCGGCAAGTCAAGCGCGCTTCGTGCTGTGCGATTTCTGCCTGGACCAGTTTGGCGCGAAAGCGCCGGCGATGATCGAGGCAATCAATGGCAGCGTCGATATCGCTGGGCTGCAGAAGGTGCTGGATAACCTCGTCGCGGAAGTTCAGAAAAACCACAAGGACCAGCTGCCAGCGCTGACCGCGCGCATACGCGAGATCAACGAGACCAAGATCTGAACACCGCAGAGCGTTGTCTGCGGTCGCTCAGATCTTGAAGCGCCCAACCGATTTTTCCAGCACCGCGAGCGTTCCACCCACGGCCTTGGTCTGCCTGAGCAACTCCAGCGCTGAGGCGTCGTCGCGGGTGCGCTGAAATGCACCGGCCGCCGCCTCGAACTTCTTGGTCTGGTCGCTGACCTCGGCCGCTCCCCCACGCACCGCGGAAACCAGGTTCTTGAGCTTGAGCTGCATCACCTTCAACGACGCCATCAGGCTGCTGGAATCATCGCCCGAGACCCCGATGTCCACTGCCAGGTCACCATCGGCAATTCGCTTCATGTAGCTCGCTGCAACGCGCGGCTCGCCGCCCAGCAGATGCAGGACCTTGCGATCGAGCAAGACGAACAGCACGATCGAAATCACCATGCCGATAAGCAATCCGGCCAAGGCGACTCCGTAACCGATCTTGCGACTCAGCGATTGCATTTCCGTCACCGGGTAGGTGGAAACGATCGTCAGGCCCCACTCCGGCAGGGGATATCGGCTAACGACCCAGGAGCCGCTCGAATTGTTAATGTGTTCCTGCGCAGCTTCCGGCGTGATCCAGGATGGCTGGTAGCGGATGGCGCCCTTGTCGTCGACGACCGCCACGAAGCCGCTGTCAAGCAAACGCGAAGCGTCCAGCGCACTACTCAAAATCGGCAATTCCGCCTTATAGCCGACGTAGGTCAGACCGATGACATCACCGCCTTTTGTCAACAGCGGCTCATAGCCGGTGAAATAGGCGCTGCCCAGGATGTCGACCACGCCGTAGAACGCCTGGCCGTGCGAGAGCGCGGCGTAGGCCTTGGTCGTGGTGTCCAGCTCGGTGCCTACCGCCCGACTGCCGTCGGGCTTTTTGACGTTGGTGGCGATCCGGACGAAACGGGGACCGTCCTTGGAGAAAAGGGTTGCCGTGCCTTTGTTGAACCGGGTCACATAATCGACGATCTCGAAATTTCCCGCCTGCCCTCGCCCGCCGACCAAAATATCGTTGACCGTAGTGCCGTGTACCACGATCGGCGGACCGCGATCGGCTCCTCCGCGCGAGTTGATCTGCTCGTCCAGCAAGGACATGCTGGCGCGCGTGCGATCGTCCATCAGCTGCTCGGCGGTCACGAAGATCGACTTGAGCGAGTCCACCTTGTCGCCGATCTGCTGCTCGACCAGGCCCTCTTCGTGCTTGGTCGCCCAGTAGGAGAATCCCACCGCGCCGCCGGTGATCAACAACATGGCAATCAAGGCCACGGGCAAAACAACCTGAGCTTTGAAACCTTTGAACATCGTGGCTCCTTCGGAGCGCGCCGCGCGGCGCGGACAGTGGCCGGACGAAATCAAGCCAATCGCTTTAGCCTAGTGCGGCTAATCGCAAACAGATTAGTCGGAATCCGCCCGTTTTCGAGGCTTACTTGTGGGATCAGCGCGTCATGCGTTTGGGCGCTGCTCCACTCGCGGCCGACTGCGAGCAAAAACGGGCGAACTCGACGACGTCGAGTCCCGGCGGTGCCTTACTAGGCACGCGAGGCGGCATCGACCGCCACTCGCAATCGACCCAGCCCGAACGACACGTCGCACAGAACCCCGTTGACAAAGAAGGTTGGGGTCGCCCGAACCCCGCTGCGGGCGCCACCTTCAATGTGTTCCTGCACCCGCTGCAGATAGATGTGATCTCCCATGTCGAAATCAAAGCGCCGCAGGTCGATTTCCAGCTGCGCGGCGTATTGCCGCAGGTTCTTCTCCGTCAGTTGGGCCTGATGATTGAACAAGAGCTCGTGGTAGTGCCAGAACACGCCCTGGGCGCCCGCGGCTTCCGCAGCCTCGGCCGCGAGTTCGGCGCGGGGATGCACTTCGCGCAACGGGAAATGCCGGTAAACGAGCCGAACGCTGCTCCCGAAGTGGTTGAGAAGTATGTTTACCGCGTGCGATGCCTGAAGACACGACGGGCACTCGAAGTCGCCGTATTCGACGATCGTCACCTTAGCCGACGACGGTCCGAGAACGTGGTCGCTTTGATTCACGGGAACGGCGAGCGAAAACAGCTCTGCATGTCGGGTCAATTGCCTCTCCTCCAAAGATGTGGCGGCGTGCCAGCGTGCACCGGCGCGCACCCTCAGCCGGACGTAAAGCCGATGCGCGCATGGCTGCCATCGCAGAATGGCTTGCTGCCGCTGGCGCCGCACCGGCAAAGGTACGACTGCACCACCCGCGCCACCACGCGCCCCGTGCCGCTAATGATTTCCAGATTGCCGCGCACCTGCAGGGGGCCATCCGGCTGCGGGTCGATTGCCAGCGGGCCATCGCGCCGGGCAAGCATTTGCGCCTGCCCGGTCGGCGGTTCGCCGGTGGCGGAAAACCCGACGTCGCGGTGCGAACCGTCGCAAAACGGCTTGTTCTTCGAAGCACCGCAGCGGCACAAGGTTGCCCGATACGCGCCGGATTTGCCGTCTAGACGAATCTGCGCGTGGACTGCATATGGTCCGGCCTCGCGCACGGCCAGCAAGTTGACCGGCGGCGCAGCCTCGTCCGGCTTGCCGTCCTTGCGCCGATAGCGGATGGCGCCCGAGGGGCAGGCGTGCGCAATCGCGACCAGGCCCTCGACGTCCATCGCGTCCGGATGAATCCAAGGGCCTTGGACATTGGCAAGGAACACGGACGGCGCTCCCGTCACGCAAAAGCGAGCATGGATGCATTTCTTGCCTTCATACAGTAGCGTCAGCTTCTCGCCCTCGACGGATTCGACCCCTGCCGCGACGGTCGGCTCGGGCACCGCCGGCGGCGCCACCGGAGCTGGCGTCGAGGGGCTGAGCGCGCGCGGCGTCTCGGGTGCGGTGGCAAAGCCGTGCGAAGCACGCCGTGCGAGGTCGGCGATATGACGCGATGCGGCCTTTATCCGGGGATCGTCCCCGGTAGCCAGCGCCGACGCTGCAGTGGCCAGTTCGCCAAGACGCTCCACGAAGAATCGGCTTGCGCTCGCTCCCGGTGGCAGCGGTGCCGAGTCCCGAAGCGCCACGAAGGAGACACCGGCGTTGCAATCCGGATTCGAGGGACCGGCCGGCAATCGCGCAACGCGCTCGGCAAGCAACGTGAACGCCCTCATCAAACCCGTTGCAAGGTCCAACGCAAGTGACTTCTCCGGCAACGGTCTCGGCACCAGGTAGGAATACGCGATCAGACGCAGCATCAGCGCATAGGCGCTGTTGGCGACATCGGCGGTTGCGGCCGCGTCCTCGTCTTCGATCCAAACCCGCCCCACACGCCGCATCGGCGTGCGCAGCACGGGATTGGTTGCGGCAGGAAATGCCGGTGCGAAGGCAGCATCTGCCATTTTCAACGCAGCCAGCTCGGTGCGGATCGCGATGAACTTCTGGAAGTGGGAATCCGCGGCGTCTGCAGGTGCGCCCTCCCCTTGTCGGACAATTGCCGTAAACGCGGCCAGGGCCGTTTTCGAGCAAATGACCGGTTGGGCCCCTGCCAGGTTGATCTCGGCGGGGGACAGCTGCAATGCCGGGTCCCCGCAAAATGCCGCCGACTCCCCGACGCGTGCCACAAAAGCACGCACGTTGGCATCTAAGGACGCGTAGAACGCGCCTACGGTGTCGTAGTCCACGCCCATGGGCGTAAGTCTGGCTTTGCGCGCGCCGCGCGTGAAGACGAATTCGGGCTCGAACCCTGCACCGTCCGGCTCCGACGAACCCTCGGGACGCTCCAGAAAAATGAAATGCTGCAGGACAGCTTCGTTAAACGGAGCCAGCCGTACCACCACACCGGCCGGAAGTGCTCCTGGATCTAGCGGGAAATTCCCCCGACCGAACCGGGGTGAACCACCGAGCGCGGCCGTGATATTCCAAACCGATACGAGGTGTCCCATCTCGCCGATTGCCACCCCGAGAATGCTTCGCCGCCAGCGCGCCACGGCCGCCGCTTGCTCATGCGATAGGCCTTCGGCTACGCCGTCGCGCAAGCTGACGGCGGCGTAGAGGTAGGTGCACATGAGATTGTGCTCGAGCTCCGCCGCTTCGTAGAGCGCGTGCAGCAGCTTCTCCCGGGTGACAAGGCCGGCGCTGTCGCTTGTGGGCTCGAAGCTGGAAAGCGTGGGCGTGTCCTGAATTGCCTCGCGTTGTACCGTTGCGTACTTGCTATCCATGAGCAAATCCTCCGACGCAAGCCGGACCGCAGCGCAGCCGTGGGTCCGAAGAAAACCACGGCACGGTCAGGGTGGCGAAAACACCTCCCGCAAACCCGTGCAGCGATCCGTAGCAAGCGATCTGCCGCAAGGTCACCTTCCATATTATTGACCATTTCAATATTTGTGCCACTGGGAGGCGTCGGCCTCGCCTCGTCCCTCTCGCGCTGGGAGACGGTGGGCGCGGCCGAAATATCGTGACGCGAATTTCGACAAGTTCCGTAGTGCCGTTCTGCACTGCCTGCTCCCGCCACGGAGCGCGTTGGCCCGATACACTGCGAGGCTGACGCGCGATCCTTCCTGCGCCTTTGTCTGTGCTACGCAGACGCCCGTCGGGCATACGCGCCAAACGCCTTCGATCGATCAAAGAACTGGGGCATGCAGCAATTCATCGCTCTCACGAACCAGTACGGTCTGCTGCTGGTATTTGTCGGCGTGCTACTCGCATCCCTGGGAATTCCGATTCCGGCGATGCCGATCCTGATCGTTGCTGGCGCACTTGCCGCGGACAAGACGTTTTCCGTATTTGGAATTTTCGCGGTGGCGATGTTCGCTTGCCTGATCGGCGACATCGCCTGGTTTGCCGCGGGGCGCTATTACGGCCACCGGGTGATGAAGATGCTCTGCCGCATTTCGCTGTCGCCGGATTCCTGCGTCCGGCAGACGGAGACGTTCTACGAGCGCTGGGGAGCAAAGGCGCTGCTGATTGCCAAGTTCATTCCCGGACTTTCGACCATTGCGCAACCCCTTGCCGGGGCAATGCGACTGCCACTGCAGCCGTTTCTCGCATTCGATGCGGTGGGCGCCGCAATCTGGATCGGGATATCTGTCGGCGCGGGTCTCCTGTTTCGTACGCAAATCGATCGTGCCGGCCAATACCTGGTCGGGACGGGGACGGTCACCCTGTATCTTGCCGGGACCCTTTTCCTGCTTTTCCTTGCGTTCAAGTGGTGGGAGCGGCAGCGCTTTTACAAAGCGCTGCGGATGGCCAGGATTTCGGTCGCGGAACTGCAGCGCCTGGTGCATGCCGGGACCAGGCCCGTGATCCTGGATGTGCGCTCCGAGTCAGCACGACGGATGGACGCACGAAAAATCCCCGGGGCGCTTCAGGTGGACATGACGGAGCCGGACAAGAACCTGGAACACCTGCCGAGGGACACCGAGGTCGTGGTGTATTGCTCCTGCCCCAACGAGGCCTCGGCAGCGCGCGTCGCGCGGCTGCTGATGGACCGGGGATTTCTCCGCGTGCGCCCCCTTACGGGGGGCCTGGACGCGTGGCTTGCTGGCGGACATGCAGCGGAGGGTGCAGCAGATACCGCAGGTGAGGCGGGCCAGGCGGCCGAGAAGACTGTGCTCTGAGCATGTTGCACAAGAGCCCTGGCAGTGTTTCAATGCAACAGGGGCCGCTCGCCGCAGAGCGTACAGCGACCCTTGCAGGCTACTTGCGAAACATCATGAAACCTACCCTCGCGCAGATTTTGTCCATAGCCTCGCCGTGGCCGACGAATCCGTAAGCTCGGCCGATGATCCGCGCGTCCAGCAAACGGTCGATGCGGATGGAAAACCCCTCATCCGGCTCTCGGGCGCTTGGGTACTGCGCTCGCTGCTGCCACAGGCGGCGCAATTGCGCCGCCGACTCCTCGCCTGCGCGCGCGAGACGAATGCGCAGTGGGACTTGCGCGGTATCCAGACCCTGGACACGGCCGGTGCGCTGTTGTTATGGCGAAGTTGGGGGCGACGCAGGCCGCAGCTGACACTGCGTGCGGAACACGAATCGGCCTTCGCCAATCTGTCGCCCGTACCCGCGCCACCACCACCGCGGCAAGCACGCGATGCGTGGGAACCGATTGTCACCTTGGGACGCAATATCCTTTCCCTCGGCGAGCAGGCAGCGCAGCTCCTGGTCCTGGCCGGGTACCTGTTCCTGGATCTGCTCCAGCTGGCACGCCACCCGACGCGCATCCCGTGGCGCGAAATTTCAGCCAATGTATATCGTACCGGCGCACAGGCATTGCCAATCATTGCCCTGGTGGGCTTTCTCGTCGGCGTTGTCCTCAGCTACCTTTCGGCCAAACAGCTGCAGGCCTATGGCGCCAATATCTACATCATCAACATTCTGGGCGTCGGCATCGTGCGCGAGCTGGGCCCGATGCTCGCCGCCATTCTCGTGGCCGGCCGCTCGGGCTCGTCCATGACAGCGCAGCTCGGCGTAATGCGTGTCACTGAAGAGCTGGACGCGCTTGCCGTGATGGGCATCTCCCAGACGCTGCGGCTAGTGCTGCCAAAGGTCGTCGCGCTGGCAATTACCTTGCCGCTCCTGGTCCTGTGGTGCAATGCAATTGCCTTGATCGGCGGGATGCTCGCTGCCAACTGGGAGCTGGGTATCAGCTACCGGCAATTTCTCCATAACCTGCCGTCGGCGGTGCCCATCGCAAATCTGTGGCTGGGCATCGGCAAGGGGATGTTGTTTGGGATCCTTATCGCGTTGAACGCGTGCCATTACGGTTTGCGGATCAAGCCCAATACCGAGAGCCTGGGCACGGGCACAACAGACTCGGTAGTTGCGTCCATCACGGTAGTGATCCTGGTAGATGCCGCGATCGCGGTGATGTTCTCTACCGTGGGCCTATGACATGTCCAGCAACTGCGTAATCGAGCTGCGCGGCGTTTGGACCCAGATCGAAGCCAACATCATTCATCGCGATATCAACCTTTGCGTGCAAGCCGGCGAAGTGCTCGCCCTGATCGGAGAATCGGGCAGCGGCAAGACGACTCTGCTGCGCCTGATGCTGGGGCTACTACAGCCTAACCGCGGCACGACACAGGTATTCGATTGTCCGCTGCAGGGCAGTCCGGAAGACGATCTCAAGCGCACTCGGCGACGCTGGGGTGTGCTTTTCCAGGAGGGAGCGCTGTTCTCGGCCTTGAGCGTATTTGACAACGTGGCGCTTCCGCTGCGCGAACTGCGCGTGCTTCCCGAGGAGGTGATCCGCGAACTCGTGATGACCAAGCTGGCACAGGTGGAGATCGACGCGCCCAGCGCCAACAAGCTGCCATCGCAGTTATCGGGCGGCATGGTGAAGCGGGTAGCGCTCGCCCGGGCATTGGCGCTGGACCCGGAGCTGCTGTTTCTTGACGAGCCGACCGCCGGCCTGGATCCGGAGCGCAGTACCGGCTTTGTGCAGCTCGTCGGGCGACTACGCCAGGCGCTGCACCTCACGGTGGTGATGGCCACCCACGACGTCGAAACGCTGATTGCCCTGGCCGACCGGGTGGCGGTGCTGGCCGATCAGCGCCTGGTCACGGTCGGTCCGATATGGGAGGTGGTGGAGTTCCCGCATCCATTCGTTCGTAGCTTTTTTCTCGGGCACCGGACGCGTTGCGCCCAGGCGAATGTGCACGACTATCGCAGGTCGCTGGCGCAAAACCGACAGGCTGCGTGAATCGCGGTGCGGGACCGCCGTTGCAAGGTATTTCGACGAACCGTTTAAGGAGCATGGGCATGGAGAGCCGATCGAACGCGATAGCTGCGGGGATGTTTGTCATAGTGCTGACCCTGGCCCTGGTGGGCACCGCGTTCTGGCTCACCAGCGAAAACATCGATCGCGTGCGCTATGTCGTCGTTTCGAAGTTGCCCGTCGCCGGACTGCACGCCAAGGCCGCCGTGCGGCTGCGCGGCGTCGACGTCGGCCGGGTTGCCACTATCGGGTTTGATGCCCAGGATCCTCGCGTCGTCCTCGTAAGCATCGACGTGGACCGTTCCGTCAACCTGACGGGCGGCACGTACGGACAGCTGAGCTACCAGGGCGTGACAGGACTCTCGTTCATCGAGCTGGACGATGACGGCAGCAATCCGCAACGCATGGTCACCAGCCTCGACAAGCCCGGCCAAATTCCGTTGCGGCCCTCGCTCCTGGACCAAATTGGCGGCTCCGGTCAGAGCCTGCTGCTCGACGCCAGCGTTGCGGCCAAACGCCTTAGCCAGCTACTCAGCGAGGAGAATCTCGCACGCATCTCCGGAGCGCTCCGCAACACGGAATCTGCTGCCGGCCAGGTCGCCACCTTGGCGGCCGATCTGCAGCCCTCGGCCAAGTCGCTGCGGGTTCTGGAAACCAACGCGTCTGTCGCCGTCGAGCGATTCGACCTGCTGCTGGGCGACCTGCGGGGTGTCACGGCCGAGTTCGGCCGGCACCTGGTCGCGCTCGACGAGGTCGGTCGAGGGGCGCAGGCGTTCGGCACGGCAAGCCGAACGCTGCAGACGGCGATCGTCGATGACACGCTGCCGCGACTCTCGGGTGCCATCGATGATCTTTCGCGGACATCGCGCAACCTCGATCGCGTGCTCCAGGAGGTCGAACGGCGCCCGCAAAGCCTGTTGTTTGGGCGCAGCCCGCCTGCGCCGGGTCCGGGCGAGCCCGGTTATGTGCCGCCAGATAGGGGGCGCTGATGCGCCGTCGTTTCCTGCTCGGTGTAGCGACGGCGGCGCCGGCGCTGCTGATGGCCTGCTCCACACCCAGCGCCACGGTTGCGCGCTACGACTTGGGATTGCCGCCGCCGCCCAGCACCGCCGCTGCCACCGACCCGCAACTGGCGACCGTTCTTACGCTCGCCGACGTTTCTGCTCCCGCGTGGTTGGACAGCCCCGCCATCTTCTACCGCCTAGCCTACGAGGATACGGACCAGGCGCAAAGCTACGCGCAAAGTCAATGGGTCGCGGCGCCTGCAAGCCTGCTTTCACAGCGCTTGCGCGAGCGGCTAAGCCGCGCCCTGTCCTCCGGATTGGCGTACCCCAGCGAGAACCTGGCATCGGAGTACCTGCTTCGAGTCGAACTCGATGAATTCAGCCAGGTATTCGATACGCCGCAAAGCAGCCACGTGCTGCTGCGGGCGCGCGCGACGTTTATCGACTCGCGTCGGCACGAACTCGTCGCGCAGCACGCCTTCGAGCTGCGGTATCCGGCGCCCTCGCCAGACGCACTGGGCGCGGTGCACGGCCTGCGCCGGGCCGTCGATGATTTCATCACCGAGTTGCTGAACTGGATGGCGGTGACGGCGGCACACCGCGACGCACCCAAACCGTCGGCCTAAGCTTCGTCAAAAATCTTGGCAAACGCGCCATTTTTTCGTAGGCCGTGAGGCAACAAAAGCGGTGATGGGATCGTGGCGATGTTCTGGTTTGCCTGCAACTGCGCACCGCGAACAACATGCATGAAACGACCAGGGAGCGCGGAACGACGACCCGGATCCCGAGCTCCATGGCGGACAGCGTGAACCCGGCGGCAGTCGTTGCCGTCTCGCCGGCGGCGAAAGCAGGCGCTGTCCCTGCCGAGATGGCCGAGCCCGTGCGCGAGTTTCCGCCATCGGCGGCGGCCCCCCCGGTGCCTGGGCGAAGCGATGAACCGACCCGGAGAGTTGGCCCAAGTAGCCGAAACTTTCGGAGTATCAGAACTTCGCCGCCGGCGGTGGCGTTGATACTTTCGTGCATTGATACGGACCGCTGCTTTCGCTTCCGCCTCCGGTGTCCACGTATGTCTCGTAAAAAGTTCCGGTCCCTCTGTCGATGGAGGCCCTGGACCTTTTCCCGCTATTGCTCCACGCCCATCCGATCGATGTCGGCGTGATGCGGGCGACATATGTCCGTAGCGGCTAGACCGGGACGCGCTGCTCCCTGGACGGTGACGGAGGATTTGTCCAGGTCCACCCAGACGTTCCACGCGACGATTCCGTTTTCGGAGCAATCGAGCGAAAGGATCTCGGCGCATGTCGGGCCGGTCCACAGTGTGTACAGCTGGTAAGCGCGTAGCGATAGCGCCGGTTTGTCCGGTCCAAGACTTCGGCGAGACACTCGTCGCAGACCGCGGCATCCGGCGCAATCTGCGTACGGATCGCGCAGTCGCGGCTGGCTACGATGGCAAATGCGCGTGTCTGGCTGCGTGGCCGGCGCAATTCCTCGTCCAGCTGCTCGATGTGCGCCAGGGGCGGGAGTTCCGCGCGCAAGTGCGAACGAAAATGCGCCAGGCGCTCGGGGGCGCCCTCGATGTCGATCTCGACGCCGGCGCCGTCATTTCGCACCCACCCGCGCAGCGACAGCTCGCGCGCCAGACGGTAGACGAACGGCCGGAAGCCTACGCCCTGCACGCGGCCGCGGACCCGCAGGCCGATGCGCGTTGCCTCGCACGACCGGATGGCGGGCGACGCCCTCATCTCTCAGAGACCTTCGCCGCCATTGGCCAGACCGGCCTCGCGTCCCGCAACGCGCGCGCGCAGCGTCGCGAGTTCATCGTCGCGGGACACTGCCGCGGCGCGCGCACCGGCCTCGACCCACGCAAGCCACTCCGGCATGCCCTGCCCGGTGCGTGCGGAAAGCTGCATCACCTCGATCGCGGGATTCACACGCCGGGCGGCAGCCACACATGCGGCAACGTCGAACTCGACGTGCGGGAGCAGATCGATCTTGCTCAGAACCATCACCGACGCGGCCTGGAACATGTCGGGGTATTTGAGCGGCTTGTCCTCGCCTTCGGTGACCGAGAGAATCGCGACCTTGTGCGCTTCGCCCAGATCGAACGCGGCGGGGCATACCAGATTGCCGACGTTCTCAATGAAAAGCACGCCGCCGTTTGCCAGCCGCATGCGATCGAGCGCATGCCCGACCATGTGCGCGTCGAGATGACAGCCCTTGCCGGTGTTGATCTGCAAGGCCGGTGCGCCGGCGGCACGTATGCGCTCGGCATCGTTGCTGGTCTGCTGGTCGCCCTCGATCACCGCAATGGCAAGACGCGCGCGCAGTGCCTCAATACTACGCACAAGAAGCATGGTCTTTCCCGACCCCGGACTCGATACCAGATTGAGCGCGAAAGTGCCGTGTGCCGCAAGAACTTCGCGGTTGCGCGCAGCAAAGCCGTCGTTCTTGCCCAGGATATCCAGCTCGATCTGGACGATTCGCTCCTGCGACAGCCCCGCAACATGAACCCCCGCAAGCCCCGCACCGTAATGGAGGCCGCGCTCGCGGGTGCCGCGCGCGTGGGTGTGCACGGGATCCGGACAATGCCCGTGATCATTTTCGGGATCATGAGAGGGGTCATGCCGGTGATCATGCCCATGTTCGCCATGATCGTGCGAATGGCCACATCCGCTGTCACGCTGCGGCTCGTTGGGGTGCGTGTGCCGATGTTCCTGTTCGTGTTCGCCACGGCTCGGCCGCGCCCCAGCGCCCGCAACGCTGGCGCTATCCTGACCGCATCCACAGACCGTACACATGCCGCCTCCCCGTCAGGGCCGGTATGCCGCGGCGCCCTAGCGCTCCTCCGACATACCTCATTTCAACGCCCGTCACTCGACCATCAGATCGCGGACCCGCATTTCGCTTCCCGCAACGGGCCGCACTCGGTAGCTTCCGCATCTTGCGCAAGCATCGAAGAGTCTGCGCAAGGGCGTTTTGGCCTCACACTGCAGGCACCAGCCTTCGCCCGGCATCGCAATGATCTCGAGCCGGCATCCCTCGGCAATGCCACCGCGTGTCACGGCATCGAAGCAAAAGCGCAAGGCCTCGCTTTCGACACCCGCCAATTCGCCGACCTCCAGCCGCACGACCTTGACGCAGCCAAACGACTGCTTGGCCGCGGCGTCCTCGATGATCTGCATTACGCTTTCGGCTAGCGACATTTCATGCACGGTACACCTTGATCGAGTCGTCGCCGCGATTATCAATCATATACTTCGCGTACGCTTCGCACTGCGGCCAAGCCGCAATCACGGGCCACGCCCGCAACGCGTACCCATCCAACGCCAAAGTGCAGGATAATGCCCTGCGCTAGCGTGGAATGCATGTCCTAATTCACGATGTAGCACAATGCCTGGTTTGGATTCGCGCTTCCGGTTCGATGCTTTACTTCGTGGCAAATGACCGCGGCATTATGACCTTATCTCACCAACCCGCAGCAAAAGGCGTCAATGTGCGTAGCGAGGCGGTGGACGCGCTGCTATCGCGCCACGGGCGCGATCCGCACGCCCTGGTTCAGATCCTGCGTGAGTTGCAGGAGTCTGCTGGCTGGCTGTCACGCGAATCATTGGAGTCGATCGCCGGCGAGCTCGGCCTGACCTTGGCCCAGGTGGAAGGTGTTGCCGGCTTCTACCGCTTCCTTCACACCCGGCCGGTGGGTCAGTACCGCGTGCTCTTCAGCGACAACATCACCGACCGTATGCTGGGCGCCGAGCCACTCATGGCCGACTTGTGCAGGCGCCTGGCGGTGGAACCCGGGCAACCGCGCGCCGACGGCCTAGTCAGCGTGAGCCGGACCTCCTGCACGGGAATGGGCGATCAAGGGCCCGCGGTGCTGATCAACCACCGGCACGTCCTTACTCGCCTTGACGGCAGCCGGGTGGCGCAGATGGCCGACCTGATCCAGTCCCGGGTACCGGTGCCGCAGTGGCCGGCGGAATGGTTCCGGGTCGATGACAACATCCGGCGTGCCGATGTGCTGTTGGGTACACCGCAGCAGCCCGGTGCGGCCATTGCCGCCGCGTTGGCGCGGGGCGCGCAGACGATGCTCGACGAGATCAAGCGATCGAACCTTCGTGGGCGCGGGGGTGCAGGATTTGCCACCGGCCTCAAGTGGGAGCTATGCCGCGACGCGCCGGGCAGCGCACACTACCTTGTCTGTAACGCGGACGAAGGCGAACCGGGCACGTTCAAGGACCGGGTGCTGCTCTCGCGCCATGCCGATGCGGTGTTCGAGGGTATGAGCCTGGCTGCACTGGTGGTAGGCGCGCAGCGGGGCTTCGTGTACCTGCGTGGCGAATACCGCTATCTGCTGGAGGATCTGCTCGCGGTACTGCAGCGCCGGCGCGCGCAGCACTTGCTCGGAGCGTCTATACAGGGCCACGCGGGCTTTGATTTCGACATCGACATCCATGTCGGTGCTGGGGCCTACGTATGCGGCGAGGAATCCTCGCTGATCGAGTCACTGGAAGGAAAACGCGGGACGCCGCGCATCCGTCCTCCATTTCCGGTCGAGCATGGTTACCTTGGCCAGCCGACTACGGTGAACAACGTCGAGACGTATTGCGCCGCATCCCACATTGCGCTCGGCGGGTCCGCCTGGTGGGCGCACATCGGCACGGCCAAGTCCACTGGCACCAAGATCCATTCGGTGTCGGGCGACTGCGAGCGGCCGGGCATTTATGAATACCCCTACGGCACCAGTATCCGCCGCATGCTCGAGGATTGCGGCGCGCGCGACACGCAGGCAGTACAGGTGGGTGGGCCATCGGGGGTTTGCATCTCCGCCTTCGAATTTGGCCGTCGCATCGCGTTCGAGGACGTGCCGACCGCGGGCGCATTCATGGTGTTCGATCGCTCGCGCGACATGTTCGAGGTCGCACACAATTTCGCGCAATTCTTCGCCCATGAAAGCTGCGGCTTCTGCACGCCCTGCCGGGTGGGAACCACCCTGGTGGTCAAGGGCATGGACAAGCTCGCGGCCGGCCGCGGGTCACGCCACGATATCGACGTGCTGTTCGAACTCGACACGCTGATGCACGCAGCCACCCATTGCGGCCTCGGCGCTTCGGCCTGCAACCCGCTGCGCGACACGATCGTCAAGTTCCGTCCGGCCTACGAGCGGCGCCTGAAGTCGCTGCACTTCGAGCCGGGTTTCGACCTCGATGCCGAGCTGTCGATCGCACGCCGGATGACCGGCCGCGATGATCCGGCGGCGCACCTGGAGAATGCCCGATGACGGTTACCCGCGACGGACCATCTGGCGACCCCACGCTTTTTTCCCTGGACGGCGAGGATGTCGAGTTCCGGCCTGGGGAAACCATACTGCAGGCGGCGCACCGGGCCGGCCGTTACATTCCTCATCTTTGCTGGCACCCGGAATTTCGTCCCCACGGCTCCTGCCGCCTGTGCATCGTCAAGGTCGATGGGCGCGCCGGCGCCGCGTGCACGGTGCAAGCCGCGCCGGGCCAGGAGGTGGAAAGCAACAGCGAGCAAATGAACGCCAGCCGCAAGACGCTGCTGCAGATGCTGTTCGTCGAAGGCAATCACTTCTGCCCCTCCTGCGAAAAAAGCGGCAACTGCCTCCTGCAGGCCACCGCCTACGAGATGGGCATGGAGGGGCCGCACTTCGAGGAGTTTTATCCTGATCGGCCCGTCGATGCCAGCCACCCCGACATCCTGCTCGACTTCAACCGCTGCATCCTGTGCGAGCTTTGCGTGCGGGCGAGCCGCGATGTCGACGGCAAGAATGTCTTTGCCATCGGTGGCAACGGCATCGGTACGCATTTGCTGGTCAACAGCGAGAGCGGCAAGCTGGTCGATACCGACATGGCACTTTCCGACCGGTCGGCGAGCATTTGCCCGGTGGGCGTGATCCTGCCCAAGCGGCGCGGATTCGTGATCCCGATCGGAGAGCGCCGCTACGACGTGAAGTCGGTTGCCGAACCCGACAACCAGGAGGCCTCATGACGCCGGCCGCTCCCCTTGCCCCCGGATATCAGCCGCGCAAGCTCAAAGTCGCGACCGTCTCGCTGGCCGGCTGCTTCGGCTGCCACACGTCCTTTCTCGATATCGACGAGCGGTTGCTGGAGCTGATCGAGCATATCGAGTTCGACCGCTCGCCGCTGACCGACATCAAGGAGGTCGGCCATTGCGATATCGGCCTGATCGAAGGCGGCCTTTGCAATTCCGAGAACGTGCACGTGCTGCGCGAGTTTCGCAGCCACTGCAAGACGCTGGTGGCCGTCGGCGCCTGCGCCATCAACGGCGGACTGCCGGCGCAGCGCAATCATCTCGACCTGGGCACCCTGCTCAGCGATGTCTACCGCAGCCGGCGGGGCCTGACGCAAGGAAGCATGATCCCGAACGATCCCGAACTGCCGCTGCCGCTGAACCACGTGCACCCGATTCACGAAGTGGTTCACGTGGACTATTTCCTGCCCGGCTGTCCGCCTTCGGCAGACGCGTTCTGGAGCTTCCTCAATGACCTGATGGCGGGGCGCACTCCCCACCTCGGTCACGGCCTGATCCATTACGACTAGCGAGACCGGAAAACGATGGGCTTCGAACTTGAGACCGCCGCCGCGCCCGAGGGCCTGCGCCGTGTTGCCATCGATCCCCTGTCTCGCGTCGAGGGCCATGGCAAGGTTACGATCCTGCTCGACGAGCAGCACCGTGTGCACCAGGTGCGCCTGCACATTGTCGAGTTTCGCGGCTTCGAGAAATTCATCGAAGGCCGGCCTTACTGGGAAATTCCCGTGATGGTGCAGCGCCTGTGCGGCATCTGTCCGGTGTCGCACCATCTCGTCGCATCCAAGGCGATGGACCTGGTTCTGGGCGCACACCGGATCACCCGTAGCGCCGAAAAGATCCGGCGGCTGATGCACTACGGCCAGGTCATGCAATCGCATGCGCTGCACTTCTTTCATCTGTCGTCGCCCGATCTGCTGTTCGGGTTCGACTCGGAAGCGAACCTGCGCAACATCGTCGGCGTCGCGCAGGCCCACCCGGACATCGCGAAAAAGGGCGTGTTGCTGCGCAAGTTTGGCCAGGAGGTGATCCGCGTCACCTCCGGCAAGCGCGTGCACGGCACCGGCTCGGTGCCCGGAGGCATGAACAAGCACGTCAGCCGCGCCGACCGCGACCTGCTCCGGAGCGATGTGGGCCAGATGCTCGCGTGGGCGCTAGACGCCGTCAATCTCGCCAAGCAGTTGCACGCGCAGAACCCGGTGCTGTACAACAGTTTCGCCAGCTTCCCGTCGAACATGCTCTCGCTCGTGCGACCCGACGGTGCAATGGACCTCTACGACGGGGTGCTGCGCGCACGTGACGCGAAGGGCCGCATCATCCTCGACGGCGCCGACGTCCAGGACTATCTGGACCTGATCGAGGAAGAAGTGCGGCCCTGGACCTACATGAAATTTCCGCACTTGCGCAGTCTGGGTCGCGATACGGGCTGGTACCGCGTCGGGCCGCTGGCGCGGGTGCAAAACTGCGATTTCATCCCCAGCCCGCTGGCCGAAGCCGAGCGCCGCGAGTTCATCGCCTGGGGCGAGGGCGAACCGATCCACGCGACGCTCGCATTCCACTGGGCGCGCATGATCGAGCTGCTGCATTCGGTAGAGGTAATCAAGGACCTGCTGGACGACCCCGACATATTGGAGGGCGAACTGATCGCCGGCGGCGTGCGCCGCGGCGAGGGCGTGGGCGTCATCGAAGCGCCGCGCGGCACATTGATACACCACTACCGCGTTGGCACCGATGACCTCATAACGATGTGCAACCTGATCGTCGCCACGACGCACAACAACCAGGCCATGAACGAAGCAGTGCGCGCGGTGGCGCGCCAGTACCTGGACGGCAAGGAGCTCACCGAGGGCCTGCTGAACCGCATCGAAGTTGCCATCCGCGCCTACGATCCGTGCCTGTCGTGCGCCACCCACGCCCTGGGACAGATGCCGCTGGACGTCGCTCTGCTGGGCCCCGACGGTGGGCTGCTCGACCATGTGCGGAAGTCGCAGCTCGGCGAAATCGTGCGCTGCCACGCCGAACCCGTGGTGCCGCCACAATGACGGCAGCGCCGCTGTTGGTGTTCGGTTGGGGCAACCGCAGCCGAGGCGACGACGCGCTCGGGCCGTTGTTTATCGAAGAGTTGCGCTCGCGCGCGGGCGATCGGTGCAAGGACCGGGTGCAGTTCCTGGAGGACTATCAACTCCAGGTCGAGCACGCCCTGGATCTTGCAAGCCGGGAGCGCGTGCTCTTCGTCGATGCCAGCCTGAGCTGCGCCATCCCTTTCGAGGTATGGCCCCTGCGGGCGGCCCGCGACGCGAGCTTCACGACGCATGCCATGTCCCCCGAATCGCTCCTGCAGGTATTTTGCGACCTGCAGCAGGTCGAGCCGCCGCCGTGCACGATGCTTGCGATACGCGGCACGCAGTTTGCGCTCGGTGAGCCGCCTGGCGAAGCGGCCCTTGCCAATCTCGAGCGGGCGCTGACATGGGGCCTACGCTGGATGGAGTCGGGGTGCGGCATTGAGTAGCTCCGGGCATCAGCAGCTGGAGTCCTACTCCGACATACCCTTTCGGGCAATTGTCGAACAGTCCCTGGTCGGGGTCTATGTCATGCAGGATGAACGCTTTCCCTATGTGAACGCGACCTTTGCTGCCATGTTGGGCTATACGCCGGCCGAGATGATGGCGCGCACCCTGGACGACCTGGTTCCGGCGGATTGGATCGACGAAGTGAGAAAACGCTACCAGCAGCGCATCAGTAGCAGTCCGCCGGAGATGCAATTTGTCACCCGCGGCCTGCATCGGGATGGCCACGTGGTGATGATCGAGGTGCACGGGGCACGCATGGAATACCGTGGTCGGCCAGCGGTGGTAGGCGTCGCGGTCAATGTCACGGAACGCCTGCGCAATGAGGCCGAACTACAGCGCTCGCGCGCCGACCTGCGCGAATTGGCGGCGCATATGAACACCGTGAGGGAAACCCAGCGCGCGCGCTACGCGCGCGAGCTGCACGATGTGCTCGGAGGTATGCTGACATCGATCAAGATGGACGTGACCCGAGTCCTGCGGCGGGCAAACTCCGGCGAGCTACGCGATATCGCCAAAGGCGCCCTCGAGCTGACCCAGGAGGCAATAGCAGCGGTGCGCGCGATGTCGGAAGAACTCCGGCCGAGCACGCTTGATCTGCTCGGCCTGGCTGCGGCCATCGAACGCGAGTTGAAAGTCTTTGCACGGCGGCACGACGTCGCTATCCGGTTTGAAGCCGTCGACGTACCGGACCAGCTTTCGCCGGAAATCTCGACCGCCTTCTACCGCATCTTCCAGGAAGCGACGACAAACGTTGCCCGCCATGCCGCCGCCAGCTGTGTGCGCGTCAAACTGTACCTGCAGGATGGGTGCCTATGCCTGGATATCACCGATGACGGTAACGGGATAGACCTTACGGCCGGCCGGATTGGCGCTATCGGCGTGCTGGGCATGACCGAGCGCGCGCGGGAGCTGGGTGGCACGCTGCAAATTGGCTGTCACGACGACCGCGGAACGAAATTGCGGGTGACGGCGCCGCTAGCACGCGAAAGGTACGCAACATGATCGGGGTGCTGGTCGTCGACGACCATGCCATCTTCCGGTCCGGCCTCAAGCGGCTGTTCTCCGACGAGGCCGACATCCGGGTCGAAGGCGAGGCGCGCAGCAGCGCTGAGGCGTTGGGCAAACTACGGGAACGACATTATGACGTCGTACTTCTCGACATCAGCATGGAAGGCCGCAGTGGTCTGGATGCGCTCGCCTCGATCCGTGCAGAGCATCCTGATTTGCCGGTGTTGATGCTGTCGATGTATCCCGAGGAACAGTACGCCGTCATTGCCCTGAAAAGCGGCGCCAATGGCTATGCCTCGAAGGACATCGAGGCCGATGACCTGACACGAGCCATTCGCGAGGTGGCAAGGGGTGGCAAGTACCTCACCCCTCGCGTCTCGCAGGCGATACTGGCGCAGATGGACGGCCACGATGGCCGGCCGTTGCATCAGAAGTTGTCCTCCCGGGAATACGAGATTCTACTGCTGATCGTGGGTGGCGCCTCGCTCACCGAAATCGGTGAAAAGATGTTGGTCAGTGTGAAGACCGTCAGCACGTATCGTTCACGCCTGCTCACAAAGCTGGGCCTATCCAGCAACGCGGAGTTGGTACGCTACGCGCTGCAGCACGGGATTCTCCGTTAGCAATCCCGGGCGGGCCGGATCTATTTGGCCTTTGTTACCAATGGGCATTCGCTCTTCGAGAGCGGCTGGAATGCCTGATCACCCGGAATGACCTTGAGCACCTTCAACAGGTCCCAAGCGCCCTTCGATTCGGCCGGCGTCTTGACCTCGACCAGGTACATGTCGTGCACCATCCGGCCGTCCTCGCGAATGTGCCCGTTCTTGGCGAACACGTCGTTGATGGACATCGACTTGAGCTTGCTCATCACCGCGTCGGAGTTGCTGTTGCCGGCAGCCTGTACTGCCTTCAGGTATTGCAGCACCGCCGAGTAGTCGCCCGCCTGAACCATGTTCGGCATAGCACCCGTCTTGGCACGGAAGCGCTCGGCAAAGGCGCGGGTCTCCGGGCTCATGTCCCAATAAAAGCCGGTGGTGAAACGCATGCCTTGCGCGACGTCGAGCCCCAGGCTCTTGACATCGTTGTCGGTCACCAAGAGTCCGGCCAGGGTCATTCCCTTCCCACCCATGCCGAATTCGCGCGCCTGCTTCATGGCGTTGGTGAAGTCGCCGCCCGCGTCGGCAAATGCCAGCACGGTGGCACCCGACGACTGCGCTTGTACCAGATAGGAAGAGAAGTCGGGGGCGGACAACGGGTGCCGGATGCTACCGACGACGGTGCCACCCATCTCGTTGACAACATTGGTGGCGTCCTTTTCCAGCGACTGCCCGAACGCATAGTCCGCGGTCAGAAAAAACCATTTCTTGTAGCCCAGCTCCATCAGTGCGCGGCCGGTGCCGTTGGCAAGCGCATAGGTGTCATAAACATAGTGGACGCCGTAGGGACTGCATTCCTTGTTGGTGAGCACGGTCGAAGCGGCACCGGTGTTCATGGTGATCTTCTTTTTTTCCGCTGCGAGCTTTTGTACCGCGATGCCAATGGACGAATTGACCATGTCGGTGATCATGTCGACATGATCCACGTCGAACCACTCGCGCGCCTTGGTCACGCCCACGTCCGCCTTGTTCTGGTGATCGGCAAAAATGACCTGTATCGGCCGGCCCAGCACCTTGCCGCCAAAGTCCTCGACCGCCATTTGCGCCGCCACGACCGACCCTTTGCCGGACAGTGCCGAGTACACGCCCGACATGTCCGTCAGGACACCGATTTTCACGGGCTCGGCATCCGCCGCCGACGCACCGCCGCTCGCCAGCTCGAACAGCGCGGCCCAAGCGAAAATCAGCGCCTTACTCATTTTGTTCTGCTGCATCATGATGTCTCCTCGTTGCGTTTGTTTAGTGCGGCTCATATCGAAATCGAGCCACTGACCTCGATGGCCGCGCCGCTGATGTAGCTCGCGTCATCGGAAGCCAGAAAGGCATAGACGCTGGCAATCTCCTCCGGCCTGGCAATGCGCCGAAGTGCCACCCTCGCTGTCATTTCATTTTTGGCCTTCTCCGGAATCGAATCCAGAATGCTGGTCGCGACGAAACCCGGGCACACCGCGTTGACGCGTATGCCGCTGGGCCCCAGTTCCTTGGCCCACGTCTTGGTAAAGCCAATGACGCCGAACTTGGCCGCGGCGTAGTTGGTCTGGCCGAAGTTGCCATACAGGCCGACTACCGACGAGGCATTGAGGATCACACCGCGTCCCTGCTCGAGCATCGTATCGACGATGGCCTTGGTGCAACGGAAAACACCCTTCAGGTTGACATTGATCACGCGGTCGAATGAATCCTCGGTCATGTTCTGCAGACACGCATCGGTGACAATGCCGGCGTTGTTGACGAGCGTGTCGATACGGCGGTGATTTCGCTTGACCGTTGCCACCATGTTTTCGATGTGTTCCTTGTTGGTCACGTCGACCACGTGGCCAGCAGCCTGACCGCCCTGGCGCTGGATCTGTGCCGCCAGCTCGTTTTCCGCCTCCCGGTTCAGGTCGCAGGCGATCACGGTAGCACCGTCGGCGGCAAAGCGCAGTGCGGTGGCCCTGCCGATGCCATTGGCCGCCCCGGTGATGATTGTGACATTGCCCTGCAATTTGCCCTTGTCCTTTGCAAGCGCCACGGCGTTATCCATCGCCAGGCAGAATCGGACGGCCGCGCTCACCGCGGACCGGATTGGGCAAGCAACTCACGATAGTCATCGCGCAGCATCTTTTTGTTGAGCTTGCCGACGCTGGTGTGCGCGAGGGTCTGGACAAAGCAAACGCGGTCCGGTACTGCCAGCTTCGAAACCCGTCCCTGGAGGGCCTCTTCGTGCACCCACTGTTTGAGCTCCTCCTCGCTTGCGCTGGCGCCGGCTTTCAGTACCACCAGTGCAATCGGGCGCTCGCCCCATTTTTCATGCGGCACGCCGATGACAGCGACCTCACCAACCGCTTCGTGGCCGGAAAGGATGGATTCGACTTCCAGGGAGGACACCCATTCACCGCCCGTCTTGATGACATCCTTGAGCCGGTCGGTGATATCCAGCCAACCGTGTTCGTCAACGCGGCCAATGTCATTGGTATGCAGGTAGCCTCCGTGCCACAGACAATCGGAGGCCGCTTGATCTCCCTTATAGCCGGCCGTCAGCCAAGGCGCACGTACGACCACTTCGCCGGTGGACGTTCCGTCCCTGGCTACATCGCGCATCTCGTCGTCCACGACACGGATTTCGACTAGCGGTATGGGCCGGCCGGCACGCACGCGCTGCATGACCTGGGCCGCATCGTTTCCGGCAAGCTGTTCGTTCTCGAGTTGACTCAGGGTCAACACCGGCCCGGTCTCCGACATGCCATAGCCGGCGAAAATATCCATGCCCATCGCCAGCGCGAGGTTGGCGATTCCCGCAGGCAGCTTGGAGCCGCCAACGACGGCCTTGAGCCTGCTGATATCGACATCCTTGGCCATGGGATGGGTCAGCATCATGTGCATGATGGTTGGCACGCCATGTGTAAAGGTTACATCCTCGTGCTCGATGAGCCTTAGCAGCAGGTCGGGCTGGTAGCGGCCGGGGTACACCTGCTTGACACCGAGCACGGTGGCCACGTACGGCAGGCCCCACGCATGGACGTGGAACATCGGCGTCATCGGCATGTAAACGTCTTCGCGATGGAAGTTGGCGTTACCGGGCGCGCTGCCCAGTGCCGCCATAAGGCTAAGTGTGTGCAGTACCAGTTGGCGATGGCTGAAATACACGCCCTTGGGGGCGCCGGTGGTCCCGGTGGTGTAGAACTTCGTGGCTGTCGCGTTCTCGTCGAAGTCAGCGAAGACGAACGCAGGATCGGCAGCAGCCAGCAGCGCCTCGTACTCGCCGACACATTGCGCAGGGACCCGGACGCCATCATCGGTCAGCAGGACCAGCCGGCGCACGCTGCTCAGCTGGCCGCGAATCGATTCCAGCAGGGGCAGAAAATCACTGTTTACCAGCAGCACGTCGACGTTGGCGTGATTGATGGTATAAATGATCTGCTCGGGCGGCAGACGGACATTGACCATCATCAGTTCGGCCGCCATCATCGGTACGGCGAAGTAGGCTTCCAGGTACCGATGACTGTCCCAATCCATCACTGCCACCGTCTTGCCCGGAACCACGCCCAGGGCGCCTAGCGCCGAGGCGAGCCGGCCGACCCGTTCGCGCATCGCGCGGTAGGAATGGCGATGCCGATCCCGGTAGACGATCTGCTGATCGGCCGCGGTCGCCAGCGAGGTATTGAGCAGCTGCTTGATAAGCAGCGGATAGGCGTAATTGCTGTTGGCTGTCGTCATTGCGAAGCGAAACGGGTACCGGCAAGGAAGTGCGCCACCGGCCTTTGAATGGGCAGGTCACCGGGGCAAGATCCAGCCTGATCTTAGAACACCGGCGCCCGCTCGTAAGTCAGAATATTCCGCGACTCGTGTAGGAAGATTCCCACGCACGGCGGAATGTCGCCGGTTGCCGATCAGCGCGGCGGCGTTGGCGTAACCCTCTGCCAAGCGGACGCGCATTGCTCCACGTACGGGTAGTACGTAGCGGAATCCGGACAGTAGTACCAGTATGAGGGCGCGGGCTCGAGGTATGCGTTTTCCGGAACCGTCGAAGGGATCGGCGCTGCGGTATAGACGTAGGAATCATCGACCCCGTAGTCCATCCAGAGGTAGGAATCCCAATACGGGTCGGCGAAGCCGATGCCCCAACCGCAGCATCCGTAACCGTAGTGACGGTAGCCGTATCCGCCCAACCCACCGCCGCGTCCAGTCCATTCTCCCGCGCGTGCTACCGCGCTGCCGCGTCCCCCGTGCCCATGACCGCCACCACCCCCGTGACCGCCACCGCTCCCATGGGCAAAGGCAGTTGCGCACCCGCAAAGAAGGGCCAACGCCAACCCGACCGAGCCCGCGCTTCCGATCACAAGTCTGCACACGCGTTTCATCTCGACACCACCGTATCACGACCAACTGGCCCCTGGCGATCGCAAGTGTTCGGCTTCCTCTTGCCCGGCTTTTGAACCACCCGCCACATGGCTCCCCGGCACACCGGTTGCCCGACCACCAAGTACTCAACCCCGACGCCTGGATCGCGCATCGTGCATGACAATTAGAGACCTTGGCGCCTGAAATTGTTCCTTGGCGCGTACTCTCGCTACCCAAACTTTACTGCTACTGCGCGCGTGCTGCATTGCGGCTCTTGCGCTCCCGGTCCGCTGGCGGACCGGGGCCACGGGCGTGCCCGAGCGAGCCAAATTCTCAGCAGGACGGGCGCATTTTCGGTGAGATCGAGTTCGACGGCGGGCGCGACCCAATGGCCAACAACGGCGGCAAGGCCTTGGCCTAGCGAGCTGCCGACTGTTGCAACAGATGAAAACGAACCTGGACAAGGTCTTCCAGCGTCGCAGTGTCTGCCCACTCCCCCTGGCCCACGTGGAAGAGCGGTCGCCAGATGGTGAAGGAACCATCGAACCAGCGCCTTTGGGGGCGCCGGCAGCCGTGGCAAAGGCCACGGAGTGGGAGATGGTTTGGCCCTTGAGCGTGAGGGGCTGTCCTGGGCAAGGTATTGCCCCGCGCCTTGCGCATGAAACTCAGAAGCCTCGAAGCTTGCCTGGGGATACCTCGCAACATCGAAAAGACCGGACTTGCGCGCCGCCGCCAAGAGCAACGGATCCCTTCACTTCAAGTACTGCTCGAAGAACTCCAGCGTGTGGCCAATGGTGTAAACAATATTCTCGCGCTTCTGCGCGCCATGGCCTTCATCGGCGAATATCATCAACTTGCAAGGCACGCCTTTCTTATCGGCGGCCTCGTACATCTGAACTGCCTCGCCCACCGGCACGCGGGGATCGGACACGCCTTGGATAATCATCAGCGGCGCTGAGAGTCTGTCGATGTACGTGATGGGCGACAGCTTGATCAAGGCGTCACGATCCTTTTGCGGGTCGCCATACTCCGTGATTCGAAGCTGGCGGCGATACGGTGCGGTGTTCTGCAGGAAGGTGAGCAGATTCGATATGCCAACATTCGACACGCCGGCGTCGTAGGCACCGGCGAACATGGTCATGCCCACAAGCGCGGAATAGCCGCCATAGCTGCCCCCCATGATTCCGATCTTGGGCGCCTTGCCGTTTGCGCCCCAGTCGGCCCGGATAAAGCGGGCAGCATCTTCGATGTCGGTGATCACGTCCAGACGCTTGGGACCATTGTCGGCATCGATCCACGCTTTGCCGTAGCCGTCCGAGCCTCGCACGTTGGGCTGGACGTAGATGAAACCGGCATCGACATACAACTGGGCAAGGAGCGAAAAGCCCGGTACCGCCTGGCCTTCTGGGCCGCCGTGAAAGTTGACAATGACCGGGCAAGGCGAGGGCTCACAGTGCTCCGGCCGGCGAACGAACATTGGGATCCTGGTGCCATCGCGCGCCGGGTAAAACTCCAGCGTCGCGCGGGCGAAATGGCGGGTGTCGACCTCCGGACTCGATGGTATTACCCATTGCGTGAGCTTCCTGGTTCGCCACTCGTAGACGTAGCTGGTCGCCGGTGCTGTGGCAGTTTCCGCCGACAACATCAAATAGCGTCCGTCGCGGCTTCTGCTGCCGGGCGCAATTTGGTCGACGTCCCGGAACGCGGGCAACGTCAGTGTGCGGTAGTCGTGCGCGTCCACGGCATAGGGCCTGTTGTAGCCACCGTCGTTCACCGTGTAGACGAGGTGGGTGCGGGCCAGGTCGATGCCAAAGCTGCTTACGTCCCACTTCAGCTCGGGCGAGATCGGCGTGTACTTGCCCGCCTGCCAGCTATACAGGCGCCGGAAATCTCCCAGCTTCGGCGTCTGAACGATCAATTCGTCCTCATGGGCGCCGTACCGCGCTGCATACTCCACGGTCTCGCCCACCCCAAGCAAAGGCACAAGCTTGGCCGCCATGGGCTGCCACTCGTAGTATTCGCTTGATAGGCTGCCCGTTTGCTTGTAGATCAAGAGCCGGCCATCAGGCCGATGGTCCGCAACCGCCCATAGTCCCGGCTGGTCGAGGATTGTCTCCTTCTTGCCGGTGGCGATCTCGTAGCGATAGATCGCGTAGCTGTCGGGCCTCTGGTCATTGGCCGAAAAATAAATGTAACGGCTGTCGTCCGTGACGAATTGGTGATGGGACTGGACACCAGGCTTGCGCTGCACTTCGATCAGGGCGCCGCCTTGCGTCGGCTGCAGGTACAGCCCGGGGTTCTCTTCACCATTCGCGTCGCGCTGCAGCACCAGCCATTTTCCGTCCGGCGTGATGTCGGCCAGCGTTGTCGGGTCCTCGCCGCCGGTCATCTGCACCGGAAACTGCTCTGGACCATCGATACGCCATACCTGCGAGACGCCGGTCACGCGCCAAGTGAAAAACAAGTGTTTTGCGTCCGGACTCAGCATGCCGGCGCCGGGAGCGCGCACATCAACCAGACTCTGAACCTTGCGGCTCACCGCAGGATCAAGCGGCGCTGGCCGGAATTGCTCCAGCATTTCCTTGGGAACGCTGTCGGCACCAAGGCCGCTATAGCCGTCGGCCCAGGCCGAGTTCCCCGCGAAAGCTGGGGCAAGGATCGCCAGCAACGAAAACCGCATCCGCCTCATCCGCGTCCCTTCCCAGGTTCAAATGGTTTACCGCATGATCGGGCGGCAAAAAAGACAAGGCCGGAATGCTAGCGCAACAACGCGTTCGCCTCGAACGCCTCGTCCGCACCCGCAGGCGGCCGTCGTTCGCGTCGACAGCGAGGTCAGAAAAAGGCGCACGCCGCGCCCTTTTCTCGCTGCGTCGCCCTAGGCGGTGATCACCCGGCGAAAATGCAGACTCTTACGGCGGCCCGAACAATTGCCGCATTCTGGATCGGACCGTTTGCAACCGCGCGGCATCGCGAAACATCGTGCCCCATTCGTGGAAGGTGAGCGTCAGCGGATTATATGAATGGATTGGATGCACGATCCCGTATTCGCACGGCACCTGCGGGTCCTCCGCGACAAAACTGCCGAACAGCTTGTCCCAGACGATCAGCATGCCGGCGTAATTGCGATCGATGTATTCGGGATTGCGTGCGTGATGTACGCGATGGTGCGAAGGTGTGTTGAATACGTACTCGAGCCAGCCGAGCTTGCGCACCGCCTCGGTGTGCACGAAAAACTGGAAAGCCAGATTGATCGCCACCACGGCGATGATGACTTTCGGTTCGAACCCGATCCAGGCGAGCGGCAGCCAAAACAGCCACATGCCCGAGACCGGGTAGGTCAGGCTCTGACGGAATGCCGTGGAAAGATTCAGACGTTCGGACGAATGATGAGTCACGTGCGAGGCCCACATCCAGCGTATGCGGTGGCTGGCGCGATGAAACCAGTAGTAGCAAAAATCTTGCGCCACGAGCAAGGCCGCAATCGTCCAGATCGAGGTGGGCAAATCGAGCCAGCGATAGTGATACACCCATGCATAGATGCCGATGACGAGGCTCCAGGCGAGCGCGTCGCCCGCCTGGTGCATCAGGGCAAGTGCTGCATTCGACGCGGTATCCTTGAGCGTGTATACGGCACGCCGCCCCTTCCAGTACCAGGCTTCCCAGGCGATGAACCCGAGAAACACGGGAGCCATCGCGAGCAGTATCCAGTTTTCCATGCGACTAGCCGGCAGACACGTCCAGATCCGCCAAGCGCATCGCCGCTACAGGGCTCTGCATCGCGCCTGCCGCATGCGACTGATCGAGCACGCTTGCACCGATGCGCGCAACCTGGCGAGCATTGCAATCGAACTCGCTCGGATCGTTGCCCGCCGCTGGCACGCAAACGACTAGCTTGGAATCTGCCCATTCGATGCCGACATGGTCCGTAGACCGCTGGGCGTTTAGAGGCTGCACGAGGGGCCTCCCATACCGCAAATTACCAATCGGGGATAAGCTCATGGCCCGCAGCCGGGGCCTTGACTTGTCGCGGTCCAGATTGTGTAGACCTCACAGTCGTCGGGTGCAGGCGCACGGTCCGCCGGGACCTGCTTTCGTACTGGTGGCAACAGCCGCAGATAGGCGACCAGCGCGCGGATATCCTCCTCATCCCAATTCGAGGCGTGGTCCCAGGGCATGCCCTGCCAATGGAGCACCTCGCCATTTCGGCTGACGCCGCTTCGGATCGCGCGTTCGATTTGAGCATCGTTCCAGCCACCGATCCCGGTGTCG
>Ga0181521_10000399_pt1 | contig 52149 bp, 46 predicted proteins | sample PEATcosm2014_Bin_32_FD_119764 | JGI IMG/M metagenome (GOLD analysis project Ga0181521, IMG submission 119764) | Peatland microbial communities from MTU Mesocosm Facility, Houghton, MI, USA - PEATcosm2014_Bin02_60_metaG | ecosystem: Environmental > Terrestrial > Soil > Wetlands > Peat | place... | reverse complement strand
GGCAGCATCCGCGTGACCTGGGCAGCCGGGCCGTGACACCCTTCCTGACCTATCTGGCTACCGTCCGCAACGTCTCGGTGTCCACCCAAAACCAGGCTTTGAACGCTCTGCTCTTTCTCTACCGCGAAGTGCTGGCAATGCCGATCATGGTTGGAGATTTTGTGCGGGTGCGGCGCCCCCCCACTATTCCCACCGTCTTAACGCGTGAGGAAGTCAAGGAACTGCTCGCCACACTCACCGGAACCCATCAGTTGATGGCGCGCTTATTATATGGCACCGGAATGCGCCTGCTGGAATTGCTCCGGTTGCGGGTCAAGGATATGGACTTCGCCCGCGGCCAAATTGTGGTACGCGCCGGCAAGGGGGCAAAAGACCGTGTGACAATGTTGCCCGATTCGTTGCGCGAGCCGTTGCAGAAGCATCTGGCACACGTGCGCAAGCTGCATGAGCGAGACTTGGTGGACGGCTTTGGTTCCGTCTCCTTGCCTTCGAGTCCAGCCCACAAATATCCAAATGCGCCGCGTGAATGGGCCTGGCAATGGGTGTTTCCATCGGCCAACCGTTCAACCGATCCCGAAACCGGTCGGACCGGACGGCATCACACTGCGGAAACAGGATTGCAACGGACACTCAAGGAGGCGTTGAGGCGCACCACCATAACCAAGCCGGCCTCCTGTCACACTTTGCGCCATTCCTTTGCCACACACCTGCTCGAATCAGGAACAGACATCCGCAGTGTGCAGAATTTGCTGGGGCATAGAAATGTGGCGACGACACAGATTTACACCCATGTCATGCAGAAACCTGGGATCGGGGTTAAAAGTCCTGTGGACAGCATTTGACCTGCTTTGGGGAAAGTTCATCTTCAAGCAACCCGTGTGTGCCGGGACCCGCAGGGGCTTCCAGATTCTTTCGGGACAGTTATTAGAATAGTAAACAAGGTTAAGGGGCGGTGCGCCGGCTCCGCCGGCGCACTCGCCCCTTTAACCATGTTGCTCATGCCACCATTTCGGCGTCCTTGATGACCAACCGCTTGTCCCGTTCTTCCCAGCGTAGCACTTTGAGCGTCACTTGCTGGAATTCAGGCAGTTTCGGAAACGCGACGACGTTTTCGCCGTCCAGTTTCACCTTGCCGTCTTTGGGGTCGTGGAATGCTTCCCACACCGCCAGACCAGGTTGCAACGCCAGTTCATGCCGCGCGATGACGAACACGCCAGTCCCGTCTTTGCGCTTGTGCACTTTAGCGGTGCTGGACATGACGACGCCGCGAGCAAACAGGCCGTTCAGCTTTTCGCCCTGAGCAGTTGATTTTGCGTTTTCAGCCATGATGTTAATCCCTCCTTTCTGTTGATGATGATTTCCCCGCTGCCTTTGTAGCGTCCATCCAGCGCAGCGGCCAAAACCAGATGGTCGAAAATTTCCCGATACGGCATTTGAAATTTCACCGTCCGCGCCTTGCCGTTCTGCCGTAGCACGGCCATGCACGCCCAACGCCAGAACCGTTCATCCATCGTGTAGGAGGCGCGCGTGCGCGACTCTTTCAAAGAAACTGTTTTGGGTTGAACCGGCAACGGTTTCAAAAAGCCCTTTGTGGTTTGAAATACCCGCAGCCGTTTCCGCTTCAGCACCCATTCCGGCAAATCATCCGGCTTCGTCACATACTTGAGCAGGTAATGAAAATCCCCGTTTGTGATCCGCTGGACTTTCACCCAGCCCAAACCCCACAGTTCGGCCAGCAGTTCTTTGGGAAGGAACCGGCGCGTCAGGAAAATGACGTGGTAATGCACCCAGCCGGTTTCGTGGAATTCGACTTTTACACAATAGGGCGCATCAATGACGTAAATTTTCCCCTCGTGTTCGGCACCCTGCCGGAGCTGGTAAAACACTTCGCGCATCCAGTCGCGGCTGTCTTCAAAGGCAGCTTCCTCGTTGGCGTAGTTTTTCGGGTCCAGCGTGAGCGTAATGAACAACTTGCCGCCGACATCCGGCAAACGATCCCAAAACCGCGCCAACACTTTGAAGATACCGACGGGATGAAACCATGACGCGGGAACGAATTCCTTGATGGTCTGTTCATTTGCGTCTGCCGCCGGTAACAATTGAACCCCACCCCCACCTCCTTGGCTTACGGTTTCTTCTCGTGGTTCCCCAAAGGAGTGGTTCGCGTTCATATGTGCCACTCCGAAGGCTGCATGTTTTCCTTGAGAAACCTTTCCAGCTCCTTGACCCAGTAGATGGGCCGGTAGGTAGCACGGCAAGGATGCAGCAAACCGCGCTGGGTCAGCCGATCAAGAGTGGCCGGACTGACACCAATTGCCGCCGCCGCCTCAATACGGTTCAGCGCGAGTTTTGGAACTACGCTTGTTACTGTTGAGCATTCAAGGCTCATGCCGCGAAACGTAATCGCGACTAGAGGTGGTTAATACCCCCAAAGATGCCCTAGAAAAGTGTGGGAATTATTTTCCTGGTGGACGCCCACGCTTACGAACTTTCAGTCCAATTTTTTTTACAACCCGGTTTTCAAATGTTTTGAGACTGCCAATCTTTTCTACGCCGATTTCCTTGCACAAGATTCTGTGAATTTCGCCAATGCTCCGGCATTTTGAAAATCTTCGCCATCCAAGAGCCAACACAAGGAAAGTCCGGGTATGGCGCTCAAAAATCTGACCCGCAGTGAGTTCATCTGCTGACACGCTCATTCCCCGGAGCAATCCTTCTTGAAATTTTACTGCGTCCTCATGTGACGAGTCCAAAGCCGCTTTGATAAAATCCGGGATAAATTGATTTGTGGCGTTCACCCTGACTTGAAAGTCTCGCTTTAATATTTTTTCCCTTGCTGTTCTCTCCTTCGACTCCGGTAACAAAGCCGCTTGTTTTTTAAGTTCCTCCATTCCCTCCTTCATTTCAGACCCCATCGGAATTTTCCCACTAATGAGCTTCCCCACAACCTCCATCCTCCCAATACATTCACCAAGCAATTCCATATCCAATTCGCCTTCGGTGGGCAGCCACTTGCCGGGCATATAAGTTTTGGCTACCTCAATCAAAGCTGTTTCCACCCACGGTGGAGCTTCATTCAATCTCATCGGGTCAGAATCCACTTTATCCGCCGCCGCCGCCCAAGATTTAAGTGCCGCTATAATCTTGCGCGGGTTCTTTGCTATAAGCTTAATTTTTTGCGGTTTGCGTGTCTTCACATTGCGAATTAGCTTTTACAGTTTCAAAAGTCACCTTCTGCGCCATGTTCACCGAATGCTGATCGCGCAGATGGCCATAAACCTTCATGGCCAACGCGCCGCCGTCTTTGTGTCCGAGCCACCGGCTCACTGTGGGAATATCAACACCGGCCTCGATGCAAAGTGTCGCAAATAAATGCCGCAAGTCGTGATGCGTGAATCGGGCAATGCTCAGTTTCTTACAAGCCGAATTAATCGCATTCTGACATTCGCGAACTCGCATTGCTGGCTGGCTGACCGGCTCGCTTCTTCGTTTTGTCCGCAGCCCCTTGAGCAATTTAAGCATGTCTGGAATCATCGGCACGCGGCGAATCGTCCAATTCTTTGTGCCGGTTTCAGGATCGCCACGCACAATGATTTCCTTTTTCGCAAAATCGCAATCTGCCCAAGTGATGTTCGCCGCCTCGCTTTTGCGAAAGCCACCGTAAGCCAGAAAACGCACCAAGTTTGCACAGTCCTGGCTAAAACGCCGGTTCACGCGCTTAATGCTCTGAACGATTTGAAGGAATTGTTCGCGATTCGGCAGTTGCAGTTCCTTTTGCCGGACCCGTAGTTTTTTGATGAAGCGGGCCGGATTGTCATAACGCGCGCCGGCCTCAATCGCCAAGTCCATAACCATCCGCAAGCTGCCAACCGTATTGTTAAAATTTGATGGGCTGGCCTTTTCTCCAAAGATGGCAGCCCAAGCGAGGCAGTCATGCTTGCCGATTTTACGGACTTCGATTTGCCCCAATCCCGGCCATGATTTAAGCAACGCAGCAATCCGCTCTTCCCGGTATGTCTTGCTTCGCGGCTTGAGCGAATTGTCGTTAGCCAGACGATTACGAAACAGGGCAAGCGCATCGCCAAAAGTCATGTTGCCATTTGCCACTGCCCCCTGGACCTCGATCCGCTGCCGTTCGACCTTTTCCAAATCCGCCAACCGCAGCTTGGCAACGCTTATTCTGTCAGTTTTCAGGCTGCGACGAATCAACTTGCCCTTTACTCGCACTCGTGCGAAATACTTACGCGATGGAACGTAACGAACCAAATTTGCGTATGGTGTCTTTCGCCAGACTGCTTCTTGGTCTGTCTTGCACGCTTTCATGCAAACAGTATCATATTGCAGTAACAGAAAGTCAATATGCGGCTCGCATATTCTTCATAAATCATTGCAAATAAACGGTTGGAAGGGTGGCTGAGTGGTTGAAGGCACCTGACTCGAAATCAGGCTTAGGGGCAACCCTAACGTGGGTTCGAATCCCACCCCTTCCGCCAGCTTTATTTTCAAGCCAATTCGACAAAATTCCCCGCCCGCGATAACATCGAATCGTGACGAGCTTGCAAATCAGCGGCATGACGTGCGGCAATTGCGCGCGACACGTCACCGAGGCCATCCAAAGCGTGCCGGGCGTGCGCAGCGCGGCCGTTTCACTCGAAAACAAAAATGCGACGGTGCGCTGGGGTTCCGATGCGACGGAAGATGTTCCCGCCATCATCGCCGCCGTCAAACAAGCCGGTTACGAAGCAAAGGAAATTCAAACCGACGGCGAATGTTGCACACACAAACACAAAAACTGGCAGCTCAATTTGTGGCTTGGAATTTTCGTCACCCTCTTTTTGATGATCGGCGAATGGATTTTTCATCTCGCCATGACGCCGTGGTTTCAGTGGCTCTCGTTTGTTTTGGCGGGCGCGGTCCAGATTTTCGCCGGGGCGCAATTTTATCGCGGTGCATGGAACCAGCTCAAAATCGGCAGCTCGAACATGGACACACTCGTCGCGCTCGGCTCGACGACGGCGTTCGGCTACAGCGCGTGGGCTTTGCTCGCAGGCGTCGGCGGACACGTTTATTTCATGGAAGCCGCTGCCATCATCACGCTCATCAGCGCCGGCCACTGGTTGGAAGCGCGCGTGAGCGACAAAGCCAGCGGCGCGCTGAAATCGCTGCTGAACCTCGCCCCGCAAACCGCACGGCGGATTCCCAACTCCGAACTCCGAACTCCGAACTCCGAGGTTGAAGTCCCCGTCGCCGAATTACAAATCGGGAATCTCGTTGTCCTCAAACCCGGCGACCGCGTGCCGGTGGACGGCGTCGTTGTCGAAGGCGACTCCGCCGTGGACGAGGCGATGCTCACCGGCGAGTCCGTTCCCGCCGACAAAAAAGCCGGCAGCGAGCTTTTCACCGGCACGGTGAATTTGAACGGCCAGCTTGTCATGCACGTGACCGCCACGGGCGAAAGCACCGCGCTGGCGAACATCATCGCCGCCGTGCAACGCGCCCAGACCAGCCGGGCCGACATCCAGCGCCTCGGCGACCGTGTGAGCAGCGTATTCGTGCCCGTCGTCGTAGCCATCGCCGTCGCCGCCGGGCTTTGGTGGGGACTCGCGCCGGAATCGGCGGGCGGGATTCACGCCGCGCTGGCCCAATTTTTCTGGCACGCACACGCGCCGGCCGGCGTGGCGGCGGGTTTCATCATTGCCGCCGCCGTGCTCATCATTGCCTGTCCGTGCGCGATGGGTCTGGCCACGCCGGCGGCAATCATGGCCGGCACGAATGCCGCGGCACGACGTGGCATTTTGATCCGTGACGGCGTGGCCTTGGAGAAAGCGGGCAAAATCACCGCTGTGATTTTTGACAAGACCGGCACGCTGACCGTCGGAAAACCCGAAGTTGCCGAAATCTGGGAAAGTAGGACAGGCTTCCAGCCTGTCTCCAACTCAAGTTCGGAAATGAAATCAGAGACAGGCGAGACGCCTGTCCTACGTCTAGCCGCTGCGCTTGCACGCCAATCCACGCATCCCATCAGCCAGGCGATTGCCAAAATTTCGGCGGGGGAAATTCAAGTCACCAACTGGAAGGAAATTCGGGGCGCGGGCGTCGAAGCAAAAATCCAACTCTCAACCCTCAACTCCTTGTCGCGGCGAAGCGTAGCGGAAACGGATCAACTCTCAACCGCCCGACTGGGTTCCCTGCGCTGGCTCAAGGAATCAGGTGCGGATTTGGCAGCGGGCGAAAAATTCATTGCCGAATGGTCGAATCAAGGCGCGACAGTTGTCGGTCTCGCGTCGGAAAAGAATTTGCTCGGTTTGTTTGCAGTGCGTGACACGGTGAAACCAAATGCGGCGAAAGTCATCGAACAACTTCAAAAGCAGGGACTCAAAACTTTTCTGGTGACGGGCGACAATTCAATGACTGCCGTGAACATCGCCAGGCAGGTCGGCATCGCGGCGTCAAATGTGTTTGCCGAGGTCCGACCGGAGCAAAAGGCGGAGTTCGTGAAAAAACTCCAGGCTGGTAGTGGCACGGGCGTCCCGCCGGTTCGATCCGCACCGGAAACACACGGGCGGGACGCCCGTGCCACTCGCGTGGCGTTTGTGGGTGACGGCATCAACGACGCGCCGGCGCTCACGCAAGCCGACCTCGGCATCGCCGTGAGCCGCGCCAGTGACATCGCGCGCGAGGCGGCGGACATCATTTTGTTGAAATCGGAAATCGAGGCCGTGCCGGAGGCGCTCGGTCTGGCGCGGGCGACGTTACGGACCATCAAACAAAACCTGTTCTGGGCATTTTTTTACAACGCGCTTGGCGTGCCGCTGGCCGCGCTGGGTTTCATCAGCCCGATTTTCTGCGCGGCGGCGATGGGCGCATCGGACCTGATTGTGATTGGCAACGCGCTGCGGTTGCTAAGGTGGCGTCAATGAAATCGGATTCAGCAGAAATTTTCCTGACCGCCGAATGGCGTTGCCTGGCGATGCTTAACTACGAAATTGAACCGGCGGTTCTTGCGCCATTTGTTCCGCCAGGCACAGAACTGGATTACTGGAACGGCAAAACTTTTGTCAGCGTTGTTGGATTTCTGTTTCAAAACACGCGGGTGCTTGGAATTCCGGTGCCGCGCCACCGAAATTTTGAGGAGGTTAATTTGCGATTATATGTTCGTAGAAAGGCGGACGACGGCTGGCGTCGGGGCGTCGTGTTTATCAAGGAGTTGGTTCCGCGAGCAGCCGTCGCCTTCGTTGCGCGCAAATTTTACAACGAAAATTATGTCGCGCTGCCAATGTCGCATCAGTTTGAAATTTCCCGCGAAGAAATAAAATCCGTGTCCTACTTCTGGCGGTCCGACGGAAGCGAAAACTCCTTAAAACTGGCCACCCGCGGCAGCGCGCAACCGCTCACTGAAGGTTCGGAGCAGGAATTCATCACCGAACATTACTGGGGCTATTCGGCGCAACGTGATGGTTCAACGCTGGAATATCGCGTCGAACATCCGCGGTGGCGGGTTTGGGAAAAGCAAGCGGCGAAACTCCATTGTAATGTTGCCAGATTATATGGCGAAAGATTTTGCAGCTCTTTGAACCAGCCGCCGTCATCGGCTTTTCTTGCGGCTGGTTCTGACGTAAAAGTGTATAAAGGCATCAGGCTATGAGCGGAAGCAAAACCAATCCAACCGGCTGGATTCTCTATGATGATTCCTGCAGATTTTGCCGACGGTGGGTACCGTTTTGGGAAAACACCTTGCGAAAACGCGGGCTTGAAATTGCCCCATTGCGAGCCGATTGGGTCAGAGAAAAATTGCAACTGAACGAAAACGACCTGTTGCAGGACTTGCGTTTGCTGCTGGCGAACGGCGACCAGATTCAAGGCGCCGACACTTACCGTTATGCGATGAACCGGATTTGGTGGGCCTATCCGATTTATCTTTTTTCGATTGCGCCGCTGGGTAGAAATATTTTTGATTGGAGCTACGGGAAATTCGCGTCTCACCGTTATCAAATCTCGCGCACTTGTAAATTGTCGGGGAAAATCGCCCGTTGAATTCCGCAACGCCGCTCGACAAAGCTTTTTCCCCGCGCCATGCTGCAGCCATGGCATTTGAATCGGATTCGCCGCTCGACCGGCTCTGGCAGGAATATGGCCGGGCGTTTCAGGAATGGGACGACCTCACGCTCGCCCGCTGGCTGGCGCAGACCCTCGGCGAACTGGAAGGCAAGGCGTGGCGGCTGTCGCATCCGCTCGTCGGTGCCTACCGGCTGGCGGCCCAACTCGCGCACGACCGGCAAATCTGGTTCAAGCGGCTGGCCACGCCGCCCGCCGCCTACGCGGAGTCGCCATGCTGCCGCGCGCCGTTCCTGCCGTTGCTCACGCGCGACGTGCGCGAGTCCGGCCTCATCTGCCAGCATTGCAACGAGACGCTCGTCGCGTTCGATGACATTCCCGCCGACCTGCGCGCTGAACTCGAAGTGTGGGCGCAACAATACGAACCCGTTCACTCCGTCGCGCACTGGGACGACCGCCAGCGCCGGCGCGTGGGAAATTACGACGCCGCCTACGAGAACGCCGCGCAACAGGCCGAGCAAATGCTCGCGCGCGCCGGACGCGACCTCGCGCCGAAGCTGTTGCATTCCTACGCCGCCGCCGTCTGGGAGGACCAGGACGAATGCCTCGAAGTGCGGCCGGAAGACGTCGCCATTTAAGATTTATGATTTACGATTTACGATTTGTCACGCAATTTGGACATATTGCGTAAATCGTAAATCGTAAATCAAAAATGATGAAATGGCTTTTTAAATGGCTGTTCCGGCTGTTCCTGCTGGCGGTAGTGCTGGTCGTCATCCTGCTGCTGTCGCTCAACTCGATTCTGCGCGTCGTGATTGAAAATCGCATCCACGCGCAGACCGGCATGGACGCCGAAATCGGAAAGTTTTCGCTCAGCCTCGTTGAACCGACGGTGGAGATTCAAAATCTCAGGCTCTTCAATCCGCCGGACTTCGGCGGCACGCCGTTCCTGAACATCCCGGAAATCCACGTTGAATACGACCCCGCCGCGCTCGCGCGCCACGAGATTCATCTCACGTTCGTGCGCTTCAACCTCGGCGAACTCGACATCGTGAAAAACGAGGCCGGGCAGACGAACCTCTTTTCGCTCGGCGTCCCGTTGGCGGCAAAAAAAAACGGCGGCGGCGCGGCCGGCTTCAAAAGACAAACCGGCTACGACTTCAAGTCCATTGACGTTTTAAACGTCTCCGTCGGCAGGGTCAAATTCATTGACCTGAAAAACCAGCGGAACAATCGCGAACAGACCATCGGCCTTGAAAATCTGGTGCTCAAAAACGTGAAGTCGCAAGCCGACCTGGCGGGTCTGACTGTGCTGGTGGCGCTGCGCGGCGGGGATTTTTTTGGCTCGCTCATCGCGCCGCCAAAACCGGGGACCAATTGACTCTGTTGGGTGACCCGTTTGGAGTTCCGCGTTTACGCAGTTCGGACAAACCGCGTCGCCGAGACCGCCTGAAGGCGGAACTCCAAACGTTGTTACTTTTGCATTTTCCGCGCGCGGATTTTTCCCTAACCTCGGCGCGTGCATCGTGACCTGCTCAAAAGCGCCATCCGCCTCGTCGTAAAACTCGGCACGGGCGTGCTCACGGACAGCCGCAAGCAGCCCGACCCGGCCCAACTCGAACAAATCGTCGCGCAGCTCGCCGCGCTCCGAAAATCCGGCAAGGAAGTCGTCCTCGTCACCAGCGGCGCGGTCGGCGCGGGCATGGGCGCGCTCGGTCTGGAGAAACGCCCGACGGACCTCGCCGAATTGCAGGCCTGCGCCGCCGTCGGCCAGTCGCGGCTCATGGCCGCCTACGCGGACCTGTTCGCCCGGCACGGCCTGCACGTCGCGCAGGTCTTGCTTACCCACGACGACCTCGAACATCACGAACGCCATCTCAACGCCCGCAACACGCTCGTCACGCTGCTCGGCCGCGGCGTCGTGCCCATCATCAACGAAAACGACGCCGTCTCGTTCACCGAAATCAAATTCGGCGACAACGACAAGCTGTCCGCGCTGGTCGCGTCGCTGTTGCCCGCCGATTTGCTCGTCATCCTCACTACTGTGGACGGCGTCATCGAAAATTTCGGCAAGGCCAATCCCCAGACCATTTCCGTCGTCGAGAAAATTGATTCCGTCCTGGAAAAGCTCGCGGGCGGCACGGACAGCGACACCGCCGTCGGCGGCATGAAATCAAAGATCGAGGCTGCGAAAATCGCCGTCCGCTCCGGCATCCCGCTCGTCATCGCGTCGGGCAAAAAGAAAAACGTGCTGGCGAATATTCTCGGTGGCGAAGATGAAGGCACGCTGTTTGTCGCCGAACCGAAGAAGATGCAGGGCCGCAAGCGCTGGATTGCGTTTTTCCCTCATCCCCGGGGCGCGCTGTTTGTGGATGACGGCGCGAAGCACGCGTTGCGCGAAAAGGGCAGGAGCCTCCTGCCGCCGGGCGTGACGCGATGCGAAGGCGAATTTGCCGCCGGCGACGTGGTGCGAATTTGTGATCTGGACGGGACGGAATTCGCGCGCGGCATCGCGCGGTTCGATTCCGCCGCCGTGCGCGAACGCAAACTGCCCAAGGAAGAACTCGTGCATCGGGATGATTTGGTAATCCTGTAAATGAAACATCGAACGCTGAACATCGAACTTCGAACATCGAAGTTCCTGCCGCTGCGCGGGGCGTGTGGGACCTTCAGTGTTCGGCGTTCGGCGTTCGATGTTCGATGTTTTCCCGAATGAAGCAGCGCACAGCCATCCAGGATTTGCTCCGCGTCATGGCCCGGCTGCGCTCGCCCACGGGCTGCCCGTGGGACCGCGAACAAAGCCACATGACGCTGCGCCGCCACGCCATCGAGGAGGTCTATGAACTGATTGACGCCATTGAGGCGGGCGACGACCACGAGATGGCCGAGGAACTGGGCGATTTGCTGCTGCAGGTGGTTTTTCATTGCCAGTTGGCGCGCGAACGCGGCGCATTTGATTTCGATGAGGTTTGCCGCGTGCTCGTGAACAAACTCATCCGCCGCCACCCGCATGTGTTTGACAAAATCAAGGTCAGGAACGTGGACGAAGTCTGGGCCAATTGGGAAAAAATCAAGCGCGCCGAAAAACACGGCACCAAACACGCCCGGCCTTCCACGTTCGACGGCATTCCGAAACATCTTCCCGCGCTGCTCCGCGCCGAAAAATTGGTGAAGAAGGCGCGCAAGGCGGGCTTGTTGGATTCAACGGTAGAGCTGCGCTGCTGTGCGGCCCATACTAATCACGGACGCGCGGCAGCGCGTCCCTACCCAAAGAAAGCGAGTAAGACCGCCGTGGCCAGGGAACTTTTTGAGTTGGCGTCCGTCATACAATCATACGGCTGGTCGGCGGAGGAATTGTTGGGCGACGAAATCAAGAGGCGGGAACGGCAATTCCGCCGCCGGGAAAAGGCGTAAAACGGCGCTCCTTCTGCAGTTGACAGCTTGCGCAACTTGCGCGATGTTCGGGTGTTAAATCTTTAGGTGCTGATTTTATGAAAACGCGAAGCCTTCAAAGTCTGGCCCTGACCATCACGGCCGTCGCGGCAGTGACGCTTTTGGCGGCGAAAGCCGTGGCCCAGGAATCTTCCACTTCCACAACCGCAGCGACCACCACGCCGGCCGCTGCTCAACCGGCAGCTCCGCCGCAGGCCGCGCCGCAATTGTCGTATGGCGTGGCGGAAGTCGTGCAACTGGCGCACGCCAACGTCGGCGAGGACGTCATTGTCAATTACGTCCAGAATTCCGGCAACGCCTACGGCCTGGACGCGAACCAAATCCTTTACTTGAAACAGCAGGGAGTTTCGGATCGCGTCATCAACACCATGCTGAACCAGCGCAGCCGGATGCCTGCGCCCGTCCAAACCGCGCCGCCGCCGAATAGTTCGGACGCCAATAGCAGCCAAATGACGGCCACGACCGCGCAACCCTCGGTTTCTTATGTCCAAACGGCTCCGCCTCAGTCGGTCTATGTCATTCCCGATACGCAGACGTACAATTACTATGCATATTCCTATCCGTACTATTATCCTTACTACGGCGGGTATTATTACGGCTGGCCAGCGGTGTCGCTCTCGTTTGGCTGGGGCGGTTACTATGGCGGCTATCGCGGTTATTACGGCGGCTATTATGGTGGCTGGCATGGCGGTGGCAGTTGGAACGGCAGCGGCGGCTGGCATGGTGGTGGCGGATACGGTGGCAGTGGTGGGTGGCATGGTGGTGGCGGCGGCGGTGGTTGGCATCACTGACAATGAGTTAAGAAAACTGAACGCCCAACGCCCAACACCCAACATCAAACATCGAACCTCTCCCCGCGTGAGTTACGTGTAATGTTGTTTTTCTGCGCCTCCATGCAGAAGGAATTCCACGCGTTCGACGTTTTCCTCTCGGTCTTGTCACTTGCCGGCCATGCCGACTTGTCTCGGCGAAGCAGTGCGAAGACGGAAGCTTCTGATTGAAGGCTGGTCACTCTTCACGCGTCACGTGTCACTCGTCACTCGTCATTGCGACTGTATCCGGAAAAATGTGGTGGCGTTCGTCATGGGCACGGAAGCGTTTTGCAGACTCGTCGTGACCACATCGCTCCATGAACCTGCCGGCAGCACGCCCGTTTCCTGCACCACGAACGGCGCCGTGCCGCCCGTCCAACTCAGGTTCACATTCTTCCCCGCCAGCGCGATGGACAAATTGATGACGTTCGTCACGGTGAAGACCGCCGCGTCGTAAGCCACGGCGTGCACGCCGTCGGCGGCGCTCAATTCCAGCGTGTAAACTCCCGGCGCGCTGAAGGTCGCCGTCGTGTTCGTCTGCGCGGCGTTGCCAAACGTCACCGTGCCCGGCCCGGAATACTTTTGCCATTGAATCACCGGCGGTGTGTTGCTGAAGACCACCACGCCCTGCAACTGCACAGGCACGCCGACTGGCACAGTCTGGTCCGGCCCGGCATTTGCCACCGGCGCGCCTGGTGAACGCGGCCCTTCATTCGGCCCCGTCGTCTGGATGACCTCGAAATTTGTGATGCTGATGCTCGTGAAATCGTTGAAACAATTCGTCGGCCAGCGGTCGTCCGGCGTCACGGAGATCGAAAAGAAATTGCCGTTGTCGGCCACCATTGCGCCGTACTTTTTCAACGCCAGCAACACCGCCTGTTCCTCCCTCGGCCAGTTGCCCGGGATTGCGAAACCTGCTTTCAGCCGCAGCCGCTGGCCCATCGCCGGCAGGTTCGTGCTCGTGTTGCCCGACGGCGCGGCATAATGTGTGGCCGGATAAATGTAGATGTTGTAGCGCGACTGCGCCACGACCAGCCGGCACGCGTGTTCCACCATGCCACGTTCGGCCTCGTCGTAACGCACCAGTGCCGAAAACATCGGAAAACCCGCCGCGTCGCCCGAAGTCCAGCCCGCCGGTCGCAACCCGTTCGTGTTCAGATTGAAAATCGCGCCGTTGGCCGCCTGCCAGTTTGTCCCCACCCGCAAGGCGTTCCACGTTTCAAAACTAAATCCCGCGCCCGGCTGCACGACGATGGAATGCCGGTCGCTGCCGTCGTTGTTGGTCTGCCATTGCAACAACGTCTGCCCTCCCGTCTGCGTCGGCCAGCCTTCGATGGGTTGGTTCGTTGGCGTCGGATACAAACCGTAGGGATAAGCCCCGCCATTCAAGTCCGACTCATCCGGGTAATCCACGAAGTTGTTCGACACCAGCCTCTGCGAGTCCGGCACCAGCACAAAGTTCATCTCTTGAAATGCAATCAACGTCCGCCGGCTCGCGGAGAGGTTCGACATGATTTGGGCAATCATCGCATCCGAATTCGCCAGCACCGGCCGGTTGGAAATACATTCGTTCCACGGATTGGTCACCGGGAAAATTTGCATGGCCGACACCACGGCATCGGCGTTTGAAGTATCGAACAGGATGGCATTGGTGACCACCGGCAGCGTCCCGAGGATTCGTCCCTCCTGATTGATGCGTTGCGCGGTGGCAGGCGGGGCGAACATCAGCAACGCCAAAAGCACAGGTACGACAAATCTTTTCATTATTACGGCAAAACCAAATCACCCGATTGGAAAGCAAGACACGTGCCCGGCTTTTAACCGGGAAAGACACAAAAAATTTGAATCGCGGATTAACGAGGATGGACACGGATTTGTGAATCCCCAGAGGCACTAACCGCAAAGAGCAAAGATTCCACGGCCAGCGGACAATAATTCTCCCCCTCCGCGTTGGGGGGAGGGCCGGGGTGAGGTGCTCTTCATATTCTTGTCACCTGTCGCCCGCCGCCTGTCACATCGAAATCTTCTTGAAGGGCGGCAAATCTTCAGTCAGCATCCCCGCACTTTTCTACGACACAATGAGCGCGAAACAATTCATCTACGTGGTCCTGGCTTTTGCCTGCCTCACCGCATTCGCCGGGTGTAAAACCAACTGTCCGGCGACCGCCACCGCCGCACCGCCGCCGGCCCACGGGCAAAAGTACACGTACGTCATCGTGCACGGCGCTTGGGGCGGCGGCTGGGATTGGAAACACGTGGACGCCTTGCTCACCGCCGACGGCAACAAAGTCTATCGCCCGACGCTCACCGGTCTCGGCGAACATTCCAACCTCGCCAGCACCAACATTGACCTCGACACGCACATTCAGGACATCGTCAACGTCATCCTCTGGGAAAATTTGCATGACATCGTCCTTGTCGGCCACAGTTACGGCGGGATGATCATCACCGGCGTGGCCGACCGTGTACCCGACCGCATCAAGCACGTCGTTTACATTGACGGCCTGCTGCCGACAAACGGCGAAAGCGCGTACGGCATTGTCAAACCGGAAATGAAAATGCCAATCACGGATGGCTTCGTGATTCCGGTTTGGGTGACCAACGGCACCCCGCCGCCGCACGACGTTCCGCAATCGGCCAGGACTTTAACCGACCCCATCACCCTTACCAACCAGGCTGTCGCCGAGAAACTGCCCACCACCTACATCCTCCTGGTGGCCAAGGGCCAATCGCCGGAGCAGGCTCATTTTTATCGATTTTATGAGCGGGCCAGGGCGCGCGGCTGGACCACGCACATCATCGAAAGCGACCACACGGTTGAGCGCTCGCATCCTAACGAAATCGTCAAGCTGCTCGAACAAGCGCCCTAGCTACCAGGTGACAGGTGGCAGGTGGCAGGTGACAAGGGCCGTGTAAAGAGGCTGCGCCTCACGCAGCAGGGGAAACATTCAACATCCAAGATCCAACGCCCAACTTCCAATCTTAGACGCCAGCTCCGAAACCCGAGAACCTAAACCCGAAATTACTTCGCCGGAGTCCAGGTGTCGTCCGGGTCATAAGTGGTGATGGCCTTGGCGATTTTAGCGGTCTTGGGTCCGAGATTCTTCTGATAGACCTTGCCCTGCTGATTGACGATGAAGGTCATCACGCCCGTGTTGCCCCATTCAGCCGGCCAGGCGACCAGCGCAAATCCGGCAATCATCCGGCCGTTGATGATGTAAATATACTTGCCGCCCGGCGCGTGTTTTCCCTGGCGTGTCAGGATTTTGAAATAGTAGCCGTGATAAGGCGCCTGCTCGTCGTTCAGCATTTTGGCGGCGCGCTGATAACCTTCCACGCGGGCCTGCGCGACGAGCGGTCCCAATGGACTCAGCTCCTCGCCCGGTTTCGCCGGCCAAAAAAGGCCGTCGTGTGTGCCGGGCGTGCTGCGCAGGAACTGCGCGTAAGCCAGCACTCCGTCCCCCAAGCGGTCCTGGCTGGCATATTCGCGTTGCGCCTCCACATACGCGTCGCACACGTCAATCGCGCCCATTTCGTCCATGCCGATGCGGCGGGCGAGAACCTCTTGCTTGCCCGCTGCGGTATCGAAGAACCAGCGCCCGTCCAGTTTCACCAGCGGAATGGGAAACGGCCAGCCGTCCGCGCCAATTTCCAAAGTGACGTTCGAATCCGAATTGGTCATTAACTGCGTCTTTTCCGTCAGGTGTTGGACGAACCGGTTGAATCCTTCGGTGGCCTGGACGACATCGGGCGAAATCAAATCATGTCCCGCCGGCCCAAAAATTGAATGCAGGGCATTCGTGTCATGATTCGTGGCCGCGGCCACGAGCGCGTTGACGGCCTCCTGCGGCCCAGCGAAGGTCTGTTCATCCACCGCCGCCGCGCACATCGGCAGCGTCAGTGTCAAGAGCGCCAGGCCGGGACCGCTCGCGACCGGCCAAAGCCGGCACAACCATGAACGACGGTCGGGTTTCATCAGCGGCAAGGTTGGTATGGCAATCATTTGGTTGAAAGGTTCAATGCCTTGGCTGGGAACCCGAGCCGTGACCGCCGCCACCGCCGCCGGATGGCATCGCCGGCGCCGGGCGTGAAATCGGCGCAGAATGAGTTATCGTCTGCATGCTTTGTTGGCCTCGGTTGCTATAGCTTCTGGTGTCCTGCGAACTCTGAATCCCTATGAACGCGCCATTCGATACTGGCCGGCTGACGGGTTCAGCACGTTGAACTGGAACCGGCGCGGGCCGGGCGACGGGCATTGCCGGTCGGGGTGCCGGCGCTTCCGACCGTGCCGCCGGGGCCGGGGTCCGTCGCGGTGCTGCGGAATCGGACACGGACCGGCTTACAGTGGTGACCACGGGTTGGTGCACGGGGGCGCCCCAGCCCCGGTCGCCTCGATTCACCACGGCCGCGCCCGGACGATTGACGGGATGCCAGACCGCGGTGTGGCCCATGTCACGCTGACGTGGCGGTTCATGCCACCAATTGGGCGGACGCGGATGGCCGTGACCCCAGACAATGATATTGTGGTGCCCCCAGTCAAAATCGCAATTCAACCACGGGCCAATTGCGAAGCCGATGCTGAAGGTGATAAAGGGCGGGCCATACGCAGATTGATAATAAACCTGGTCCGGCTGATAAACCGGCACATAAATCACCTGTGGGTCAGCCGGAACAATTTCAATGCTGCCGCCGTCATTCATCACCTGTTGCTGCGGCGTGGATTGCAGGTTGCCGACATTATAAGCCGACTGGCGCAGCCGTTGAATGGAATCCATCACGTCCTGGTGTTGATTGAGAAAAGCCTGGCCCAGTTCAGCCGTCCAATTCAAGTTCTGATCCATCCATTGCAACACATTCGGGTACCGGGCCAGGGCCTGGACGCTGGGGTCCCACGGTTGTTGGTTAATCTGGTTGGGGTCGCCGCCGCCGCTGACATAACGGTCGGCCAGCACGATTTGCGTGGGCAAAGTGGACGCCGGCAGGATTTGGGCAATCAACGGGTCGGGATAAAGCGCAATCGGCCCCAGCAACTGGTCGAGCTGCTGATAGGAAAGCGGTTGATAGGCGGGCATCGGGGGCGGGACCGCCGGCTGTGCCCGCACGGACGTGGCCGCCCCAGCGAACACACACAGTAAAACAGCGATGTTAAACAATGACTTCATCCGGGAACTGGTAAAGTTTGTTCATCATTATCAACAGACCAGACGCGTTTGCCGCCTGACAGATTACATCACAAAGCAAAGTAACTTGCGATTTAATTTTTGAACAACGCCGTGGCCATGATTGTCGTGGTGCTGCGGTGAGCGGATCAACCGCAGGGCGCCGGGGTGGGTGACACGTGACACGTGACACGAACCCAAACCCGGTGGGGGGAGGCTCCTGACGAGCCGTGCTTAAATTTGATGCTCGGCGTTCGATGTTGGATGTTCGATGTTTGCTGCCTTTCCGTTCTTGTCACCTGTCACCCGTCACCCGTCACGTGTCACCCGTTTCCGAGACGCCAAACGTCAAACGCCAGACCCCAGACCCCAAACGCTTGCGTTTCCGCTTGATCCGATCCGCACTTGTGATTCATCCACTCGCGATGACTATCGGGGCCCGCTCGCGAGGGCTTTCCGAGTCGATCCCGGCGTGCCGAAGGAAACCAGATCAGGGTAGTGGGTCATTTTAGTTTGGAGTTCCGTGTTTACGCGGGCCGCCTGAAGGCGGAACTCCAAACATTTCGCAAAAGAGCCCACTACCCAGATCAGCCAGCTATTTACATCCTGGAAAACGCGTGATAAAATAGTTGCCGTTATTCAGAATTGGAAAGGATGACAAATGAAAATCAGTTTAAGTAAGTTGTTCCTTGGGTCCGCCGCTTTGGCGGCAATGTGGCTTTGTAGCGGCGCGGCATCGGCGGCCACGCTCACGGTGACGCCGTCGGTCATCAGCAACACCTACAGCGGGGTCATTACCCTGAACATCGCCGGCCTGACCAACGGCGAGCAAGTCACCGTTCAAACCTACCTCGATCTGAACGCCAATGGTTCGATTGACCCCGGCGAGCCGATGATGGACGCTTTCAATATCACTGACGGCGGAGCCATGGTCATCGGCGGCGTTACGAACATAAACGTCCCGTTCGACAGCAATCCCACTAACGGCGCCATCACCACCACGCTGAATTTTGCGCCGCCGCTGGTTCTGGAAAATGTGGTCGGCCAGAAAATCTACCGCCTGGTCAGTCCGTCGGGAAATTTTTCGCCCGTGACGGCCACTCTGTTGGTGACGAACGCCGCGACCGCCCAGACCTTGAGTGGCACGGTTTACAGCAACGGCATCACTCCGCTCCCCAATGCAGTGGTCGCCGTCCTGCCGCCGAACGGCAACGGCTACGTCGGCGCGGTAGTGGCAGACAACAACGGACATTACAGCGTCAACGTCAATCCGGGCAGCTATGTATTGCTGGCGGTCGTGCCCAATTATTTCTGCGACCAATCCATTGCGCCGCAGGTGACCGTTACCAACGGCATGTCCGCCACGAACGACCTCTCCCTGACCAACGGCACAGTCACGATTTCGGGCAACATTTATGACGCCGGCAACAGCAATGGGGTGGGCGGCATGATGTTTCAAGCGCAATCCGGCAATCTGTTTGCCGTCGGTTTCACCGACACCAACGGCAACTACTCCATTGCCGTCGCGCCCAACTTCTGGGAAGTCAGCCCGAACAAGGAACGGTCGCCCCGCCGCGCTTACGTCGTTCCCCAAAACTCCGTGCAGGCGGACACGACCGGCGGCGACGTGACCAACGTCAATATCGCCCTCTACGAAGGCAACGCCCTCTTCTACGGCCGCATCACCGACAATGCCAGCACGCCGTTTGCGAACATCATATTTGACGGCGGCGACACGAACAACCAATACGGCGCCAAGGGCTACAGCGATGCCAACGGCAATTACGCCGTCGCGGTTCTGGGTGACACCAATACCTCCTGGGATGCCAACCCCAATGATTCGGATAACACGGGGTTGGCCAGCTACATTGTGAACGGCTTCAACCTCACGAACATTGCCGTCGGGCAGGCCATCCCGCAAAATTACGTGGCCTTGCCCGTCACCGCCTCCATTTCCGGCCAGGTCCATGACAACTTCGGCAACCCGGTCGTGGGCGTCTCGCTCAACGCCAACGCGGTTCTCGATGGCGGCAACTACCAATCATTGAGCGGGCAGACCGATGGTTCCGGGAATTACGCCCTCGGCGTGGCTTCCGGCGCGTGGCAGGTTTCTTTCGGCATCGGTAACAACGATTTGGCCAGCCTTGGCCTGGTGGATTATTTTGCACCTTACAACGTGTCCATCCCGCCCACCAACGCGGTGCTGAACATCACGGTATATCAAAATGGCACGCCGGTGCTCGGCCAGGCCCAGCGCTTTTCGCCGACGCAATTTGGTTTCAACATCTATGGCGGCATCGGCGTCAATTACAACGTGCAGGTCGCCACCAACCTCGCTTCGCCCAACTGGTCCACGCTCTTCTCGCTCCAATTGACCAACAGCCCATTCTTCGTGGCGGACCCGAATGCGACGAACCGCGCGGGCTTTTATCGCGTGAAGAAAGCTGTTGTGACCGCTGTCCACCCGCGCCCGTAGCTGTTTCCAGGACGAGTGACGGGTGACCAGTCTTCGCTCCCATCCTTCGCCTGGCTTCGGAGGACAGGCAGAAGCTTCTACCCGGCAGGCACGTGACAAGTGACGTGAAAACCAAACCCGGTGGGGCGAGGCTCCTGACGAGCCGTGCTTCAATTCGATGTTCGGCGTTCGATGTCTTGCCGTGGCGAAGCGTTGCGAAGACCGGTGGATATTCGATGTTTTTTGCCTTTCCGTTCTTGTCACCCGTCACTTGCCACCCGCCACCCGTTTCCCAGACGCCAAACGCCAGACACCAGACCCCAAAACGGTGGGGCGAGACTCCGTCGAGCTTGGGCTTTTTGAACCGCGAACCATACGTAGAGCGGGACAACGAAGGGCAGGTTTTTTACAGAAGGCAACCAAGGCAACAAAGACCTTTTGGTTTTTTAACAGGAGCAAACGGAGGCAACAGAGACCTTCGGAATAAAAAAAGAAAACATCTACGTATCCTCCGTTTCCTTCTGTTCAAATCCGATTTGGGTGTTCCGCGCCTTTTGTGGCTTACAGAAGGTAACCGAGAGAACAAAGAGCCTGCGGGTTGAAAAAGGAAAACACCTTCGTTTTCTCCGTTTGCTTCTGTTTAAAAAAGGATGGAATCCGCAATTATCCGTGTCTATCCGCGTTCATCCGTGGTTGAACTCTTTGTTTTCCCTGCGCCCCCTGCGGTTAAGCCCCTTCGTGTCGTTCATCTGTGGCCGAAACCTGCGTGTTCCGTGCGTTCGCGCTTCACTTTTTCGCTTGCGATCCTGCACAACAGCTTCTATAAATATTAGTCGTCCAAGAGAGGAAGCCTATGCGCTGCAACATCCCGATCTTCAAGGCCGCAGCCTGTTTCTTTGCCGCCTTCGCGCTCTGCCGGCCCGTTCACGCATTGAGCTTCAACATCACCTACGACGCCAGCGTCAGCAACCGCTCCGATTACGCCCAGATCGTCACCGCCATCAATTACACCGCGCTCGAATTCTCGAGCCTCTTCACCAACCCCATCACCATCAACATCCTGGTCCAGGCCGACCCGACGATCAGCGGGGGCGAAAGCACTGAGAACTACATGCCCACCACGTACTCTGCCGTGCGCAGCGCCCTGATTGCCCACGCCACCAGTCCGGATGACGTCACCGCCGACGCCAGCCTGCCCGTCACGGACCCGACCGGCGGCGGCATTTTCACCATCGCCATGGCCGAAGCCAAGGCCATCGGACTCCTCAACGCCACCAATCCCGCCTCGGACGGCGCTTTTGGCATGGGTGCCAATGATCCCTGGACCTACGACCCCGCCAACCGCGCCGTCGCTGGCAAGGAAGACTTCATCGGCACCGCCGAACATGAATTCTCCGAAGTCATGGGACGCAATTCGGACCTGGGCTTCTACATGACCAACGGTTACCAACCCTTCGACCTCTTCCACTATTACGCCCCAGGGGTCCGCAGCTTCGACCTTTATGCCACCAACGACTATTTCTCCATCGATGGCGGTGTCACCGATCTGAAACCATTCAACCCTTATAGTAACGGTGGAGACAACATGGATTGGTACGAAGTCAGCGACCCGCCTGACTCGTTCGATGCCTTTGGCGTCCTTGACGCCGAAACCCCCATGTTCCCGGTTGACCTGGTCGTGATGAATATCCTTGGCTACACGCTCAACACCACACCGGCGCGGATAACCAATCACACGGTTCTCCCCAATCACACCTTCAGCCTCTCCGGCACCGGGGTTGTCAGCCAGACCTACATCCTGGTCGCCGCCACCAACCTGGCGCCACCGGTCGTTTGGACGCCCATCGCGACGAACATCGCCGTCCTGAACGGCAACTTCAACTTCACCGACCTGACCGTGACCAATTTCCGCACCCGCTTCTACCGTGTCAACTCGCCCTGACCAAAAGGTGTGACAAGTGACGAGTGGCATGTGACGTGAAAGATGCATTTCCGGGCCACAAATGCTTTGGGCGACGAGGATGGAAGATCGAGGATAGATGATAGCGCCGAAAAACGGCGTTTCTCTATGTTCTCTGCGTTCTTTGCGGTTAAGCCTGGTTGAAAGTTCAAAGTTGAATGTTGAGTGTTCGGCGTTTTGGCCTTTGCGAAGGTTGAGGGTTGACCCGCCGTCGCTGCGCTATGGCGCGGCAGGGGGTTGAGGGTTGAGTAAAAAACGGCGTTTCTCTGTACTACTATCGTAAAAAGTTTTGTTTTCCTGCGCAAATTTTTGCCGCGAGAGAACGCAAGGAACACAAAGAGAAAGAGTTATGTCTCTGCGGTCTTTGCGTTCTTTTGTGGCTATCATCTTTGGTTGCGGCGTCAGCCGCGCCAGGTGTTTCGCGGTTAAAAATCTCTGCGCCTTGGCGTCCTGGCGTGAGGTTCGGTTTTCATCAGTGAAAATCCGTGTTTAAAAAGCCATCGGCGCAGTGGCGCTGTTCCGGAGGGTGGACAAAATCTGCGGATCAAAGAGCTCTCGACCTCCTGGCGCGGCGCAGCGACCCGTCGCGCCGAAGCCAGACGGAGGCGGAAGCGCAGATGGCTCGTCCTTCGTCTCTCGACTGACATGCGTCATTTTCCGCTGGACATGAGGCCCGACGGGGAGCAACGTCAAAACCATGAAGACCAAACACCTCCTTGCCTTTGCGTTGTTCATAACCGTTACGGTTCTAGTGTCCGGTTGCCGAAAAGCGGATACGAATCTGGCATCAGAGAATGCCGACCTCAAAGCGCGCGTCCAACAGCTTGAGCAGCAACTTAAAGAGTCCAGCTCCCAAGTCGCGGCGCCAGGGGCACAGGAGTCACAACCGGCTTCCATCCAGGACTTGAAAAGCCAATTGGATGAAGCGCAAAAAACGGCCGCGGCGACCGCCAATGAATTGAAGTCGGTCAGCAGCCAGCTCGAAACCCAAAAGCAGAAAACTGATGAATTGACGCGTGAACTCTCCAAGGCTCAACAGGCCAGGGAAAAAGCTGAGCAGGCCTTGCATCCATACCAGGAGGCAGCCTCCGCGCTCATGCAACTCCAGGCGCTGCGATGCACCTTGCCCGACGACACGCTAAGACTCGACGGCTACCAGCAAAATTATGTGGCCACGCAATCGGCAGTCAGGAAACTGGCTGACGCACTTCCAGAGTCCGCAGTCAGGCAGGCGATTCTGGGTGTTCTGGCCACGTTCACACGCATCAATGACACCTGCGAAACGGCCGCCCTGCAAATGGATGCGCGGACCAAAATCGCCCGGGCCAATTATGATAAATGTGTGGACTTCGGCGGACTCGGCCCGAACCGCTACGTAATCGAATTGGGGCAAGACAAAATTTTGGCGCCCGCGGAGGAGGACAATGCGGCGACGGCGTCACAGCGCGACCAACAGATTCTTTCCTTGAAAAAGGATCTGGACCTGGGACTGAAAAAGCTTCAGGCCTTGGTGAGCGGACCAAGCACCTGAACCGCGTGTCCGGCGCAACCCGGTCGAACGTCCAGCCTTCGCTCGGAAGCTACGGCGCGGCAGGCGAGCGTCGAGCGTCGAGAGCCAAAACCGGTGGGGCGAGACTCCGTCGAGCCCTGACTTTTCTGGAACCGCGGATTACGCGGATGAACGCGGATAAAAACTCTTGGCCGCCAAAAGTCGCAAAACGCGCAAACATTTGAACCGCAAAGAACACAAAGAGCGCAAAGATTTCACGGCCAGCGGAGAATTATTCTCGCTCTCCGCATTGCGTTGAAATGGGGAGAGGGTCGGGATGAGGTGCTCGTCAAATCCTTGTCACCTGCCTGCCGGGCCGTAGTCCCGCTTGGCGAGACGAAGGCTGGTCACCCGTCCCCTGCTTCCCCGGACGCCAGACGCCAAACCCCAGACCCGAAACGCTTGCGTTTCCGCTTGATCCGATCGGCACTTGTGATCAATTGATCCGGGCGTGCCGAAGAAGTCCAAAACGCCACCGCGCAAACCCAAACCCCTTTACCGCCGCAAACCGCCGCGTAGCCGCAACCTTCAGGTTGCGCGCCCCAGTCGAGAGTCGAGCGACGAGAGTCGAGAGCCGGGAAATCCCAAGACACCCGGTCGAGAGTCGAAAGACGAGGGACGAGAGCCAAAAGCGGGCATTAACGTACCCTCGACCCTCGACCCTCGATCCTCGTCTGCCGTTCTCCATCCGCATATCCTTGCCCCTGCCCATTTCGAACTCCGCGAAGATGGCTCGATTCAGAGAATCAAGGGGAGCGCGACCGTCCCGGTCGCCCCATTTGGCGTCACGCCAAAGGGAACGTCTGAAGATGTGTCCGGTGAGACACCGAACACGGCGGGCGCGACGCCCGCGCTCCCCCAACTCATTTTCTCCTCCGACAACCCCTTCCTCCGCCTGTACCACGGCAACTGCCTCGAACTCCTCGACGCCATCGCGGCCAAATATTCCGAAGGCCGGTTCGACGCCATCTTTGCCGACCCGCCGTATTTCCTGCCTGCCGGGCCGTAGCTTCTGAGCGAAGGCCGGTCCAACGGCGGTCCCGCCGCGGCGGGATCACGCCGGTGAGTTACATTTCAGGTGTTCTCAACTAGCTTTGACAGCCTAACGTTTAGTGCTTGGGCTAATCGGGCGAGTTTATCGAGCGAAATGTTCTCACGACCGCGCTCAATTTCAGAAAGGTAAGGCCAGCTCATATCCGCTTTTTCTGCCAATTGCTCCAAGGTTAGTCCCGCGCTGGTTCGGCAAGCGCGGATGTTTTTCCCCACGATGACCCGATGTTTGGCGGCTAGAGCCATTAAACCAGCAAACCTGAAATTGGGCGCGACGAACATTCGACATATCGAATGTTTCGACTTGATCCTTTGTTGGGGATCGGGATCGATCCATGTGGATGTCGGACAAATCCCGGCGGAAACGTCCAGTTGGGAGAGCCGCCAGCATAGCGCGCTCAGATCAGGGATCTGATCCAAAATCAAGCCGATACAAAATCCGCCGCAAGATCCCCGACCCGTCGTATTCGCTAGATGAAATTGTCCGCCCACATGTTCCCAAATCCCCACGCCGTCCGCGCGCCCGTGAACAATTCCCCATCGCTGCCGTTGAAGCCGTTGCTCCCGAAGAAGCACAGCCGTTCCTGAAATGGGTTGGCGGCAAAGCGCAGCTCCTCGCGCAGTTCGATAAATTTTTCCCCGCGCAGATTGACCGCTATGTTGAACCGTTCATTGGCGGCGGCGCGGTGTTCTTTCATCTCAAGCATCGCTTTCCGCAGATGCGCGCCTTTTTGCGCGACAACAACGACGAACTTATCAACACCTATCTGGCCGTCCGCGATTATCCGCGCGAACTCCTACGCCGGCTGGATCGCCACCTTGCCGCCTTCAATGCTGACCGTGAGAATTATTACTACCTCGTCCGTGCTCGGCATCATCTACCACCTGCGGAAGTGGTGGAACGCGCCGCGCGGATGATTTTCCTGAACAAAACCTGTTTCAACGGCCTTTGGCGTGTCAACTCAAGTGGCGAATTCAACGTCCCCATCGGCTCGCACAAAAATCCCGCGCTTTACGACGAGGAAAACATTTATGCCGCCAGTCGCGCGTTGGAAGGCGTGCATCTGGCGACACAGGATTTCCGCGATACGCTGAACGCAACCCGACGAGGTGATTTCGTGTATGTTGACCCGCCTTATTATCCCGTCTCGCCGACAGCGAGTTTCACTTCCTACACCAAGGACGAATTCGGCGCGGAACAACAGCGCGAATTGGCCGCGCTCTTCGCTGATGCGGCAAATCGGGGCGTGCGACTGGTGCTTTCCAATTCTGACACTGAATTCATCCGCCGATTATATCGTGGATACAGGGTTCACACAGTTCGCGCACGGCGCATGGTCAATTGCGACGGCACAAAACGTGGCGAGGTGAACGAAGTTGTCGTGACCACAGAGGATTAAATTATGCCAATGCCAATGCCATTCGAGGAAGCGTGGGAAAAATTGGTACGCGAGAAAGTAGACACCTCTGAGGATTTGGTGTCGCTGACGAAGAAAGACATTGAAGCAGCAACCGGCAATGAACTTCGCCTGATGGCAAAAGTGGATTTCTCTGCAGACTTGCCTAAAGCACTTCGGCGGCATGGCTATTTCATCTTGCCGGTGAAGAACGGTGAGTATGTCCTTGTCCGTGGCAATGGTTATCATGTGCTCGAAAAACTTCCGGAGCCGCCAACCGTCTTTCGCCCCCACCTTGATTTTGAGCTTGAGACTTTGGGCGTTGGTGACAGCGAGGCTCAACATCTTGATTATTCATTCAACGTCGGCTTGATAGAACGTTTTGCCGGAACACCCGGCCTGCGGCAGACAATTCGCAACAGAAAACGAATGCCAGCGATAAATTTCTTCGTTGGCAAAGTCGGACCTATTCAAGTCAACGCGGGAGTTCAGGTGGAGGTTGATTTGGGATGCGAAGGTCGAAACGATTTAATCCTGATCGAAGCAAAAACCGGCGAGCCAAAGGATTTTATTGTGCGGCAATTATTTTATCCGTATCGCAAATGGCGGCTGGAAGTTCCCAAGAAAAAGACGCGGCCTTTGTTTTTCTGCTCGCGAGAAGTTGCAAACAAGCGTCTTTACCAATTTTGGGAATACGAATTCGCCGACGACGGCCAATACCAGTCGCTGCAGCTCAAGAACGGCGAGAGTTTTCTGGTTGAGCCGGACAAGAAACGTTTGACCGTTGAAGAATTGCTCCGCGTTCACGTTGACGGCCGGACGCGTTCGCAGATTTGGGACGTGCCGCAAGCGGATACATTTAAGCGCGTGGCGGAAATCCCGCTGCTCGTCGCGCAAGGCATCAACACGTCCAGCAAGGTGGCGGCGCACTACCAGTTTGATTCGCGCCAAAGCAGTTATTACCGACAGGCGGCGGAGTTCCTCGGTCTGGTACGTCAGGAAAAAGATTACAGGTATGTGCTCACCGACTTGGGCAAAGAATACGTGAACCTGCCTGCTGACGAACGGCGACAATTGCTGGCCGGTTTGCTGGTGCATTTCCCGCCCATGCGCGCGGCGCTTGAATTGTCTGCCAAGACCGGCGGGCAAGGCATCGGCAAAAGGGAAATTGCCGCGTTGCTCAAACGGCATTCCAAAATATCCAGCAGCACGCCGGCTCGACGTGCTTCGACGATACTTGCGTGGTTGCACTGGTTGCAACAATCCACGGGCGCAGTCCAGAAGACAGAACTGGGTTTTACAGTGCGAAATGATTAGCGGCATCCCGCATATTTCTTGAGTCTGGGAAATTCCAGCCGAACGGAACGCCACGCCAGCTTGTCGGCTTGCAGATCAGTTTTCCCGGCGTCCGAATGAAAGCAAAACGCAAATTCCCACGCGTGGTTTTCTCGGGCATTCAACACCGCGATGCGATTATTGGCCTTATTCATGAAGTTGATGGGATCATGTCGCGATCCCTTCGTCAAATCCGAATTTGACCTGGCTGGAGCCGGGATATCCGGCCAGCGATTATTCCTCCGATATACTCCGATGAATCGCGAGCAGGCGGCATCGGAGCAGGCTGCCCCAACTTCCGCCTTCATCTGATTTCCGTCTTCGTCCCGTATTGCGGGACTTCGCCGAGACAGGTCGGCGTGACAAGGCGGGTTTTGGTATCAACTCAAACTGGGGAGCGCGACCGTCCCGGTCGCTGTTTGCAACGTCCCGTTGCGAACATTCCTCGGTAAAAGCTTTCGGCGGGACGCCGACCGCCGCGCGCGCGACGCACGCGCTCCCCATCCGCCATCATCAAGCGCAAACCGCTTTCATCCACAGCGCGTCGCCACGGCTGGGTCGGCTGCAACTCCCCGTAAAAAACACGGGGCAGGTTGCCATGAATCGCATCCCCGCGGACGCCCGGATTGCCATCGTGACGACCATTGCGTCTCCCCGTCGTAGGTCAGGCGTCGCGCCTGACTCTGACTTGAGCATTTCCGCCTTGAGTGCGGGTTTTCCCGGGCCACGCAAGCAGCACCGAACAAAAAGTGAAGAGTTCCAAGATGGAGACAGGCGCGACGCCTGTCCTACGGAAACGATCATTGTCCCGCCGGAAGAAGTGCGCGAAAAATTCAAGCGCATTAAACCGTTGAAAGACATTTCCGTCACCCAGCGTGGCTGGACGCTGGACGTGCTCAACGCCATCCGCCGCCTCGGTAAAACCCAATTCACGACCGCCGACGTTTATCCTTTTGAGCGCGAACCGGCGGAATTGCATCCCGACAACCGCCACGTCCGCGATAAAATCCGCCAGCAACTTCAGGAACTCCGCGATGCTGGTTTGCTGCTTCATCTCGGTCGTGGCGAATGGCGATTGCCGTGATTTTTTGGACAGAATGACAGAATGGTGCGGAATTGGGTTCTGTTCATTCGGTTCATTCTGTCAAAATGTGCGGGGTTCCGATTCAGTTTGACAGATTTGAAAATGTGGCAGCTAATCGGGTCATAAAACCATCACCACCCCATGAAAATCAAATCCATCAACCGAGCACTCTGTGGTGAAAACAGCATTGCCGTGACCACAGACCCGCAATTGACCGGGCAGGTCTATGAGAAGTTCCGGCAGATGTTGGAGACGGACGAGCAACTGGGTCATTATCAGCCGACCCTCGCCAAGGACGGAACGCTGGTTTTCAGTCCGGCAACCTTCCCGCCGGGTTTTCGTGAAAACATCGAACGCCTGTTGAGCAACGCAGAGTCATTGTTGAAACATACCGCCGAGGCGCGCCAGGAGAAGTCCGACCATGAGCGCATCGCCAAAGAGCAGATGGTACAGGCGGCGGCCAAAGTCCTGGGCCTGCCGATTGAGTGAGACCTTTCGAGGTAGGGACGGCACGTCCACCCTCCGCAGTAGTGCTACGGAGGACGGGCTGCGGCGTCCGCGGACGGCTGGGCCAGCCGTCCCTACCAAACCAACGGACATCGCGGCGCAATGTCCCTACCAAAAACGAATTCACCACCGCCGACGCCTACGTCTTCACCCGTGAACTGGAAAAGCTCCATCCCGACAACCGGCATGTGAAGGATAAAATCCGGCAAGAGCTCCAAGTCTTGCGAGACACGGGATTGCTGCTGCACATCGAGCGCGGCCTCTGGCGTCTGCCGTGATTTGAGGTACGTCTTCCCTCACCGTTGCTCCCTTGGGAGAATCCGGCTCAATCCATCTGCTTTTTCCGATACCGTTTGTGAAGATGTTTGGGAATGGACGGGCTGAAAAATGTGTTCCCCTTGTGGACTTCCCGAATCGCGTGGCACACGGTGTCAGTGGAGGTTTGTTTGATGAGAAAGCCCATCGCGCCAGAGCTGATCGCCTCTACGACATACGCATCATCACTGTGCACCGAAAGCATGAGCACTTTGGTGGCGGGGACGGCTTTGAGAATCTGGCAAGTGGCTTGCAAACCATTGAGCAGCGGCATGGTAATGTCCATCAGAACCAAGGCGGGACGAAGTTTTTTGACCAAGGCGACCGCCTCATGGCCGTCTTTCGCTTCGCCGACCACTTCAAGATCGTCTTCGAGTTCCAGAATCTTTCTGTATTCCTTGCGCACGACCCCGTTGTCGTCCGCCAGCAGGACAGAGATTCGCTTCATATTGTTGTTACGCCACAAACATCGGTACCCAATGTATAACTGAACGTCTCTCAGTTGCCTCACTCCGTCTATGGGGTGAACACCCCACTGACCGCCAGGTGCGGGCGGGCGTTAAAACAAATCATTGCCCTGATTTTCTCCGCGCGTCCGCGTTAATTTTCCATGACCGGCGAACTGGCTGCCGCTTGCCACAGCGGTTCGCAGCGGGCGCGGGTCGTCACGGAATCCTGGGGTGAATCCAACCTTTATAGCCCCAACTCCGATGAATCGCGAGCGGGCTCCGATGAATCGCGAGCGGGCTCCGATGAATCGCGAGCGGGCTCCGACAAATCGCGCCCCGGCTTACGCTACCAAACTGAGACCAGGGTTTTCCCAGTGGCGGCAAGGAACACCCTAGTCGCGGTCCCACCGGATGGGACGTAACGGTATTTATGACCAAAAAAGAACATCACCGTATCTTAAAGCAAATTGCCAAATCCATCGAAGAAACCAACACTCTGCTTCGCAACTTGGGGATGCAGGTTAAAGAATCACAAGCTCAATTCCAAAAAGTTCAGAAAAATGTCCGATCTTCCAAGGCAAAACGGAAAAAACTGAAATAAGGACGCCAGCAACAAACTAATCACACACGACCCGAATTTCTATTTCATGCACCCGCCTCCGTTGCACTACGGCGCGGCAAGATAATTTGTCATCAAACGGCTCGTCCCGTCGACTCGTCTCGGCGAAGCAGTGCGAAGACGGGAGCGTGGCGTAGGCGGATGCCGCATTTTGCCTTTCCGCCGTGGGCCATCATCAAGCGCAAGCCGCTTTCATCTACGGCCCGCAGGGCAGGGTGGATTGGATGCAATTTTAATTTGAGCCGCATCCCCGCTGACGCCCGAATCCCGGTCGTCACGACAGTTGCAAAGCGTGGAACAGGCATCCTGCCTGTTTCTGTTTCTAAAACCGACGCCGCACAGGGAGAACACAGGCTGGAAGCCTGTGCCACATTGATCACCCCGCCGGAGGAAGTCCGCGAGCGATTCAAGCGCGTGAAGCCGCTCGGCGAAATCAAAGCCAAAGAACGGGGCTGGACACTGGATGTGCTCAATGTCGTGCGGCGGCTTTGCGAGGTAGGGACGGCGCGTCCACCCTCCGCAGTGGTGCTACGGAGGACGGGCTGCGCCGTCCGCGCCCCAAGCGGGCGCAAGATTCCGGCTGCTTTACCGCCGGGGACATCGCAGCGCGATGTCCCAACCAACACATTCACAACCGCCGACGCCTACGCGTTCACCCGCGAACTGGAGCAGTTGCATCCGGACAACCGAAATATCAAAGCGAAGATTCGCCAGCAACTTCAGGAACTCCGCGATGCTGGTTTGCTGCTTCATCTCAGTCGTGGCGAATGGCGTCTGCCTTAACTCACCGTTCCGCTCTGGCTCATCGGCGTGAAATGATTTTACTTCCGCTTGTGGGGTGAAGACCCCATAGCAACCGCGCAGCGGTGTGTTAACTTACCGGCATGAATATATTATTACTCATGTTGGTTCTGCTTCTCTTATTCGGCGGCGGCGGGTTTTACTTTGGCGGTCCCGTCATCGGTGGCGGAGGGCTTGGCCTGATTCTGATGATATGTCTTATCATCTGGGCCATGGGCGGATTCCGTACGAGAAGTCCATAGGCTGGCGCGACGTCCGCCTTCATTTCATTTCGGCGCGGCAAGCGGGATTATTGCTGCACGTCGAGCGCGGCGTCTGGCGTCTGCCGTAATCTGACATGGGGCTGGAGCCGGGGCATCCGGCCTGTGATTATTCCTACCCGGAGTGTGGTTTTGGTTTCAACTCAAAATGGGGAGCGCGACCGTCCCGGTTGCCTTTCGCGGCGTCGCGCCGCGAACTTGTATCCATCCATTTTTTATTTTGAACAACCATGCATTGGCGCGACGCCGAACGCCGCACGCGAGACGCGCGCGCTCCCCATTTCACACACAAATTGGAAAAAATTTATCCCGACATGGTTCAAATCGGACTTGAACAGGAGGCAACTCCGACACGTCGCGAGCAGGCGGAGGGAAGGGAGATGTTATTTTCCTGCACTGAAAAATCTCTGCTGCCTCTGTGTGCTCCTGTTAAAACGTCTTGTCTTGCTTTTGCACGTCGTCCGCCTTCGCTTCGCTTCGCCGCGACAAGAGCGCGGTGTCTGGCGTCTGCCGTGATTTTAGTGCGATGACATGCCGTGGCGGGCGGGCAAAAGAAGGGCAAAAAACGAATAAGAACAATACAATGATGCTGATTGACGGGATGTTTATCGGGATTAAGATATAGGTGGATATGGCATTGGAAAAAGAATTGCAGTTTTTCGCTGAAAACAAGACGCAATGGCTCAAAGCTCATTTTGGCAAATTCGTCCTGGTCAAGGGTAGCGAACTGATCGGCGTTTATGACAATGCGGAAACGGCCTTGACCGAAGGAGCAAAAAAGTTTGGCGCAGAGTCGTTTTTGGTCAGACAGTTGAATCCAGAGGAAAAGGACATTTACATCCCGGCTCTCGCTTTAGGACTGCTCCATGCCCATCCTGCATAGTCAATTTCAGGCAGAAGGAAAAACACCCGACGGCAAAATCATCCAATTGCCCGCCCAAGTTGGACTGGCGGTACGAGGACCACTGGTTCAGGTCACGGGTTCGTTGGCAGATCAAATTGCCTCTGAATTGATAAAACAAGGAAAAGCCATTCCGGCACCGGTTCAGGGTCTTGCGCTGATAGACACCGGGGCCGGCTCGACTTGCATTGATGAAGAGGCGGCCCAAAAACTGCAATTGCCCGTGGTGAACGTAGTGAACATGGCCTCGGCTTCTCATGCTTCAGCAAAAGCAAATGTTTATCCGGCCAAGTTTCAAATCACGGGTTTGCCCATGACCTTCAACGCGCCAATGTCCATCGGGGCGCCGCTGGCGGCTCAAGGTTTGATTGCTCTCATCGGCAGGGACTTGTTGCAACATTGCACCCTGATTTACAACGGCCATCTTGGTCAAATATCGCTTTGTATTTAGGCTGGCGAACTCCGGCTGAAGCTGCGTCCTCACGAAGGCTTGGGGCGAGAAAAATCTGTTCTGTCCCGACTCCGATAAACTCCGTTTCCGCGAGCACGCGACGAAGTCGGTGTCGCGAGCAGGTTGCTCGTCCCCCAAACTGATCCGTCTTCGCTAGGCTCCCGTCTTCACTGCGTTACGCCGCGGCAAGTCGCCGCGACCAGCCTGGCAGGAGCCGGGGCATCCGGCATTCAAAGGCTGAAAGCTGAAGGCTAAAGGCTGAAATAAAATCATAATTTCGTAAACGGGTCAGTGCTCACTTAAACGGGTCAGTCCTCACTTTTGACACTAACCGGTGTTGAAGCGGGCTGCTCGTCCCCAAACTGATCCATCTTCGCTGCGCTTCCGTCTTCGTCCCGCATTGCGGAACTTCGCCGAGACAAGCCGCCGTTGACAAGCCTGGCTGGAGCCGGGGTATCCGGCATTCAAAGGCTGAAAGCTGAAGGCTAAAGGCTGAAATAAAATCATAATTTCGTGTTCATCTGTGTTCATCTGTGGCTGAACCTTGGCGTCCTCCCTGTCTTGGCGGTTAAGTTTCCGGCTGAAACCGACTCTTCATTTTCACTCTCGATTTTCAGCGGGTTCCGGCTCACATTGGCCCAGAGTCAATCCTGATGGGTTGGAAACGCAAAGAAAATATGAAAACCAGAGCCGCACTTTTAATCATCTTGTCCCTCGCCACGACCCTTTTGGGGGCGGCGGAATCGCAAACCCGAATTGAGATCAAGGACAACTGGTATTATCTCAATGGCCAAAAGTTTTTCATCAAAGCCTTGGGGTACGAAATTGGCGCCCGCCCGGGACAACATCCCTATAAGGGCGTCAGGGCCGACGATTTGGATTTGATGAAATTCGACCTGAAAGTAATAAGGGAAGGCGGTTACAACACCATCAGAACCTGGAGTCCATTCACGGAACCCCAACTGAAACTGGTGCAGGATTCCGGTCTTAAAGTGATAATGGGTGTGGATGTCGATCCGGACCAGGATTATGGCGATCCCCAATTCATCAAGGGATGCGAGGAGAACCTCAAAAAGGTGCTGAGCTATGCCAAAAAATATGATTGTGTCATCACCTATCTCCTCATCAACGAACCGCAAACGGACCATATCCACAAAGTGTCGGGGAAAGCGTTTGTCAATCTCATGCAAGACTTGATGGCGATCATTCACCAGGAGCAGCCGGGCGTCCCGGCGACCATTTCAGCCAATATGATGATCAGTGATTACATTGATGAAAACATCTTTGATGTGTATGCCTACAATTGCTACGACCATACGGAAGCCCAGACCGCCACCATGGGCTTCAAAGATTACACGCGGTGGTTGTATGAATTGAATGGCCTGAAAAAGCCGTTGATCGTGACTGAGTTTGGTTATTCGGTTTCCCATAGTGGCCATGGCCGGTATGGCGGAAACACCCTGACGCAACAGCGGGATAGCGTGATTGCCAATTATCGCGATCTGATTGATGCCGGTGCGGTGGGGATGTGTCCCTTTTATTATGCCGATGGTTGGTGGAAAGGGGGCGATCCGTCGCATCACGACCCCGAACAACCGGAAGAATGGTTTGGTTTCTGGGGATATAGCGACGTTAACGACCAATATGGTTCGCCGCGTCCGGTCTGGTTTGCCCTGCGTGACTACATGAAGGCCCTGATTATCAGCCCGAAAAACAACACCATTTATACCACCAACAACGTTCCCTTGGAACTCTATACCGATCCAGAGGTCAAAAGAGTGGTGGTGAAAGTGAATGACAAAGTGATCTATTCGCACAAGCTGACCAGGTCGGGTTATTTTGCCGATCAATTGGCTCTGGCGCCAAAGGGAATTCAAGACCTGGAACTAGCCTTTGAATTTTACGATAAGGACAACAAAATCATCAAAATGGAATCCATTCTGATACTGGATTCCAGCACAACGTTTGAATTGCCCGGACTAGCGATTGCCGTAACCCCGGCAGACGATTTGAATGCCGCGACCAATGCGAGCATCAAAACCAAAATTGAAACCAGGCAGAACTTCAAAATCAAAGATGATTTAAAAGTCAGCTTTAATACGCATCTCGGTTGGGAAGTTGGCCCGCAGACATCAGTCTCACTCAAGGATCAATTGGACAAGCAAACCATTTATTCGGAATCTGTCTTCTCCATTCCTGATAATTGCTGGGTGGTCAATGCGTCGGCCGGCGTCACGGTTCAATACGGGAAATTCACCTTCAAAATTCATGATCAAAAAATAATTTTCCGGGGGGATTGGGCCAAAGAAGTTGGCCGTAAAAACTGAGAGCGGCGTCTGGTGTCTGCCGTGATCCGCCTTCTTGCGTCGGCTCTGCGTTGTAGCGTCGAGCCTCCGGCTCGACATTGGCTCAGAGTGCCGACACCACATCTGCCATTCGGCCAGCTTCGGGTGGTACGCAATCTTGGTTTGTTGCGGCACATCGAGCGCGGTGTCTGGCGTCTGCCGTAGCTGGAGCCGGGGCAGCCGGCCTGTGGTTATTCCTCCGATATACTCCGATGAATCGCGAGCAGGCGGCATCGGAGCGGGCTGCCCCAACTTCCTCCTTCGCCCGGCTTCGGCGCGACAAGGCGGATTCTGGTATCAACTCAAACTGGGGAGCGCGACCGTCCCGGTTGCCGTTCGGAACGTCCCGTTGCGAACATTCCCCAAACGCGTTCGGCGGGACGCCGACCGCCGCGCGCGAGACGCGCGCGCTCCCTGAAATCGCGCCTCGGCGAGTCCATCACAGACGGCACGTATGCGGCGATGATGAACGCCAACTCGCCTTCCTCGCCGCCACAGTGGGCGCGGTGGATGAATTTCTCCGGTTCATCGGCGAGCCAGGTGTCGTTCCCACAGTCAGGGCCATGACAGCCTTAACGGCTCGCGACGGCCTTGCCCCGGGGTTGTGCCGTTTCATATAACTCGTCCAACTGTTGTTTTTGCAGACCCCAAAGTTGAAACAGCACTTCCCGCACCCGCGCCTGCTCGGCGGCGGTGCGCGCGAGTTCCGAGACGATGCGGGACGCCAGCCGGCTATGCTTCACATCCGAAACGGTATGGATGGTGAAGTACTTCAGCGCCGCCGCATCCATTCCGTACTGCCGCTGCAGCGCGTGAGCCAGCATCCGAAACAAGTCCGGCAACGGCCCTTCGATGCCAATGCCGACCAACGTGAGACCTTCGAGGAACGAACCATTGCGCGCAATGTCCCAACAAAATTTCCAGTGGATGCGTCCCGGTTCGGTCAAACTTGCGGCGGGGATCCCGGCTTCGGCAACTCCGAGCGACCTGAGAAAATTTCGGAACAATGTCGGATGCGATTCCTGCTCCACACCGCTCCCGGTTTCTTCAAAAATTGTTTCTGCGAGGAAAGTCATGGTCTGCTCCGAGTCGCATTTTGCCGCCACTCGCGTGTAAAGATGGGCAAAATCGCGGACAATCGGGTACACATCCAAAGCCCAGAGGCGAATATTATCCAAGGCAAGCCGTCTGCGAAAACAATCCATCCAAAAAGGATGAGTCTTTTGGAATAATGGGTGTTGCCGTTGGAAAAGGCTGATTTGCCTGCGAAATGGAGCGTTCATAACATGGACTGTCAATTTAAGATCGAGCGAATTGTATCACAACCACGCGGCCAGGAAAAGCGCGAGACGCCAGTACGCTGGACGAATAAACCACGGTGAACCAATCGGTAAAGGAGGCTCTTCCCGGCGAGCATGGTGGTTGGATTGGTCAATTGGAGCGGGAGATTGCCAAGTTTGGCCGCGGGTTGCCAGCGCCGAACGCAGGCGGAAGTTGGACGTGTTGAACAGCGTGAGACGGCTGGTTTCCGTCTCCGCTTCGCTTCGACGCGACGAGTCGGAGGGGCGAGCGCCGCGAGAGCCCAATTCAGTCAAGATGGGGCGTCGTGTAACTCCGCCCTCCGATAGTTTCACCACCGCCGACGCCGACGCCTTCATCCGCGAATTGGAAGAACTCCATCCTGACAACTCCGACAAATCGCGAGCGGGCTCCGATAGTCATCGCGAGCAGGCCGCCACGTCCGCGACAACCCCGTAAACAACACGGGGCAGGAATCCGCCAGCAACTTCAGGTGTTGCGCGACCTTGGTTTGTTGCTTCACATCGAGCGCGGTATCTGGCGTCTGCCGTGAAAATGTATGGGAGCCTTATTGTGCTTTGCGTACCACAACCACTTCCATCGACTTGTTCTCAGGCACAAGTTCAAGCCCCAGTGATTTTACGGCGGCGATCATCCCGGCAATGTTCGGGTGCGAGTAATCCTTTTGTTTCCATTTGATGTCGAAGTCGTAATGATTCGTCAGGCCGGTTTCATCCAGGACCGGCTTCGCGCTCGAGATTTCCAGTTCTTCGGCCAAAGCACTGAGCGGTTGATTTGTCGCCGCCGCTTCATCACAGAATGCCGAGTATTTTCCGTCAGGGTTGGTGCTTTTGGGCAACGCCTCCAGACTGGTGGCGTTGGTTTTCAGCACCAAAACCTCAATGTCCCGCGTCTCTCGTTTGACGGTCAGGCGAAAGGTGGCGGCGACGGCTTGGGCGAAGACCGCCTCTAAGGTGGCCTGGTTTCGCGACTGCCGATTCCCCGGCGGCAAGGTAATGTAAAAGTCATATTTATCCTTTGGCAGTTTGGCATCGGCAACGACACGGTTCGGCTTGACCGCAAAGACGATTTCAATTGCCCCCTCCAGTGTGTCATTTTGAGCGGTCAACGCCCGGGCTGACCAGATTTCAACAGGCTGGTCAGACATCCGGCGATTCTGCGCCGGCGGCAGGTTCGTCCCCGGGGATGCCGTGGTTGAATTGGTTGGCGTGGGCCGGATCAGGACTTGGAACATCGGCTTTATCCCCGCCAGGTATTGAGCGGGAATCATGCCGGGAAGCTGTCCGCCATCGGACGTATAGTACTCTATTCTCGGGGAAGCCTGATTCGTGGCGGAAATTTGTCCACCCGCCTGCGCGCCCAGAGAGCCGTCCAGACATGCTTGAATCGTTTCCGTACGAAGTACAAACGGGTTGATAATGGCGGCAATGCGGCCGTGGGCATCGATAAGTACTGTGTGGGGAATTGCCTCCACCTTGTAGGGCGTGTTTTCGCCGAACCCGGCGTCGGGACCGAGGCCAATCCAGCCTTTGATGGGCGTCTTTTTCAGGAACCGCTTTATTACGCTTTCCTTTTCGTCCGTTACGGCGATGAACTGCACGGGCTTGTCTTTGAACTCGTCCGCTAGCTGATTCAGATGCGGGATATAAGCCACACACGGTCCGCAGGTGGTTGCCCAAAATTCCAGTACCACGACCTTGCCGGTCGGCCAACCGAGCGCGGCTTCGGGCGGCGCCTGCAACCACTTGGATAACTTCAATGTGGGAGCCAACTGACCGACTTGCGGGCCGTCCGGAGGACTTGCCGCCCCGGCTTCCGAGAGGCAAGCGACGACGAGGAGCAACCAGAGCAATGCTTTCATAGGAGAGGGTTCCTAGAGTCTGGATGGTGGTTGGCCACTGTTTGGTTAAACTCCATCCAGCGAACAAAGTTTCGACGCTTGTGTTCTCGATTATCACCATGCGAAAGTTAAGATTCGCCAGCAACTCCAAGTCCTGCGCGACATGGGATTGCTGCTGCACATAGAGCACGGCATCTGGCGTCAGCCGTGAATTGTTAAGATAGTTCCTTGCCGGCGGCAACCTGGCCGGGCTGTAAAAAGGTTTTGATGAGTTCGCCTTCGCCGCAAACGGTCATACCCGGAAATTTCTTAAACCACGGACCTCCCGGAACTTCGGGTTCGGTGCGGAGCCAATTCGCCATCAGCCCCAGTTGATCGGCGGAGATGTTGCGGCGGCTGACGCGGTCAAGCAAATGATCGAGGAGGTGTGGCGGCAGATTGTGGCGCCGGATTCGCGGCATGGCTATTCGCCGTAAAAGCCACGGTGGATTTCCTCGCGCAATTTTTGGACTTCAGCGGGATTGTCAGAATCTGCCATGCGCTGGGCGAGCTCGGACAATTTTTCGCCGGATAGTTGGCGTTCGCGCGCAAGCTCCATGGCGAATCGTATGACCCGGGATTGTTCGCCGGGAGTCAACTGCTTGATTTCTTCAATGACACCGGTCGCTGTCATGTCCAAAAGATACTGGAAATTCCGCCTCATTCAAATGCATTTTTCAAATCCTTCCGCTTTCACCCTGTTTCGGCGCGGCACGTCGCCGCGACAGGCCTGGCTGGAGCCGGGGCATCCGGCCGGTGATTATTCCTCCGATATACGGCATTGGAGCAGGCTGCCCCAACTTCCGCCTTCATCTGATTTCGGCGCGACAAGGCGGGTTTTGGTTTCAACTCAAAATGGGGAGCGCGACCGTCCCGGTTGCCGTTCGCGGCGTCGCGCCGCGAACATTCCCTGGAGCGTCCGGCGCGACGCCGAACGCAGCGTGCGGGACGCACGCGCTCCCTATTTCACCCGTGAATTGGAACAGTTGCATCCCGATAAATCTGCGTCACAGCGAATTCCATTCCTCCAGGGAAACGGGACGTTCCAGAATGGATTCGACCTGCCGGAGGAGCATACGGATTTGCGGCACGGAGTATTCGGAATTGGTGGGAATGGTCTGGCGATGCTGGCCCAGGATCATGAACTGGTGGCGGGTGCCGGAATAGGGGCCGTGGAAGCCGAGCGCGGAGTTTGCGGATGAAGTCGCGCCGTTTAAGCGGTCGCCACCCGGCCATTTTGGACCTTGTTCAAATCAATGCCGGCGAGCACCGGCAGTTTGTGCCCCAGTCTTAACCCGACAAGAATCCAATCCTCAAGCGTCGAACGCAGTTCGCTTTCGCATTCGCGAAGCGATTGGCCGAACGCGGCCACACCCTTGAGTTTGGGGATTTCGCCTGCAAACGAGCCGTCCTCCAGCTTGTCGTAACGAGCCAGTTCCAAAGCGGCTTCAATGTAAGCGGTAAGCGGAAATGCCATGGGGAAAAGTTAAATGATTTTTGGTAAAAAACAAGCCGGGAGATTTCTTCTGCTAAAACCAAGTGTGCAACCGAAGTCCGCGAAAAACATAAGCGGGTCAAACCCCGGAAGCGCCTGCTCGCGATGTCTATCGGAGTTCGGGGCTGAACGCCGGACGTGCTGAACATCGTGCGGCGGTTGTCTCTCACCCGGCCTGCCGGCCACCCTCTCCCATCCGATGGGAGAGGGACTTTCACCACCGCCGACGCCTACGCGTTCGCCCGTGAGTTGGAGCGGTTGCATCCCGACAACTCCGATAAATCGCGAGCGGGCTCCGATAGTCATCGCGAGCAGGCCGGCACGTCCGTTGTAGCGTCGAGCCTGTGGCTCGATTTGTTTCGGCGCACCCGTCCTCCGTAGCGGTACTGCGGAGGGTGGACAGCGCCGACACTACACCTGCGCGACGCGGGTTTGCTGCTGCACATTAATCCTGGCGAATGGAGATAGTCGTAAAGACTCTTTCTTTGAACAGGAGGCCCACGGAGGGAACAGAGAAATTTTTCCCCTAAGGTCTCCGTTAACTCTGTCAGCTCCTGTTAAAAACTCTTGTTCTGCTGTTGCACATCGTCCGTCTTCGCTTCGCTTCGCCGCGACAAGCGCGCGGCCTCCAGCGCTTACCGTAAAATTCGTGACGGAGGCAGAGCCCCGAATCAGTTCGGGGCAATGACATGGACCGCGTTCGATTTCACCTCCACATCCAAACCGGCATAGATGCTCTCGGCGGAAACCTCCCCGCCCGGATAGTTCTTTAATCTCTCCATTTGCGCCTGCAATTCCGAAAGGTTGTTAAATTTTCGTTCCACAACGAGCCGCTCGGCCACGTCCCGGCGCAAACGATTTTCCAGGAGGGCATAGTCCCTGTTTGCCTGTGCCAGATTGGTCCGGGTCAAAGCGATTTGACTCGTGAGGCCGGCCATCTGGTTGGTCAAATCCATGACGCGCTGGCCTAAAGTCTGATTTTCCGATTCCACCTCCGCGACCTGCCGGTTCAGGTGGGTGATTTGTTCCGTGTCGAGAGCGATGGTGGATTCGGCTTCCGCCAAATGGTTTGAAAACGTCAAAGAGACAGACTGGCTTTCGTCGAGGCTGTTGGATAAGGTGATCAGCGTTCCATTATAAGCGGCGACCTGTACTTTCACCGAGGCCAACTGGTTCGAAAAATCGGTAATCGCGCCGGCATCATTTTCGTGCTGCGCATTATCACCCCGTTTCATCACGATCACAGAGATGACCAACACGATGCAGGCTAATGCGAGGACGGTAAATAAATATTGTTTCATACGGCAAAAGATTTTTCACGGCGCCACGGATGCTTCTGTGGGCAGGCCGGCCCTGGCGTTGGCAGTTCGAGCGTCATGATATTTTGTCCTTCCTGCGCATCTTGAAAAACTCATTTCATTTTGGCAAGGGCAATTGACGATCGCATCCCGACACTTGAGCCGTTTGGGAAACGGCGAAAGGTTTGCTGGCCGCGACAGCGACAAGGCGTGAAGCAGGGAAAGCCATTGGCAAGAGCGGGAGCTCCATTCGACCGAAGGTGAAGACCTGCCAAGGCCCGGGGGAGCGGGCGCGAGCGAGTCAACACGCCCGGCACGTAAAAGACCGGATTCGTCAGCAATGGCAGGTCTTACGTGACATGGGATTATTGCGACACGACGAGTGCGGCGAGTGGCGGCTGCGATAAAGCTGCGCGGCATCATCACCGTTTCCCTCCGGGGCTTCACACCAAAACGATTGTCAGAAGATTTTATTTGCGTTATTAGAGACGGGGACGAAGCTAAGTCCAACCGGCTATGGGGTCGTTATATCAGATTGTCTATACGAGCACCGCCACAGAGCCTTTCGGCAGGACCGAGTTGATGGAATTGCTCAAGGGCAGCGTCCGGAGGAACACCCGGGCAGGCATCACGGGCTTGCTGCTGTACCAGAGTGGCGCGTTCATACAGGCGCTGGAGGGCGAGAAGGCGGCGCTCACGGAGCTTTTCGAAAAAATAAGCCACGACCCGCGTCATCATCACCTCATCCGCCTGATCCAGGGGCCGATTAAGGAGCGGAATTTTCCCAATTCGGCCATGGCCTTCCGGGATTTGGACTCGCCGGCGTTGCGGCGCCTGCCCGGTTATAGCGAGTTTTTGAACACGCCGCTGAACGGGGAATTACTGGCGAAGGACATACCCACGTGCAAACGGCTGCTGTTGCTTTTCAAGCAGAACATCCGCTGAAATCCGCCAGCAACCCCAGATCCTTCCGCGTTCGCCCCGGTTTCGGCACGACAGAACGCGACGCCGTAAACGGCTCAGTCCTCACCTTTGACACAAACCGGGATTGAAGCAGGTGTTCGTCTCCCAGGCGGAGCGTCTTCGCGACACATCGACGTGACAAGTCGGAGGGGCGAGCTCCGCGAGACCCAAACATCCCCGACAAGTCAGGGCGTCGTAGCCCGTCCTCCGCAGTAGCTTTGCTACGGAGGGTGGAAACTCCGCCCTCCGACAGCTTCACGACCGCCGATGTTTATGCTTTTGCGCGCGAGTTGGAAAAACTCCATCCCGACATGGTTCAAATCGGATTTGAGCAGAAGGCAACTCCGACACGTCGCGAGCACGCGGAGGAAACGGAGATGTTTTCTTTTTCCTGTTCCAAAAGGTCTCCGTTATCTCCGTTTACTCCTGTTGAAACCCGTGTTTTGTTATTTCACGTCATCCGTCTTCACTCCGTTTCGCTGCGACAAGTCGCGCTGAACTAAGGTATCTGGCTGAAGGGCCACGCATTGACATCATCCGCTTTATGCTCCAAGCGGTGCTGAACCAAAACCGTTACATCCTCAATTTCACACCATCACCAAGGCCTTTGGCCAACTACAGGCCCAACCGGAAAAACTGCTGCGGTGCCCCGGAGATGGGATTGGTAACTACATTTTGCCCGTTGATGATGACCGGTGACAGGGAAACGGGACTCCAGACGGGATCAAGGTTCGTGGTGGATTGCAGGGTGAAATTGAGGAGATTGGTCGGCCAGGCCATCACCAAATTGCTTCCGGAATGAGTGATGAACATTTTCGGCGTCGGCAACGAAATACTGAACACCGTGCCATAGCCCGCATTGCCGCCGTTATACGCCGTCCCATACAGGGTGTTGCTCGATAAAATCACTCCGCCATACGGAAAAGCTCCGTCGCTGTTGGTATCCGTAACACAGTTGTATGCCGTGAAAGTATACAGGACCGAATACATAGAGAGCCTTACGCTCGATGGTATTTCAAATTGTTTTAAGCCGAAAGAGGAAAACGCAGACAGCCATCGGGGCTGCGGTGGCGCGGCGCCATTGGGCTTTAGCCGTTCGCAGAAGAGGTCTTGCAACCTTCGCACACCCAGCCATAACCAGCCAAGTTCTGATAGTTTATTAGCTATAAACCGGATAGGGATAGTAATTCGGAATTGTCCGGCGACCACCAACACACCGCCTTAATCGGCAGGGGTTTCGTTTGAAGCAAAAGAAACCAAAAAACTAAGGCACCCTCACACACCGAAAGCCAATGCTGCTGCTGGCGACGTACGGGACGGCGTCGTTGCGACACGCGCACCGCGCGAAGGAGGCGACGTTGAACCAACTGCCGCCGCGCCGCACACGGTCGCTCACGAATGGGCTTAATGTAGGACCGCGTGGATCGGTGCCTCCCAAATACGGACTGCCGGCCGGATAAGCCGGCTCTGCATACCAGTCCCAACACCACTCCCACACATTCCCAGCCATGTCATTCAAGCCATACCCGTTTGCCGGAAACGTTCCCACCGGACTCGTCCAAGGAGACGTCTCGGTTTCATAAATCTGCCCCCCGTCCAAATCGTAGGATTCGCCGGAGCCAGGATAATAGTTGGCCTGGCTTTCCGAAATCGTGTTCGTGTCCCACCACGGAAACCGCTGCCCGCTCAACCCGCCACGCGCCGCCTTCTCCCACTCCGCTTCCGTCGGCAGCCGATAACCGTTCGTTCCCCAGTTCGCATACACCGTCGTGCCATTGTCCCCATTGGTGAACACCTGCGTGAACCCCGCATCCGTGTAATAAACCGGCGTCAAACCTGCCTGCTTCGAACGCGCATTGCTCCACTTCACACAGTCATACCAGTCCACCAGTTCCACTGGATAGTTCGCCGCAATGCCTGAACCGGCATTCACAAAAGTATACCCGTGGTTCGTGGCATAAGCATAAACCCCCGCCCATTGATTGGAACTCACCAGATTCGTGTCCATGTAAAAGGACGACACATAAACGCTCGCGGGAATCGCATCGGTCTCGCCATCCAAAGTGTCCCCGATCGTGAACCAACCGGCCGGGATCAAAGCCATCCCGTTGGTTGTGGGAGGAACCAGTGACAACTGAAAGAACCTTGCTGAAGGCGCATTGGTGACCGAAACGGCAATCTGCGAGCCATAATTAACCGGGAAGGCATCCGTGGCCGACAACCAATTTAGTGAAACTAAATTGGTCGCACTCTGCAAAACACCGTTCGTGCCGCCGACATTGAGGGGCCAATAGAGAATGAATTGATTATTCGTCGCCACAATTCCCAACGCCGGTTGCGCCACGACAGGATAAGCACTGGCCAGCAATGCCAGCCCGATGAACAGGGAATGCAGTTTTGTTTTCATGCTTGTGCTCTTTTGTTCTTTGGACTTCTGATTTAAGGGCAAACAACACTCGATACCATCTCACCATATCCGTCCGGCGTCAATTCCTCGATGACGCAGGGTGTTTAATGCGTGTTTTCATGTTCTGATTCTTTTGTTTAGATAATTTTATACCTACGCCCGAACAAGTCAAGCCTGAAGCAAAAAAGAGGCGGTTCTTATGATTGAAAGATTTTGGCGTTACTTTTCGGCGCTCTCATCCGCCGTCGGCGCCGAAAGCCGGATTCCACCTTCGTCCCGCATCGCGGGGCTTTGGTGGACAGGTGCCCGGGCAGCCGAAGTCCGCGCGCAGTTCCGTCGCGTCAAACCCCGAAAGCGCCTGCTCGCGATGTCTATCGGAGTTCGTGGCTGGACGCTGGACGTGCTGGACCTCGTGCTGGGGAGCGCGACCGTCCCGGTTGCCGTTCGCAACGTCCCGTTGTGAACCTTTCCCGAACGCATCCGGTGTGATGCCAGACGCCGCGTGCGAGACGCGCGCGCTCCCCATTTCACCCGCGAACTGGAAAAACTCCACCCCGATAGCAGGCATGTGCGCGATCATCCCGTAAACAACACCGGGCAGGAATCCGCCAGCAGCTTCAAGTTCAGGCCGCGTGCGACCCGTTGCAGAACGGCTTGTTGTCCGACCTGCCGCATCGGCACAAGGTCATCCGATTCCGAATCTCATAGGTCTTCCCGTCGGCGGAAACGACCGGAATGCCTCCGCGCACCCAAATCGGCCCGCTGACCTTTTTCTCCGTGTCTTCAATCAGTCCGAGCGACGGCTCAAACTGCGGTTCGATGGGTTTGCCGGTTTCCCGATCCCAGGCCACCAACCGACCGGCGGGACAATGACCCGCCTCATGTTTTACCAGTCGCCGGGCTTCGGGGTTGTCCGTCTGCTTGACCAGATTCCAAATCCTGCCTTTTGGGTCGCAGAACCGGGCGAAGGCGCACAGGTTCTCCTGATCGGTGAGCAGCATCGTGGGGCCTTCAATGGTCTCGGCTTGCTTCAAGTAGGGCTGATGGCTGGCCGTTTCCGTGCCGTCGAATCGGACCTTCGCGTGGGTGCCATCGCAGAAGGGTTTGTTGCCGGACTGGCCGCAGCGGCAGAGGGCATATTGCGACTGGGCCGGGTATTTTTTTCCTTCGCGATAATCAAGCGAATCTCCCCCGGCATTGGTAACGATCCACTGCTCGCTCAAAGGCAGGTCGCCGTTCACGAGATACGGGCCGTCCCTGGTGACTTCAATCTTCGAATTGGTTTGCGCGTTCTTTTTCATGGCGGATATACGAACGATAGCACGAGTGATGAAATTGTCACGAATTGCGAAGACAAGGCAAACGCAGTTCATGACCGCCACATCCGCGACAACCCCGCAAACAACACGGGGCAGGGATCCGCCAGCAATTGCCGGTCTTTCCGCCTTCGCTCCGCTCCGACGCGACAAGGTGTGACGTCCGCCTGCATTTTATATCGGCGCGACCAGTGGGGTTGTTGAAACACATCGGTTGCGGCGCATGGCGATTGCCGTAAAAACTCTGTCTTTGAACAGGAGGCAACTCCGACACGTCGCGAGCAGGCGGAGAGAGCAGAGATGTTTTCGTTTTTCCTGTTCCCAAAGGTCTCCGTTATCTCCGTTTGCTCCTGTTAAAAACCCTTGTTTTGCGATTGCGCATCGTCCGTCGTCTCCCAGCTTCGACGCGACCAGAGCGTGGTGTCTGGCGGCTTCCCTGAATTCAGGGGTTGAACATCCCTTTACTTCCGGTAGGCAAAGACCATCCCTTCATTGGTCATGGTGAATGTGTTTCCATAGACATTGCCCACCGTCATGCCAGCTCCCTCCCATTGCATGATGAGCTCCGCACCCTGGCGCGTATAGATGGCTTTCACCTCGCGGCTCATGTCCCCTCTCGTTGGCACGGAGAAGGTGATTTGACTGCTGCAATTGCTGTCAGCCAGGATGGTGAAGACTCCGGATTGGATGGTCAACGCCGCTCCTTCATGGGCCAGGCTGCAAGGCAGGTTTTTCCCATCCACGCTGACCAGCGCATAAACCCCGGTGGGATCGAGGTTGGCGTTGCTGGCGGCTTCATTTTTGCACCCGGTCCAGGCCAGCAGCAGCAATGCTGAAATCAAGCACAGTCCCGGGAAACGAGGCATGGCACTTTGAAGTTTAACGTTTGATTTGTTGAGTTCTGTTTTCATGATGCCGTTATACCTCATGCCGGGGAAGTGCGTTAATTGATAATTTCATCGGCATCATCGAGGAAATCAATCCTCACCCGCCGCGCCGCGCCGGCTGGATTGGCTGCAACTCCCCGTAAAAAACACGGGGCAGGTTGCCTTGAGTCGCAGTCCGGCCGAAGCCCGCATCGCCGTCGTGACGACGATTGCGTCTCCTCGTCGTAGGACAGACGTCGCGCCTGTCTCCATCTTGAAATTCTCTGGCAGAAGATCTGAAGTCAGAGACAGGCGCGACGCCTGTCCTGCGCAGACGGTCATTGTCCCGCCGGAGGAAGTGCGGGAAAAGTTCAAGCGTGTCAAACCCCAAAAGCTTTTGTGGCTTGAAGCGGTTCGCGGTTCGGCCTGGATTGACCGGTTGTCTCGACAAACCGTCGCCGGGGAGTAGCTTTGATGGATGAAGGGCGAAGTCGTTTATCTTTACGCGTTTGACGTGGCCAACGAAATCATCACGCCGCGCGTGCAGGAAATCCTGTCGGAAAAACCGTTCCCGTTCGAAATCCGTATGGACCGGACATTTCCGAAGGACATGCCGCTTTACAAGCCGCTGGCCATCGAGCCGCACCCCTTGCCCGGCCGGTTGCGTGGCGCCCCCGTCCGTCTGCTGATCCGCGTTTATGACGTGGGTGTGGTCACGGTGATGATGCGGGTGGCGTTCGAAGCGGGTGCGCTCGGCGGGTTGATGCCATTTCATAATCCGACGCTGGAAACCGGCGAGACGCTGGATGCGGTGGCGCTGAGGCTTTGTTCGGAGGTTTGCGACAGCCTCGAAGGTTTGATGGTGGCGCGCACGCAGTTTCCGGCGCCGCCGGAGGCCTACACGGTGTTTTGCCTGACCGACCTTGCGGGCATGACGGATGCGAACCGCTGGCTCGAGGGGCAACGGCGCGAGGTGGCGGGCTTGCTCACGGAAACGGCGGCGGAAAAATTGAGCGAGGCGCAGGTGACCGAGGTGCTACGCATCCAGCGTTCGTTCGAAAACACGGACCTGGCGGTGATTGACTGGGACGCGGCGTTGGTGGTGGATTTGACGGGCTACGTGGACGACGTGTTGTATGCGCTGGAACTGGCGAACCTGCAACTGGAGGAATTCCGGGTGATGGACCGCCGGCTCGACACGTATCTCGACCGGGCTTACGACGATGTGGAGCGGCGCCGCGTGCCGTTGTTCGGCCGGGCGCACAAGGTTTTGCGCCATTTGCGCCGGTTCCGGGTGGACGTCGCGAAACTCACCGACGAGGTCACACACATCACCAAGTTTTTCGGCGACTGGCATCTGGCCCGCGTTTATCTCGGCGCGCGCGACCGTTTTTATCTGGACCAATGGCGCGCCAGCGTGGAGCAGCGTCTGGGGCAGCTCGACAAGCTTTACAGCGTTGTTCATTCGGAGGTGAACGAGCAGCGGATGTTGTGGCTGGAAATCATCATCGTCATTTTCTTTGCGATCGATTTGCTGATTCTCTTGTGGGTGGGGCGATGATGAATCCAATCCCGTTGGGATTGTGCGTTTGCCCGCCGCCCGTCTTCGCTTCACCACGATGCGACAAGAGCGCGGTGTCTGGCGATTGCCGTGAAATACATTTTTAACGTAGAGACGCAGAGACGCAAATCCGGAAAGTATTTTCGAGCGCCTTCGCGCCGTCCGCTCGCGATTTATCGGAGTTGCGCCTCTGTGTTAAAACTGCATCTCCGCTTACAGACAGAATGCGCACACCAGCTGCTATTGGGCCCGCGGTTTTCATTGACAATTGTCCAGTTTGGTGGTTGACTTTCGCTGGCGAAAGTATGCGGCATGCCATTGGGCATGCCTGTGCAAAGCGAGGCTTGGGGACACAATTGGTTTGGCCTCTCAGCATATTCAAACACACAAATTCAACGCGCTAAAATTTAAAAACCGGCGTTAAACACACAAAGGAGTGTAAAATGAAAGCTGTTTATTTGTTCGCGAAGCGCAATGCAGGGTTTTTAGGGCTGATTTTCGGACTCGGCCTTTCTACTGTCGCCAACGCCGCCGTCGGCTTCAGTATCAGTCCGTCCATCATTACAAACGATTATGTCGGCGAGATTACGCTGAACATCACCAATCTGACGCCCGGCCAGACGGTAACGGTCGGAATATACTCGGACTTGAATGGCAATGGGGTCATTGCAACCAACGACCCGTTGACACGGAGCTTCCCGCTGACCGACGGACAAGTGCCGTTGGTAGCCGGGGTGCGCAATCTCAACGTTCCGGGAGATGAGGATGGACTGACAAACGGCCAGATCCGCGCGGTAAACTATGTTCCGTCAGACTCCGGTGGCCTGATTGCCGCCGGGAAATCCATTGTTGAAGTCTCAGATCCGCTGGGTGGTTTTTCGCCGGTGACCCAACCGTTTACCGTTGTGCCAAGGGTTTATCCACAATCCGTCACGGGCCGGCTGACGCTGGCGGCCAATGGGCTTCCCTTGACCAACACGGTTGTTGGCGTCGCGAATATTAACACATCCGATACCTTTTTGACCGGGACCGACACCAACGGCAACTACACAGTTTATTGTTTGCCGGGCTCGTATGTTCTGGAGGCGTACAATCTGGAGATTGGACTGGTTTACAGTGAAACGTTGCAGTTTGCCGTCGCCTGCGGCCAGACGGTGACCAATAATCTCGCGCTGACCAATGGAAATTTCAGCATCTCAGGTAGAGTAACCAACAGTTCAACCGGCGCAGGCATTCCCGGACTATCCGTTGACGCAAATACGAGCGACTATCTTGCCGCCGCGACCTACACCGACACCAACGGCAATTACAGCCTCCCGGTTACGCCCGATACCTGGAGCATTCATCCCAGCACGGGCGCGGCGTCCGAGGCGGGCTATGTGCCGGTCACGCGGACGAAGGTGGCGGTCACAAACGCCAGCGTTCCGAATATCAACTTTGCGCTGTCAAGACCGACCGCGATGATTTACGGGACGTTGCAGGACACGCTGACCAACCCGATTGTCGGCGTGCAAATGTCGGTACTGGATTCGAGCAATATTTACCACGTGGACGGACGCAGCTTTGTTACCAATGGGAATTACAGTTTGGGGGTGTTGGCAGGGACTTGGTTTCCCGGCCCGGCCGGCGGCGATCTGGCCGCACGCGGACTTGAGGGGGGCACTTCCAACGCTGTGTTAATCGCCGGCCAGGCCACGAACATCAATTTCACGGTCACCCGCACCAATTTCCCCAGCCTGACAAATCCGACACATGTTTCCAGCAGCCAGTTTCAATTCCTGCTGGCGGGTTTGGCGGGACAGTCTTACACGATCCAGACCATCACGAACCTGGATGGCACTAATTGGCTGGCCCTGCTCACAACCAACATTCCTTGTGTTTCGGCGTACATCCTGGACGGCCAGGCCACCAACAACCAACGCTTTTACCGCGCCCTCGTCGTGCCTTGAACTGAAGAATCAGCGTGCGGCGCACCGGGTTGGTTGGAGAGTTTCAGAAACGGTTTTTGATATTGACAGAAAGGGGCATCAGCTTAAAGGCCGGCCATCGCGCATCAGCAATCAAATCAACGACGGCGCATTCGAGGCCATGATGGAGGCCATTTATGGCCGACCGGACACCGAATTTCTATTTGAGGCGCTAAAGGAGGCAACTCCGACACGTCGCGAGCAGGCGGCGGAAACAGAGTCATTTTCTTTTTCCTGTTCCGAATGGTCTCCGCGGTCTCTGTTTGCTCCTGTTAAAATTTCCTGTTTTGCGTTTGCACGTCGTCCGGTTTCTCCCGCCCGGCGGGATTCGGTGCGGCAAGAGCGTGGCGTCTGGCGCGATTTCGGCCGGGCGCTGTCTCACCACACAAACGGGATGAGCCGGTAAGGGGTGCGCTGGCAGTACTCGGAATAGCCGGGGAGTTCATTGCGGAGAATTTTTTCCTCGTTCAGCAACCGGAAAATGATGACGGGAATGAGGAGGACGAAGGCCGGCAACGCGACGAACGAGCCGAGCGCCAGCGGCGCGGCCAGCCACAACAGGATGGTGGCGGAATACGTGGGATGGCGCACCAGGCGGTAGGGGCCGGTGTCGGCGACAGTCTGCCCGGTTTCCACTTGAATGATGCGCGCGGCGTAGCGGTTGACGTTCACGACCCGGAAGATGAGGAGCTGGCAGCCAAGAATCAGCGCGAGCGCCAGCAGCGTGAGCCAGAGCGGCACTGGCCCCGTATGGGTGCGCGTCCAGCCGAAGCGGTAATCGAGACCGATCAGCACAAAGGCCGGAAAGAAGATCAGGCTGCCGAGTTTCTGCACGAGCTTTTGTTCGCCGACCTTCTCTTTTCTCAAGAGTCGGCGTTCGATCAATTGCGGGTCGCGTTTATAAAAATAAATCACCACCAGAACCGAGGAACCGAGGTTAATGGCCAGGAAAACCCAGCCCTGCCAGAATTTCAACGTGCCGGCAGGAACAAACAGCATTGCCGCCGGCAGCAGCACGCCGAGGAATCCACGACGAACCAATCTTGACGAGAGACTCCTGCCGTCGGGTATGGTGGTTGGATTGGTCAATCGGATTGGGAGACTGCCAGGTTTGGCCGCGAGTTGCCAGCCGCTTCAAGTCCTGCGCGATTCCGGATTATTGCTGCACGTCCACCCTCCGCAGCGCTGCTACGGAATGCGGGGCGGCAGCGGCCTTTGGCGTCTGCCATGATTCGTCCCGAAAGGTCAGCCGGCGCATTGATGCGCGATTGAGGACTTGACTACGGCGGGTCAGTGGACTTTATTCAAGTCCGGCGTAGAGGTGACATCCAAAACATTATCGATGGAGGCAATATGTGGCGCTTAAATTCTCTGATCGTTTCTTTCTTCAGTCTGTTCGGCGCCGCCGGCATCGCGCTGGCGGACGCGACAGTTGACCAACAGCCGCTGGGACCCGACGGCCAGCTTTTCGGCGGCTCCCGCAGTCCCAAGGGCAATCACCTCGCGATCTTTGCCGCCAAGGGCAGCCATTATCAGATCATCATGGACGGCGTGGCCGGGCCTAAGATTGACAACCTGATCTTCAACATCGCTGGCGACCAATACCGCGCAGGAGATATGTGGGGCAACATGCCCATCCCCGTCATCTTCTCAAAGGACGGTGCGCACTGGGCCTACATGGCCAAGCAGGGCGATGAATATGTGGTGATGCTCGACGGCAAGGAACTGGCGCGCGGCCCCATCAACACCCGCAACCTCGGCTCCAGCCTCAATCTCACTTTCTCGGCGAATGGCCAGCATCTGTTTTGGAGCGATGACGACGCGCAGGGGAATTATGTCATTGTCGTGGACGGCAAGCCCGGCCCGGCGACACGCACGCTGCCGCAACTGGTCCTTAGTCCCGACGGCACCCATTACGCCTACGTCAACTACAACCGCGACGGCACCGGCGCTTGGGCGTTCGTGGACGGACGGCAGGTCAATTACTTCGGCGACATTGTGCAATACACCGCGAAAAACATTCTCGTCAGCACGATGCATACGCCAGATAACAACAATATTTTGCTCCTGAACGGCAAGCCGGAGATCAAGGCGAACTCGTTCAGACAAATGACAATCTC
>Ga0181521_10000393_pt1 | contig 52850 bp, 52 predicted proteins | sample PEATcosm2014_Bin_32_FD_119764 | JGI IMG/M metagenome (GOLD analysis project Ga0181521, IMG submission 119764) | Peatland microbial communities from MTU Mesocosm Facility, Houghton, MI, USA - PEATcosm2014_Bin02_60_metaG | ecosystem: Environmental > Terrestrial > Soil > Wetlands > Peat | place... | reverse complement strand
TCAGCAGGTACGAACACAGGCCCACGCCCTCCCAGCCAACGAACATCAGCGCGTAGTTGTTGGCGAGGATCAGCGTCAGCATGGAAAACATGAACAGATTCATGTAGCCGAAGAAGCGGTAGTAGCCGCCTTCGTGGCCCATGTAGCCCATCGAATAAATGTGGATGAGCATGCCCACGCCGGTGACGAAGAGCAGCCAGATCGAGGACAGCGGATCTAGCAGGAAGCCGGCATCGGTACGGAATTGGGCCGTTCCGCCGTGCGTGGGGTAGGACAGCGAGTCGGTGCCCGTGCCGAGCCACGTGAACATCACCTTCTCGAAGGGCTTGCCGGGATGCTCGGCGGAGTATCCGGTGTATTGCCATACCGCGAGGCACGCCCACACGAACGCCAGCACCACCACGCCGACGCAGACGCCGTTCACCGCGGATTTCGACAGCCTGCGTCCGAAGAAGAACATGCAAGCTGCGCCGAGCGCGGGAAACAGCGGAATGATCCAGATGTGGTCAAGAAAGAACATTGTTAGCTCTCAGCCGTCAGCTATCAGCCGTCAGTAAAATCGCAATTCGCTCTTCGCCCTTCGCTTTTCGCCAGACGCAACAACATGTGTCATCCTGAGCGGAGGATCGCCGCTTTTGCGATCCGGAGTCGAAGGACCCCTATCGTTAGAAAGAACACTCAGTTGCCTGCGCATCCCAACTGACAACTGACCACTAGCCACTGACCACTGGTTCCTCACCACTTCAACAAATCCACCTCGTCCACATTCACCGTCTCCTTATTGCGGAAGAAGGCGATGATGATGCCCAGCCCGACCGCGGCTTCGGCAGCGGCGTCGGTGATGACGAAGATGGCGAACACCTGCCCGTGCAATCCGTAGAGCCGCGAGAACGCCACCAGGTTCAGGTTCACGGCGTTCAGGATCAGCTCAATCGACATCAGGATGATGATCACGTTGCGGCGCGTCAGCACGCCGATGGTGCCGATGATGAACAGCCCCGCCGCAACAACCAGGTAATGCAGTGTGGTGATCTCAGTCATAAATAGCACTTAGCAATTAGCAATTGGCAATTAGCCAAATCAAAACCTTGTCATCCTGAGCGGAGGTGCGCGTCTTTTGCGCACCGGAGTCGAAGGACCCCTACAACAACCAATCCGCCCCTGTTGTGCCGTCCCTGAAGGGGCTCGGTTCTTATTTCAACCTACCCAGCACTCCGCTTCGCTCCGTGCTAGGCTGAAGCTGATTCCGTCCCACTTCGTGGGACTCTGCCGTTTGCCGAATCGAAGCTGATTCTCAAACACGAATGGCGCCAGTTCGATCAACCGACTTTCAATCCTTCCAGTCCCTAATCCCTGGCCCCTAGCCCCTTGATCTGACAACTGACCACTGGTCACTAGCCACTGCCTTTCAAATCCTCTTCTTCGCCATCACCACCGCGCCCACGATGGCCACCAGCAGCAGCAGCGAGGCAATCTCGAACGGCAGCATGTACTGTCCGTACAGAGCCAGGCCGATCTGCTGCGTGTTGTCGCCCTCGAGCCCGCGATAGCCCTGGTAGAACACCGATGGAAACGTTCCTCGGCCCGCGCGATAGACGAACAACAGCAGAGCGCCCAGCGCGATCGACGCGATCAGTCCCACCAGCCATTGCTTGTTGAACTGATACTCGCGGATGTTCCGCTCCAGGTTGATCAACATGATGACGAAGAGGAACAGCACCACAATGCCGCCGGCGTAGAGCACGATCTGCACCGCAGCGACGAAGGGCGCGTACAGCATCAGGTAGAAGCCGGCCAGGGACAACAGGGTCACGATAAGCGCGAGCGCGGCGTGCACCGGATTGCGCCGCGTGATCACCGCAATCGCCGAGACGATGGCCATGATCGCCAGAAAGTAGAAGAAGAATGTTGTGGCAATAGGTGTCATAAAAGCAGCAATTAGCAATCAGCTGTCAGCTATCAGCCGTCGGCTGTCAGCCAGACCTTTTCGCGTGTCGCGGCCCTCGCTGACGGCTGACAGCTGAGGGCTGACGGCTTATTTCACGTACCTCACCGGCTCCTGGCCGCGCTCCAGCGCCGCCTGGTCCAGCACCATGCCTTCGCGGCTGTAGAGCGCCATCTCGTAATCCTGGGTCAGCTCCAGCGCGTCGGTCGAGCAGGCCTCGGCGCACAGGCCGCAGAACATGCAGCGGCTCAGGTCGTAGGTGTAAGAGATCGGCTCCTTGCGCTTGGTCACCGGGTTGCGCTCGCCCTTCACCACGATCAACTGCTCCGGGCAAGCCAGCGCGCACAGGTTGCAGACGATGCACATCGACGTGCCGCTCTCGGGATCGACCTTCAGCCGCGGCTGGCCGCGAAAGCGCTCGAAGATCACCGGACGCTCCAGCGGATACTGCTCTGTAATTGCTTCACTTGGAGCCTGATAGTTAAAGGTAACCTTCAGGCCCTTGATCAGGTCGACCAGAAACATTTTGCGTAGCAGCGGTTTCAGACTCACGGCAGCACCCCCAAGATCGATGACGAGATTTGCGGCAGCAGCCCCCAAAGCGCAGTTGCGATCAGGACGCCGAGCCCAGTCGGAAGCAATATCTTCCAGCCAACCTTCATGAGCTGGTCGAAGCGATAGCGCGGAAACGTTCCGCGATACCAGATGTACAGATACATGAAGAATGCGACTTTAACGACGAACCAGTAGATGTCCTGCACCCGCTCGCGCACGCCGGGAACGATCAACAGCAACCCAACGAAGCCCAGCAGGAATCCGAAGATCGCGAGACCAGTGGTCTGGATCTTCATCTGCGGAATTTTCGGCATGCGCACGGCGCCCAGCAGACAGAGCCCAGCGAGCACGAAGAACGTCAGCGCCGGAAAGAGCGAGAACGCCATGTCCCAGGTCGATCCGCCCAGCCATGTTGGGAACGGCCGCATCCAGCCGCCGAGCCACAACGTGACTGCGATCGACGAGACTGCCAGCATCGCCGCGTATTCCGCCAGGAAGAAAAGCGACCAGCGGAAACCGCTGTACTCGGTGTGGAAGCCGGCGACCAGTTCCGACTCAGCTTCGGGCAAATCGAATGGCGCGCGATTGGTTTCGGCGACCATCGCGATGGCGAAGATTGCGAACGCCAGAAATCCCAGCGGGAAGAATTTGAAGATGAACCAGGTGTGCTGCGAGGCCTGCGACTCGACAATGCCGATCATGCTCAGTGTACCCGTGCCGGTTTGCAGGCTGGTCATGAGCACGGCGCAGACGATCGCCAGGCCCATCGCAATTTCATACGAGACCATCTGGGCGCTCGAACGCAGCGAGCCCATCAGCGGGTAATGCGAATTCGACGACCAGCCCGCCATGATGATGCCCAGCACGCCCAGCGACGAAATGCCCAGCATGAACAGGATCCCAATGTTCATGTCGGTGACGGCGTGCTCGCGGCCGAAGGGCACGACCAGGAACGTGGTGAATGCGGTCATCGTGACCACGACCGGTGCGCTCCAGAACACCAGCTTGTCGGCGTCCTGCGGGATGATGTCTTCCTTGATGAGCAGCTTCAGCGCGTCGGCGAAGGGCTGCAGCAGGCCGTGAGGGCCCACGCGCATGGGGCCGATGCGGACCTGCATGTGCGCGAGGATCTTGCGCTCCAGCCAGTTCATGGAGATCACGGCCAGCGAAATTCCGACGGTGATGATGAGGATGTAGATGGTCGCCCAGAACATGCTGCCGGCTTCGCCCGGGGTGGCGTTGGAGCCGAGATACTTTGTGATGGCGTCAAACATTAGCGGTCCACCTCGCCCAACACGATGTCGAGCGTGCCGATGACGGCGACCACATCTGCCACCAGCAGGCCGCGCACCATCTTGTCGAGGGCTTGTAGATTCACGAATGACGGCGGCCGCACGCGCACTCGATAGGGCTGCAACGATCCATCGCTTACGATGAAATATCCCAGCTCGCCCTTGGGCGCTTCGATGGAGTGATAGACCTCGCCCACCGGCGGCTTCAACACCTTGGGAATCTTGGCCATGATCGGACCTTGCGGCAGGCCTTCGACCGCCTGGCGGATGATGCGCACCGACTGGCGCATCTCCTCGATGCGCACCAGGTACCGGTCGTAGGTGTCGCCGTTGACGCCGGTCGGAATCTCGAAATCGAAGTTCTTGTAGCACTCGTAGGGCTGCGCCTTACGCAGGTCCCACTTCACGCCGGCGGCGCGGAGCACCGGACCGGTAACGCCCAGCGCGATGCAATCTTCCGGATTCAGAATGCCGACACCCTTGGTGCGCCGCACCCAGATGCGATTTGTTGTCAGCAGCTCTTCGTATTCGTCGAGCTTGGGCAGAAACGCGTCGCAGAATTTCAGGCAATCCTGCTCGAAGCCGTCATACGTCTCGTAGATGCAGCCGCCGATGCGGAACGCGTGCGTGGTCAGGCGCGCGCCGCAATATTTCTCGAAGATCTTCAGGATCTCTTCGCGATCGCGGAAGCAGTAGAACAGCGGCGTCAGCGCGCCTATGTCGAGGGCGTGCGTGCCCAGCCACACCTGGTGACTGGCGATGCGGCACAGCTCGGTGAGGATCACGCGAATGTACTGCGCGCGCGGCGGCGCTTCCACGTTCTGTAGCTTCTCGACCGCCTCGCAATAGCCCAGCCCGTTGGAGACCGCGGCGACGTAGTCCATGCGATCGACGTAGGGGTTGAACATCGCGTAGGTGCGGTTCTCGGCTATCTTTTCCACGCCGCGATGCAGGTAGCCGATGACGCACTCGGTGCCCAGAACTTTTTCGCCGTCGAGCTTGAGGATGACGCGCAGCACGCCGTGAGTCGACGGATGCTGCGGGCCCATGTTGAGGACGAGCTCGGTCGTATCCAGGAAAGTCTGGTCCTTGGTATCAAGGTCGAGATAATCCACAGCCCCCGGGCCGCTCTGGCCGGGCTTCGCGTGGCGATAATCGGTTTCTAGATCCTTCATTGTCCACTCTCGATGCCCAGGTTAATCTGCACCCACTCCTGGTCCTGCTGGAGAATCGGGTAATCCTTGCGCAGCGGATAACCTTTCCAGCCATCGGGCAGCAGGATTCGTTTCAGGTCGGGGTGGCCATCGAACGAGATGCCGAACATGTCAAAGACCTCGCGCTCCAGCCAGTTGGCCGTCTCCCAAATGCCGACCGCGCTGCGCAGCGTCTCGCCGTCCTTGATCTGCGTCTTGATGCGCACCCGCTCGTTGTGCTTGAACGAGTACAGGATGTAAATGATGTCGAACTGCGCCTCCCGCTTGGGATAATGCACCGAGGTGATGTCCACGCAGTAGTCGAAGAGCTGGTCGTTCCTCATGCGCAGCAGAATTTCGTAGACGATCGAGCTGTCCACCACGAGATACTTCTGGCCGACGTAGGTGCTGGCTTCCCGGATGCCCGAGCCGTATTGGCTCCTCAGACTGCGGACCAGCTCCGAATCCCATGGCTCCGGCTTGGGACCCTCCGGCTTCGCCGGGGGCTTCGCGGCGGTTGCGGCGGGTTTCGCGGCGGCAGGCGTAGCCGCTGGCTTTTCGCCTGGTGCAGGCGCGGCGGGCTTGGCCGGATCAGCGGGCCTGGCGGTGGCGACTTCTGGCTTTGCCACGGAAGCAGCCGCTTGTGTTGGCGATGGTACGGATGTCTCTGCGGGCGCTGGCTTCGCGCTCACCGGAGCGGATGCGCCAGGCTGCCCGGGCAACCCCGGCTCAGCGGCTGCCGGGGGCTTCGATTCAGGCAAGACTGGATTCGGCTCTTTGGTTTCCTCAGGCATATCTCTTGCTGTATCCACCCCTGCTCAGTGCACTTCTATTTGTAGCAGCCTACAGCGGTTATCTTCTTGTACGGAGGTCACGACAGGCTGTGATGTCGATCACATTGTGACGCAAACTCGCAACACTGGCGGAAACGTACCGCGGGGCTGGAGCCCTGATTCAAGAGGCGACCGCGAACGCGGCGTTGAAAGCCTGCCCTGAGCGCAGTCGAAGGGCGCCGCACCACCCGGGCGATGCCGCTACACCCATTCCAGCGCGCCCTTCTTCCAGATCCAGATGTATCCCACGATCAGGATGCCGAGGAAGATCATCATCTCCAGCAACCCGAAGAGGCCGAGCAGCTTGAACTGCACCGCCCACGGGAACAGGAAGATGGTCTCCACGTCAAAGACCACAAACAGAATGGCCACAATGTAGAAGCGCACGGTGTAGCGGCCACGCGCGTTATCGAAGGGCGTGATGCCGCATTCGTAGGGCATCAGCTTGGTCTTGAACGGGTTCTTGGGACGGATGAGGGCGCAAAGGGCAACCGTCCCGGCAGCGACGAGGAAGGCAACCAGCGCGAAGATGAAGATAGGAACGTAATTCTGCGGCATAAGTAAATTGTCTCTCAGATCGCGGCCTGGCGCGACGTATTAGCCGCCGCGAGGCGCGACCGGGTTATGAAGAACGCGCCAATATACCTCTGTTCGGAGCCCGATTCAATGACATGCGTCACAAAATCGCCTCTTCGCTGTTCACTTTTCGCTCTTCGCCGGAGCTAAGCTCTCAGCTGTCAGCTCTCAGCCGTCAGCTATCGGCCATCAATTCTCGTGCTTCATGGTTTGTCATCACGGGCGAAGCGCTTCTCCCAAATCGAAAAATGATACGCTAATTGGCCGCATTCCTTTCTCTTGGTGAAGATGAGGAATCGCTGCTCCCAATCGTCTATGAAGATGGCGAAAGTTCGCGAGCCCCGCTGGCCGGCATTCGTCGCCATGCTGGCCAACGGCCTCATCTTCCTGGCCTTGCCGGAACGGTTTTCGGTGGGCCCCCGCTGGCTGTTATTTGCGGTTATTTTTGTCCTGCTGATCCCGATCATCTTCAGCTATCGGCTCGGGCGCTACAGCGTGACGCGGACTCTCACCTTCGTTGCCTTGGCGGCTATCACGCTGGCCTTAGCCGGATCCTTGGGACTGCTGATTCAAGGTCTGCCAAGCCACAAAGATCCGCCCAGAACGCTCCTGATTTCGGCTGTCTTGCTCTGGTTCACCAATGTCCTGGTATTCGCCTTGTGGTACTGGAAGCTGGATGCCGGCGGTCCCATGGGGCGGGAGCAGACGGACGCCAAGAGCGGGTTTCTGTTCCCTCAGATGATGGGACATCCGGAGGAAGATCCATCGTGGTCTCCCATGTTTCTGGATTATCTTTTTCTGGCATTCAACACCAGCACCGCGTTCTCGCCCACGGACACTGCGGTCCTGGCGCGCTGGGCCAAGGTGCTGATGATGTTGCAGTCTCTGATATCGCTATCGACCATTGCACTGCTGGCGGCACGTGCGGTGAATATTCTGTGAGCATACAATTCCCTTTCACGGGAGGGCGTGCCGGTGAAAATCGCAATTCGAGTCGCGGTCCTGGTGTTGGGAGCGGCGCTGTTGTTCTTTGGTTGGCACAAGGCGCACAATGAGCCGATTCCGGGGCAGAATCCCGGCAACACCAGCGCGATCAGCTCGTCCGAAGTCCTGGTGGTGATCGGCGGATTTGTCGCCCTGATGGCGTTTCTGCCGTCGTCGCAGACCTTGGGCCGCTGGATGTCGTTGAAGCGCCGCAAAGCGCCTCCGCCCGCTCATTTTCGCCGGCGTCACCGCAGTTGAGGAAGGCTTACGGGAACAACGCCAGGGATGTTCCGGCCCGCGCCGTCGAGAACAGGACACCTACCCTCGCGCCAGTTGCTCCGGTTTTCGGCATATAGTAACGTCTCTTGATTGCCTGTTATGGCCGCGCGACCAGTGCGTCCCAATTTTGACGAGGAGAAGCACATGAAGAAAATCGTGTTCTTGACGTTATTTGTGGCGGCAACTCTTCTGTTGACCCTAACCTTGGCATCGGCAACCGGTGCAAAGGCGCCGGCGGCTCCCGTGGCTTCCCCAGCGAACGCCGCGGCCACAGCCGTGTTCGAGGGACCCCCTCCACGACATCCGCGCGTGCATGACGCGATAGAAGCCATGCGAAACGCCCGGGGACTTCTGCAACACGCTGAGGGTGAGTTCCATGGCCACCGGGAAAAAGCTATCGAGCATCTGGACCAGGCTATCCACGAAGCCGAGCTCTGCGAGCACGAACCGTAGGTCCGGCGGACGGTTGACGCCTAACTTCGGCCCAGGCGCAACCGCGCCAATCAGTCTGCCTCTGGTTTGGTAGCGATTCGCCCAGCGTGCGGCCGAACGAAATCTGCGATCGCCAAATGTATAATCGTGGTTCTCACCATCGTCCATGAATGATCCGGCCCATTCCGCGCCTCCGAGCGACGAAGATCTCCAGCTCAACATCGGCGAACTCATGAAGCTCTTGCCGCATCGCTATCCCATGCTGCTGCTGGATCGCGTGGTCGAGATGGTCCGCACCAAGCGCATCGTCGCCATCAAGAATGTCACCATCAACGAGCCTTTTTTTAGCGGACATTTTCCTGAGTATCCCATTATGCCGGGGGTGCTGATCGTGGAAGCCATGGCGCAGGCCGGCGCGGCGCTGCTGTTTACCGAAGTTCCGGAGCGCGAGGACAAGCTGCTGGTCTTCACCGGAATTGAGCGCGCGCGCTTTCGCCGCCCGGTTACGCCCGGCGATCAGCTGCGTATCGAGGTCGATGTCCTCGCCTTTCGCGGAACTGCCGGCCGCCTGCAAGGCAAGGCGTACGTCGATGGCAAACTCGCCTGCGAGGCGGTTGTCACCTGCCGCCTGCTCGATCGCATGCCCAAACGAAATGCCGGGACCGCGCAGCCTGAACCGGCAGAGCACGTCTCATCACCGCAAGCATGAGCATCCATCCGACGGCGATTGTCGATCCTTCCGCAAAGGTTCCCGCGTCCTGCAACATCGGGCCGTACTGCATCGTACACGCCGGGGTTGAGCTGGGTGAGCACTGCGAGCTGGTGGCGAATGTGGTGCTCGGCGGCCCCAGCCGCTTCGGCAGCGACAACAAGATCTATCCCTTCGCCGCGCTTGGCATGGACCCGCAGGACATTACTTATGCGGGCGAGCCTACGCGCCTTGAGGTCGGCGACCACAACGTCATCCGCGAATATGTCACCATCACCCGCGGGACAGCGAAGGGCGGCGGCGTCACGCGCGTCGGCAGCTATACGCTCATCATGGCGTACGCACACGTCGGCCACGACTGCGTTATCGGCGATCATTCCATGCTGATCAACGCAGCCACCCTCGCCGGACACGTCACCGTCGAGGAGTGGGCCGTGGTGGGCGCGCTCTGCCCGGTGCATCAGTATGTGCGCATCGGCGCGCACGCCTACATTGGGGGAGGGACGACCATTACCCAGGATGTGCTGCCGTACTCCATGACCAGCGCCGAACGCGACACGCACGCTTACATGCTGAACAAAGTGGGCCTGCAACGGCGTGGATTCTCGCCCGAGCGCATCGCAGCGCTGCATCATGCTTTTAAGGTGCTGTTGGCCTCGAAGCTCAACACCTCGCAGGCGGTGGAAAAGCTGCGCTCTGAAGGCGCGCAGGGCGCGGACGTGGAAGCGCTGCTGAAGTTCATCGAGAGTTCGCAGCGGGGGATAATTAAGTAGTGGCCAGGGGCTGGGGGTTAGGGTCTAGGGAATACAAGCGCATACGCCAGCAATGAGCGCCGTAGGCGCGACATAAGTTAGCCCAGCGCTTCAGCGCTGGGTGGGCGACATTATTTGGGACGCGAGTGCCGCAGGCACGGCACTCAAGCGCAGAGAATCACGACACTGACAAATGGACGATCTGCCCCAAAGAATCGGATTGATCGCCGGCAACGGCAAATTCCCGCTGCTGGTCCTCGACGCTGCGCGCTCGAGGGGCCTGCAAGTCGTCGTCGCCGCGATCAAGGAAGAAACCCTTCCCGAAATCGAGCAGCACGGCGCGTCGGCGGTTTACTGGCTTTCTCTCGGCGAACTCTCCAACCTCATCGAAACCTTCAAGCAGGAAAACATTACCCGCGCCATCATGGCCGGCCAGGTCAAGCACAGGCAGATCTTCAGCAGCATCAAGCCGGACTGGCGGCTGGCCAAGCTGTTGCTCTCGCTCACCACGCGCAACACCGACTCGCTGATCGGCGCGGTCAGCAAGGTGCTGGCCGACGAAGGCATCACGCTGATGAACTCGACCGAGCTGCTGGAACCGATGCTCGCCACCGAGGGTGCGCTGACACCGCGCGCGCCCAACGACTCCGAGCGGACGAACATCACCTACGGGCACGCCGTTGCCGATCACCTGTCGCGCTTTGACATCGGGCAGACGGTCGTCATCGCTGAGGCGGCTTGCATTGCGGTGGAAGCGATGGAGGGTACGGATGCGACGATCCTGCGCGCCGGCGAAATCATGAAGTCACCTGCGCTGGGCAAGGAGCCTTCAACCTTGAGCCGCGCGCTGACCGTCGTGAAGGTTGCCAAGCCGAATCAGGACATGCGCTTCGATGTGCCGGTGGTGGGACTGCGCACCATCGAGACCATGAAGCAGGCCGGCGCAACTTGCCTGGCGCTGGATGCCGGCCGCTGCCTGCTGCTGGACAAAGAAGCTATGCTCGCCGCCGCCAACGAAGCGGGCATTTGCATCATCGCCGAGACGCCGGTTCACCACATCCCGCACCACGGTGACTAGCTTGACTGCTCCTGAAAGACAAGGCGAAGGCTGCTCACCGCGCGTATTCCTCTCCACTGCTGGGCCCGATGATGAACAGGAGTTTCTCGCCTCCGTCGTTCGCAGCCAGAGTCTGCATCGGCCCTGGGTTTTTCCTCCCAGTACCCATGACGAATACCAGCAATACCTGGAGCGGATTGGCAGCGGACGGACCATCCCCTTCATGGTTCGACGCAGCTCTGACCGGCAACTCGCAGGCGTCATCAACGTAAGCGAACCGGTGATGGGAGTCTTCCAAAGCGCCTATCTTGGCTTCTATGCGTTTGCCGGATTCGAGCGACAGGGCTACATGACGAAAGGATTGGCCCTCGTTATTGACCGAGCCTTCGACGTGCTCGGTTTTCATCGCCTGGAGGCGAATATTCAGCCAGGCAACGTTGCTTCAAGCGCGCTGGTTCCGCGATTAGGCTTTCGCAAGGAAGGATTCTCGCCCCGCTACCTACTGATCGGCGGTGCCTGGCGCGATCACGATCGCTGGGCCATTCTGGGCGATGAGTGGCCCTCTTGTCGCCAGCGCCTTTTTGCCTCCTGGCGCGCCGATGGGTGACAATCCCAGAATGCCTTCTAGCAGCGACGCTTTCCGCGTTGGAGTTGTCGGCTGCGGCGCCTTCGGACGCAATCACGCGCGCGTGTATCGCGAGCTCCAGGCTGATCCGGCACAGAACGTCCAATTCGCCGGCGTCGCGGACCTTGATTACGATCGCGCGCAGGCCGTCGCCAGAGAGTTTGGCACGCAGGCTTTTCCTTCGCTCGATGAGCTCATCGCAGCCGGTGTGCAAGCGGCATCGGTGGCTGTTCCCACCGTTTCTCATCTCGAAGTTGCGCGCCGATTGATGGAAGGCGGCGTTGATGTTCTGATCGAAAAGCCGCTGGCCACCACGGTCGCCGAAGCCGATGAGCTGATCGCACTTGCCCAACGGCATGGCCGCATCGCCCAGGCCGGACACCTGGAGCGATTCAATCCGGCGGTGCGCGCGACCGTCCCTCTGCTGACCCAACCTATGTTCTTCGAGGTCCACCGGCTCAGCGTATTCACGCCGCGTTCGCTCGATGTGGACGTGATTCTGGACCTGATGATCCACGATCTGGACATTGTGCTGTCATTCGTGACGTCGCCGGTGAAGGAAATCCGGGCGGTAGGTTTGCCGATCCTGTCGCCAAAAATCGACATTGCGAATGTGCGCATGGAGTTCGAGTCGGGCTGTGTGGCTAACTTCACCGCCAGCCGGGTCAGCACCGAGCGCATCCGCAAGCTGCGCTTCTTTCAGCCGCATCAATATGTGTCGCTCGACTATTCGCGGCAGGACGTGCTCGTGCTCACGGTGAGCGAACCGAATCCCGACGTGGCTCTCGATCCCTTCAATCCGGCCAGCGTGGCCGCCAGCGCTTTTCCCGGCATCACACCGTTCAAGCCGAAGGTGGAGCAGCAGGAGCCGCTGCGCGCGGAGCTGAGCAGCTTCCTGCGCGCGGTGCGCCAGCGCTCCACGCCGGAGGTGACGCTGCAAGATGGCAGGCGGGCGCTGGCCGTGGCGATGCAGATCGTCGACGCCACCGCCGAGCACAGCCGGCGAGCCAAATTAATGGAATTGACTCGGGAGTGAAAGCTGTCCTACGCTCTTGGGATCAGCCATGCTGGAAGAACTGGTGACCATCACAAAGTTCCTGAGCCTGGGCGAAGCCAAGCTGGCGCAAGGCAAGCTGGTTTCCGCCGGCATCTCCGCCTTTGTGTGTGACGAGAACATGCACGCCATGAACTGGCACATGGGCATGGCGCTGGGCGGCATCCGCTTGCAAGTGCCTGACAGCCAGGTGGTGCGCGCGCTGGAGGTGCTGGAGGACTTCGACCCGGAAGACTCCGAGGCGCTGCCAGCGGAAGATGGCGATGATGACGAGATGGAAGAGGTCGCCTGCTGCCCGGAGTGCGAGTCGCTGGAGATCCGCGAAGTGGCCAGCACCGACTCGCGCCAGATCGCGCTGTGGTCGTCGGCCATTCCACTTCCCGAACCGCCGACCCAGGTCAGCCGCCGCTGGAAATGCCTGATGTGCGGCTACCAGTGGCGGGACGCGGAAGAATAGTTGCTAAGGCGGGCCGGATGCGCCGGATGCGCCGGTTCGCCTCCGTCTTTTGGACGCGAACTTGGGGCACCAGGCATCGGGCTATGGCCGGATTTTCATTAAGGCGCAGGTTTGCATTTCGGGACTGTTTGTCCGACCTCCATGGGATAACATCCATATTGGCATGTAGCCGGACAACCCGTGGTGCAGGATTTACCGTCCCATATCTCGCCCCTCAGACAAGGGGGGTGAGAGGCGCAACCAGGCCACAACGGTTCGCATTGCGATAGGTAGGCGTTCCAAGAGCATTCCTTTGGGCATTTGGCTTGCGTACCTCCATTGGTGATCGCATCCTGGTAGCTGCCACTTTGCAAGTTTGCTAACTGCTGGGAGTAGGGCTGTCCGGCTCCTTTGGCGGCCTGGATTGTGCAATGAGCAAGGGCCACGCCGCATACTGCCTTGGGATCAACCGTATACGGGCTTTGTCCCTGAATTGCGTTAGCAGCCGATCCGACCCCAGCATCGACAAATGTCTGAGTATGATCTTTCTTGGCTCGGAAGCCCATCTGCAAGTAGGCAATGACGTACTCAGTTAGTTGAGCGCTGTAGTCGTTGTCACCGGTATAGCTTGTGTCTCCTGAAACATTAGGCCATGAGATTCGGTCGTCAATAGCTAACTTGAACGCCCTCGTGTACGCGGGAAAGCCGCTGCACGGTGAACCCTCACAAAAGTCATCGAAAAACTTGATAAACATTGCCACTTCCGCGTCGTAACCGGAGGGGTTTTGGGCCTTGTTATCGAAGCGGTTTTTCTGCGCCGTGGCCGCGAGGAGTAGATTGGAGTTGTTTTGCTCGGTCCCAACTGCCTTCATGATCTCGTAGTCGAACCCGTTAGGGAACGGACTGCGGTCGTCGGCCCACCAATCTGTGGGCCAGCCCGGCGAGACCAAGCCCGTAGAAATGTTAATCGCTTCGTGCAAGGTAAGCAGGTATCCGTAGAAACCGGGTATCGCCGTATTGTTGACCGGATCATTAACTACGTTGTAAAAGGCGTCACCCGTCACTGTGTTGCAGTAAGAAACGCCTGGAAAGTCACAGCCGGTGTGGGCCCCGCCGGTGTGCTGGGTGACTTCGATGACGAAACGTTGGTTGGGCGGCTTTACCGGGAACAGCGACTGCAGTTTCGCGATCACCGTGTCGCTATACGCATAGAACGGGCCATTAAAGAAGGTTGCGTAGTGGGCACCATAGAAGTTGGCATCGATGCACCATTCCGACAGTTTGGATTGGTACACCATGACGTAGTCTACAGAGCCAGTTCCGGCGTAATTTGGAGCCATGCCGCAGTCGCCAACAATGCCGGGCGGCTGGCCTTGGCAAACGGAAAGCATCGAGAGGACAATAAGAGCGTACAGTGCCACCGAAGCAAGGCGCGGTTTCATGGGGAGCCCTCCTTTAAGTCTCAGTCGGCATTCGACTCCCCACAAGACACTAAGTCAACGTTTTTTTCTGCGCCGCCCTTTCCGTGGACATTCCGGTTCCAGCCCCGGTAAGGGCTAGCTGCTTCTCTTCACCGGCGATTGGCTCATCACGAAACGCAGCGCCTTCCAGCCGCAAGAGGAAAGCCTTCACCGGCAGCCCGCCGCCGTAACCGCCCAAATATGATCCCGCGGCGAGCACGCGGTGGCAGGGAACGATGATGGCGACGGGATTGTAATGATTCGCCTGGCCCACGGCGCGAAAGCCGTTGGGGCAGCCCACGGCGCGGGCGATCTGGGCGTAAGAGCGGGTTTCGCCGTACGGAATCCTCAGCAGTTCCCGCCAGCAACGCAGGCGAAACTCGGTGCCTCGAAGATCGAGCTCGAGATCGAAGTTGCGGCGCTTGCCGGCAAAATATTCTTCCAGTTGTTTGCGGACATGGCGCGTGCGGGTTTCCGACTCCTGCCACGCGACTTGCCGGCCGTTGATTCCTCGCGGCAGCCCGCGATCAAATTCCAAGACTACCAGCGCCGACTCCGATACTCCGATCAGCAGCGGCCCGACAGGCGAGGGCATTCGCGAGTGGTACAGCGTTTCCATGGTCGTCTCCACAAACTTCAACCCTTACCGCGAGCACCAGTCACATGCATGGGACAGATCGCAAAACGGTTCATCCCAGCGCGGGCCGAAGGATCGCCTTCACCGAACTGGCGGGCTTCGTTCTCGTCGGCGACCTCAAGGATTGCCACACCAAAAGCCCCTTCCGGCGCCATCACCGGCCCATAGAGAAGAAGCTTGCCCGCATCAAACTGCTGCTGGAAATAATCGCTGTGCTTGTCCATCAACTCCCGCTCTTCGCCGGTAATGTCATGAGGAAAAGTCGGACGAGGCGGAATCAGTTTGAAATAGTAATGATGTTTATCCATGGCTATAAGATGATACTGCAGCGGGAGATTCTAATACTTCACTGCCCCTGGCAGTCAGGAATGCGTGCTGACGCTAGAACCTGTCATTAACTTTATCCCTTTTCATGCTGTGGGATAAGATTCACAGCAGGCTCCAGGTTCGAAGCCGCTGGGTTGCAAGCAATCAAAACTTATCGGAGGAACTTATGCGTGCAGCACTCGCTATTCTGTCCGCAGTAGTTTTGCTCATGGTGTCCACGGCGATTGTGACCGCCTCTGGAGCGGAGGCTGAGGCCAATCAGGCCGAGATCAATAAGAACGTGGTGCGACGTGCATTCCGGGCGCTTGAGCAGGGCGACCTGACGACGCTGAACGAAGTTTATGACCCGAAGGGGCCAATCCATACCCCGCAGGGCAAGACCGTTTTGCAGGGCGGCCCTTACACGGATTTGAAAGGGTCATGCGGTATGTGCGCCGCATTGAATCCCCGTAAAATCACCATAGATCTGATTCTTGCCGAAGGCGATCTCGTGACCGTAAGGTCGACATGGACTGGGAAGTATACCGGTACGTACAGGGGAACGCCGGTCACTGGAAAAGACGTCGAAGTCATCTATACGAACGTGTACCGCATCGTCGGAGGCAGGATCGTCGAGAATTGGGTTGGGGCGGATCGACTCGCTTTGGCAGAGCAGCTTGGGATGAAGCTAGCCCCGGCGGCCACGCCCTGAGAAGGCTGATCACGGCATCATTGCGGTTGAACGTAAACCGGATTGTTGGGCGAGGGTGGTTCGTAGTCCTGGCCATACTTGTTCTTGTGTGCGATCGAAGCAGGCTTGGCTACTTCCAGGCGGATGGTGCCCAGGGAGCGGGAGCTGTCGCTGACCTCGACTTCGCGCGATAACGCTTGCAGCGTCGCGGGCAGAGAGCTCTCATTCCACACGTGAAGCATGTAGCGGCCGGCAGGGACATCGGGAATCGTGAAGTCGCCTTGCTTATTGGTGGTTGCGAAGTACGGACTGCCGAGCACGACCACCACCGCGCTCATTTCCGGGTGAATGTTGCAGAAGATGAACGAGATTCCTTCGCGGTCGAAGTGCACGGTACGCGAAGTGCCCGCCTCGTAGAGTCCGAGGTCGAAGCGCTTGCCGTTAAACAGCGAAAAGACGTTGTGGAACCAGGGATCGCGATTGGGGAAATCGACGGTCGAGCCTCGTGTCACCACCAGCAGGTGGGGCTCGAAGGTCTTGTTCTTTTGGGCCAGCACGGCATGCATTGGTGCAACCGGCGCGGACCCGGCGGGCGTAGCGATGGGCGCCAGCCAGACGACAGTCGTCGCAGCCGGCGATGGGGTTGCGCCACCTGCAAGAGCTACCTTGCCCGTGATGGTCACGTCCTGGGCGCGGCAGATTCCTCCGGCAGCCAGGCAACATGCGATTGCCAGCAGCCGGGCCCATGGGCTTGCGATCCTCATCCGAGTTCTCAGAATAATACCCCCAGCGACATGTTGACTTGGCCGGCCTCGTAGCTGTTGTCGTAAATGGTAAAGGTGCGCAGGCGGCGATACTCCATCGACAACAGCAGGTCAGAACGCGGCCGGTAGATTACGTTGCCGAAGGCGCCGCGGTTCGCAGTCAAGAAAGGTGCAGCGTAGCTGTTGACCTGGTCGCCGAAGTAACGGACGTCGGCGGCAAAGGGGCTGTCCTGCCCGAAGGCGCCGTTGAACTCCAGCTTCGGGGTCGCACGAAACTTCAGTTGTCCCCAGCCGCCAACGACATTCAACGGAGCAACTTCAGTGCTCGCGCTAGAGAGCATTCCATTGAAGAGAATGCTGCGTCCGAGCGCTCCTCCCAGACCGCCGATGGCCGCTCCGCGATAAAATTCGCTGCTCAGGGCGAATCGCCGGCCCAGCGGCAGATTGAGGTCCATGGTGCCCGCCCATCCGTTGACGATCCGGTCATAGTCCCAGTTTTGGCGGCTGTAATATCCGCCGGCGCCGAGGGTGAAGGTCTGGCCAAAGAACGGGTGCGAGTACGCGACACGCGCCGCATAGCCGGGCTGTCGCGATTGCTCCCCGGCAGTCGGAGTGCGATACCAGGTGTAGTTACCATCGCCCGGTAGTTCTCCGGTCAAGGGATCAAGAAACGCGCCTTGGAGCGTCACCGTAGAATCGCCGGTGAGGGTGAAACGATGCTCGACGCGAAGTTGCGGCGTCCAGGCCCAGAGATTGCCCGCGTAGGAAAGCGGCGGAACGATGAGCGAGGCAAACGAAGTGGGGCTAAGCGGTGAGAGGAACAACTGGTCCTGGCCGGCGATGACCGATGTGGTCTTCCAGTCAAGACGAACTGTGGCAGTGCGCAACTGCACCAGGCCGTCATTCACGCCGTTGTTCGTACCCGGGAGTCCGCCGCCGAAATCGAAGTTGATGTTGGCGCTGGTGTGCGCGCCCCAGATGTCCGGGCCGAAAGCCTCGAGACCAATGATGGATTGCCGCAGCGTCCCGCCCACCGAGCCTGACGGGGTACCGGGATAAGGCTGCGCGGCCCAGGTGGGCACGTCCTGGTTATCCACCGTACCGCTGTTGCCAAACAGATTGAACAGCACGATCCCCGACAGCCGAACCCTGTACTTGGAAGCGCTTTCTACTTTGGTCTGGTATTGGTCGTCGATCTTTCCGGAGAGCAGTTGCTGCTCTTCCTCAACGTGATCGAGGCGCTGCTGCAATGGCGCGCCGGTGGAAGCAGCGTAGGCCGGCGACTGCTCATTGACGGTTGCATTCCCGGCAGCGAGGATACCGGCGCTGGGCCGCGCTTCCAGTTCCTCGCGCAGACGCGTGATCTCGGCACGGCTGGCAACCGTCTGCTGCTGGAGCTGTAGAACCATGTCTTTCAGCTCGCGGACCTGGCCCTGCAACTCCTGCAAGGCGGCGCTGTCGCTGCTGGGCTGCAGCTGAGTCTGCGCGGCACACGAGCACGCCATTAGCACCGCAAGCGAGAGCACACGCAATGACGCAGCTAAAGCTGCGCCCCTCACGATCTGATTGCGGCGGAAGAGTACGGAACAGCAGAAATCATTCATGTCGCACCTCTCTGCAACCAAGTTACTTGGGCCCTCAGAAGTAGCGAACAAATACCTTCAGGCGGTGAAAGTTTGCGAAGCGTCGGCCAAGCGGCCATTGATCACGGCCGTTTTCTGCTTGCAAAGCCGCGGCAATATGATTTCCATCACTGTGCGTCCTGGGACAGAGCTCTCCAAGTACAGGCCGCCATTGTGGTCCTGCACAATCTTCTGCGCGATAGTGAGGCCCAGTCCCGTGCCGTTTTCCTTGCCGTGGCTGACGAAGGGGTCGAACAGCTTATCGCGGATGGAGAATTCTACTCCCGGACCGTCGTCGGTCACCTGAATTCTCAAGTCGCCGTTGTGGTCCGCGACGGTGACGCCAACGTGGCCTCCGCAGGCTTGCGCGGCCTGGCAAGCGTTGAGCAACAGGTTGTAGAAGACGCGTTCCATCTTGCGGGGATCGAACTGCGCGTTGTGCAGGCCGGGAGACTCGATGGCAACAAGGATGCCTTGAAATTGGCGATGCGCGCGCACCAGTTCGATGGCGCGGCTGATGGTCCTTTCCACCGGGGTTTCGGTCACGCTGAGGGACTCGGCGGGACGCGACAGCTCCAGCAGGGAGTCGACCAAATCCGTCAGCCGGTTCACGGCGACCCGGATTTCCAGGTAGAGCTCTTCGCGCTGCTGCGGGCTCAAGTCAGCGTCCGCCAGAAATTCGGCATTGGCTAGCACCGCGGTAAGGGGATGCCTCAAGTCATGCGAAATGGAGCTGGCCATTCTGCCGATGGTGGCCAGGCGCTCGGAGTCGAGCAGGCGCTGCTGGGCCTGGCGCAGGCCGTCGCGCATTCGGGAGAAGGCTTCGGTGAGCTCGGCCACCTCGCTGACCGCAGGGGCCTGCAAGGGATAGCCAAAATCTCCGCCGCCCAGCGCCCGTACGCCGTCCACCAGTTTCTCCAGCGGCCGGGTGAAGGTACCGGCGATGAGGTATACCAGCAGGCTGCCGCCGAGAACCGCTCCCAGCCCGACCGCCAATAACAAATGACGAAGATGGTTCAGGAAGGCGGTAGCCTGGTCATAGGACTTCATGACGATGATGGTTATTTGCGGCGATTCGTCCGGATCCAGGGTCAACGCCGAAACCACAAAACTCTCGTTCCCGAGTTTCCAATTCGCCGGTCCAGCCGGGGACGGAGTAGCCGCCAGTTGTGACTTCAATTCCCTGCTCTGTTCGGGATTCAGCGTGCTGACAACCACCGTATCGCCACTGAGGATTGCCACCTGGCTGGCGGCTACCTGGCCCACCTGGCGAGCCACGGCTGCGTTCATTTCGTAACCCACAGCCACCACGCCGAGCACAGCGTTGTCCGAGCGTGGGCCAAAGTAGATTGGCGCCAGGACAACCTGGTAGAGATGTCCGCCGGCAAACCACCATTGCAGGGGCTCGTCCAGAGAGCTGCGACTGTCCAGCAGCCGCTGCGCTTGTTCGCGCGAAATGCCGGGAGACTTGGTGTGGAAGCCGACGAACTGATTGGCCGGGTCCAACAACGCAAAGAGATCGCCGCCTGAAAGGTGAAACATCTCGCGCGAGCCGTCCTGAATGGTGGGAGCGTGGTGCGAGGTCATGAGCGCCTTTAGGCTGGGAAGGTCGGCCATCAATTCGGCCAGGCGCGCCAGGTCCGCCTCGCGCTCGCGCTGGAGATTGCGAAAGGTCTCCACCGAATCGGCCAGATCGCTGCTCAGTCCGCCGCGGACATGATTGGCCACCGTGTGCTGGACAATCACCAGCGACACGGCGGTGAGGCTGGCGGAGGTCAGCAACATGGCGATGAGAAATTTGGTGCGCAGCCGTAATCTACCCATCGCCGTTTCCTTCATTGGCGTGATCACCGGACAAACTTATAGCCCGTCCCATGGACGGTACGGAAATGCACCGGATCGGTTGGGTCTTGTTCCAACTTCTGCCGCAGCCGCAGAATATGCGTATCGACGGTGCGTGTGGTGGGATAGTTGTGGTAGCCCCACACCTCGTTCAGCAGCTCGGTACGGGAGATGGCACGCTCCTGATTGTTCAGAAAGAAGCGCAGCATCTTGAATTCCTGTGGGGTAAGAGGAATAAGTTCTCCGCTGCGGTGCAGTTCCATCTTCGAGAAGTTCACCTCCACATCGTCAAAGCTGAACGCCTCCAACTTGTCGGATGCCTGGTTCAGACGGCGCACCGCCGCCCGCACCCGCGCCAGAAGCTCACGCGGGCTGAAAGGCTTGGTAACGTAGTCGTCAGCTCCCAGCTCCAGCAGTAGTACTTTGTCCAGGACGTCGCTGGCCGCGCTCAAAACCAGAATTGGAACGTTGGAACTTTCGCGTTTGATTTCGCGGCAAAGGTCCTGGCCTGACTTGCCGGGCAATCGCAAGTCCAGAATCACCAGCCGAGGCATAGTTGCGCGGAAGGTTTCCATGGCCATCAAGCCATCGGAAGCAATGGACACATCGAATCCCGCAGATTCAAAGGTACGCCGCAAGGCGCGCTGCACCGCCGCGTCATCCTCGATGACCAGTATTTTCTCCATATTTGCCATTCGTTGGTGCCTTGATTACAGCTAATAACAGATCAAAGTGGCAGTCAACGGCCTGTTAACAAAACTGTGACAAATACAAGGAGAAGTTACATTTCCTGACGTGGGATGACGACTAGGGAGAGATCCTACAATATTCCCACCCCCTCATTCGTCTACAAATGTGGATGAGCGACGCAGCGAGCCTGGAGCGGATGGCACTCGAACAGGACCAGCGGATCTCCGAAGTGGTCAAGCGGGAGCGGTCCCGGCTGGGCAACTTCATCCGCCGGCGTGTGCCCGACCCGCGCGACGCCGAAGACATCCTTCAGGAAGTGTTCTACGAACTGGTGGAGGCGAACCGCCTGCTGATGCCGATCGACCACGTGACCGGCTGGCTGTTTCGCGTGGCACGGAATCGCATTATCGACCTGTTCCGCAAGCAGAAGCCGGAGAGCTTCAGTGATGCCGGCGTGCAGGACGAGGATGGCGAATTGTTGCGGTTGGAAGACTTGCTGCCTTCGCCCGACGCGGGGCCGGACGCTCTTTACGCCCGCGCGGTGCTGCTCGACGAACTGGAGGCTGCACTCGACGAGCTACCCGAGGAGCAGCGCGACGTCTTTGTCGCGCATGAGTTGGAAGGACTGAGCTTTAAGGAGATTGCGGCCGAGACCGGCGTCAGCGTGAATACGCTGCTGTCGCGCAAACGGTATGCGGTGCTTCATCTGCGCGAACGCTTGCAAAGCATTTACGACGAATTTACGAAAGCATGAGGGACATGAAGATGATAAGCAAATGGATCAGCAGAGGGCTCAAGGTGGTACTTGGAATCTTCATCATGGTGGTGATCATTGGCGCTCTTGGCGAGGCCGTGCTGCAACTGTGGAACTGGCTATTGCCATCGCTCTTCGGCTGGCGGCAGATCACTTACTGGGAGGCGATCGGCATTCTCGTTCTTTGCCGTATTCTCTTCGGCAAATTCGGCGGACGCCCGATGTGGCGCTCCAACTTTCGCCGGCGCATGGGCGAGCGCTGGGAGCACATGACGTCCGAGGAGCGCGAGAAATTCCGGCAGGGTATGCGAGGAAGGTGCGGTTTCGGTTCTCCGGCGAGCGAGACCAAGGCTTAATTTTGTGGGGAAAATAAGACCGCTGCGGCAGATCGCTATGACATAAATGAAAGACCCCGCCTGACTGCCCTACCCTTGTCGCCCGTCTTTGGCGACAGAGTGGGCAAAGGTTTTCCTGCTCCCATCCTGACCGCAAAGGCGGCGGACAAGAGCCTGCCCTGAGCGAAGCCGAGGGGATGGGAGCAGCCGCTTGGTTTCAATTTGGGAATCCATTACCAAAAAATATAATCGTTTTCCCTTTTTGGCTTGACCTTTGGTGATTCCGCGTTAATGTTCGTGGTGAAGGCGCACGATTTCTGATAGTCATTCCGCGCTCCAGCGTGCGCTTCGTTCGGCCATAAGAGCGCACGATTCTTGGCTCGCGTTCTGCGAAGCCCATGCGCCTGGTGAGTGGGCAAAGCTACGGTAGGAGAGATCGATCTGCCGCCGGCTCCCCGTCCCAGGTTGTTGAGCCCCGTACGACTCCAACTCTCCGTTCCTCTCGATCGTCTCGCGACGCAGTCGCACTACGGAGGATCCCCAATGATGAAGCTACAGACTTACTGCATCGTGTTCTTGTTTTGTGCCGTGGCGGTGATTCCCTCGCCTGCACAGGACAAGCTCGCCTTCACCACTCTGGTGAGTTTCAACGGGACTGACGGCAATACGCCCGCATATATGACTCTGATCCAGCACAACGATGGGAACTTTTACGGGACAACCGCTGGGGGCGGCGCCAACTCCAACGACATCTGTGACCTCTATAGCCCCGGCTGCGGCACAATCTTCAAAGTCACCCCGGCGGGCGCGCTGACCGCCCTGTACAGCTTTTGCTCGCTACCGAGTTGCGCGGACGGCGCAGTACCCTTAGGCGGGCTGGTGCTAGGCAGAGACGGGAACTTCTGGGGGGCAACGGCGATGGGGGCTAACCCCAATTGCACCCGTGGCTGTGGGACGGTCTTCAAAATCACCCTGTCGCACACACCAGGCGCGATGACCACGCTGCACAGCTTCGACGGCAGCGACGGCGCCCAGCCCAACGCCCCGCTGGTGCAAGCCACTGACGGGAACTTCTACGGCACGGCCTTCAGCGGCGGGGACTACGGCGCGGGCACGGTCTTCAAAATCACTCCCCAGGGCGCGCTGAGCACGGTGTACAGCTTCCAGGGATCTCCCACTGACGGCGCCAACCCTTTCGCCGGGCTGGCGCAAGACCCGACGAACGGTAACTTCTATGGGACAACCTACTTCGGCGGGGCTAATGGCGCTGGCACGGTCTTCCAAATCACCGCCGAGGGCGTGGAGCGCGTGCTCTACAGCTTCTGCTCTGAGCCGAACTGCGCTGACGGCGGCCAGCCTTACGCGGGGCTGGTGCTGGGCACGGACGGAGACTTCTACGGGACAACCTACTTCGGCGGAATATACAACGGCGTCTGTATGTATGGCTGTGGTACGGTCTTCAAAATCACCTCAAGTGGCACGTTGACCACGCTGCACAGCTTCCAGGGATATCCAACTGAGGGTTCCAACCCGGCCGCCGGACTGGTGCAGGCCACGGACGGAAACTTCTACGGCACGACTGCATATGGAGGGGGAGGGGCCAACGCCGACTATGGCACGGTCTTCAAAATTACCCCGGCGGGCTCGCTAACCACATTACACAGCTTTTGTATTACAGGCGTCTGCAATGACGGCATCGGACCCTTCGGGGGGCTGCTGCAGACTAGCTTCGGGCTCCTCTATGGCGCGACCGAGGGTGGTGGGGCCTATCAGGGCGGCACGATCTACAGCTTGCTCCCCTGAGGTGGGCGGGGCGCTGACCCTTCGGGGCGAATTACCGATTTTGGGAGTGCCCACCCTTCTCGCCCGCGCCGAGGGTCCCCAACAACCTCCGCCTTTGGAGTTGTTGGGGGCTAGAGAATGGCAAGGTTGCCCTGCTCCCACCCCAACTCGCGCAAAAGCGGCGCGAATCGGGGGCCCCGGTGAAGGCCAGCACCACCCGGCGTTTACGGCGTGACCTCGTAGACGACACCGCATCCGCCGCAGCCGGGCGAGCCGCCATCATAGGTGGTGCCGTAGACGACGCCATGGCTGTCCACGATCGGACCACCGTCAGCATTTGCCCCGTCGCTGCCGCCCGTGAAGTCGTGCAGGCTAGTAAAGGTCCAGCCGCTGCCGGCTGGCGCGAGCTTGAAGACGTTGCCCTGACCATAGGCGCCGTCGCCCCAGGTCGCACCGTAGAGATTGCCGGCACTGTCGCGGGCCAAGCCTCCAAAGGGTCCCGGTCCTGCTCCCGGCAGATCGTAAATCAGGGTGAACGTCCAGCTTCCACCTGAGGGAGTCAACTCAAAGACAGTCCCGCCGCCAGCGCTGTCGCTGCCGGCGGTGGCGCCGTAGAAATTACCAGCGCTGTCGGCGACCAATGCGCCGGAGGGTGCGGAGCCATCGCTGCCGTCGTGGAAGCTATAAATCGTGGTCTCGGTCCAGCCCGATCCGGAAGGCGACAGCTTATAAATGGTGCCGCAGCCGAAGCCGCCGCATCCCGGCAGCCCACCGGACATCGCCGCGCCGTAGAGGTTGCCGGCGGAATCGAAAATCAGTGGCGAGTCGGGATTCGCGCCATCGGCTCCGCCGGTGAAGGTATAGATGACCTGGTAGTTCCAGCCGCTAGCAGAGGGCGTCATCTCATATACCACGCCGTAGCCAGCGCCACCATTGACGTTGGCGCCGTACATATTCCCGTGGCTGTCGAAGATGACTCCGGATTGCGGATTGCCGCCGTCGCTTGTGCGGGTGAAGTTGTAAAGGTCGGTGGCGTTCCATGGGCACGATACGGTGCGGCAGAACTCAGCGGGCGGCTGCAGGTTCACAATCGTGCCCTCACCGTCGGTTCCTCCGCCGTTCATGGTGGCGTAAAGGGTGCCGTTGGGACCAATGGTCGGAGCGTCCCAGGGAAAGTCTCCCTTGGCACCACCGCCGACGTAGAACAGCTCGTTGTACACGAAGCCGGAGCCGGTGCGCGTCAGCTCATACACCGTGCCAGGAGCGTCATCACCACCCCAGGCGGTGGTTCCATAGAGGTTGCCGCGGCGATCGACGGTGACGCCGCCGATGGCGTGGGCTGAACTGCCATGGCCGCTGTAGGCGTAGACCACGCTGAAGGTTTGAGCTTGCAGCGGTTGAAGGCTGATGCTTGACGCGAAAAAGGCCAGTGCTGTGGTGAGCGTTCTGCGGACCATTCGTTCCATCGGTGCTCCACTGACAACCGGGAAATTGGCGACTGGCCAGCGCGACTTTTCGCCCGCAGCAGATTTGTGAACTCAAAAAGCGAAGTCACAGCTGGCCGTCTCGATACGGCGAAACGATACCGCCAAGTCGTGGTTAGGTTGTCACAGATTTGTCACCAAGATGCAAAAAGATGAGATGCGCCAGGCCACAAGCGCACCGCAGGATCGCAGTGCGCAGCAAAAAGGGTGCGTTGCTCGCGCACCCTCATCGCATTCATAACTGCTGGACGTTCTACTTCTGGCTCGCCTGGAAGCGGTGGTTGACTTCCGTCCAGTTGACCACGTTCCACCATTCCTTCAAGTAGTCGCCGCGGCGGTTCTGGTATTTCAGATAATAGGCGTGCTCCCAGACGTCATTGCCCATGATGGGATAGAAGTCCTGGCTCATGGGATTGTCCTGATTGGCCGAGCTGACGACTTGCAGCTTGCCGCCGTGGTCGCGCACCAGCCAGGCCCAACCGCTGCCGAACTGCTTCAGCCCAGCGTCGTTGAACTTCTCCTTGAAGGCGTTGAAGTCGCCGAAGGTGCTCTTGATGGCGGCGGCGATAGCGCCGGTCGGCTCGCCGCCGGCGTTGGGCGCCATGATCTTCCAGAACATGCTGTGATTGACATGGCCGCCGCCGTTGTTGCGCACGGCGTTGCGGATGGCTTCGGGAACGTTCTCCAGGCTGCGCAGCAGCTCTTCGGCGCTCAGCTTTTGCAGCTCCGGAGCCTTTTCCAGCGCGGCATTCAGGTTGGTGACGTAAGCCTGATGGTGCTTGTCGTGATGCAGGTGCATGGTTTGGGTGTCGATGTAAGGTTCAAGGGCAGAGTAGTCGTAGGGCAGCGGCGGAACTTCATGTGCCATTCGGTTTCTTCCTCCAGTTGGCTTGATGCTAAGAAATATTGCGAAGATTCAAACTGGGCGCGACCCACAGCGCGCCCGGCGCACCATTATAGTGCGTCGTGCGTTCCGCTGGTCGAGTTTGCTCATAGTTTCGGCTTTAACGGAAGGGATTCTCAATCCGCAACTCGCCGAATTGTTGCCCGTCGTGCATGTCTTCGCTGTAAAGTACGCTACAACCAGCTTCCAGCGCACCTGCCACGATGAGGGAGTCATACCAGGAAAGACGATAGCGGCTTCGCAGGTGGAGGCCCTCCGCGTAGAGGGCATGAGAAGAATGAACGGCCAATAAAGGACGAAAGACGGTCGCAAGGTACTGCTCCGCTTCGGCCAAAGTTATCGGCGGCGTGAAACGACGAAACGCTACATTGAAAAACTCCTGCACAACCTGATAGCTGACGACGCCATTGCGGGTTGCGATAGCTTTCCGAATGAGTTGCGTGGCGCGGCGCCCCTTGGCCGATGTGCTTGTGTCCAACGAATAGACAAACAGGTTGGTGTCCAGGAAGAATCTAGCGTTCATTCATTTCGTCCCGGCTGTAAGGACCGTGCGAGCGGACGTGACGCAGGCGTCTCATTAACCCATCGAACTCCCGCTCGTCGCCCGAGCGGGCAACAAACGTCTGAAGCCATTCGCGGAAGGCCGCGTTTAGCGTCTTGTGTTGTGAGCGGGCGATTAGCCGCGCCCTTTCGATCAGCTCCTCATCGGCGCTGAGGGTAATGTTCTTCATACGGCCATAGTGTACACGAAATTCGTGTATATGGGAAAAGGGAGTGTCCCGCCGATGCTCCCGTAACGAACCGCCGCTACTGCGTTCCGCCACCGCTGGTTTTGCCGTGCTCTGGGTCGAGCTCGGCGACGTTAGCCCGCGCTCCAACCAGCGCCTCCAGCCGAGACAACCTCTGCTCTAATTCGTTGATCTTCTGCTCCTGCGTCGTGATGACCTTGGCCTGCGCTGCGGCGCGGCGATACTGCTTCTGCACCTCGTTCAACAGCATGGTGCTCAGATACTGATAGCGCACCGAATACGGTTGGCCGTCATTGTCATAGGCGACGAGTTCGGGATAGACCTTCGCGACTTCTTCCGCGATCAGACCGTATTGAAGCGCCCGTTGGCCGTTGGCGTATTCAGGTTTGTAGAGGAAGGTCACCGGACGTAGCTTCATCAGCGCGCTGGTGCTGTCGCCCATGTCGCGGACTTGTTCTTTGAAGCGAAGCGAAGAGATCTGAGCTCCAAGTTGTCCGTTGGAATTGATCTGCACCGGAACGCCACCGACGTTCACGCCGTAGATGCCCGCGATATATGTTGACGTCTGCCCGCAGGGCGGCGGCAGAGAGCCGCAGCCGCCGCTTTGGCTGGAGTAAGGAAGTCCGAGACGCATGGTGTTGGATTCGTTGTTGGTGGAGGCGCCAGAATTGCCGACGTAAATATCGTTGTTGCCGGTCATGTTATTCTCGCCGCCATATGCGCCAATCATGATGTCGGTGCTGCCCGTAGTGGTGTACCCTCCAGCGCCGGCTCCTATAAAGGTATTCAGCGAACCAGAGCTGATGTTGATACCAGACAAATGCCGTAAAAGGAATTAGCTCCTCCCGAGGTCAGGCTTTCGCCAGAATCGGCGCCCATGAAGGTGTTATCGTCTGTGCCTCCGCCGGTGTATACGCCGACCGCCGTAGTGGCCCCGTTTATGTACAGGGCACGCTGGTTACCGATGAAATAGCCGCCGGCGCTCACCATGTCGGTGACGTGAAGTGACCCGTTGACGTCAAGTGTAGCCTGGGGCGTTGTCGTTCCGATGCCAATACTTCCGTTCGCCTGATACATTACCGAACTGAGCAGATAGTTCGAGGTAGCCCAGATAGCAATGTAGTTCGCGGTTCCATCGCCGCCAATGATCGGGCCGGGCGGCGGGGCTGGAGAGCTGGTTCGTTCGAAATTGGTCGATGGGTTGTTAGTTGTCTGCTGGGCGGTGACAAGCGAAACCAGCAGGAAGATTGTCAGAGCGATAGCGATGCTGATTCGGTGCATAGGGCGCTCCTTTTCGCGGCGAGATTGTGCAGACGAGATGACCTGGGCCAGAGGGTTGAAATTCTGTACGCGCCTGGCAGCGCTGTCAATTCTCATTCCAAGCGACACTTGGATTTCAATCCAACAAATCGCCCGCCGGAGGCTGTCGCTGTGACTTGGTGGAGTAACAATTTGGCAATCCTCCTCTTGCGTTATGGCGCCATGCCTTCGTCCCTCCACTGCTTGAATCTGGCGATTTGTTGCGCCGGCCAGGCTTCATCGCAAGGCATGCTGCCATCTTCCAGGCGGGAATAGATGGCTTCGGCGTGCGCCTTGACATCATCGTAGGAGGACAGGTCGAGCCCAAAACTCTTCATCGCCTCCACGTCGGGCGAGTCGCGGAACAGCGGACGAATATCGGTGGCAAAGCTGAGAGCCATAAAGCACCTCGGAGCCAGAATAGTCTCACGAAGCAGCAGTGGAATTCCAGCGGTCGCAAGCATTGGCCAGGCAAGTCGGCAACATCTTCGAGTTCCCTTCTGATGGGAAAAGCCTGGAAGTCCCTAGGGGCTAAAGCCCAGTCGAATTTCAAGCATTTACGGACGGCCTGAAGGCCGTCCCCTTCAAAGACGGACTTAATCGGAGTCGCCCGAATGGATTTCGATGAGCTGAAGCTGGGTCGCCGCTGGCGTAGCTTTGGTTAGATGGCTATCAAGCCTGAGTAAATGGCCATTCCCACGACCGCGTCGACGCCAATGTTATTGAGCTCTGCAATCTCGTCGCTGCGGCAAATCCCTCCCGCCGCGATTAGCTGGCGCGACGTTTTCTGCCGCAGGTTGCGAATCACATCCATCGGGATTCCCTTCAGCAACCCTTCCGTATCGATGTGGGTGTAGAGGAAAGCGGAACAGAACGGCTCGAGCTGCTGCATCATCGCCGCCGGCTCGATGTCCGTGATGGTCTTCCAGCCGTGAATGGCAACTCGCCCGCCGCGTGTATCGACGGCAAACACCAGCCGCTCGGCGCCGACTCGCTCGCATAATCTCTGGGCGAATGTCGTATTAACGGCTGCACCCGGCTTTCCGGCACGAATCTCTTGCGATTGTGCGGGGATGGTAATCAAAGATGATCCGATAATTACTTTTTTCGCGCCGCAATCCAGCACCGCCTGCGCATCGGAGATGGAACGAATGCCGCCACCGACCTGGCAGGGCAGCTTGCCGCAAAATTCGGTGACCAGGGTGCGATTCGAGCCGTTGCCCATTGCCGCATCCAGATCAACCAACTGCACCAGCGGGTAGGGCGAGAAACGCGCCACCCACTCGCCGAAGTTCTCGAACTCCAACGCCTTTTTCTGACCCTGGACAAGCTGTACAATCTTGCCGCCCATCAGGTCAATCGAGGGAATCAGCATGTGAGCCTCACTGGAATTCCCGCCGCGCGCAGCTCTTGCTTGATGGCATGTACCGACTCCAATCCGAAGTGGAAGACGGATGCTGCCAGTGCCGCGTCGGCGGCGCCCTGCTGGAACACTTCCACGAAATGGCGCGGCTCTCCTGCCCCTCCCGAAGCGATCACCGGAATGTTCACGCTGGTGGCGATGGTGCGTGTGAGCTCGCAATCGAACCCTGACTTGGTGCCGTCGCGGTCCATCGAGGTCAGCATGATTTCCCCCGCTCCCAGTTGCTCGGCCTCGACCGCCCACGTCTGCGCGTCCCGGCCCGTCGGCTTTCGTCCGCCCCACACATAAACTTCCCACGCTTCGCCGCTGCGGCGAGCGTCGATGGCCACCACCACCGCCTGTGAGCCATAACGTTCTGCGATCCGACTGATCAATGCCGGGTCGGCAACAGCGGCGGAGTTAATCGTGACCTTGTCCGCGCCGCAATCCAGTACCGCAGCCGCATCGTCCAGCGAACGAATGCCGCCGCCCACGGCAAACGGGATGAAGAGCTGGTTGGCAGTGCGGCGCACGGTTTCGAGCAGCGTGTTGCGCGATTCGGCGGTTGCCGTGATGTCGAGCAGGACGATCTCGTCGGCGCCGGCCGCGCTGTGGGCCGCTGCCAACTCAGCGGGATCGCCCGCGTCGCTCAATTGCACAAACTGGATGCCTTTCACCACCCTGCCGGCGGTGACGTCGAGGCACGCGATGATGCGCCTGGCCAGCGATTCAGAGGGCACAGAAGTTCTCCAGGATCTTGATTCCGACATCGCCGGATTTTTCCGGATGGAACTGCACTCCGAACAGGTTGCCGCGTTCCGCCGCAGCCGTGAACGGCGCTTCGTAGACACAAGTCGCAACCGTGTCCGCACACAGCGGTGCCCAATATGAATGAGTGAAGTAAACATAGGAGTCGGACGGAATTCCCCGCAGTAACTGCGAGCGCGGCTCAATCGCGATGCGGTTCCACCCAACGTGCGGCGATTTCACCCGGCCGGAGAAACGCGTGCACTGGCCAGGAAATGTTCCCAAGCCACGCAATTCGCTGGCTTCGTCGCTGCCCTCGAACATCCATTGCAAGCCCAGGCAAATGCCAAGCACAGGCTTCTCGCTTGCGATCGATTTTGTGACTGCGTTGCCAAGACGTCCTTTAGTCAACGGCAGAGTTGCTAGGAAATTGCCCACGCCCGGGATGATCAGCTTCTCTGCAACTGACGCTGCGTCAGCGTCCTCCGTCACCACGCACTCGCGCCCCAAGTGCTTGACGGCTTTTACCACCGAGGCCAGGTTGCCTGCGCCGTAATCAACGATGGCAATCACAGTGTCATCCTGAGCGAGGCGGCGCCTGCGCGTAGCGAAATACTCCCCGCTGAGTACGTCGCGCCGCCGAGTCGAAGGACCCCTATTGCTACATGTCCGCCCTTTTTCAGCGGCGCATTGAACCTCATAGCAATCCCTTTGTGCTGGGCAGCATGCGACCGAGCTGGCGATCTTTGGAGCAGGCTACGCGCAACGCGCGCCCGAAGGCCTTGAACAGCGCTTCAATCTTGTGATGGTTTGACCGTCCGTAGAGTACTTTGGCATGCACGTTGGCCTTTGCGCCGCGGGCAAATCCGTCGAAGAAGTCGGCCACCAGCTCCGTCTGCAAATCCCCGACTAGCCGTGTCCGTACTTTTGTCTCGACTACGGCAGTGCTGCGTCCGCCAAAGTCGACAGCGACGACCCCCAACGTTTCGTCCATGGGCATCACGAAATATCCGGCGCGCAAGATACCGCGCTTGCTGCCCAGCGCCTGCGCAAACGCCTCGCCCAAAGCAATACCCACGTCCTCGACCGTGTGGTGCTGATCGACGTCGAGATCACCATCCGCCTTCAGGTCGAGGTCGAACGCCCCATGCCGCGCGACCAGTTCCAGCATGTGATCGAGGAAGCGGATGCCGCTGCTGACGCTGGCGCGTCCATGACCTTCCAGGGTAAGCGCGATCCGGATTTCGGTTTCGTTGGTCTTGCGATGTATGCGTCCGCGTCTCATGCTTTCACCTTGCGCCCCAGTTCAAGTTCGCACGCGACTTGTCGCAGCGCAACAATGAGCTGCGATGTCTGCGCATCAGTTCCTATCGTGATGCGCACGCAGCCGTCGCAACCCGGATCAGCGGAGCGGTCGCGCACCAAGATGCCACGCTGCCGCATTGCCTGTACAAACTCGCGATGCTTTTCTCCAATCCGCGTCAGGAGAAAGTTCGCGTGGCTGGGCCAACTATAAAGCCCAAACGCGCTCAGCTCGCTTGCCAGCCGCTCGCGGCCGTTCTTCACTTGCGCCACATAGCAACTGAGATGATCGCTGTCTGCAAGTGCGGCGGGCAACACCGCCAGCGCCACCGCATTGACGCTATAGGGCGACGATACGCGGCGCACACTTGGCATCTGTTCGACCGGGCCAGCTAGCACGCCGGCACGCAGTCCTGCCAGTCCGTAGGCTTTGGAGAAAGTCCGCGCCACGAACAGATTCTCAAACTCGCCAATGTCGCCGATGACCGTCTCGCCGTGACACTCGAAATAGGCTTCGTCAACCAGGATCGCCGCATCCGGCGCAGCTTCGGCAATCTGCAATAATTCTCCGCGACGTGCAGCGGTGCCGGTCGGGTTATTTGGGCTGGCCACCGCGATCAGGCGGGTCGCGGGCGTAATGCTCGCTAATACCTTTGCCAGCGGGAACCGGAAATCTGCCGCGCACTGCACCCGAGTGACGCGCGCCCCGGTCGCCCCCGCATAGATTTCGTACATGCTGAATGTCGGCGTCACCACCAGGGCTTCGTCAGTCGGCTCCAGAAAGGTCTCGCACAGCAGATGAATAGCTTCATCGACGCCGTTGGTCAGCAGCACTTGCTGGGGGGCAAGCCCGAGATGCGCAGCAACGACCGCCTCCACTGGCTCACGCTCGGGATAGCGCGCGAGGTCATCTGCCGTGATCTTCCTTAGCCGCTCCAGTACACGAGGCGAGCATCCCTCGGTGTTCTCGTTGAAGTCCAGGCGCAATCCGTCGCGATGCGCCAGCGGCGGATGATATTCCTGCAAACTCTGCACCGCTTTTCTGGCGCTAAGCATGGGCGCTCCTCACCCGCACCGATTCAGCGTGAGCGAGCAGACCTTCGGCCTCGGCAAGCGTAGTAATGATCGGCGCGATTCTATTCAGACCGGTCGCGTCGAATCGCTGCACGGTGATGATTTTGACGAAATCGTGCACGCTCAGACCTCCGCGAAAGCGTGCTGCGCCGGCGGTAGGCAGCACGTGATTGGGCCCGGCGGCATAGTCTCCGGCGGATTGCGGCGAATAGTCGCCAACAAAAATTGACCCCGCACTGCGGATCTCAGCAAGATCGTCCTCGTCAACCGTCAGATGTTCCGGAGCAATGCGGTTGATCCACTCCGTCGCTTGCTGTCGCGAATCAGCAACCAGCAGATGCCCATTGCGGCGAATCGCCTGCCGCGCGATGACGTTCCCCCGACTCGCACTCACAATTGCGGCTTGCACTCTCTTGGCCAGCGCCGGAATAGTCGTGATCAGCACGACCATCGCGTCGGGATCGTGCTCTGCTTGCGCCACCATGTCGGCTGCTAGAAATCGGGGATCACCCTGGTCGCTGGCGAAAACCGCTTCGGTGGGACCGGCGAGCATATCGATGGCGCAGTCGGAGCTCACCAGCTTCTTGGCGGCAGTGACAAAACTGTTTCCGGGACCGACGATCTTGTCCACGCGAGGAATCGCTTCGGTGCCATAAGCGAGCGCCGCTACCGCCTGCGCGCCTCCGCAGCGGTAGACTTCGCAAACCCCGAGCAGCGCCGCCGCAGCCAGCGTTGCCGCTTGCGGACTCGGCGACACCACACAGATGCGCGGCACACCGGCAACCTGCGCGGGAATCACCGTCATCAGCAAGGTCGAGGGAAGCGGATAGCGCCCGCCGGGCACGTAGCAACCAACCGAATCCAACGGCCTCACGATCTGGCCAAGCTCGCCGCCCGGCAGCGGCTTGCGCCACTCGCGCGGCATCTGCCATTGGCAAAAACGCCGAATGCTGGCTGCCGCAGCTCGCAATGCGGCTTGCGTTTCGCGAGGAATTGCATGCCAAGCCTCGGCTATCTCCTCAACCGGAACCCTGACAGATTGGCCCGCCTGTAGTCCATCCCACAATGTGGCATAGCGAACCAGCGTCTGATCTCCGCCACGCCGCACCGCACGAATAATCTGGCGCGCTCGCGGTTCCACCTGCTCTAACTGAGAACTGCGCGTTGCCAGCTTCGTGACCGCATTCTCCGCGGCTTTGCCCTGCAGAATCCGCATCACATCACCACCTTGTTCAGCGGATACTCGACTATGCCCTGGGCGTTGGCGGCCTTGAGCCGCGGAATTACCTCCCAGCAAGCCGCCTCCTCCAGGATGGTATTGACCGCGACCCAGGTGCTGTCGCTGAGCTGCGAAATTGTCGGGCTGTTCAGTGCGGGCAAGACGCGCAGCACGGCGGGGAGGTCCTCGACTTTGACGTTGAGCATGAGCCCGACGCGGCCCTGCGCTTCCATAGCGCCGCGCAGCATCAGCGACAGATTCTCGATCTTCTGCCGCTTGCCGGGCTCGGCCCAGGCCTTCGGGTTGGCAATGATCAGGGTGTTCGATTCCAGTACCGTGTCGATGATCCGCAGGCGGTTGGCCTTCAGCGAACTCCCGGTCTCGGTTACTTCCACAATAGCGTCGGCCAATGTGGGCGGCTTCACTTCAGTCGCTCCCCAGGAAAACTCGACCTTCACCTCGATCCCACGCTGCTGAAAATAACGCGTGGTGACACTAACCAGTTCGGTGGCGACGGTCGCTCCTCGAAGGTCTTCCGGACGCAGGGCGGAAGAATCCTCCGGCACCGCCAGCACCCATCGCACCTTGCCGCGGCTCTGCTTGGCGTAGATGAGGTCGGCCACACTGACCACCTCAAGGGCGCTCTCCTCGACCCAATCCAGACCGGTGAGTCCGGCGTCGAGCGCTCCGTGATCGACATAGCGGGCCATCTCCTGGGCGCGAATCAACATGCATTCGATCTCGGGGGCGTTGGTGCCGGCAAAGTACGAGCGGGGACTGACGTAGACTTGCAGCCCGGCGCGCGTCAGCAGCGCCAGCGTTGCCTCTTGCAGACTTCCTTTGGGAATGCCAAGCCGGAGCTTCATCGCGCACCTTCCGCGGCAGCGGCAAGCGGCAGCTTGGTGTTGAAGCAGGTGCGCGTGCCGGTGTGGCAAACCACGCCTTCACCCTCCACCTGGACGCGGCACAGGATGCTGTCGAGGTCGCAATCGGCTGTAGCAGTAATCACCTTCAGACGGTTGCCCGAGGTCTCGCCTTTGGTCCAGAGCTGGTTGCGGGTGCGGCTGAAGAACGTGACATATCCCGTCTGCAGGGTCCTTGCATACGCTGCGTCGTTCATGAAACCCAACATCAGCACTTCGCCGGTCACATCATCCTGCACGATGGCCGGAGTCAGGCCACCCATTTTCCCGAAGTCGATTTCCACCGCCATAACGTTTCCTTTCGCGCAAAAACAAAAACCCCGCTGCATCGTGTCAGCGGAGTCGTGAGATCTTGATATTTAGGAAATTACCAGGTGATCTCCGCTGACACGTTCGCCACGTGATGATGGTGATGATGGCGATGGGTCAACGAAGTCATCGTCTAACGAGGATATGGCGCACGCCGCTTAACTGTCAATACGACATTTCGGGGATTGTGAGGCCCAGCCCCAACCTAAATGCAAACGGCGCCGGACGGAAGCTCCCTTGCCGGACGCTGGTCTTGAGATCGCGGTTAGTCGCCGCCACCACTCTGACATCGACGGAGACTTTTCGGCTGCCGTTCAGCGACGTGACGAGTGAGGATGTCGAACGTAGCGTCTCGAAGTCAGTTCTGCGGACCGAACCTAGCGCGAATCCCGCTTGACTTCTGCCGCCTGATCAAAGCCCCTGTGTCAGACGGTCACCGGGTCTGTTCCTGGATGCTCTCCCACTACCGGTGAGCCCCGACGAAGGAAACCTTGGTGAAGTGGGCGTCGTCGACGGAAAGAGGCTGGCTGAACCACGTCTGGCCTCCGTCTTTCGTGGACACAATGACACCTGGGGGCAGAGACGGATCCACGCTCACCCCCCTGTATCCTACCGCCACCATCGCTTGGTCGTCGGCGCACGCGATGCCCTGGTACGTGTAGTTACTGGCGGGATTGAAACTGTCTATGACGGGTTGCCCATCTTCAAGGACCACGTGATAGATTACACCGCCGTTGTCGCCACTATGGTTTTGGATGGCCCAAACCGTGTCGGCCGAAAGAGCGCACATATCGTCGACGTCGCCGAAAGATCCCAGCGTTGCAACTTGTGTCCAGGTTCCCCCGCCGTCGATGGTACGGAACAGGTAACCCTCGCCCCATACCGCGCTCCATGCCACCATGGGTGAATAGCCACTGACCATGTGCATGCCGCCGGTTGTGACCTTGACCTCGTAGGGCACGTATTCCCGACGCCACGTGGCCCCGTTGTCGGGCGTGTGAATTATGCCCCAATGCCCTCCCTGGTCGTCCGCTATCCACACGTTGGAGCTTGGGAGGCCAAGGGCATCCATGCGGTTGACCTGAGAGATCGGCACGGAATGCGGCATAATCGTCCACACGTTGCCACCGGTCGTCGTGCGAAGGACCGTGCCATCCAGGGTGACCGCCCACGCCACGTCGCGGCTCAAGCCCTTGATGTTCTTCATCTCTCCCACTCCTTCGGGGAGTGGTTGCACGGACCACTCCGCGCCACCGTTGTCGGTGTGCAGGATCTTTCCGCCCTCGGTGCAGCCGACAGCGGCCCATGCGGTGTAGTCGTCAACGGTGCTGATGTCCGTGCCGGAGCACCCCGCCCACAGGGCGCTGTCACCTTGCGCGCTCCAATGCTGGCCGCCGTCCGCGGTGTGCAGGATCACGGCGGGGGTGTCGTAGCTGATTACCCAGCCCGTCTCCAAAAGCTGAGGAGCGGGCGGTGGGGGCTGTGGGGAAGAACCGCACCCGGCTGCAAAGATTGACAGGATGAGGGCCAGCAGGAGGCCCGCTCTTTGCATTTCATTATTGCTGAGTTTCTCCAAACTGCACCGTTTCTGGCTTTGCCTGGGCACGAAGGTGAACAACCCACGAGCTCGTAATTTCGTCCTTGGAAATCCTCCGTGGCGCTGTTTCCAGCGCACCGCTGTCCTGCCTCAGCGCGGCATGAACCGCAAGGAGCACCATGGACTTGGTCATGGCATGTCACAGGAGCGCGTGTCCCTCGGCTTATGGTCCTCAGGCTCCGCTGAAACCATTACTCTTACTACAGTTGTTTGTCAGTGACGCCTGCGACATGGCACAGTGACGAACTAAAGCGACCACATCTTCGTCAGTACTGTTCCGATTTGGCGGAACTTCCCCCGACTGGAAAGATCCGCGCTCGGCTGCTCATGACAAGTGAGGAACCGTTTTCCAGAACGCGGTGTCTGAACCTCGGGTTTTGTTATTCTCTCAGTTTGTCACCTGCCTGGGTGGCAGGTGTCACCGACAAACCCTGGGCGCGGCTGTGAAAATCTCGGCGAACGCCTGAGGCGAGGATTTCCCAAGCCTTCCTTACCGCCGCTCTGACCCAAGCTGGCGGAGATGAGAAAGGTCCCTCGGCCCGGCAGTTCGGATTAATGGTCTTTGTTCTCGGGAGAGTGCGGGATGGATACCCCCTTAAACGGCGTGCTCCTGGTTGGCGGCTCAATGCTGTTTTCAGTAGCTGGGTTACTGTTAGTCCGCCGCTATGTTCCTGTCGATTGGTTGAAGCGGCATCACGAAGTAGCCAGCTATTTTTTTCTCATGATAGGAACTCTTTATGCTGTGCTGGTAGCCTTTGCCATTTACGTTGCGTGGAGTGACTTCAACAATGCGGGAACGAATCTGGAGCACGAAGCAACCGAAGTGGCTGACCTCTCACGGTTGTCAACCGCCATGCCGGATCCTTACAGTAAGAACATATCTGCGGCGCTCATGGAATATCTCAACGCCGTCGCACAGGATGAATTCCCCGCTATGGCCGAGGGTCGCAACAGCCAGCGCACTTGGGACTCCGTGCAAAAGCTCTGGGACGTCTACGCCACGGTTCGGCCCGAAAACCCGCAAATGCAGGGTTACCTGGCAGAGTCGTTGAAGCACCTCACACAACTCTCCGACTATCGCAGGACGCGTCTTTTTACCAGCCGTAGCTCGGTCCCCGCCAATCTATGGTGTCTGCTGGTTTCCGGTGGGATCGTGCTCATCGCCTTCACCTATTTCCTGGGGCACGAAAGCGTCTGGTCACAGGCCGGAATGACGGCCGCTTTGGCGGGAATCCTAGCCTTCAGCTTGTTCGTCATACTCTCCCTGGATACTCCATATTCGGGAGTGGCACGGGTCACTCCGCGAGCTTTCCAAGTCGAATTGGAGCATGTAGCCGCGAGGGCGCCAAAATGAGCCAGCCTTTCTGCCAGATTCGCGCAGAAACTTTGCATTTCGTTATTGCTGAGTTTCTCCAAACTGCCCCTCCGCGCCTAGGGTTGATTTGCCGACCCGCCAAAAGAGAACTTGGTAATGAAAGCGTTCTGTTGACCCGGCACGTGTGGGAACACCTGGGCCGGATTCTTTAGCGGAAAATCTGCGGAGGAGGTAACGCCGGTCACAACCACGTTGCCGTCCGGATCGACGGCCAGTCCATACGCGCGGTCGTCGCCGCTACCGCCGAGGTAAGTGGAGTAGCCCAGCCAGGCCCGGGTGGGGGAATCTGCATGAAGATGGCGTCCTGGCCGCCCCCCTGGAACGCCGCGATCAGCGCGTTCCAGGTGTAAGGGAACCTGAACGGCGCCACAAAATTCGTAGTGCCATAGACATATTCGATCCCGGGAGAGGAGATTTCACCGGCGACAGACACGTTACCGTGGGAATCGACTCCGATAGCGGTTCCAAAGCCTCCGCCGCCAGCGATCGAATCGGGTGCCCCTCCACCCAAATAGGTGCCATAGATCAGCGACGCGTCATTGTCCTGCGAGGGGTCGATCTTCACCATGTAAGGCTGGTCGTTCGATTTGTTCAGCCCAAGGTAAGGGGCGCTGTGGTAGACGGAAAGCCAGGTTGTCGGAAAGTCGGGAGATACTGTCCGGCCGGTCACCGCGATGATGCCGTTCTGATCAACCGCTACGCCGTAGGTGTCCTCACGGGCCTGGTCCGAGGCGCTGCCCAGATAGGTGGAGTAACGGAACTTGTATTCGGACGTTGGGTCTCCGGGCTTGCTCGACGTAAACTGGGCCACAAAACCGTTGCTCGTCCAACCGTTCAGCGGAGGACCATTTCGATAAGCATTGTCAGTCGTCGGAAAGTCGTCAGAGTCCGTATAGCCCACCGCCGTAATCAGCTCGCCAGTGGCGTCAACCGCTGCGCCGTGCCCTTTTTCATTGGCGCTGCCTCCCAGGAAGCTGGAGTAGATGAGCGAGTCGGCGCCGCTCTTCGAGGGATCGAAGATAACCACGATCGCGTCGCTATCACCCTCGAGGCCAGGCTGGATGGCATTCGCGGTCACCGGGAGATCCGGGCTTTCGGTAGTCCCGACGAGGTAGACCAATCCATGCGCGTCGGCAGCGAGATTATTGCCATTACTGTTGTTATCGACAAACCCCGACCCCTCGGCACCGCTTCCCCCGAAGTAAGTCGAGTAGCGCAGGTTGCCGTGCTTATCGAAAACGCTTACGAAGTAGTCCGCGTCTCCTCCGTCATTCGTATCCTGAAACGCGTTGAGGGTGGGGAACGGCCCCGAATCATCCGAACTGGTTATGCCATCGACGGCAACTCCTCCGTCGGGCAAGACGGCCAAACCCTCGCCCATAGTCTGCTGGTCGCCGCCCAAATAGGTTAACCAGAGCAGTTTGCCGAAGGGATCGAGCTTCGCCACGAACGCCGTCATCGAGGCGCCAGGAGCGGGTTCCGGCTGGAAGGCGTGCAGCACGGGAAGATCGGTGACACGGGTAGCACCGGTGACATAGGTATTTCCCTCGGCGTCGCTGCCGGTGTTCTGCGCGAACGTACGGGGATTTTCGCAGTTGCAGTTCAATCCTCCCAAGGTGGTGGAAAAGATCAGGCTTGGTTTTCCCTGAGCCTGCGATGACGGTTGCGATTGGGCGGGAGAACCAACGCTTGCGACAAGAGCTATGACGAGTAGTAGACCGCACGCACGAATTGCAGAAACGCCGGGCATCTTGCGCCCCCTTTCCGTTTCTGTCAGAACCAGTACTCCTGCCAGCCGCGCAAATCAAGGGCAAGAATTCGTTTTCGCTATTTTTGGAGCGTGAGGGTCCCATTTTGGAAAAGCTCTCCAAGTTCTTACTGGAAATCCCGTAACTTAAGGGTTGGCTCCTCGCCGCACGGCGCGCTGCCGAAGCGAGGCGACCTTGAGGCGTTTGGCAGGCGTGAGCGCAGCCGGGGTCCCCGCCCCGCGGGTTTTGCGTGACGGGGCGGGGAGCGTGAGCCTGCAGCCGAAATCCCGAGCGAGGGCAAGGGGCCGAGTCGAAGGAGCGAACCTGAAAATTTGGCGGAAGCGTGTGCGAGTCGAACGCACCATTGACATCAAAGATGCCAATCGCCGGTTTTGAAGATATGTAGTCCCACATCCCTGTTGTGCGGACTCAATGACTTAGCGTCACGGTATGTCTTGCTTTTCGGGCTGACTTATGTAACTCGGCACTCGACTATGCAACCAAATATGCACCTTCTCATGGCAAAATTAACTCCCGGTTTTGGGAGCTGTCGTAAACGGAGAAGGGAGGAAACGACAGTCACTAGCCCGCGCGGGCGATGCCCCAGCCGTCCGCACAACTTGTGGCGACGCGGTGGACAGTCGACGACAGCCGCCACCCACCCACCTCTATGGGCCGACGAGCGGCAAGGCTCCCGGCATCGCCGTAGAACTCGCAACATTGATGACAAGAGGCTGAGTTCCAGGAGGCACAAGGAATTCGGTCAGACACTTCCTCAGCTAACCGCCGGGAAAAGGCGGTTTTCTTGCTCGTGGTGAATTCGGACAGATTTCCGTCCAACTTACATCCATTGACCGCCCTTTCACGGGGCGGTTTTTCTTTGGACTCGATCCAAACGAATCCTGAGGGAGAAGCACATGGAATCCACGCATGGCAACGCCAAACTCCTCGGAGCCGGCCAACTCGTAACCTGTCGCCTGGACGAACTCCGCCCGCACCCCAGCTACGTTCAGCACCGTCTCACAGTTCCAGCCTCCCAATTGTCTGCACTCGCTGAGCTGGGTGATCTCGCGTTTCGAGAACGCATCGTCATCACCCAGGACCGCACGATTATTGACGGGTACGCTCGCGTGAAGCTTGCGCAATTGAAGGAGCGCCAAGCACTACCCGGCATCGTATTTGAGCTGACCGACACAGAAGCTTTTCAATATCTGCCCCAAAGACATCTTCAATCCAGCGGCTGGAACGCCTTTACCCGCGGCCAGTTGGCAACGGACCTTGAGCCTGACCTCAGAGAGAAGGCGCTGTCGAACCAGCGGGCGGGTGGCCAGAACAAGGGTTCGTCAACATTGACGGAAGCTGAAAAGGTCGATGTTAGAGCCAAAATTGCCCAGGCTGCGCACCTCTCAGTTGGAACCCTAAGCAAGGACAATCAACTGTTGCTGACTGCGATTCCCGAACTCTTAGAGGCCTTGCGCAAGGGCGAGGTTCGGATCGATCGGGCTTACAAATGGAGCAAGAGGTCACCAGAAGAGCAGCGGGAAGCACTGTGGCGGTATCAGAGCGAGAGATGTATTCGCAAGACCATACGGGACGTGCTTTCGCCGTATCGGTCGAAAGACCCACTCACTGCGCCCGAGTTGGTTGACGTAACCAAGCTCTTGTACGCACTCGAATCGGGAAAACTCGGTCCCGCCAGAGTGGTCTCCGTGAATGTTCCTGGAAAAGCCATTTTCGTGACCGAGGAATTATTCCGAACTCTTGAACCACAGGAAGAACTCGCCCTCACATGCGCTACAAACAATCCATAAGGCAAATCTTGACTGCCACACGAAGCTACTGGGACCGGCCTGAGACCCGGCCCGCCGTCCGCCAGAACTTCGATAAAGTGACCAAATGCCGGACCCTGGCCTTGGGAGCAGAAGTCTTTGCCTCAGAAACTGAGGAGAAGCGCGTTCCCCACACCTGCAAGGCGAGAGCGTGTCCGAGTTGCGGCCATCGGGCCACGATCCAATGGCAACGGGAGCAGTGGTGTGCCCTGCCCGATATTCCTTATGTAGGCATCGTCTTAACGATGCCGGATGTCCTGTGGCCGATCTTCCGGCAGAACCGCCATCTCCTGCCTTCGCATCACCGACGGCATGCTGCGCTCTAGCGGACCGGAAGCAGGCGGATGACGGTGCCGTCACCATAGGCACCCCCGCCGCCGGTCGTCCCGTAGAAAAACCCGTTGGCGGCTTGCATCAGTCCACCGGCAGGCTGGCCGCCGTCAGTGGAGTCGAAGTCGTGCAGCGTGGTCAGCACGCCCGCTGGGGTAATTTTGAAGACCGTGCCACAGCCAATAAGACCGCAGTTGTAGGCCCCGCCACTGTAGGTTGTCCCGTAGAAGTTTCCGTCGGCAGCTTGCACCAGCGGGGCGTAGGGTGTCTCGCCATCCGCACAGTTCGGTTGAGAGCAAAAACTGTACAGCGTAGTCAGCGTGCCCGCGGGGGTGACTTTGAAGACCGTGCCCCTACTAGGGCCGTTGGCCCCGCCCCCCTCCGTCGTCCCATAGAAATTCCCGTCGCTAGCTTGCACCAGCCCGGCACTCGGGGTTTCGCCGTCGGTGCAGTTATTTTGAGCGCAAAAGCTGTACAGGGTTGTCAGCGTCCCGCTGGAGGTAATCTTGAAAACGGTTCCGCCCTGGCCGCCCTGGCCGGGCACCCCGCCGCCCAACGTTGTCCCGTAGAAGTTGCCATCGCTGGCTTGCAACAGCCCGGCCAAAGGTTGCGCACCGTCCGTACAGTGCGGTTGAGAACAAAAGCTGTACAGCGTCGACAGCATGCCGCTGGAGGTAATTTTGAAGACCGTGCCCCAATCGCCGTTGGCCCCTCCGACTGAGGTTGTTCCGTAGAAGTTCCCGTCACTGCCTTGCACCAGCGCGCTCTCAGGGTGCTCGCCGTCAGCGCAGTTCAGTTGAGAGCAAAAGCTGTAGAGCGTGGTCAGCGTGCCCGCGGGTGTGATTTTGAAGACCGTGCCACAGCCGCCAGGGCAGTTGGGGTTAACCCCGTTGTAGATCGTCCCTCCGTTGTAGGTCGTCCCGTAGAAGTTTCCGTCGCTGCCCTGCACCAGCCCAGCGTAGGGGCCGGACCCGTCGATGCAATTCTGCCGAGAGCAAAAGCTGTACGGCGTAGTCAGCGCGCCCGCTGGGGTAATTTTAAAGACCACGCCACAACCACCTGTACACGAGTTGTTGGCTCCTCCCGCTGCCGTTGTCCCGTAGAAGTTCCCGTCGGTGCCCCGAACCAGAGACATAAGAAAGGGGCCAGCACCATCGGTCCCGTCAAAGCTCGCGAGAGTGCTGAAGGCGATGCTTTGTGCTGGCATGGCAATCGCTGCCGCGACACAAAACAAAAAGACGGTGCATATCATCGCCGGTAGGCTAGCTTTCTCCGAAGTGTTCACCTTGCGGCTCTGCGCCAGCACGAAAGTAAACAATCCACAGGTTCGTACTTTCGTCATAGGAGTCCCTCGCGGCGCCAGATGCGCGATGCTTTGTAAGAAACCAGCCCGGGTAGGGTGCTTAGGAGAAGCGGGTCCCGGAATTCTTGTTTCTTGCCGTCCGGGCGCGGTCTAACCGGGTGGGAATAAGGTCCGGAACCTTCTCCCAAGACACTCGTCAGAATTTCAAAACGGTTGAGCATACGTCAGTGATTGATGATGCAGGCCGATGTGACAAAGCGCAACAACAGGTGGACAGAACTCCGTTCCTGGCGTAAACGGGCCATTTCACACGTAATCCCAAAACCAAGCCTCGGCGCAGATTGCGTGTGAGTTGGCGATTTCTCGCCAGTTACTGATGCATTGCTCTGCCACCAGCTAGGCGCACCAGTGTGGCTGTAGCAAACAAGGGGCCGGCACGCCGCGAGGATGCCGGCCCCCTGCGTACTTCTAACGTTCGCTACGGCGAAATCTCCCAGACCACCCCATAGCCATAAGCTCCGCCATACGTAGTCGTGCCGTAGACGTTGCCTTGCGCATCGACCACGGGAGCGCCCGTGGGCCCGTCGCCATCGGTGCCGCTGAAATCATGCAACGGAGTATAAGTCCAGCAACAGGTCAGCTTGAAGACCTCGCCGTCCCCATCCCATGGGATTACCGTGCCGTAAACATTACCCGAAGCATCAGGGGTCACCCAGGCACTCAAAGGGCCGCCGACGTTCGACCAGGTCTTCAGAGTCACCAGCGTCCAATCGGGGTAGGTCAGCTCGAAGATGGTGCCGTACCAGACGTAATAGCAGCCGTTTACCAAATAACCATAGGTGGCAGTGCCATACAGATTCCCAGCCTGATCTGCGGCCAGGTACAACGGCCAGCCGTTTTCGCCCTGCCCATTGAAGTTGAAGTTGTAGAGGATGTTGTAGCCTCCGGCCAGCGTGTACACTGTACCCGTGTGATAGGCGCCGCCGCCATACGTAGTACCGTATAGGCCGCCTGCGCCACTGACCACGCCCTGTGGACCGGTGCCGTCGCCGGGGAGGGCGGGAAAGGCGTGCAGGACCTGCAAGCCCCCGTTTGTGAACTCATAGAGCGTACCGCCGCCATTCGCGCCTGCCTGCGAGGCGGTTCCGAAGATATTGCCGGAATTGTCTAGCACAAGACCACCCCCTGGCGACTTACCATCGCTGCCTCCCGTGAAGCTGTACAGCAACCCCTCCATCCCCTGACCAAAAACATTAGGTAAGACTGGTGGGAAGGGAGACAACCCGAAGAGCACCCCGTCGCCACCCTCGCCTCCGTAGATCGTCGTACCATACAGGCTGCCGTTGGAAGCCAGCGCAGGCGGGCTGTCGGGACTGCTGCCATCCGTGCCCGAGAACGAGTACAGACGAGTGAATGCCCAGCCCGAAGCGGTTGGCGTCAGTTTGAACACCGTACCTATCCCCAAAGGGCTCCCGGAGGCAGTACCGTAAAGATTTCCCGCAGTGTCCAGGGTCAAACCGGTTCGGGGATAGGCCCCGTCCGGGCCACCGGTGAAGTTGTAAATTACGCGGTAAGTCTGGGTTGGCGACGGCGGGACGGTCACAACCTTAGCCTCTTCCACCGGTGCTCCATCCGATTTCGGAAGATTGGCGCACGTGATGTTGCCACCCAGAATGGTGAACGCTTCCGAGGGAATGGTGCCTACCGAGTTCTCCGAAGCCGAAGATGGACAGCCTGGGCCCGTGCAGCCGACACCGCTGTTCTCGTCCCAGTAAATCGGTTCGCCCTCGGCAGTCACAGCGTTCTGCAGGTTCACCCAGTAGGTGCCGTTGTTCAGGGCCACGCTGAAGGCGCTCGAGGTCTCAAGTCAGATGTCGTACGTATATTGGTTCAAAGAGCATCCGCTCTGGGTGAAGGTCACCGTCTGGTCAAAGTAACTGGTGCCGCCGTTTATTCCGGAGGTGATGGACACCTCAGCCGACTCCAGTGTGTCTCCCTCGTTCAGCCATCCTCCAAAACTCATGCCGGTGATAGGGGTGCCGTTGCCTTGGGTCACGATGAAGCTGTCGCTCACAATGAAACCGAAATTAATCGTCCAGGCATCCGTGGTGCCGTTGATTGGGCCGTTGTTGTAGAGCACGTCGTCTTGCAGCGGGTGGAAATACCCCTTTGCCGGCACCAACGCCGAAGATTTGGGTGGGGGGACACGCTTGGCGGCATGGGCCAGCCGGGACGCAAACTCCGGCATCTTCGCCGCCTGCACCGCCGTCGGTGGAACCGAATTCTGTGCCCAGGTTGGGACGATGGTTACTGCCACCACCAACGCAGCGATTATCGCCAGTGAAATTGTGCGGAACCTTGAACTGAGAGATTGCTCTTGGCTTTGCATCGGCTTGTCCTCCTTGCTATACCGCTCAACAGGAACGTGGGGCCACGCGAGAGAAACAACTACGCGTGGACACTTGGGAGAAGTCAGGTCGGAGGTCTATTTCTCGTCGCGTGGGTGCAACCGAACTGGGTGGGAAAAAGGCCAGGGAATCCTCTCCCGGAGTTATCTAACGCCCTGCGGCGGTGCTTGTCAGTGACCGCTGCCGCTCCCGGATGTGATAGCCGGGAACGAGGAAGGAGCATATCGAAGTCGTTGCTGTGGGCGGTGGGCTTCGCGGGGACAGACCTCTTCGTAGTCGATTGACCGCGACTTTCCAGCCTCAATTCACGATAGCTTCCGCGAACAGGCCAAGCCGTCACCAATCCTGAACGGGACACTCGGCCTCGGATCGCGTGTGGCTTGGGGATTTCGCGCCAACTACAAGCAAAACGCGCGGCGGCGGTCTAAACTATGGCGTAATCTGCCACACGACCCCATTTCCTGTCCCGCCGCCCGTCGTCGTGCCATAGAGATTGCCGTTCACGTCGAACACGATGCTGCCGTGCGGATTGGCGCCATCCTGGCCGTTGAAGTCAACCAGCGTGGTGTAGACCCAGTTGCCCTCCGAGTAGGTCAACTTGAAGACCGAACCGAAACCGTACATTCCATCCTGCACGGTGGTTCCGTAGATCGCGCCTGAGCTGTCCATAACCAGATCGCCCCAGGGACCAGATATTCCGCTGAAGCCGTAGAGCAAGTCCAGCGTCCAGCTTCCGCCCGACGGAGCCAACTCGAAGACCTTACCGCCGCCGCCAGCCCCCAGCCCCCCATGATTGGTCGTGCCGTAGACATTGCCGTTGGCATCGAGGATCAATCCGCCCAAAGGCTCATCTCCGTCGATTCCATCGAAGCTATGCAGGACGTTTTCCGTCCAGCCCGACTGGGTGTTGGTCAACTGGAAGACCACGCCGGGGTACTCATATTGGCCACCCATCTTGGTCCCGCCGTATAAGTTGCCGGATGGGTCGAGCGCGAGGCCGCCGTAGGGATTGGCGCCATCGCTGCCGTTGAAGGCGTAAATTACGGTTTCCGTCCAGCCGCCGCTGGAGGAACTCAGCTCATAGACAGTGCCCATATCACCCGAGCCTGCTCTGTAGGTGGTGCCATAGAGATTTCCCGCCTGGTCGAAAACGGTGTCGCCGGTGGGTCGGGCGCCGTCACTGTTTCCGGTGAACTGATAGAGCTGCTGCTCCGTCCAGTAACAGGTGACCGAGTGGCAGAAGGTCACCGGCGGTCGCAGGGCAAGGATGGTACCGCAACCGAGCATCTGGCATTGACCATTTTGATTTTGAAGTCCGCCCTGGCCGGTTGTTCCATAGAGCCTGCCGTCGCTGCCAAAGATCAGCCTGCCCTCTGGATATGCTCCATCGGGAGCGCCATTGAATACATACAGGGGAGAGAGCGTCCAACCGGCGTTCCTTTGCGACAGCTCGAACACTGTCCCGCAGCCGCCCTGGCAATTGGTCGAGCCGCCCTGGGTGGCTGTGCCATAGAGATTTCCGGCGCGATCGATGGTCAGGCCGCCCCAGGGGTTAGCGCCATCCTGTCCGCGAGTGAAGTTGTGGAGCACTGTCAAGGTCTGCGCCTGCGCTGGTCGCATTGCGATCATTGCCAGCGCACAAAGCGCCGCGAGCGCCGTCCGCCGCAAGCTGCTCGTCAAAATTGATGTGGAAAGTTGCGGCTGGTTCGTCATCGTGGCCTCCTCTACCGATACTGAATGCGACCGTTGACGGTTGCCGTTCTTGACAGCGGGAAGTCTACACCCGGTGATGACGGAATCTCCAGCAGAAAAGGGATTGTCGGTGTTCCCCGGCTTAGCCGGGAGGGTGGCCCACCCTTTCGGGCGAACTCTTAACCGAGGGAACCCACCCAAGCCGCTTTTGCTTGGGTGGGGTTTTCGGTGAGGAGCAGCCAATGCGGTGAAGGCGGCCGGTTGCATACGCAGACAGAGGGCCATCTAACCGGTGGCCCTCTTACGTTTGCCAGCAAAGAGATCGGTCAAACCGGAGCCATTGGGAAAGGGATATTACCCATGCTCACCCATGTCGCTTAAGCGGTATTAGGTGCAAATTGTTTTGAGCATAGGAGCCGGTATGCGCGTCCAATTTCACGGCGCGAGTGAATTGTGTCGCAGATCAGGGACAACTTCTCAAACACCGTCACGGTCTCAGGTCCTATTGAGGTGGAGACGGATTCGCCAGCAGAAAAGCTACCGGCCAAGGAACCATATTTATGCGCTGGAGTCCCTGAACTGGTGTATGATTTCGGGCCGTGCGCAGCTAGAACGAAAATTCCCGCTCACTACTTTTACCTTAACGGCCAGGCGTTCGTAGTACGGGTAATGCGACAGTTCTTGCTGGGCAAAGCGAGACCATGAAAGAGACCTGGAACAAAGGTGTGGATGCTGCCCAGATGGTGATGGACGTAGAGCATGAGATGGAAGCCGCCCAAACGACCCAGACTCCGGCATACACCATTGCTTCCTGCGGCGCGAGCGGAATGCAATCGTTGCCGGCTGGTGATTATGGTCTAATGCCGATTGCGGCGGTCGACCGCTTCTAAACCATTTACTGGCCTTCGTTCTCTCGGGTCACGAGACCAACACCTTTGTAATCGGGATTCCTCTTGCGGCTGGCCCTTTTCCAGCATTGCGTCCGAAAAGATGCGCTGTGATGGATGTTGCGATATCCGGTTAAACGGCGGAAGAAAGAGATCGACAATGAAAAATGCTTTCTGGCTGCTTAAGAATTGGGCTATTAGCGCCCTAGTGCCGGGTCTGTTGGTGCTGGCGGTCAGCGCTGTGGGCTGGGCCATGGACTGCGGCAACGAGACACTGAAACCGTATGGCGACCTTAAGACCAATTACATGACCGACCTGAAGGTGGTGGGGACGTGCAATGTCAACGGCACCCCTAAAGTTCCGAACCAACCCCTTCTATATGTGTTCCACAACGTCAACATCGTCGCCGGCGGCGCGCTGATCTTTAATGACAAATATGATATCGATTTTTACGCTGAGAACATTGTGATCGAGAACCAGGGCAAGCTGATCGCAGTGTCCACCCAGCAGGGATACCTGCCGCAAGTCAGTTTGGCTGGCAGCGTGCTGCCCTACCAGAAGCGGCTGACTTTTCATCTTTGGGGACCGGAGACTGATCCCGGCGTGGAGTGTGCGAGTGACCCGCAGTGTGGCATTCCGAACGCGCTGTGGACGGCGAACCAGGTTGTCGCAATGAACCTGATGATGACGGATCCGCCGCCACCCACCTTGCCCAGGAATAACGGGTGCGTGCCCAGCATGGGATATGGCGCGCTGCTTCCAGAAAACGACTGCTTCTATCAGTATGAGATCCAGGACAAGCAGGACAAGGCGGCGGCAAGGAAAGCTTATTTCGGTCACAAGGTCCTGGCGCTCTCTTTTGGCGGAACGCTGCAACTGTTTGGATCGAGGGGCGTGAGTTATCTGACGCAAGGGCAGCAGTGCCAGCCTACGGTCCCGAACAACGAATGCAATCCGGCATTCACCGGCACGAGCTGGGTGCGGCTCACCGGAGTTACGGATGCGACCCACATTACGGTCAGCCGCGGCGTGGATTGGAAAATGGGCGACCATATCGTCGTGACCCCGACGGACTATTTGCCGTCCCACGCGCAAGAAGTGGTCCTCGCTGCGGACGCTGCGGGCGGAACCAACCTTACGTTACAGAGTCCAGGGGTGGAAACGGTGAAGTATAACCATCGCGCGACCACCTATTCGCTGGCTGCGGTGCCTGCGAGTATCGGGCCGCAGAACGATCCCAATATTCCGGAGATCAAGCGCGCCGTCGACACACGCGCGGCCGTCGCCTTGTTGACTCGGAACATCCAGATTGTGTCGGAGGGAGACGTTCCTTCAGAACCGCTCGCGAAGTACTACGGCGGGCACACCATCGTCCGCCAGGGCTTCGCCAGTTTCCAAGTGCAGGGTGTGGGGTTTTACCTGCTCGGACAGGGAGGCGCGTTAGGCCGTTACCCGGTGCACTTCCACATGGCACGCAAAACCGCGCAGCCGGCCGGCCCGGCTAGCGAGCCCCTGAATTACCTGAAGGACTGCTCCATCAGCGACTCCATGACCCGCTGGATCACGGTGCACGCCACCGAGGGAATGTACCTGGCGCGCAACGTGGGTTACAAGTCGATTGGACACGGTTTCTATCTGGAGGATGCCACCGAGATCGACAATCGGTTTTACAGCAATATTGGCATTCTGGCGCGGGCGGCGATTCAGGACCCAGTACACAATCCCCGCCAGGTTCCGGGGATTCTCGCGGACACTAGCGTTGTAAGCCCGGACCGCTCGGGGGACTACATGCCGTACCGCTCCGACTACAACCACCCCACCATCTTCTGGATCACGAACGGCTGGAACGACTTTCAGTACAACTTCGCCGCTGGTGCGGCAACCTGCGGCGCCTGTTACTGGTGGCTGCCCGCGGCCAACAGCGGGATTTCGCAATACGAGAACTGGGACAGCTACGCCTCGCAGCAGATCGATCGCAATGCGCCACAATCAAACTGGAACCGGGCGGGCATCACGCCGCTGAAAAGTTTTGTGGGCAACACTTGTGTGGCTGCCATGACTTCGTTCCAGATGAATGGCCAGACCGGGGACTGTCTGGGAGTGGGTCCCCCCGGGGTTGGCAACGTGAACCTTTCGGCAGTTCCGTCCAGTGCGCCTCCCGGTCCCTCCCAAATCGGCATGGGACTGCCAGCGCAACCGTTTCAGCTTTATTATCCGGTGGTGTCGGACGTGCACAATCCGACTCTTTGTCCTGCAGGTATGAACGACTGCTCGCAGAGCACGCAGAATTGCGATGGCGCCGACACCCACGAAACCTGTGCGGTCACTCAACTCGACCGCTACACGACCTCCTTTAACTTTGCCCAGACGAATTTCGCCGCGGTGTGGCTGCGCAAAGGATGGGACCTGGTCTCAAACCTCGCCATGACCGACGTTCTGCAGAGCGGACTGAATTTCATCACCGGCGGCGGTTATACCCGTTCCGACGTGAATCTGGGAGAATGGATGGTGGCGCGCGACAGTGTCTTCATCGGGCACTCCCAAGGGAAGAATGAGGGGTCATTTAACCCCTTCGCAGAGGATGTGGGACCGTTCAACCCGGATTCCAAACAGGGTTGCGACAACGGTAACCAATCGCCTAATCATTGCGAATTTGCCGATGGAGGCGTTAGCTTTGAGCTGCCGGCTTATCCCGCTCAGAAGCTTATCAACATCTATGATGGGCCGTCGCAACAGCAGAACAACGCCTATCTGGACATTAACGCATCGAAAATTCCAGATTGTAAGCCAGGTGGCCCGGGAAATTGTTACGGCAGTCCGGTGCCCCTCGCCTGGAATGTCGGCGTGTTGACGGACAAGAAAAAGACCTACTGTTACTTGCCCAATGCCGCCATCGGCTGGAAACAGCCTAACGGCTTTTACTATCCGCCGGCTTTTCACTCCCTGAACCTGTGGTTCTCCAACGTTGACATCCGGCACTTCGTGATCGAGCCTCTGTTTCTGCCCATCACTCCTCTTGAATACAATCCGTTCCAACAGAATCAGAAAGCGGTGGAGGAGCGGTATTGCACCTATACTTCTGACATGTTCAGCGATGCCTTCAACGCCATTGACCGGCAGACGGTGCTGAACGACGACGACGGCACTCTGACCGGTTTGGTAGGCCTAGAGGGAGGTGTAAAGCGACCGGCCATCTCGATTAACGAGGACCCCTATTTTAATGCGCCTCTTACCACTCCCGAGTGCCTGTCGGATATCGATGTCAAGCCACTCAATAAATCCGGCCAGCCGTATACTGCCACAACCAGTCCCTACGAGTGGCTGAGCACGGCAATGATTGCCGACTGCGCCATCACTAACCGGGTGGGTTCCCTGCAATGCTATGACCCCAGTGACAAGCTGATGAAGTGGGGACTTCCCTGCACCTACGGGAAACCTTCTTTTCCGTGCCGCGGCGTGCCTCTGTACCGCGAGTATCTGACCACCACCGAGCAGACGAACAATACCCGGCCACAGATGCGGATGATGGGACAGGGTAACGGTCAGCGCAGCACGCTCTCCTTAAACCACGGGGCGTATTACATCGATACCACCCAAGACTGCCTTTCCCAGGCAGGATGTCCGATGTGCGTCGAGACCGAGGGGAATCTATGCAAGACGTACGGACCTATATCCTCGGTGCCGAGCGTCTTCCGGGGCGGCCACACCTACTATGTCTATTTCATCTATGCCAGCGCTACGACGCAGCAGAAGTACGATATTTATGTCGGTCCCAACACCAGCCTGGGCGAGCTGAAGCCGACGGCCATCCAGCTCGATCCGAATGATTATAAAGTCTATACGCCGAGTGATAGCACGTTCATCGACGCCGACTATACCAGTCCGATCTTGACCGTCAAGGTGGACCTCACCAAGCAGACCGACGCATTTACCAAGAGCAGTCCCCTGTTCTGTCGACCGCAGAGCTACTGCTCGGTTGAAAACGGAGTTTGTGGATGCAAGGAGGACAGCGACTGCCAGCAGGACTCCGACTGCGCCTGGGGACCTCGCGATATCGATTGCCCGGTCGACCCGAAGAATGTCAACGGCCAGCGGTGTTTCGGCTTCAGCTTTACCCTGCCGGCGAACTTTGCCCCGCCGGGGCCAATCGTGCCCGACAACGATCTGTTTGTGAATTTCAGCACCAATCCTTATTTTGCGGGGGTGAAGTTCGCGAATGGGAAGAGCATTAGTCCAAAGGACGCCTGTGTGTACGACCCGCTTCCTACAGAGTAGCCGAGGCGGATCGAAAGTCAACAGTTCACTATTGATAGTTGCGCGGGTGTCCGACGGTTTAGCAAATCGCCAGAGCTTCCGACAAGTGCTTATGGGTCAGCGTTTAGCGATGGCGCGGTGCAGATCAGGTGCAAGTTCGCGCGCGACTTCGAAGGCAGATAACACGTTGCTTTGGCTTTGGCGCTTCAGCCTGCTGGGCCTTATAAAGCGGAGTTCCAGGAGCAGTTGCAGTTGCTTCACGATGGTAGCGTAGCGTGCTCCTCGATCTCCAACGGTTCCAGGCCGGAGGAGATCTTGCCTACCCGGTAGAGGATTTTCTCGGCTGATTTGGTCTCGGTGTTCATAGGGTTTTTCTCAGGTTTTTCTCGTCGAAAATTCATGCAAAAGG
>Ga0181521_10000392_pt1 | contig 52871 bp, 48 predicted proteins | sample PEATcosm2014_Bin_32_FD_119764 | JGI IMG/M metagenome (GOLD analysis project Ga0181521, IMG submission 119764) | Peatland microbial communities from MTU Mesocosm Facility, Houghton, MI, USA - PEATcosm2014_Bin02_60_metaG | ecosystem: Environmental > Terrestrial > Soil > Wetlands > Peat | place... | reverse complement strand
TCGCCGTCACGAAGCGTGGTGTCGAAGATGGTGATGCGCGGCCGATCCATCGTTTCCGTACCTCCGTCAAATTCGATCGTCTGTACACTCTAGCGGCGGATTGGGACGAAAGAAAAGGTTATTATAGTAACAACAGCATTAGTCCCAGTGATAGTATTAGAAAAACTCATGAAGCGCCTATTGACGATAACAGGCGGAGGTAGAGCACGAATTCGGTTTCCCCTGTGTTCCTCTGTGCCCCCTGTGGTTAAGATTTTGATTTTCGCACCCGAGATCTGACCTATGGACCTTTCGCAACTAGAAGTCTTCCTAACCGTAGCCCGCGAGCGAAGGTTTTCCCGAGCCGCCGAAAAGCTCTTCCGTACGCAGTCCGCGGTCAGCCAGACGATCCGGAAACTTGAACTGGAGATCGGCGAGCCCCTGTTCGACCGTTCTTCGCGTGAGGGCGTCCTCACCGACGCTGGACGTGTTCTGCAGGAATATGCAGAGAAGTTGCTCAACCTGCGCCAGGACGCGCAGACGGCGCTGGTGGAGATGCGCGAATTACAAAAAGGCAAGCTGGTGATCGCGGCCAACGAATTTACCGCGCTTTACTTGTTGCCCGTACTGGGCGAGTTTCGCCGCTTGCATCCGACCATTAAGATCACCGTGCGGCGTTCGCTGGCCAGTCACATTCCCGACGATGTGCTCAAGCACAACGTGGAGCTCGGGATAATTTCTTACGATCCGCAGGAACCGCATCTACGCTCGACGGTTGTCTATTTGGACGAGTTGGCCCTGATCGTTCCTCCCGGTCATCCCCTGGCCTCGGCGGGCGAAGTCAGCGTTCGGCAACTGGGCGCGGAGTCGTTCGTGGCCCACATCGTCGCGTCGCCTTATCGCGATAAAGTGATCGAAGCGTTTCGCCACCACAAAACTCCCTTACACATGGACGTCGAGCTGCCCACGCTGCAAGCCATCAAACGGTTCGTGTCCATGGGGAAAGGAGTGGCGCTGGTGCCGGAGATGAGCGTGGAAAATGAGATTGCCCGCGGTGACCTGGTGTGCGTGAAGGTGCGCGACCTGCATTTTCAGCGCAAGCTGCGCCTCGTGTACCGGCAGGAATCGGGGCTGTCGCACGCCGGCAGAGCGTTTTTGAAAGTGGCGGAGCAGGTGGCAAAAGACCGAGGCGGCCGTTATCGCTTCCAGCGGGAAAAGTAGCGCCTATGCCGACTGTATTTCTTCCTGAACCATCGCCGCCATAGCTTCCGGAACGCTGGCGTAGACATCGAAAACCGATACCAGATTGGTGATTTCGAAAAGGTGTCGAACTGATTTTTTGGGGCTGGCAAACTTCAGCGTGTGTCCGGCCGCTTCCGCCCACATGTGAGTCAGCACAAGTTCGCCCAAGCCGCCGCTGTCCACGGAATCGATTCCCGCTAAATCCACCACCATGCGGTGCGCGGAGGGCAGCACTTCCGCCACGATGTTCGAGAGCGCCCGAGCCTCGCTGCGGAAGATGATCCGGCCCTGACAGTGCAGTACCACGGCGCTCCCGGAATGTCCGGCTTCCAGCGTCAACTGCAGCTTCTTCTCAATTCTCTTGTCGGTGGCCGAGGACACACGCGCGATCGAAGCAGCCGGTGCAGCGACTGGATTTTCGGGTTTCATGGCTACACGCTAGTCCCAGACAAGAAACCGTTGGTTGCGCGGAGATGAAAGTTCAGTAAATTTGGGCCTTATTCCCCTGTGGATTTCCCCCTGTGTTCCTCTGTGGCCTCAGTGGTTAAAGGTTCCTTTGGAGTAAACCACAAGCGTCGGTCACCAGGAACACAGGGGGAAACCCAGCCTACTTTGAATCTTTGCGGCGGGACGAATCCACAGCCGGGACGAGTGGCCGCCGCAACGGCACGATCGCGCCTTTGGAAGGATCGGCAGCAGCCGATGCACGGGCCAGCACCTCGTGCTGGATGTACTGCACGAACTCCTGGATCTGGCGCTGCATTTCTTCCATGCGCTCGCGCATTTGCAAAATGATGGCAATGCCGCTGATGTTGACGCCCAGATCGCGAGCCAGCGACAGAATGAACTCCAGCCGCTGCAAATCCTCATCAGTGTACAGTCGGGTGTTGCCCTCGGTACGGCTGGGCTTGAGCAGCCCTTCGCGTTCGTAGAGCCGCAAGGTCTGCGGATGAATCTCATACATCTCAGCCACCGCCGAGATCATGTACGCGCCTTTGGATTTACGCTTGGAGGACATGTTCGGAATGAGAAGTCGATTTTCGATGCAAGAGCCAACAGCTAACCAGCCAAGCGATGGTTCCAAGCATGTACCATGCAATGCCGACCCCGCCGAAATCAAGGGGCCACACCCAAACCAAAATAGCGCCGAGAACAAACGCGAACGTAGGAGTCCGCCAAGAAGTCGCGTGATGCCAGTTGACTAAGATGGAGAAGCAGGATACGAAGGCGAGAACAGCAATGCTTGGTGCCACAAAGAAGACGACGAGAATTGCATCACCAAGATCGCCCGGCCCATGCACTTTTCCAAGGAGGAAATCTAGCGTGACCGCACCAAGAGCTGCGAGCGTCAGTGCCACGACGCCGGAAGCCAGAAGAGCCAGAGGCACCGCGAAATAGGCCGGCATTCTCCGATAAACGCTCTGGATGCTCATACTGAGACTAATGTAGCACCGCGAGCAAAGAAAAGCGGGACAACTCCCGTCATCCCGCAAGTCGAGTCAATCTCCAGCTACGACGCCAGCTCTGGTTTCGGCTCCGCAGGCGCCCAGCCTGCGGGTTTCAGCGCATGATTGATCAAATAGGCGACCACGCCACCACCCACTAAGATTAAGCCAAACAAGAACGAGCTCATGCCCAGCACAACTTCATGTTCGCTGCGAACGATGGCAAATCCCAGCAGCAGAACCGGAGGAATACCAACCGCAATCGCTCCAAACAGGCCGCCCGGCACGCGGAACGGACGCTTCAATTCCGGTTCGCGGATGCGCAGACAGATCAAGGCGACAAATTCGAGCGTGAGGCTGGCACCGTAAATCATGATGTCGAGCGTCACCAGCCGTTCGAAGCCGAGATTCAGAGCCAGGCCCCAGCCAACCGCCAGCGCCAGAATCGCGACCCAGGGGGCGCGCGATTTCGGATGCAGCTTGCCAAAAACTTTCGGCAACATGCCATCCTGAGCCATGGCCAGCGGCAGCCGCGAGTAGCTCATGACCAGGGCATTGAACATGCCAAAGCCGCTCATCATGCCGCCCGCCACCAGCGCGATTCGAAGCACCGGACCACCCATCAACTGGGCAACGTCGGCCCAAGCGCCGGTTTCCCAGGCGCTCGCCGGAAGTCCGGTCATCCACATGGCGGCAAAGGGAAGAACGTAAGTGATGCAGACGATGGCCACCGCGACCAGCATAGCGCGCGGATAGGTGCGCTGCGGACGCTCCACTTCGGTGGCAATAGTCGAGGCATTGTCCCATCCCATGTAGTTCCACATGCAGATGAGCAGCCCGCCAAGAATATCGACGTTCGAAGTAGTCGGCTTGGTAACCGCATTCGCCAGCGCATGAATCTTGAACGGAGCCAGCACAAAAATCGCCGCAAAGGGCGCCGACAGGGCGAAAAACAGCCACAGCGAGGTGGTCGAGACGACCTTCACACCCATGATATTGAGGACAGCGCAGACAATCACCACGCCCAGCGCGACGGCCACGCCGCGATGGTTCTCCTGAAACCAGGGAAACATGCGCGTGAGGTAGGCGACGAAAAGCGTGGGATAAATCGCCATATCGAAAATGGACGCTACCAGCGACAGCCAGGCTTCCTGAAATCCCCAGAAATTTCCCATGGCGCGCCGCACCCAGGCGTAGTAGCCGCCTTCAAAGGGCAGCGCGCTAGAGAGCTCGCCAATCATGAACGCGGTCGGCAGGCTCCAGAGAAGTGGGGTCAACAACAGGATGAGAATTGCTTTTCCATACCCGGCGCCGTGCACGATGTCTTCGGTGCCATAGGTTCCACCCGAGACCATAAAGAAGGTCGCGGCGACCAAAGGCCAAAGGGTGAGGCGGATGGACTTTTTCGTCTTCTTGATCTGGGGAGCGACGGCAGGAATCAAGCCAGGCTGCGAAAGATTAGCTGGTGCGGTAGCTGTTGCCAATTTCTATGGCTTCCTCCTCAGGCGACTCACTCTCACCACCGCGTCTCCCTTGAAAATGTTGCTCGCGGCTCCCAGGGTGGACAGCGATTCCCGGGCATTGTCGGCGAAGTTAGTTCGCATGTGTGAGATTACGGCAAATTTCCACAGATGCAAGAAATTTTTGAGTTATTTTGTAAATTTCCTGTGCGCGAGCGGGCTGGTACGGAGGTAACGGAGGAGAATGCTCTTAGCGAGGATGCCGAAGATAGGGAAATCGGATGGCTGTTCCCGGCGATTTGCTGTATAAATCTGCCCGGGGTTTCCCTTTAGTCAAACTTCGGAGGAATCAGGATGAGGAAAATTGTGCTCGGAATTTTGTGTGTTTGTGCAGGTCTGTTGCTCGCTCAACCGGGCTCACATCAGAATGCGTTCACGCCCGACCAGATCAAATTCGGACCACCGCCGCCTTTCGTTGCTCCAGGAGCGCAACTGGCTGTAATTGAGGGGGATCCAACGGCGAATTCGGGCGAATTTACCATCCGCCTCAAGATGCCTGACGGATACAAGATCGCTCCGCATTGGCATCCCAAGCGAGAAAATGTGACCGTGATTTCCGGCAACTTCAAGGTCGGGATGGGCGACAAGTTCGAAGAGGGGAAAATGATGACTTTTCCGGCGGGTAGCTTCGCCTATCTCGATCCTGACATGCACCACTATGCCATGGCTTCCGGGGATGTGGTGGTCCAGGTTCACGGCATGTCGCCGCTACAGTTCAACTACGTGAATCCATCAGACGATCCCAGCAAGCGTTAACAAAGCTTCAGCTGTCAGCTCTCAGGAAACTGACTGCTCGCCTGAGAGCTGACGGCTAGATTTCCTTCCACAGCTCTGCCCGCGGATCTTCCGGGTTCAGCTTGGCCAGTTCGCGCAGCAGTTCTTTGGTCTTCTCGTCGCGAGGCATAGGCACGGTAATCTTGACCTCGACGATCTCGTCGCCGCGGACGCCGTCCTTCGTCGCTGACGGCACGCCCTTTTCGCGCAGCCGCAGCTTCTGGCCCGACTGCGTTCCGGGAGGAATCTTCAGCATGCTCCGGCCATCAATGGTGGGCACTTCAATCTTCGATCCCAAGGCGGCTTCGACCGCCGTCACCGGCACCGTGATGTGGATGTCGTCGCCTTCGCGCCGGAACAGTGGGTGCTCGCCGATGCGGATGATCACATACAGATCGCCGACCCCGCCTCCCCGCAGCCCGGCGTTGCCTTTGCCTGCAATGCGAATGCGCTGCCCGTCGCGGGTTCCCGCCTTGATGCGGATCTCCAGCGGATCGGTGCGCTCGACGCTGCCTTCGCCATGGCACACCGGGCAGGTCGAAATATTCTTACCCGTCCCATGGCAACGCGGGCAGGTGACGTTGAACTTCATCCGCCCGCCCGTCTGTTCGATCGTTCCCTTGCCATGGCATTGCGGACATTGCCCCGGAGCCTCGATGTAGCCATTGCCGTGGCAGTTTCCGCACACATCGCGCCGGGCGATATTCAGCTTCATCACCCCGCCGCGAATCGCCGTCCAGAACGGCACGTTGACCTGGTACTCCAGATCGCTGCCCGCCTCCGGCCCCTGGTCGGCCGCCTCGCTGTGCCCGCCGCCAGTAAAAATGCTGGAGAAGATATCGCGGAACCCGCCGCTCCCTCCACTCGACCCCTTCCGTCCCCCAGCGCGCGCCCCTTCGAACAGATCCGAAAAATCAAAGCCGCCGAAATCGACGTTGCTAGGTCCACCGGGATGACGGCCTCCCGGGAAGCCTCCCCCAAAGTCGCCGGGTCCGGCCCCAGGCTGTCCGCCGCCGCGAGCGTAGGCGTCCGCCGTCGCCGGATCGATATTGTCGGAATAAAACCCAAGCTGGTCGTAAATCTTTCGCTTCTTGGGATCGCTGAGGACGTCGTTGGCCTCGGAAAGAGTCTTGAACTTTTCTTCCGCGGACTTATCGCCAGGATTGACGTCAGGATGATACTTGCGCGCAAGCTTTCGAAACGCCTTGCGGATGTCGTCAGTCGAGGCCGACTTTTTTACGCCGAGAACGCCGTAATAATCTTTCTGTGCTGTAGTGGGCATGATCAGCTGTCAGCTCTGACTAGAGCATATCTGAGAACTGAGAACCGGGAACTGAGAACTGTTTGCTTAGTTCACCACTTCCTTCGCCTGCTCGTCCACCGCCACCGTGAACGCCTCAAACGGCGCGGCATCGATCGACACGGGGATCCGCTGCACTCCCGTCGCGGTCGGCGCATAGCAAAACCAGCGTCCCTCTTCCGGGACGAAATTCACGAAAAACATCTGTCCATTGACTTCAAATCTCAATTCGCTTTCCTCTTTCCCGTTTTCCTCTGTGGGCCCCTGTGTACCGCGTGGTAAAGATTTTGGGGGCGCTGAACACGCCCCCAAGCCAGCAGCTGGTAGATAGAAACCGCCTCATTTTTTGTCCTCGACATCCACGTACTCAGCGTCGATCACGCCCTCGTCCTTCTTCTGGCCCGCGCCATTGCTGCCCGACGCCGAGCCGTGCCCATCAGTCGGCCCTGCGCCGCCAGCCCCAGGAGTCCCGCCAGGCGCAGCCTGCGTAGCCTTGTACATCTGCTCCGCCAGCTTGTGCGATGCCGCAGTGAGCTTCTCTCGCGCCGAGTCCATCTGCGACTTATCGCCGCTTTCGATGGCCTTCTTCGCGTCCGCCAGAGCGTTCTCCACGTCGCCCCGCTCCGAGCCCGAGATCTTGTCGCCATGCTCCTTCAGCATCTTCTCGATGTTGTAGACCATCGAGTCCAGCTGATTTTTGGCCTCGATCTCTTCGCGCCGAGCCTTGTCCTCGGACGAGTGCGCGTCGGCTTCTTTTGCCATGCGCTCGACTTCTTCCTTCGACAAGCCCGAAGACGAAGTAATCGTGATTTTCTGATCCTTGCTCGTGGCCATATCTTTCGCGGTCACGTTGAGGATGCCGTTAGCATCAATATCAAACGTTACCTCAATCTGCGGAACACCCCGTGGCGCCGGAGGCAATCCCGTCAAATGGAACTTGCCCAAAGTCCGGTTCTGCGCCGCGAGAGGTCGTTCCCCCTGCAGCACATGCACTTCCACCGAAGTCTGACTGTCGGCCGCCGTGGAGAACGTCTCCGTTTTCTTAGTCGGAATCGTAGTGTTCCGAGGAATCATCGGAGTAGCCACACCGCCCAGCGTCTCGATCGACAAAGTCAAAGGAGTGACGTCCAGCAGCAGCAGGTCCTTCACCTCGCCCCCAAGCACGCCCCCCTGAATCGCCGCGCCGACCGCCACGACTTCATCCGGATTGACGCCCTTGTGCCCTTCGCGTCCAAACAGCTCTTTAACGATCGCCTGAATGCGCGGCATGCGAGTCTGTCCGCCCACCAGCACCACTTCGTTAATCTTGCTCGCGTCGATGCCTGCGTCCTTCAGGCATTGCTTGGAAGGCCCAACCGACCGCTGCAAAATGTCTTCAATCATCGACTCCAGCTTCGCCCGAGTCAGCTTCTTGACCAGGTGCTTCGGCCCGGAAGCATCCGCCGTGATGAAGGGCAGATTGATCTCGTGCTCCATGGTGGTAGAAAGCTCGATCTTGGCGCGCTCGGCCGCGTCCCGCAGACGCTGCAGAGCCATCTCGTTGCCCTTGCCGCGCAGGTCGAGACCTTCGTCTTTCTTGAACTCGTCAATCAGCCAATCGACCAGCCGCTGATCGATGTTGTCGCCGCCCAGGTGCGTGTCGCCATTGGTGGCTTTGACCTCGATGACGCCCTCACCCACCTCCAGCACCGAAATATCGAACGTGCCGCCGCCGAAGTCGTACACGGCGATGGTCTCGTCCTTGCCCTTGTCGAGCCCGTAGGCGAGCGCGGCCGCGGTCGGCTCATTGATGATTCGCTTCACGTCGAGCCCGGCGATCCGCCCCGCATCTTTCGTAGCCTGCCGCTGCGCGTCGTTGAAGTAAGCCGGCACCGTGATGACCGCTTCCGTGACTTTCTCGCCCAGATAGTCTTCCGCCGCCTTCTTCAGCTTCTGCAGAATCATCGCGGAGATCTCAGGAGGGGTAAACTTCTTCCCCTGCGCCATGACGGCCACATGGTCGCCGTCCCGCTCAACCTTATAAGGGACCATCTTCAATTCTTCGCTGACCTCGTCATAGCGCCGTCCCATGAACCGCTTGATCGAGTAAACGGTGTTCTCCGGATTGGTGATGGCCTGCCGCTTGGCGACCTGCCCCACCAGCCGTTCGCCGGTCTTGGTAAATCCAACGACCGAAGGCGTAGTCCGCCCACCTTCTTCGTTCGGTATAACCTTCGGCTCTCCACCCTCCATAACCGCTACGCAGGAGTTGGTAGTACCCAAGTCAATTCCAATAATCTTTCCCATAACACATCCTCCAAATTAGATAATTGCTTTATAATCAGCGAAATGATGATTATGCTCTGGGCCATGCTATAACCTGAGCGAATCATTGTCAAGCTTTAGATGCTATTGGGCGAGAGGAAGATGCGACCGCCAGTTTCCCTCTTTTAGAAGAACATTCTTTTCGGTTATGCTAGCCATTCCATGTATTCTATGCTAAGCTCTTCTGCGGAGGATGTTAAGGGAGGGTTGCGAAGATGAAGCACGCTGACAGAATCCGAACATTCGGAAGAGAAAAGTATGTTTTACCGGCACGCCAGCGGAAAGAGAATCGCTTTTCGATCAGAGTGGGCGATATCGTTCGAGAACTGAAACTGACCGGCCGCGCTCCTGCAGTCTGCAGCGCCCTGAAGACCGGCGAGTTTCTCGAGAGCAACGACCTGAAGCTCGTAGACACAAGCGGCCCCAAGTCCGGGCAAAGTACGACCGTCGTGTACACCTACGAATTCACAGGTACCAAACAGTGCTCCCTGCACGGGGAGGATTCCTGGAGCCGTTTGCGAGGCGCACTGAAAGACGTCTTCGCCGAACTGGGCGGCGGCGAAGCCTATCTCCGCGCTGAGCGGACGAACTTCTACCCAACGAAGAACGAAGGAAGCGCGAAGGAGCAAGAGTGAGCCGCATCTATTGGGACTCGATGCTCTTTATCTACTGGCTCGAAGATCACCCGCAATACGCGCGACGGGTGGACGCGATTCGCTCTCGAATGGAACAGCGCCACGACCAATTGATTACAGGCGCCTTTACCTTCGGAGAGGTGCTAGCCGGGGCCTATCGCAAAGGGACCCCGCAACTGGCGGACGATACCCGTCGCCTGTTGCAGAACGCGGTGGCGGAGGTGGTGCCGTTCACGCTGGAAACCGCTGACCGTTATGCGCGCATCCGAGCCACCCCTGGCATTACGCCGGCCGATGCGATCCACCTGGCATCCGCTGCCCAGGCTGGCACCGACCTTTTCCTGACCAACGACAAAAGGCTGGTCGGAAAAATTGTGCCCGGGATACAATTCGTGGCTTCACTGGAAACAAACCTATTTTGAGGCACGGAATTCAGGCATGCTGCGTCAGGCGGGTGGCCCATCTCCGGTGCGGCATAACGCGAATCGCCCTTAATTGTTGACAGGAAAACCGAGGGTGCCCCAGAGCCTGCCCTGAGCTTGTCTTACCGAGGTATAGGGCGAGGGTAATCACTCGAAGCTGGCGGTAAAGTCAGCGTCCACAACGCTCGGGCCTTGCCCTTCCGAGGAATTCCGGAACACCAGATAATATTTCTGCGGATTGTCGGCAGAAGCCTTGAGCTTCCAATAAATCTCGTCGTCGCTCGACGGATGCGAGGAAGCCATGGCGGTAACGGGTCTGTGGTTGACAAAGCGGGCAAACTCTTCAGCATTCATGAGCAAGAGTTCCACGGAGGTGGCGCCGTCCGGATTTTGCCGCGTCGCAACCGACCGCATTGTTCCCTGCAGCTCCGGTCGAACCGCGTGCGGCGGAACCACGAATTCGAAGAACTGGTAGGTCTCCACCGAGAAACGCCTATGGAGAAAGTGATTGGGTGCACCGGGCTCGCCCGCATAGACGGCGTCATGCAATGAAGCCGGCCCGCTACTCGGTGCCGGAACGGCATCGTCTCCGCCTGCCGCCCCGTCCGGCTGAGCGAGCGCGCCATACATCTTCAAGTCGGCCGCGCCTGGAAGGGAATCGCCGCTGGCAGAACCGGCCTTCCCGGACCTCGCCGGAGGCGCCACCACGGATGATTGCTGCTGCCAACACATTTTGCCGCCATCGGCCAATCCTCGGAGAAAGTATGCCGCAATAGCCAGTAAGGCAATTCCCATCAACAAGTGCAGCAGGTTTGTAATTCGTTTCACGTTACTCCTTACCGTCCTAACTGCTTTGCGGAGCCCTGAGCTTGCATAAGAGATGTTTGTCGGTTGCGGCCAGCTGCGGAAACTCTTCTGAACACTCAAGTGTGCCCGCAAAAGATGTCCGCGCCAAGATGACAACCGTAATAGCGGGTGGCCAGGGTGCCCAATCCTTGCGCGTTCTGTGCGCAAGAGCCTGCCCTGAGCGAAGCCGAAGGAGTGGGATTCCACAGACGTGTCAATCTTGGGATTTTGCTATCTCTTGTTCTAAGCGGGTCGCAGGGGCCCAAGGCTTGACATGTGCAAAACATGAAACTATGCTTATCACATGTCCAAGATGATTCAGCTGCGCAATGTGCCCGACGCCCTCCATCGCACCTTAAAAGCCCGGGCCGCCATGGCGGGCATGTCATTGTCGGACTATTTGTTAGCTGAAATTAGAGAAGTCGCCGAGCGGCCAACTTTGACCGAGTTACGCGCCCGTCTGCACACACGCAAGCCGGTCGCCGCCCAACTCGATACTGCCCGCCTAGTCCAGGAAGAACGTGCAGGAAGAGCGCAAGTCCGATAACAAGGCCAGCCGACCAACGACTAACGACCGGTGACCGGTGATCGTCCTCGACGCTTCCGCCGCCATTGACTGGCTGCTTCAGACATCCGCCGGACAGCGGATTGAGCAGCGAATTTTCTCGCAGAACGAGTCCCTGCATGCTCCTCACCTCCTCGATCTTGAGGTCGGACAGGTACTGCGGCGTCTGGTGCGGGAAGGCGCGGTCTCAGCACACCGCGCCGATCAGGCGATCGAGGATTTGCTTGACCTCCGCATCACTCGCTATCCCCACTTCGTTCTGCTGCCCCGGATTTGGCGTCTCCGTCACAATTTATCCGCGTATGATGCGGCATACGTGGCGCTTGCCGAAGAACTCGGCGCTCGATTGTTTACCCGTGACGTCCGGCTCGCCTCCACATCCGGTCACGCCGCGCCCATCGAGCTGTTTTGATTCCACGATACCGGGATGCCTCAGGTGTCGCGCATGCACCCACGCGCCAAGACTCCCCCCGTGAGTGGAATCACATCGAATAGTGATGCCTGTCATTGCAGAGGGTGGCCAAGATACTAGCGTATGAGTTAGGAGGCTTCGTCTCTCCGAAGAGCTGTTCCTACCCATCGGAACGCAACACCCCCGAGGCGAATCCCAGGCAACCGCGCCTTTAAACTGCGGGCGCTCCTCCGTCTGGTCAAGAGGCCAGCTGCCAATGAAAGACAAGGAGGATCGATCCTATGACCATACGCAAGATTTTGGTTGGGTCGTTGCTTCTGCTTGCCGGCGGCTCCCTTGGTTTCGCCCAACAAGCAAAAATCAAGGAAGTTCCGATCAGGAATGTTGATTCCAGCTCCGGTGCGAAAATGTATCAAAGTTACTGTGCCGTCTGTCACGGAGCGGACGGCAAAGGAACCGGACCGGCGGCCAAGGCTTTGACAACCTTGCCCGTTGACCTGACGACGCTAACCAAGCGTAACCACGGGAAATTCCCCACAACCTATGTTCACCAGGCTATCCTCGGCGATGCGGCAATGCCGTCGCATATCCACCAGGGCATGCCCGCGTGGAGCGGTTTATTCCTTTCAATCAGTGAGCGAGCAGTGCCCGAAGCTGAAGTTGAACTGCGGGCCTTCAATCTCACTACGTATGTGAAATCGCTGCAACAATGATCTGGGCAGTGAAAAGGGTCACATCATGGTCGAGCGGCTTGCCACCGCCGCGCTGCTTCAGTAGGAGGAATTATGGAACTCACGTTAACCATAGAGGAGTGGGAGCTTTTGTCGGAGATTCTCGATGAAAGGCATCGTGCGCTGCTGCGAGAGATTTCCCATACCGACCATCGCGAATTCAAGCATGCACTGCTTAACAGGGAGAAGCTTCTCGATTCTGTCCGGAACCGTCTCAGAGTCATGCAACCAGGATTGGAACCGATGCCAGAACTTCGCCGCTGACAGTCCTGGCCTGACACTGGGTGGGTGGCCCGGGCAATCGCACCAGAACTCTCGACGGTTTTTGGAATCCATGCGAGGCTTCAGGCGTTCAGCGAGTCGCCTGCCGGTAGGCTCGAATTTCCTCTGTCACCGCCCTCAGCGCGCCTTTGCCCCACAGATTCGCAGGCTCGATATCGTCGTGGGTGTTGGCATCGAATCCCTCGTCGGGCGGCCCAAACTCATTGAACTGGTGAATGATCAGGAAGATTGGATCGAGTTGCTTCGCATAAGTCATGAAGGAATCGAAGGTGACGTAGCCGCCACCGGGTCCAAAACGCAGAGCGTCGTCGGGACAATAAGGCAGAGCTTCCGGATTGGGGTAGCCCCATCCGTTCTGCCCGGCGGTGGCGATGGAAACCGTGAAATTCTCCACTCGCGAACCGGCCAGGTTGTACGAAGGATAGTACGGGCACAACGGTTCCGTGCAGGAAGGGTTGAGCCGGTCGACCCAACTCCAGAACCCGTATGCGGGATTAATCTGCACCGGTCCGTCGGGTGTGCCCGGCGTGGCCCACAGATCGGGTTGACTATCGAGATATCCGGCCATGAGCTTGAAAGTGTATTTCTCGCTAATCTCGGGATGGCGTTGCAAGAACTGCTCGATACGGTACCAGAGGGGATGATCGGCGGGGTTTGGATCCTGCGCCGCACCCAGAAAAATAAGCATGAGCGGCTTGCCTTCGTAGATCACGCTCAAATCGGGATAGCGCTGCAAACGCGCGCCAAAGTATTCCACTTCTTTTTCGAATGCCGTTTTCCCGTCTTGATCCTCGATCAAGACATTGTTGTCGCTGCCGCCGAGCAAAGGAATCAACTTGAGCCGGGTTCCGAGTGCCGACCATGCGGGGTAAAGATTGCCGGTATTGTTGCGGATGGTCTGATTGTAAAAACGGAAGGATGGAGTACAGTTCGGGACGTATTTCTTTACGAACCACTCGCTGTTGAAGATACAGCTGACATTATTGGTTACTTCGCTGATGGCTGCGTCCACTCCCATGGATTCCAGCCAGGCGACGTGCTGCTTGATGACAGCCGGATCGGCGCTGTCATAGCCGCCTCCCAGCGCCTGCATGTCTGCCGACTGCAGCAGCGGCATAGCCGAGAAGCCTTGGAAGGTTACGGCGTGCGGGCCAAACCAGGCCTCGTACTCCATGACCACGACGCGGCTGCTGCTGTCCACAACCAGCGGGCCCGTGGCCGCAGCGGCTACAAGAGAGTTGGCGAGAAGAACGGCAAGGGTTACGAAAACACTCTTCACCGAAATACCCTGTCTTGTGCAACGAGTGTGCACAACGAGAATGATAACCCGTGTTTCAAGGACAAGTTGTGGCAAACCCGAAATCCTAACGTCTGGCCTCGACGACCGACAGGATCTCCAACGGCTCGGGACGGTCGGTGTAGTCCTCGTTAGCGATGGCGAACAGAATGGCGCTGTCACGGTCAATCACAAAGGTTGCAGGAATGGGCAGCTCCCAGCTTGCGTCGCCGTTGGCGAAGGGCAGGTTGACGAAGGTACTCCGGTAGAGCCCCTGCTGTTCTTCAGGGACGCGGTACACCAGTCCAAACTGGCGGGCAAGCTGGTTGTGAGCGTCCACCAGCAACGGGAAGGCGAGCTTGTGCTGGTCGTGCATAAAGAGGGCCTGCTTCTCGGTTTGCGGAGAGACGGCGACGAGCGACGCTCCGGCGGCTTCGATCTCGGCGGCGACGTAGTTCATGGCCTCCATTTGGCCGACGCAGAATGGGCACCAGCGCCCGCGGATGAACGAGAGAACAAGGCGTCCTTTGGCAAGAAGCTGAGTAGAGGAAACGAGCTTGCCGTTGTGGTCCGGAAGTGCGAACGCGGGAGACTTAACCCCGACGGTGAGCGCTTGAGCTGCGAGTCCCTGAGCTTTGAGGCCGGCCACGGCGCGGGTGTGGACAGCCCGAACGTCAGCGGGAACGTATTTGGCGATGGCGTCCTTGCGCTCGGCAAAGATTTCCCGCAGCGGGCGAAAGTCGTTGTAGCAGCCGGATTCTCGGAGGGAGCGCCATTTCATAAGAGAGCTGCCAGTTGTAGGTCCTGGCAGGGTTCAGGCACTGGCAACTGAGAACTGCCCTACATTCCCGGAAATTTCATCCCGGCCATTCGCCGCGCGAAGCTGGGCTTGCCCATTTGCTTGAACATTTTCTTCATCTGCGCGTACTGCCGGAGCAAGTTGTTGACTTCCTGCACGCTGGTGCCGGAGCCGCGGGCGATGCGCTTGCGGCGGCTGCCGTTGATGGCTTCGTGATGGTTGCGCTCGTATCCGGTCATGGAATTGATGATGGCCTCGACGCGGTTGATCTGTTTTTCGTCAACCTTATCAGCAGCTTTCTGCAGACCGGAAAATGCACCAACACTGGGCAGCATGCCCATGAGACTTTGCAGCGATCCCATTTTGCGAACTTGCCGCAACTGGTCGCGGAAATCCTCCAACGAAAAGCCGTCGCCAGCAAGCATCTTGGAGGCAAGTTCGTTGGCCTTCTTCTTGTCGATCTGCGACTCGGCTTTTTCAATGAGCGAGAGGATGTCGCCCATGCCAAGAATGCGCGAGACGATGCGGTCGGGATGAAAAGGCTCAAGCGCATCGTATTTTTCACCGATGCCAATGAACTTGATGGGCTGCCCAGTTACCTGGCGGATGGAAATCGCCGCGCCGCCGCGAGCGTCACCATCCATCTTAGTAAGGACGACTCCGGTAAGCGTGAGCTTCTTATGGAATTCGTCAGCCGAGTTGACGGCGTCCTGTCCCGTCATCGAATCGGCGACAAACAAGATTTCCTGTGGATTGAGCAACCGCTTGAGCGACTGCATTTCCTCCATGAGCTGGTCGTCGATGTGGAGACGCCCAGCAGTATCGACGATGAGCACGTCGCAGCCAGTGTTGATGGCTTCGCGGCGCGCTTCTTTGGCAAGACGCTCGACGGTCGCCGTATTCGCCTCACCGACTTCGCCTTCATAAAGGTTGGCCTTGATCGCCGCCGCCACAACTTTAAGTTGCTCGCGAGCGGCAGGGCGGTAAACGTCAACCGAGACAAGCAGCGGGCGGTGTCCGCCATTCTTCAGCCAGTTGGCAAGCTTGCCCGAGGTAGTGGTTTTGCCAGAGCCTTGCAGCCCCGCCATAAGCACAACGGTCGGCGGTTGCGAGGCGAATTTTAATTTCGCTGTATCTTTGCCAAGCGTCGCGACCAGTTCGTCGCGGACGATCTTGATAACCTGCTCGCCCGGCGAGAGCGCGGTCAGCACTTCCTGCCCGACCGCTTTGGCATGGATGCGGTCGATGAGTTCTTTGACAACTTTGAAGTTGACGTCGGCCTCGAGCAGCGCCAGACGAATTTGTTTCAGCGCCTCGGCAATGTTCTCTTCCGTGAGGACGGCTTGTCCGCGGAGAGACTTGAAGGCGCGCTGGAGTTTTTCCTGGAGATTCTCGAACATGCGGGACCTGCATTATTTTAGCAGGCGGGAACGTGGTCGCAGGCTGCGAGCCGCGAGCTCCCAGCAATCATTCCCCTTCACTCCACCTTCGGCCGCACCATCTCAAACCGCTGCGTGGTTCGGGTGTACTGCATGCCGCCCATGCGTCCGATCAGATCGAGTGAGTTCCGGTCGATGCGGCCTTCTTTAAGGTGCCGCTCGTCGATGTGGACCGAGACGATTTCACCGATCACCAGGCTGCCGCCCTCGGGAGCGCGGTTGAAGTCGAGAATCTGATACAGCTTGCATTCAAAGCTGACGGAAGACTCCGCCACTCGCTGCGGCCGCACGACTTTCGAAGGCGCCGAAGCGACCTTTGCCACTTCGAATTCATTGATAGCTGCGTCATAGTCGCCGCTGGTCAGATTCATGGCCTCGGCCAGTTCGTAGGTGACCATGTTGATTACGAATTCTCCGGTCTCGCGAATATTCCGCAGGGTGTCTTTGGGCTCTCCAGCGGATGCTCCTGCAGGCTCTCCTGCCGCTGTGTCCGATTTCTTCGGCGCGCGCATCCCCGGCGCAAAGGCCAGCAGCGGAGGCTTGGCGCATACGGCATTGAAAAACGAAAAGGGCGCAAGGTTGGGCTGTCCGGAGGCGCTGAGGCTCGAGACCCAAGCAATCGGCCGCGGTGCCACGGCGCTGATCAGAAGGTTATAGAACTCGCGATGCGCAAGCTGAGAAGGGACGACGTCCATGATGTCGAGTATATCTTCCCCATTTGTCCGGTCCCTGTCAGCCCTTCCCGCCAAACACTTCTTTTGCGGCCACCACCGTGTTGCAGTGAATCGTAACTGTGTCTTCGACCTTCACAGCATAGCCGCCGGCGAGGGTTACCATCACCGGGATACCCTCGGCCTTGGCGATTTGGAACACGAGAGCGTCTCGCGCCTTCAATCCCTCAATGGTCAACGACAATCCGCCGAGCTGGTCCTCGCGATAGGGGTCGGCTCCGGCGAGGTAACAGATGAGGTCCGGCCTGAACTTGCCCAATCCCAAACTGAGCGCGTTGCCGACGCACGCCAGATAATCGTCGTCGCCGATCCCGTCGGGCAAATTCAGGTCAAGCGACGAAGGGGGCTTAAACGTCGGGTAGTTATTCAGCTGATGGAGGGAGATGGTGAAGACGTCCTCGGCGTGGCTGCTGCGCGGCCTCATCCCCGGCGGGGCCGGGCGCGCGTTGTTGTGCGCGGGATTGAGAGCGGACGCAAACGTCGGGGGCAGCGGTTCGCTGGGAACACGCGTGCCGGCAAAAATCACGGCCGTACCATTGCCTTGATGGACATCGCAATCGACGGTCATCGCGGTGCGAATCTTGCCGTCACGCTGCATACTGCGGACGGCGACAGCCACGTCGTTGATCATGCAGAAGCCTTCGCCGTGACCAGGGAAAGCGTGATGGAATCCACCGCCGATGCTGATCCCCACGCCGTCGTCGAGGGCATGATCGGCGGCCAGCACGGAACCGCCCGCGGCGAGCCAGAAGGCACGCACTAATTCCGGTGAGTAGGGGACTTCGAGTTCTAACTCTTCCAGCGCGGTGAGCGTGCCCGTCTTCAATTTGTGGACGTACTGCGGAGTGTGCACGAGTAGTACATCCTGGTCGGCGGCTGGATGAGGAGTGACAAAATCGGAAGGTTCGGCAATTCCAGATGCAAGCAGTCGGTCATAAATGCACTTGTATTTTTCTGCGGGAAAAACGTGGGAGCCGATGGGCAGATAATAGTCGTCGCTGTAGACGAGTTTGAATGGCAGCATGGAGCACGCTGGATTCGGTACTCGAGGGGCCGAATACCGAAAACGCCATATCATACGCGGATTGCCGCGTTTTCGCAGTGACGGCTCGCGAGCTTTCTCTAGGCCTTCCTGTGTCCCTTGTGGTGAAGAATTCCTGAGCTGCTAAACTTGGCTGATTGCCTCCCAAAAAGAAATCGCCGCCGCAAGTGAGTGCCGCGCCTGCGCCTTCGTCCGCCTCGGCTGACGGTAAGGGCCGGATTTTCCTGATCGATACCATGTCGTTCATTTTTCGCGCCTATCACGCGATGGCGAGGCAGCGGCCGATGTCCACAAAGACGGGGGTCCCGACGGCGGCAACGTATGTTTTCGTCAACATGTTGCGCAAGCTGCGCGACGATTTTTCGCCCGATTATCTAGCGGCGGTGTTCGACGTGGGCGCGCCAACCATCCGCAATCAGCAGGCGGAGGCGATCACGACGATCCGCAAGTTCGACATCAAGACGCAGACCTTCAAAGAAGCGCAGTATGGCGGCTACAAGGCGAACCGCGCCGAGATGCCTGGGGACCTGGTGCAGCAGATCCCCTATATTCGTCGGGCGCTGGAGGGTTATCGCATCCCAATTCTGCAGCTCGAAGGTTACGAAGCGGACGATGTGATCGGAACCCTGGCTAGGAAAGCGGCGGCCGAATCCTATCCCGTGTTTGTGGTGTCAAGCGACAAAGACATGCTGCAACTGGTGAACGACAAAGTGCAGGTGCTGAATCCGCCGAAGGACAATCTGATTTGCGATGTGGCCAAGGTGGAGGAAATTCTGGGAGTGCCTCCGTCGAGAGTGGTAGATGTAATGGCGCTGCGCGGCGACTCGGCCGACAACATTCCGGGCGCGCCCGGGATCGGAGACAAGGGGTCAGTGGAACTGATTCAGCGCTTTGGCAGCGTGGAACAGGCGCTGGATCATGCTGCCGAGGTGGAAAAGAAGACATATCGCGAATCGTTGCAGAATAATCGCGACAACATCCTGTACAGCAAACAACTGGTGACGATTGACACCGATGTAGCAGTCGAACTGGATGTTGCGGCGATGGAAGCAGGCGAACCGGATGCTGAAGCCCTGCGCACACTGTTTGCCGAGCTCGAATTCACCTCTTTACTGAAAGAACTACTTCCCGTAGTCGAAGTAAAAGAGGGCGACTACCGGGAGATCAGGTCAAAGACGGAATTCGAAGAGTACTTGAAAGGCTTGGACAAGAACGCACCGCTCGCGCTGGCGATTTCGACGGAACACACCGAGAGTCTTTACACCGAAAGCGTTGCAGAAGAAGACGAGCCTCAGTCGGCACAGTCGGGTTTTCTGGCTCTGCAGCCCGCGAACGCTGATGATCAGAGTGAACTTATACAGCGGATTGCCGTTTCGAATGCCGTGGGATCTGGGGCGATGGTCGCGCTGGAAGACAAAGCGCTCGCCGATCGAGTGAGAGACGTGCTCGAAGACACCGCTGTGCCGAAAACGGTTCACGATTTCAAGTCTGCGCTTCATCATTTCTCCGAGCATTTCCCCGAGCATAGCATTGCGCTGGCCGGAGTGAAGCATGATCCAATGCTGTATTCCTACCTGCTCGATCCGACCTACTCGTCCCACTCGTTGCCAGAGGTTGCGCTGCGCCGGTTCAATTTGAAGCTGAGCGGCAACCTGGCGGAAGCGGCGGATATAACGGGCAGACTGGCGAATACGCTCCGCAAAGAAGTCGACGACCAGGGACTGACCTCGGTGTACGAGGAGATCGATGCACCGCTGGTGCCCGTGCTGGCGCGCATGGAAGACGCGGGAGTGAAGATTGATTTGGCGGCGCTCGAAAAGATGTCGGGGAAGTTGCAGCACGAGGCCGAAGCCAAGGCGCGAGACATTTATGAGCGTTGCGGCTTGGAGTTTAACATCAACTCGCCGAAGCAACTTGGCGACGTGCTGTTCAACAAGCTGGCGCTGCCGATGCCGGTGAAATACGGAAAAGGGAAAAAGATTTCTACGGCGGTAGATGTGCTGGAAGGACTGGCGGCGGATCACGATGTTCCGCGGCTGGTGCTGGAGTACCGGCAACTATCCAAGCTGAAGTCGACTTATGTGGACGCATTGCCGGCGCTGATTCGCAGCCACAGCGGCCGCGTGCATACAACTTTTGGGCAGACGGGAACCGCGACGGGGAGGCTGTCTTCGACGAATCCGAATCTGCAGAATATTCCGATTCGCACGGAACTGGGGCGCGAGATTCGCGCGGCTTTCATCGCCGAACCGGGACACGTACTGCTGGCAGCGGATTATTCGCAGATCGAACTACGGCTACTCGCGCATTTGTCGAAAGATAAATTGCTGGTTGAGGCGTTTCGGCGCGGCGATGACATTCACACCCTAACCGCGTCGCAGGTGTTTGGCGTGCCGCCGCTGATGGTTACGCCCGACCACCGGCGACAGGCGAAGGTGGTGAACTTCGGTATTGTCTACGGTTTGTCGGCGTTTGGGCTGTCGCAGCAGTTGGGCATTGAGCCGGGCGAGGCCAGGAAATTCATCGATGCCTATTTTGAAAAATACGCGGGAGTGCGCGCGTTCATCGATGCCACGCTCGAGCAGACGCGGCGGGATCAGAAAGTGAAGACGCTGTTCGGGCGCATTCGGCCGATCCCCGATATCAACAGCAAGAACGCCACCCAGCGCGGGTTTGCGGAGCGCACTGCGGTGAACACTCCGCTGCAGGGAACGGCCGCCGACCTAATTAAGCTGGCGATGATCCGCATTGATGAGGAAATCCGGAAGCGCGGGCTGAAGTCGCGGATGACTCTACAGGTACACGATGAACTCGTGTTCGAGGTGCCCGAGAGTGAAGTGGATGCAATGAAGCCGCTGGTGCAGGAGCATATGGAGCAAGCGCGTGCGCTCGCGGTCCCACTCCTGGTGGAAATTGGAGTCGGACCAAACTGGCGGGACATGGAGTAGACAAACGCATCGAGAAAGTAAATGATGATGTCCGATGCTCAAGAAAATTATCCCAGCATTTCCGATATACTCGAACGAACGCGTCTCGCTAGCGCCGATTTCGTCGTTGATTCCAGCCGCATGACAAGGGCTTTCGATCCTGCGGAGGCAGTCCGATGAGTGCAGCTCCAGCACAGGCGTTTGAAAAAAGGCCGCGCCGCTTTTCTCCCCGGCAACCCATCAGCGTACCCGTCGACTTGATCGGATTGCGATCCGGAGTTCCCGAAAATCTGCCCGGGCGTTGCACCGACATCAGCGAAGCCGGTGTGGGTGCGGTGGTGGCCGGAGAAATGGCGGCGGGCCAACAGGTGGCGGTCGAACTGCGGCTTCCGAATGTTGGCATGCCGGTTCGGGCGCGCGCTCTCGTCCGTTACCAGTCGCGGCTTCGTTGCGGCCTTGAGTTTGTGGGGCTGTCGGCGGAGCAGCGCGACATGATCCGGTATTGGGTTTACCGCTCCGCTGCACAGCCAGCGGTTGGCCCAACGATTGTCCCGGCGATTGTTAAAGATGAGAAGGGCGGAGCTGCAAAGACAGAGGGGCCGGCGGCCGTCGTTGCGAAACATGCAGCGAAACCTGCTGCGAAGCCAACGCACAGGATTCGCATCGGGTGGCGCGGATTGGTTGTGCTGATCGCCTGCATACTCGCTCTGGCCGGTCTCGGATGGTGGCAGTGGCAGAGATCCTGGAGCGAACTGGAGCAGCGGTTGGTGATTGGGCAAGAAGGGTTCCGAGTCTCTTCCGAAATCATGGACAAGCGGATTGTGACGAAGCCGGATCCGGTTTATCCAGAGACTGCGCGAACCGCAGGACTAGAAGGCTTGGTGGTGCTGGATGCGGTGATTGCGGCTGATGGCAGCGTGAAACGTCTGCGGCCTGTGTCCGGACCCGATCTGCTGGCGCAGTCGGCGACGGAGGCGGTACGGTCTTGGAAATTCGAGCCGTATCTGTTCAGCGGCAAGCCGGTTGAGGTTGAAACCACAATTGCGGTCGAGTTCCGGCTGCAGTGACGCTGCGCTATTCGAATTTTTCAGCTTCCTGGAAGGACGCACCGCGCTGATCCTTTTCAGAAACGACCGGTTCGCCATCGAGCTGCCACTCGATGTTCAACCCAGGATCGTTCCACGCCACCGTGCGTTCGTGCTCGGGCGCATAAAAGTCCGTGGTCTTGTAGAGGACATGAGCGGCCTGGGACACGACTCGAAAGCCGTGAGCAAATCCGCGCGGAATCCATAAAATGCGTTTGTTCTCCCCGGAAAGTTTGACGGACTCCCATTTGCCAAAGGTGGGAGAAGTGCGGCGCAGGTCGAGCGCGACGTCAAGAATTTCGCCGATGATGGCCCGCACCAGTTTTCCCTGAGGCTGGCGAATCTGGTAGTGCAAGCCGCGGATGACATTTTTCTCGGAGTAGGAATGATTATCCTGTACGAATGGCTCGGAAATACCGAGCTCGGCAAACGTGCGCTGGTTGTAGCTTTCCAGAAAAAAGCCGCGGTCGTCACCGAATACGCGAGGTTCGAGAAGCAGAAGTCCGGAAAGGCTGGTTGCTATTTTTTTCATCGGCAGATTTTCATCAATCAGGAAGTTTTCATCAATTAGAAGACGCGCTCCCGCAGCAATTGCAGCAGGTAGGCGCCGTATCCATTGTTGCGCATCGGCTGGGCCAGCGATTCCAGTTGCGCGGCAGTGATGTAGCCGGAGCGGTATGCGATTTCCTCGGGGCAAGCGACCATGAGGCCCTGGCGTTTCTCCAGGGTCTGAATGAATAATGAGGCTTCCATCAAGGCTTCATGCGTGCCGGTGTCGAGCCAGGCCGTGCCTCGGCCCATCACGCAGACGTTGAGTTGATTGCGCTCCAGATACACGCGGTTGACGTCGGTGATTTCAAGTTCGCCGCGAGCCGAAGGCTTGAGGCGCGCGGCAATTTCGACGACCTGCCGATCGTAAAAATAAAGTCCAGTGACCGCGTAGCGGGATTTCGGCCGCTTCGGTTTCTCTTCGATGCTGAGCGCCTTGCCATGCGGATCGAACGCGACCACGCCGTAGCGCTCGGGATCGTTGACGGGGTACGCAAAAACGCGGGCGCCTTTGGCTTGGAGCGTAGCTGCGCGCAATTCTTTGACCAGGTCGTGTCCGTAAAAAATGTTGTCGCCGAGCACGAGGGCGCACCCGCTGGAACCGATAAATTTCTTCCCAATCAGAAATGCCTGGGCAATGCCTCCGGGTTTCGGTTGAACCGCGTACTGGAAATGGACTCCGAAGCGGGAGCCATCGCCGAGTAAGTGTTCAAAGCGCGGCAGATCCTCGGGCGTCGAGATCAGCAGGATTTCGCGGATGCCCGCCAGCATCAGCGTAGAGAGCGGGTAGTAAACCATCGGTTTGTCGTAGACCGGCAGCAGGCTCTTGGCGAGGCCGTGGGTAACGGGATAGAGGCGCGTGCCTGACCCTCCCGCCAGAATGATGCCTCGGTAATTCGGTGGCGCTGTTTTGGTCATGTCGAGTTTCGGTCTCAGCTTTTCGTCTCGGCTTTTCGTCCTAATGCTCGGTGGCGTAATGCTTCGCCATCCATTGACGATAGCTGCCGCTGGTGACATCGCGGACCCACTCTTCGTGTTCAAGATACCAGAGGACAGTTTTGCGAATGCCGCTTTCAAATGTCTCTATCGGCTGCCAGCTCAGTTCGCGCTCGATTTTGCGTGTGTCCATCGCGTACCGGCGGTCGTGGCCAGGACGGTCTTTGACGAAAGTTACGAGCTTGCTGTGCGGAACGGCGGAGTCGTTCGGGCGCAGTTCGTCGAGCAGTTCGCAAATGGCTCCGACAATTTCCAGGTTCTTTTTTTCGCTTCTCCCGCCGATGTTGTAAGTTTCTCCAGCGCGGCCGTGGGCGAGCACGGTGCGAATAGCTCGGCAGTGATCCTCAACGTAGAGCCAGTCGCGAACGTTCTTGCCGTCACCATACACCGGAAGCGCCTTGCCCGCGCACGCATTCAGGATCATGAGCGGGATCAGTTTTTCCGGAAATTGGTAGGGCCCGTAATTGTTGGAGCAGTTGGTGGTCAGAACCGGGAAACCGTAGGTGTGGTGATAGGCGCGAACCAGATGATCGGAAGCCGCCTTGGACGCGGAGTACGGGCTGTTAGGCGCGTAAGCTGTGGTCTCGCTAAAAGCTGGGTCGCTCGCGCCGAGCGATCCGTAGACTTCATCGGTAGAGACGTGCAGGAAACGGAATGACGCGCGATCGGGTTCTGAAAGCGCCGACCAGTAGGCTCGCCCTTCTTCGAGCAGACTGAATGTGCCATTGACGTTGGTGCGGACGAAATCGTCGGGGCCGTGGATGGAGCGGTCGACGTGGCTCTCAGCCGCGAAATGAACGATGGCGCGGGGTTGCTCGCGCCGCAACAGCTTGCGCAACGGCTCGCGGTCTACAATGTCGCCCTGCTCGAAGCGATAGCGCGGATGGCCCTCGACGGCGCGCAGGTTGTTGAGATTGCCCGCGTATGTCAGCTTGTCGAGATTCACAACGCGCGCCGGTTCCGAAGCAATCCATTGGAGAACGAAGTTTGAGCCAATGAAGCCCGCGCCACCCGTGACCAGGATCAGATCTTCCATGTTATACACAGCATCGCGCAAAGAGGACGCGTTCCGATTCTAATCATAATCACAGCCGGGCGCGAAGTCGTGCCCAGATTCGGAGGCCATGCAGCTTAAGAGGGCGGGACTCGATTCAGCGGCGAGACCCCGGCAGCACAGCAGTGGGAATCCGAATCTGGTCACTAGCCATGTGCTCGCTCGCGCTCCAGCCCAACACGTTGTAATAGGCCGTCTCGATCGAGCGGGCGATGGCGGGCCAGAGATACTGGCTCTGGATCCGCTCGCGTTCCCGGGCCGCGGCCTGGCGCCGAAGATCGGGGTTATGGATGAGCAAGTTGAGCATGCGCTCAAGATCTGCCTGGTCACCCCGATGGAAGGTGAAGCCGTTGCCCTCCACCACTTCATTGTTTTCCGGTATGTCGCTGGTCAGCACGCAGACACCGGCCGCCATGGCGTCAAGAAGAGCCAAAGACAGGCCCTCAAGTTCAGACGGAAGCACGAACAGAGCGGCGTTGGATACGATCTCTTCGAGATCGCTTCCGGACACCCAGGGGAGGAACCGGATCTGGGCGGACTCGTGACGGCGCAATCTCCTGGCATAGGAATCGGAGTGACTCGACCCCCCGGCGAGGACCAGTTTCATGTCAGTGTGGAGGGTTTCGAAAGCATCGATCAGGAGATGGCAATTCTTCTCGGGCGAAAACCTGCCCAGGAAAAGAACGTATTTGTCCGGAAGGAGATCCCATTCAATCAGTTGCCGGGGAAGGCGCCGGGACGCCGGCGTGGCTCCGTTTGGAACGTAGATCGTATCGCGCTTGTACTGCTGGTGGTAGTGCTGCTGCAGGGTGCGCGAGACTACCATGGTGGCATTGGGCGATGCCACCGCAGCCGCCTCTCCCCAGCGCAGCACACGCGACGCGATCCAGCCCCATTTGCCGCGCTGCCAGTCCAGACCCTGCACGGTGACGACGGTCTTCTTGCCGGCTAGCCGCGGAAGAAAAGAAAAGAGCGCCGGTCCCAGGCAGTGGTAGTGGACGACATCGTAGTCCGACGCCATGGCATGTGCCGTGCTTAGCAGAGTGTGGACGAAGGTTTCCAGGTGCTTGGAGCGGATGGTCGGCAACCGTCGCACACGCATGCCGTTGTGGGTGCTCATAGGAGGAGTGAAATAGCTGCGGCAGTATACCGTGACTTCGTGCCCCAGGCGGGCCAGTTCGTGGCCAGCTTGCTCGTAGTAGGACTCGATGCCGCTGTACTTGGAGACCACGCCCCGGCCGCCGATGAACGCTACGCGCACGCCGCGGCGCGGGCGAGGTGCCTCCGGCGCGGCAGGAAAAGAAAGAAGCTTCTTGGTGGATGTGAGGCGGTGGTAAAAGTCGAGTAGTTTCTCCATGTGCTGATCGGGATCGTGTTTCGCTTTCACGCGACTGCGAGCTGCGGCGCCCATCTTCTCGATTAGATCGGGACGGTCGAACAAGAATCCGATGGAATGGGCAAGCTGTTCACGGTCTCCGTCGGAATAAAGGAGGCCGGTGACTCCATGTTGCACAAATTCCCGCCGCGAACCCAGATCGGAGGCGATGACGGGCCGTCCCCAGGCATAGGATTCAAGAATGGATTTCCCTAAGGTCTCGTAAGCGTGGGACGGAAACACGGAGAAGCTGCAACCGGCAACGAGTTTCTTGAGTTTCTCGCCATGGACCATGCCCGCGAACAGGACTTGGTGCAAGTTCAATTCTCGCGCCAGCCCCTCGAGGCGGGGACGCTCGGGACCTTCGCCCGCGATGACGAGAGGAACGTGTGGCAACCGCACCATTGCGCGCAAGAGCTCATAGACACCTTTCTCTGGCGAGAGCCGGCTGAAGCAGAGCAGGTATCCTTCATCAGCGGCCAGTTCTTCATCGGCGGGGAGTGCCTGAAAGTGCGGCAGGACTTCGATGCGCTGCGCCGGTAGCCCGCCAGCGATCAACTTGTTGCGCACGAATTCGCTGGGCGCTAGGAACATGTTGACGCAGCGTTCGTAGGTTCGCAGCCATTTGTGCAGGTAGGCTTCGGCGGCGAGAACCACCGCGCTCGAACGCGAGCCGCTATAGCAGCCTTTGGTGGCGGCGTGGTGAAAAGCGCCGTGACTGCACAGTTCGCAAGGCCGGCCATCGGCGACAAAGTTGTATGTCGGACACAAGATTTTGAAATCGTTCACGTGATAGAGCACAGGGATTCCCTGGCGCTTCAGTTCCCAAAGAATCGAGGGCGACAAATGGTGGTAGATTCCGCGAACATGTGCCAGGTCGGGTGAGAAATCAGCCAGACATCTGCGCATAATGCGCCGCGCCGATGGTGAATAGAGGGCGTGCGCTGCCATCCTAACCTTCTTCAGCAAACCGGCGTTCGGATCCTTGAAGTCAATATGCGGAATGCGGTAACAGCGGCCCGCGAAAGCGGGGGCACGGCCGTGATCCATGCTGAACAGAGCGGTTTCCTGGCCGCGCTGATCCATCTGGTGGATGAGGTCGAAGAGGTAAGCTTCCGTGCCGCTAAACGGATAATCGTATTTGTTGCAATACAGGATGCGCATGGTCACCGTCCGACTGCTGAATGTGGGCCAGGAACTGCTCCGCGAAGGCGCGTAGATTTCGCTGGCGATTATAGGAAGCGGTAATGCTGGCCGCAGCTGCACGCCGGATTCCGGCCAGGGAAGCCTTGTTGGCGTGAATCCAAGCGACGGCGCTGACGAAATCGCGCAAAGAGCCAGGTTGGTAGAGAAATCCAGTGCGCTGGTGCTCGACCAACTCGGGGATCCCGGTGATCGCGGGAGCCAGCACCAGTTTTTCGTGAGCCATAGCCTCCATCAGGACCACGGGGATTCCTTCGCTCTTGCTGGTCATGACGACTAAGTCGGCGTAGCGATAATAGCCAGGCAAGTCGGTGCGCGGGACTTGACCGATGAGATAAACACGCCCTTGAAGCCGCGACATAATAACCTGGCGCTCCAGAGCCGTGCGTTCCGGTCCCTCGCCGACAATCCAGCAGATAAAATCGAGACCTTGGCCTCTAAGTGCAGCGCAGGCCTGGATGAGGAAGCGATAGTCTTTCACGCGATGCAGGCGTCCTACGGAGAGCAGACAGAAGCGACGATGGTTCTCCTCGGCTGCGACTACGGCGGCGGTTGCCGGCCAGGGGAGCACATGATCAACCCCAAGACGTTGCACGATGATTTTGTTAGATGGCGTGGAAGGGTAGTTGCGAAGAATATGTTGGCGGTTAAAGTCGGAGACTGTTACACAGAACTGGCAAGCACGCAGCTTGGCCGAGAGCATATCAGCGCGCTGCAGCAGATCGGACCCGTGCAGCGTGAAGCTGAAACCGATGCCGAGCAGACGAGCGGCGGCTAGAGCCATCCATGATGCAAAGTATCCGTGGTGAGCGTGGATGTGCTCGACGTCGAGTGGCGCTAGTTGTTCCGCCAGTGCGGCGCCCATCACCGTGTGGCCGAGTGCGCGAATGCGTCGGGCCGGCGAGGCTCCACGCTCCCACAGCAAAGGCCGCAACAACTGCCAAAGGTTGTGACGATCGGAAGCGAGTCGGCGCACCGCCCTTACCAGTTCCACGTCCGAGAGCGGCTGAAAAAAGCGAGTTTCTTTCCAGAACGCGCGTTCCGGCAAGCTGAGATCGTTTGGCGAGACACGTTTGCCGCTGCAGCAGATCACTTGTGCCCCACGGCGGCGCAGTTCAATGATTTCATCCATCACGTAAGGTTCGAGGGCGGAAGGAAACTCGTTGGCAATGTAGGCGATGGTGGTCATGCGACGGACTCCTCGGACGCGCACAGCATTCCGGCAATGGTGAACACCAGTCCAATGACGAACTGGTATGCCATGTCGACGAAGAAGGCGTTGAATAGATAAACGCTGAGCAAGATAGGCCAGACCTTGCGCAGGCAAGCGACGGCGCCAGACTCACCGGGCGGACGGCGCCAGGAGAGGCGGAAGAGGTTGAAGAAAAGAATGCCGTAGAGGACCAGACCCGGCACACCGAACTCAACCAATAATGCGAGGTAGGTGTTGTGCACGTAGAAGGTGCGGAGGTGGTAGCCCTCCATGCGGCGGGCAAGCTCTGAGTACATAACACCTGCAGCCCAACCGGTGAATGGCCGTTCCTGAAACATCGCCCAGCCGGCGTCGTACACGGCCAGGCGCGCCTCAACCGGGCCGCGTTCTCCAGTGCGGTCCCATAAAGCAGTTTTCAGTGAATGGTTGCTGAGGCCGATTGCCAAGCCAACCAGCAGGCCGGCAACGGTCAGCAAAATGCAAACCGCTTGCAGACGGCGTTCGACCAGGCGGAATCCGAGAGCGATGGTGGAGACGGCGAACGAGATCCAAACGGCGCGCGTCATGGTGGCAAGCACGGCCAAGGGCAGAACCACCCACAGCAACCTGGCAACTGTTTTGTGCTTTTGCGGGAGAGCGATGACAAGAATCCCGAGGATGTTTAACGACACGCCGTTGGCCACCGCCTGGAGAAATGGGCCGCGAGCGCGGTCGGGATGAAAACCGAGGCTTTCATCGAGAATGAAATGCGGAAAGATGAGGGAGCGGACATCCACCAGGAAAGCAATGGCAACGAACACGAGGTAAGCGAGCGCACAGATGACGAAGATTTGAAAGTGTCTGCGTTGTGATGCGCCTCGGAACACCAGCACAGCGATGTGGAACAGCGCAAAGGGGACGATGTATTTGCTGGCGATAATGCTCCAGTTTTGTGGATCGAACGGCTCCCGAACAGCGCGCAACACGGCGAGCGCCAGCAGACCAAGCATGGGCAAACTGAGTCCGGCAAAAAATGGGATCCTATCGCGGAGTGCCATCGTACGCAGAGCCACGAAGAAGACCAGGATGCCGAACCCAATTCGGTCAGCGTAATAAGAGAAAAGGTCTGGCGGCCGGAACAGGAAAACGGTCATCACGGCCACGTAAAGCACGGAGGGAAAAGCCAATCCGAGGTGCAAGGGACGGAGCAGCAGACCGGCAATGCGCCAAAGGGGGTTGCCGTCACTGTCCCGGGTTAAAGCCAGGGCGCGGCTGGTCGTGGTTAGTGTGCCCATGGCGACGGTCAGGCTCCTTCCGGCGCGAACAGCACGCGAATTGTGTTGGCGAGGATGCGTAGGTCCAGGCGCAGACTCCAGTTCTCGATGTAGGTGAGATCAAGGTGCATGTTGAGTTCGAACGACGGACAGTTGCGCGCCGTAATCTGCCACAGACCCGTAATGCCGGGTTTTACGTCAAGGCGCCGGAACTGGTGAAGTTCGTAATGGTTGACCTCATCGACCGGATGCGGGCGTGGTCCAACCAGGCTCATCTCCCCGCACAAAACGTTCCAGAGCTGCGGGAGTTCGTCGAGGCTGTAGCGGCGGATCGTGCGTCCGATGCGCGTGACTCTGGGGTCGTCGTCGATTTTGAAAATCGGGCCTTGTCGCTGGTTGCGGGCACGCAAGTCTTCCTTAAGCTGTGCGGAGTCGGTCACCATGGAGCGAAACTTGTAGCAGTGGAAGCGGCGGCCTTTCGCGCCGGTGCGTTCCGCGGAGTAGAAAACCGGGCCGGGTGAGTCCAGCCGGATGAGCAGCGCCACGATGGCCATGAGAGGACTGGCCAACACAAGACCGAACATCGCACCGGTGACATCCAGCAAACGCTTGAGAAACAAGGCGCCGCTAGGCAATGGCTCGCGATGGAGGGTGACGACCGGCACTTCTCCGATGCGATCGATGCCTGAGTCGGGCCACGGACCCGGGGGCAGATCGGGTACGGCACGAATGTCCAGGTGGTTGCGGAACGCGGCCTCGGCGGCTTCTCGCGTCTGGACGGGCTGACCGGGGAGGGCGAGGATGACCTCATCGATGAATTCGGCGCGAGCCAGCCAGTCCAGGTCTGCGATTCGCCCTAGGACCGCCGGGGAAAGAGGCTGGTTGTCATCCACAAAGCCGCAGACGATTGTGCGGTGGAGAGGATCACCGCGCAGTGTCAGCGCGATGGAGCGCGCGACCGGCCCCCCACCGATGATGAGGACCTTGCGCGCTTCTGTTTCGCGCCGCCGCCGCTTCCACACAACCTGCCTGAATCGGCGTAATAGCGCGAGCCCGGCCAGGCTGCTGGCAAATATTCTAGAGGCGGCGAGAGGGTGCATTCCGTCCCATGCTGCGATGAAGACCAGTCCGATCGCGAACAACGTTGACCTCGCCAATGCTGGGACGACTCCGGCAGGAGACGGATCCCCGGCGCGTTTGTAGAGCCCCTCACGCAATCCGAAGAGCGTCACCAGAACCACAAAAATCGGCAGATAAGCCCAAGGTAGGCCCCAGGCAGGAGAAAATAGCGACAACGCGCCGCACACTATCGCCAGAACGATCAAGTCGGCTGCCACCAACTCACAAAGTGTGAATCGATCAACGTTAGGCTGCGTCAAATGTGGCTGAATTAGCGGTTGCGTCGGCGCAGCTCTCGCGTTGGCTTCGTCGACTGCGTTCAAGGGATGTTTGGAAGGGGCATCGGCCGCTGGCGCGGATGTCGCCGGCGCGAACCTGGAAGGTAATATGGCAGATGTTCCAGGAATCATGCGGGCATACTGCGAGGGTAAATCTTTGGGCCCGGTGTCCCATTGTCGGTTTGTGGTCAGTTCGCCCATAAGATTCACAAACTCTGATACAGGCCCTGCGGCACAGGAAAACGGCGGTCCGCAAGCACAGTTCCCAGCAGAGGAACTTGTGCCTTGCTCAGCTGATCCTTGATTTGAGCGGCAACGAGACGTCTTGTTTTGTTGGCGGTCAATACCAGCACCAGGCCGTCGCAGGCCTGTCCAATACTTGCAGCGAGCCAGGAGACCGGAGCACACCACAGAATGGAAAAGTCGAACTCCGTCGTGAGTTCACGAAGCCGCGATAGATTCTGATCGGTGGTCCGTTGCCCGGAGGCGTCCGGCAACCAGCTCTGGCGAGGCACCATCCAGAGACGCGGTGCGATCGGCCAGGTGGGCTCCGCCCGGTGGGAGGACGGGATCTGCAGATGGGTTTGCAGGAGGACGGAATCCGAGTGGGCGTCGATTAGACCGACGTCGTACCGCTCTCCCACAGCCAGAGTTTTGGCAACCTCGAGGCATAGTGTCGCTGTCTGAGTCGATGCTTCGGCCGAGGAAAATCCCACGTGCCGCACCGGCCCCGATTCGTGCCGGAAGAAAAGTTGCTGCACCAGCACATGGATCTGCTCATCACGGATCTGATCATAGTGAACCGAGACCGCCGGAGAAACCTCGTTGCGCTGGAATCGCTCGCGAATGGGAGTTTCCCGCGGCTGCTCAGCGGCTGGCGTTTCGGCAAGAAGCCCAAGAAGACCGTTCACTGGACTACCACCTTCGGACGGCCGATCGAAGAAATATAAGGACAGGGAAACGTCGTATTAGGCATCGGCAGCCAGGCTAGCACCGGTACTTCCAGGAGGCCGTACGCTTCGTCGGGAGTGCGAATCGTCGGGTCAAAGTACTCGGTCGTAAAGGCGATGCCGACGCTGAACGCCAAGGCCAGTCCGAAAGCGAGCAGGAAATAAAGGAACACGGAGTGATCGGGCAAAGCTGGGGCGATGGGCGGTTCTACGATGGCTACATTGAGAATGCGACGCTCATCGAGAGCATCGCCGATACGCGCTTCCTCGCGCTTGTGAAGGTAGAGCAGGTAATTATCCTCTTCGGCCTTGGCGGTGCGCATCAGATCCTGCTGATCCAGCGACTCGGATTGCAACTGCTGGGCAAACGTGCGCAGGGATGCAACCTGGGTGGAAGCGGCGGATTGCCGTGCCCGCAAGCCGTCCCACTGCACCTGGGCCTTCTCCAGTTCCATGCGGGCCCACTCGTAGTTGGGATCCTTGTCGGTGGTCTCGTCGCGTACCGGGGTGAGCGCTTCGGCGGCAATCGACGCACGAGTTTCCGCGATTTCCTGTTCAACTTCCTGCACCAGCCGGTAGGACGGTTCATAGCGGCTGACAAGCTCGGTGCGCTTGAGTTGGAGCTCCAGCAGGTGCGTTTTCATCTTTTCGAGAACCTCCGGGTTATCGGCCCACCGCTTAAGGGTGACCGACCGGGAGGGAAACGCCTTAAGTTGTTCACGCAGCGACGCCATCCGGCGTTCGGTCTCGACGCGATCCTGATCGATCTGCCGGTACCCCGCGTCCGCTTCGCCTAACTTCTGCAGCGCGATATCGCGTTCCAACGCAGCCGAAACCACGCCCCGGGCACGAGTGAAGTGCACGAGTTCGGCTTCGGACTGATGCAATCTCTTCTCGTATGCCGCGGTTTGCTGATCGAAAAACAGGATCTCCCCCGGTGGGCGCTGGAGATTCGTGTGTCTTTGCACGTAGAGGGTGGAAAGCGCCGAGAGTATGCGGGCGGCTCGTTCCGGACTCGTGTCTTTGTAGCTGACCTGGACGAGGTTCGATTTCTTCAGAGCTTCGACATCCAAACGGCGGGCCAGCTTGCGAACGGCATGTTCTATCTTCTCTGGGCGCTCGAGATCCGGAGTGTCCGCTGGAATGAGTCGCGCCATTTTGACGACTTGCTTGAGTAGATCTTCGTCGCGCAACAGTTCGACTTCGGAATTGAGTTCTTCCTCGGTAATGTCAGGCCGGGTGAAATCCATGGCGTTTGGGGGCTCGGAAGAGACCAGCGGATCGAAGCGGCCCCGGCGCAGCAGAACCTTGAAGTGCGATTCATAGCGCGCCGAGAAGACCACGAAGAGCATCGTCGCCACCAATAACAGCGCGAAGGAAGCGGCGACAAGTCGCGGACGCCGGAACAGCGTGGCCGCGAGTTCGCGGGGCGTGGGGGAAAGATTGGTGCGCGAGTTTCTCAGCAGTTCGGCGGACATGGGTCATACAGCGAGCGATCAGACCCGGCGAGATCTTAGGGATTCGGCCAGATTTTGGAGACGCAAAGTAACGCTGCCACTCCTTTCTGCTAAAACTGCAATGGGTTCATATACCAGCTCAAGGCGTTGGTGGGAATATACTTGCGGATCTTTGAAACTCGGCTCTGCGGCACAAAAACAAAGTCGCCGGGCTGAAGGTGGAGATCTTCGTGAAGATCGCGGGAATCCAACATCTTCTTCAAGTCAATCACGTGAGATTCGGCTACGTACGCGGAAATCCGGCGAAACAGAACGACCTGTGAATGACGAGCTTGCTGCGTAAACCCGCCGGCAATCGCCACCGCTTCGCTCACCGTCAGATCCCCTCGCAACTCATACTTTCCGGGCCGTGCCACCTCACCCGAGGCGAGGAAGTACGGCTTGTCAAAATCCTTTAAGGTCACGGTGACCTCGGGCTCGCGCAGAAAGCCGCGGTAGGCATAGGCAACCGCCTGCCGCATCTGAGGGACCGTAAGTCCTTCCGCCAACAGCGTGCCCGCACCTTTCAGTGCCACGAAGCCATCGGGTTGCACGGTCAAGGTCTGATTGAAGTCGGGAGAGAAAGTGAAACTCACATCAACGGTGTCCGACTTAGAAAGCCGATAAAGCGGGTGGCGTTCCCCTCCGAATGCAGGATCTCCCTTGCCACCCGCCTTTCCGGGCTGTGTGGTCGCTCCGTTGCTGGAACTGCCCGTGGCCGGCTCGTCCTGGCTCTGCGAGCTCTCCGCCGCCGCGATCTTGCCGGTTGGCGAAGCAGATCCAGGTGCCGAAACAGGCGATGGCACATTCTGGGCGGAAGTGACCACGGCTGGCTGCAGGATGAGCATGCCCGCAGCTCCCAAAACGACGCGTCTAGTAAGTACACTCATCTCCGGACTCTCACCGTTGCTCCGAACGGCGAACTAAGCAGCTCGGGCATTTGAGCTGTTGGCACGAAAGTATCGTTGCGCCCCGAACACAACAAGACTTGGAAAGTACTGTCCACCGCCGTACACGGCTCGTTCCGGCTGTCGGAAAGGTGATGAAATCGGCAGATAGGCTGTCAGGCTCGGGTTTCCGGCTCCGATGGCAGACAGCGCGGCAGCGTGTCGCCGTGAAAAGTGTGCACAGGAGTAGCCCTTCGAAAGTAGACATGGAGGGAGAAATTCATCACCAACGCGCGGTGATGGGGCCTACATCCGGTCCCTGCGCTTTTGGGCATCATGGTTGAGTGAAAACCATTCATCTCGCCAAACAGTCCACGGGAACGCCTCCGGCCGCAATCGAAACAGTGCAAGTCGTGGTCGCTGATTCAAGTCCCATTCAATCTCAACTCTTGACGCGGGCATTGAAAGACCGGCGGGACTTTCAGGTTTCCGCGGTCGCTCTGGAGACATCTGCTCTCGACCACTTCCTGCAATCAAATCACGCCGATGTGGCACTGGTTGCGGGGAACCACCTGCCGGATTTGAGCCTGTTGCGATGGTTGCGCGTTTCTTATCCGAAGATTGCTCCCGTGCTGCTGGCCGAGAACGATGACCGCGAACTGGTGGTGAACGCCTTGCGGGCGGGCGCGAAGGGCATTTTTCTTTTTACCAATACTCCCTTTTCGATGCTCTGCAAGTGCATTAATTGCGTTTTTCGCGGACAGGTTTGGATCAACAGCCAGCAGATGAATTATGTGCTAGATGCTTTGTCGGAGGTGCCCACGCTGCGTGTCGTCAACTCCAATGGGAGATCCTTGCTGACGCCCCGCGAAGAACAGGTGGTTGCGCTCGTGGCCGACGGCTTGACCAACCGCGGAGTCGCCGCCGAACTGGGACTCAGCGAACACACGATCAAGAAATATCTCCTGCGCATCTTCGACAAGGTGGGGACTTCGAGCCGTGTGGAACTGGTCCTCTATGCCATGTCGCACGGCGAGAATCGCCCGGCGGAATGGATGCCGAGCAACGCCTGAGAGCAAAACGAAAGGCTGACGGATACAATGGCACTATGCGGAAAAGCCAGGAGCTCGCCCGGCGATGAGTCCGGGGTCTCGGTTTCAATCCCAAGTCGCACGCCGATGGACGGTGATTGCTTCGGGTCTGCTCCTTCTAGCTCTGGCCCTGGTCGTGATCTATACGGGGCCACAAGCTTTTTTCAGTCCGGTAGCATTGGTCGTCGTGTCCGCGATCGGCCTGGCCGCGCTGCTGCTCCAGGTTCGGTTTCGCCGGGACCTTCCGAACGTTCATTCTCCCCTTTGGCTTAACGTCCTCGGCATTCTCTGTGCCATGGTCTCGTTGTTCGCGGATTACGTCCGGCTATCGGGCCGTATGTTGGACCTGGTAGCGTTTGCCGCCGTGGTCTGCTTCGGCATCAGCGGATCGCTCATCCTCCACGCCCTTAGGCGTCGGGTGCGAATGCCGCGACCGACCGAGACCGAGTAGCCGGGCCAGGAAAGCCGGCGTTTTGATTTCGCTTCGTAGGGGCGCGGCCTCACACCTGTAACTCAGTTTTGCATTTGATTTTGAGTGGCGGTTCATCACTGTGGTAAGTGGCGGACCAGTCCGTCCTGCCGCGTTCCCAGCTACAATGCCGCTATGCGATTCACCGTGTTCGGTGCATCCGGACTGCTCGGCCAGGAACTGGTGCGGGAACTGAGCGGCGAGCAATTGACCGCGCTGTCTTCTAAAGACGCCGACCTTCGAGACCGTGCGCGCGTTCGTCACGTGATTTGCGATTCCCGTCCCGACTGGATTCTGTTGTCCGCCGCCTACACCGACGTCGATGGCTGCGAGTCCAACCGCGACTTGGCCTTCGCGGTGAATTACGATGGCGCCGTCAATGTAGCCGAGGCGGCCCGCGAAGCCGGATCGCGCTTATTGTTCCTGAGTTCGGACTACGTTTTCGACGGCAGCAAACGATCGCCTTATGACATCGGCGATGCCAGAAATCCCACGGGCGTTTATGGCGAGAGTAAAGCCCGGGCGGAGGAGCGGCTTCTCGAAATCCTGCCCGACGTTTGCATCGCCCGGACCTCGTGGCTGTTCGGACACGGAGGCAAGTGTTTTCCCGCCACGATTCTGAAGCTGGCCTCCACCTGTCCTGAGATTTCCGTGGTGAACGATCAGCGTGGCAGCCCGACCTTTACGCGCGACCTCGCATCAGCTCTCGTGCAATTGTGCCGAGCGTCCGCCAGCGGTATCGTACACGCCACCGATTCTGGCAACTGTACGTGGTACGAGTTTGCCACCGAAATCGTGCGCCGCTCCGGGATGCCGGCCGTAGTCAAACCGGTGACTACGGCCGAATTTCCCCGTCCAGCGCGACGCCCTCCCTACTCCGTTTTGTCGCCTGAAAGCCTGCACGCTTACAACGTCCACATGCCGGAATGGCAGGATGCGCTGCAGCGTTATCTCGCGAGCGCTCTCCCTGGTTCTGCTTCGGTCGTCCCTTAGGGCCGACGCCTTCATTGATGGAACACCTGCCGATGGCGGGCGGTGAGTCTGTTTCTAAGTTGCGCACCATTCGCCTGGAATCTCCGTTCCGCGGATACGGGTATGAGGGCGGTTTACAGTTTGTACAATAATATATCGGTGTACGATATAATAATCTTGTAACGATGTCGATCGAGATTGCGACTGCCGATTACCGTGTCCTGGCCGCCCTGCGCTGGTGGATGCGCTGGATACCCTCCTCTGGGACGCAACCGGAAATCACGAAGAGTGAAGAAGCTCGCACAGCATGGCCAAACGATAAGGCGTGGAAAGAATCGTGATCAAGGATAGCCAAACAGATTTGCCGAACTCGACGGTTAGCAAAAAAGACCGCAACGATGAGTTAGGAGATTTCACCACGACATGGCGAGTTGTTCCCATATCCCTGTTAGCCACAGTGATTGGCGTGGTTTGCGCATTTGTCGCACTAGTGTTGCTCCGTCTAATCGGGTTATTCACCAATCTGTTCTATTTTGGCCGGTGGGACACCGCGATGGTTTCGCCGGTTGGTAACCATCTTGGTGTATACAGCGTTTTCGTTCCCATCGCTGGCGCACTAATCATCGGGGTCATGGCGAGGTACGGTTCCGAGCGCATCCGAGGCCATGGCATACCCGAGGCGATCGAGTCCATTCTGCTAAATGGCAGCCGCATCGAACCGAAAGTGGCGCTTCTCAAGCCACTCTCTTCGGCCATCTCGATCGGCTCTGGCGGCCCGTTCGGCGCAGAGGGGCCGATTATTATGACGGGCGGGGCGGTGGGCTCGATGATCGCCCAGTTGTTTCACTTGACGAGCGCGGAGCGCAAGACGCTGCTCGTAGCCGGCGCTGCGGGGGGCATGTCCGCGACCTTTGCCTCGCCGGTGGCGGCGGTGCTGCTGGCCGTCGAGCTGCTGCTTTTCGAATGGAAACCGCGAAGCCTGATTCCGGTGGCATTGGCGAGTGCGATGGCTGCGGTGGTACGAAGGTATCTCTTGGGGTTCGGGCCGTTGTTTCCCGTGCCGGTTCACCCATTGTTCATTGGACCCAAGGGGCTGCTCGGATGCGCCCTCGTGGGTCTTCTGGCCGGAGCCCTGTCGGCCCTGCTCACACTATCGGTGTACGCGGCTGAGGATGCTTTCCAGCATCTGAAGATCCACTGGATGTGGTGGCCCGCAATAGGCGGCGTGGCTATTGGCTTGGGCGGTCTGGTTTTCCCGCAAGCCCTCGGCGTCGGCTACGACACGATTGGCGCATTGCTGCAGGGCAGTGTCACCACCAAAGTGATTCTCGGAGTCTTGCTAGTCAAATGGTTCATCTGGGCGGTGTCGCTCGGCTCCGGCACCTCGGGTGGTGTTCTAGCCCCGCTGCTGATGATGGGCGGCGCACTTGGCGGCCTCGAAGCCATGTTTCTTCCTAATGAAGGCGCCGGCTTCTGGCCATTGATCAGCATGGGCGCCATTCTTGGAGGCACCATGCGCGCTCCGTTTACGAGTATTGTTTTTGCTTTTGAGCTGACGCATGACGCCAATGTGTTCTTGCCCTTGCTGGTCGGCAGTGTCATCGCTCACGGTTTCACCGTCCTGACGTTGCGGCGGTCCATCTTGACCGAAAAAGTCGCCCGGCGCGGCTACCATCTGAGCCGCGAGTATGCCGTCGATCCCCTGGAAATTCTTTTTGTACGCGAGGTCATGCGGACTAAGGTTGTGGTATTGCCAGCCGCCAGCACGCTAGGCGAGATATGCCACTCCTTGCGGACGGATCACCGCCAGGAGCAGCGCTTGTTGCCCGTCGTGAACGCAGATGGACAGCTGGTCGGAGTGGTAACGCGTGGGGATATAAGCCAGCAGATGGAGCAGAACGGGGATGCAGCCCGAGAATGGCCGATTGGTAATCTGGTGCGAACCAGCGCGGTTGAAGCTTATCCCGACGAACCGCTGCGTGTGGTCGTATATCGCATGGTTGAAAAGGGCTGCACGCGAATGCCGGTGCTGGAGCGTACCACGAGAAAATTCTTAGGCCTGGTTTCGCTCAACGATTTGCTGAAGGCGCGCTCGCGACACTTGGAGGAAGAGAGCCGCCGCGAACGAAGTCTAAAATTTAGATTGTTTCCGCCAGAGAGACAGAAGCCCGATGTTAAGCAACCCTCTGAAGTACTGTAGTTAACTCTGTTCCTGCTCGATTCTAGGCGTAGCAGGAGGGATCTTGAAAAAGCATCCGCCACGCTTGTGCAGATGGCCACACCAGCAGTACTCGGCTGGAAAAATGATTGCACAATGTTGCGAAAATGCGAGAGCGGCGTACAATGGGGCCGCTTTCAGGATCAAGAAAGAAAATCCCTTCTATTTGTGCGACCGAGGAGGTCACTATGAAAAGAATCGCTGGGGCGATGCTCGCCCTGGTTTTTTTGCTGCCTATCGGAATATCCGTGATCGCTGCTGCCCAGGACAACTCCATGGGCCATATGCCGCCCAAGGTACTGACGGTGATCCGGGAGTATACCAAGCCGGGGAAGTCGGGCACTCTGCACGAGAAGAGCGAAAGCGCCTTTGTTCAGGCCATGATGCGTGCGAAATGGCCAACCCACTATCTGGCTGTCGAATCTCTTTCGGGTAAGTCGCGTGCGCTCTTTTTTACCGGCTATGATTCGTTTGCAGCGTGGGAAAAAGATACGCTCGCAACCGAAAAGAACAAGCCACTGTCGGCTGACCTGGACCGGGCCTACGCCGCCGACGGTGAACTTTTGAGCGAGACCGACGGCGCCGTGCTGACATTCAACGAGGAATACAGCTTTCGTCCCGAGGTGGACATAGCTCACATGCGCTATTTCGAAATCTCGGCCTGGCAGGTTAAGCAGGGGCATGACAAGGATTGGGACGAAATCGTGAAGCTGGTAAAGGAAGCTTACAAGAAAATCCCCGACGCACACTGGGCGGCCTATTTGGCGGTCTATGGATTTCCAGACACTACCTACATCATCTTCAACCCGATGAAGTCGCTGGCGGAGGTTGACAAGAACTTCGCGGCGAACAAGGACTTTGAAGCGGCCATGGGCGAAGAAGGCATGAAGAAGCTCAGCGAGTTGTCCGCCAGGGCGATTGAGTCAAGCCAGACGAACCTCTTCGCGTTTAATCCACGCATGAGCTATCCGGCAGACGAGTGGGTTAAGGCAGACCCGGACTTCTGGAAGCCAAAAGCTGCTGCTGCTCCCGCGGCCATGAAGAAGCCGGCGGATAAGGCGGCTGATAGTCATTGAGATTTGACCTCGAGAAAGCACCGAGCCCGCCCTTCGAATGCTGGAGGGCGGGTATTCTTTTGGCGAAACAGATCCCGCTGCGCTGTCCATTCCCCGCCGCGGTGGTTTATGCTTACCTCTCTTTGAGGACCAACCGTGAACAAGCGATTCTGGTGGATTCTGCTCGCACCGCTCTGCGTTTTGCTTTTTCCTTTCGCACTTTCTGCCCAGCCGTATGACCCGGCGATGTACCAGGAACTTCACTGGCGCATGATCGGGCCGTTTCGCGGCGGCCGCACGGTAGCGATCTCCGGCGTTCCGGGCCACCCAAACGTTTTCTACATGGCACCGAACAATGGCGGAGTTTGGAAGACAACCGACTTCGGCGGCACTTGGAATCCCATTTTCGATAATCAACCGACAGGCTCGATAGGAGCGCTGGCGGTAGCTCCGTCGAATCCGAATACGATCTACGTCGGAAGTGGCGAAGGGCTGCGCCGGCCCGATCTATCGGTAGGCGACGGTATTTACAAGTCGACCGACGCCGGCCGCACCTGGCAGCATCTCGGCTTGCGCGATGCCGAGCAGATCGCATCCATCGTTATCGACCCCAAGGATCCCAATCGCCTCTTCGTCGCCGCCCAAGGACATCCTTACGGCCCGAACGCCGAGCGTGGCGTCTTCCGTTCGCTCGACGGCGGTCAGACCTTCCAGAAAGTTCTTTATAAAGACGAAAACGTCGGAGGCATGGACCTGGTTTTCGATCCCCGCAACTCGCAGGTAATCTTCGCCAGCATGTGGGCCTCGCGCCGTCCGCCGTGGACCACCGGCGTTGGCTACAGCGGGCCGGGCAGCGGTCTCTACAAATCGACCGATGGCGGAAACACCTGGCGCCAACTCAGCAAGGGATTGCCCAGTGCCGCCGAAGGTATCGGCCGCCTCGGCCCCGCCGTGTCGCCGAGCGATCCCGATCGAATGTACGGATGGGTGAATGCCAAGAAAGGCAGCGGTATCTACCGCTCTGACGACGCCGGCGAAAGCTGGCAGCAGGTGAATGACGAAGAACGTGTCTGGGGCCGCGGCGACGACTTCGGCTGCGTGCGCGTCGATCCCAGAAATAAGGACGTAATTTATGTGGCCAACACGTCAACCTACAGATCGACCGACGCTGGCAAGAATTTCACGGCCGTCAAAGGCGCGCCTGGCGGCGACGACTACCACACCATCTGGATCAATCCGGAAATTCCCGACATCATCGCCCTCGCCCTGGACCAGGGCGCAACCATCAGCGTGAATGGCGGGCAGACCTGGAGCTCGTGGTACAACCAGCCTACGGCGCAGTTCTATCATGTCATCACCGACAACGAGTTTCCGTACTGGGTCTATGGCGGCCAGCAGGAAAGCGGTTCGATCGGCACCGCCAGCCGCAGCGACTTTGGCGAAATTACCTTTCGTGACTGGACCACCGTTGGTGTCGAGGAATACGGCTACGTCGCACCCGATCCGCTGCATCCCAATCTCATTTACGGCGGCAAAGTTACGGTGTTCGACCGCAATACCGGGGAAACGCGCGACGTTTCGCCCGTAGTTCTCCGTACCGGGCAGTATCGTTTCAATCGCACCGCGCCGCTGATTTTCTCGTCGGCCGATCCGCACGTGCTGTATCTGGGATCGAACGTGCTTTTCGCAACCCGCGACGGCGGCAACAGTTGGCAGATCATCAGCCCCGATCTGACTCGCGAAGATCCGGGCTCTCCCGCGACGCTGGGTCCGTTCGTCGAGGCCGATCCGGCGAAGGGCAAGCATCGCGGCGTGATCTATTCGATTGCGCCGTCGCCCAAAGACGCCAACCTGATTTGGGCGGGCACTGACGATGGACTGATTCACGTAACGCATGACGGCGGCAAGAGCTGGGAGAACGTGACACCGCCCGAATTGACGCCGTGGAGCAAGCTGGCGCAGATGGATGCGTCACATTTCGATACCCCAACTGCCTACGCCGCAGTGAACCGCTTCCGTCTCGACGACCTGCATCCTTATATCTATCGCACGCACGACGGCGGGAAGTCGTGGCAGAAGATCGTCAGCGGCCTGCCCGATGACGAGCCCGTTAACACGGTGCGCGAAGATCCGGAACGCAAGGGGCTGCTTTTTGCCGGCACCGAACGCAGCGTGTATGTGTCGTGGGACGATGGCGATCATTGGCAGTCGCTGAAGATGAATCTGCCGCCGACTTCGATCCGCGATCTTGTCGTTCATCATGACGATGTTGTGGTCGGCACTCACGGGCGTTCGTTTTGGATCCTCGACAACATCACTCCGCTGCGACAGTTCAGCGCGGATGTTGCGGATTCGACTGCGCATCTTTTCGCGCCGCAATTGACGTATCGCCTGCGCCGAGACAACAACACGGACACTCCACTGCCGCCCGAAGAACCTGCGGGACAGAATCCTCCCGATGGCGCGATGATCGACTACTGGCTGAAAACGGCGGCTTCCGGTCCGGTCACTCTGGAAATTTTCGATGCTTCATCGGGAAAACTCGTGCGCCATTTTTCGAGCGCCGACAAGCCCGAGACGGTGAATCCAAAGGAATTCAACGTTCCGATGTACTGGGTACGCCCGGCGCGAACGCTGTCAGCCGGGGCTGGTACGCATCGTTTTATCTGGGACTTGACGTATCCAGCGCCGGACGTGTTGACACGCGACTACCCGATTTCGGCGATCTACCACGACACGCCACTGTATCCGCTTGGCGCCATTGTCCTGCCTGGACAGTACAAGATAGTGCTCAGCGTTGGCGGCAAAAGCTATACCCGGACGCTCGAGGTGAAAATGGATCCGCGGGTGAAGACCTCTCCCGAAGAACTGCGCCGGCAGTTTGACCTCGACCAGAAAATTGCCGAAGCGCTTCACAAAGACTACGAAGCGCTGCAGCAGGTACGCAGCCTGCGATCGCAGTTGAAAGTGCTGGCCGGCGCGCCGGATGCGATCCATCGGGATGCAACCCAGAAAACGGTTGCTGATCTGGACGCGAAAGCCGCGAGCATCGAGGGCAAAGAAGGCGGCTATGGCGCGCGCTACCTAAATTCTCCCGAAGGCCGCAGCCTGTCTCGTCTGAATGGCGGCTTCAGCTCCGTCGTCAGCGCTCTCGATACCGCCGACGCCGCGCCGACCACGCAGCAAGTCGCGGTGTTCGGAGAACTGGACAAGGCCCTCGAGGAGCAGTTGTCGGCGTGGGAACGGCTCAAGTCAAAGGACATTCCGGCGCTGAACCAGGAGCTGAAGAAGGCTGGATTGCCCTTGATCGATCTGCAAAAGCCGGTTCCGGGCGCGGCTGATACGGCCGAAACCACGTCGCAGGACCGGGACAAGGACGTGGAGTAAGCGCAGCGCGGAAGGTCCGGTCCGCGAAAACGCCTGCCCCGCGCCGTTTTCTGCTCAAAATATTTATTTTCGACCCGGTTTTCCTGCTGTGTCCTCATACTTCCACAGGCGGTGATAGTCCATAATGCCGTGCTTAACGTGGCGGCGTTCATCGTCTGCACATTGGGGGAGAGAGCATGAAATCAACAGATCTGGCGCGAAAATTGTGGCGAAACGAAGAGGGACAGGACATCGCCGAATATGCGGTGATGCTGGCGGTGATCCTGGTGATCGTCATTGGAACCGTCCGTCTGATCGGCGGGAATGCGAATAATGTGTTCTCCTCGGTTGCCAGCAGCGTTTCGCAATAGCGAATAGGTGTGGCGCGGGCGCCTCGCCCGCGAAAAGGCAGCACCGAAAAGGTGTATGTGAGATCGCGGGCTAGGTTTGTTCGCTTGCCTGTTTACCATCTAGGTATTAATCCGTGTTTACTACCACCCCCCTCCCCCCTAGTCTTTGGAATCATGGGATTAGGGGGTGTCGAGCCGCCAAAATATTTAGCCTAAAGGACTTATTTGCAAAATATTCGGGAATAAGGACTTAGCTGGGAAATGCTCCATTTTCTTCCCGATTTGGGAGGGTGACGACTGTTCAGCGGGACATTTTTTTGTTTTCAAAGAGCTGTAAATGGCTCGGGACGGCTTCGCGGGCCGTCTCTGGGAGACGGGCACAGCTCAGCACTGTCCTAATCTGAAGACATTCTCGCACTGGCCGGGTTGGGAGTATGTGATGGCGCACACAGGCTGGTTGTGATGAAAAAGGACAGGGGTCGGATTGCGGGAGTGGAGATGATGGCGGCATCCCACGTCTCGAAAAACCTCGAGACGGACGCCCACAAAGTCAAGGAATCACAGGTTTCGTGCTATTTTGCATTGTAGCAATCGGAGAATTGTGAAATGGCGGAACAAAAGGAGATGTATCGGCCCTATTTAGCGATGGCCGTATTCTGTGAAAAAGTTCTGCGCGAAACTGATAATGTTATGAGCGTCATTCGCGTGATAGACAGATTCAATGTAATTGGAGGGACCGCAGAGATGTCTCCTACCCCTCTACAATTCACGGTGCTAATTTCCTTCAAATCTGGGTTTTTGCGCGGGAAGCAGATGCTCGCCATCCGGCCAAAATCACCGAACAAAGAAGACCTACCTCAAATGTCATTCCCTCTATTATTCGAGGGAGATGATGACAGGGGAAGCGCACTGATTGCACAAATGAATTTCGTGGCAACGCAGGAAGGATTGTACTGGTTTGACGTGCATCTCAATGAGGAGTTGGTTACTCGGATGCCGTTACGTGTGACGTACCAACAAGGCGGGCCGATAATGGCGAGTGGATAAGATCCGTAGATGATGCAGTGACCACGTTGGATTGCTGGTTTGAATCGGTGAAAGTATTCGCAATTTGCTGGAGTTCCAAACGAAGGTCTTGTTCCGACAATGCACCGACATGATATTCCGCCAGGCGAAGTTCTATTTCGTAAGCCAAAACCTGGCTCTCAACTTCCCCAGATTTATGAATATTCCAAGAGTGGGCAACAAGCCAATTTTCAAACTGGTCTAGGGGTTGCTCTCCAGCGAGGAATTCACCGATCGAAGAACGAATTGCCAGCGCATTTATCATGACGGACGATTCTATACCAGTAAAAGGTCTTTCAAAGAAACAGATGCAAGAATTGTGCCACGAGCATAAACTCTTAGACAAAATCAGAAACAAAGAACTTAATCCCATCCTTCTATGGGAACGCCACGCCAATCCCCTGAAATCAGGGCAGATTTTTTGCACGTATAGCCAAATTTTGTCATATCACGACTCCACCGCAAATGAAGTGATGAGGGCGCACCAATACAAGAAACCCGATGGCACGCTTGGGGCAAGCAAAATGCCTGACCCTTTCAGAGTGTTTATCGGCGGAGTGATCTACAAACTTGAGGCCAAGGAGAAGGGAAACTAGGGAGGGGGATTCGAACCCCCGTTCGGTTGCCCGAAATCCGCTTATGAGGCGGACGCCATAAACCACTCGGCCACCCCTCCGAGCCTCTGGTTGTACCATCCGCCCCGTCGCGGCAAGGGCAGCCAAGGTTACAAGGGAAATTTGCGTCGCACATACTCCATCGCTGCCTCACGCGACGGAAGTCGACCTTCCAGTTGGGCGTCCTCGACTGCTGCCAGTATCTCTTTGAAGCGTGGACCGGGCTCATAACCTGCTTCGATCAGGTCTTGGCCGGTGATTAGCGGAGTGGGACGGATTGCTTCGGGCGGCATCGAACGCAACTGCTCTTGCGCGTACTCATAGGCATCGAGTTGACCGTGGCTGGAGAGGCAGTCGATGCGATGCAGTTCCAGATGCTCTTCGAAGGCGGGCAGGCGCAGAAACTTCTTTAGCGTGGATTGGTTCATGCGCTGCACCTGGCCGAAGCGCATGTGGTTGTCTACGAGCGCCAGAATCTGATCGGTCTCGTCGTTGGAGAAGCGCAGGCGGCGGCAGATTTCGGCGGCCATCTTCACTCCTACATCAACGTGGCCATCGAAGCGGATGCGGTCGGGCGCTACGCGGAAGGTTGCCGGTTTGCCTACGTCGTGGAGGAGCGCTCCCCAGGCTAGGGTTTTTGAGGCGCCGCGCGGCAGCTTATCGAGCAACAGCAGCGTGTGGACGAAGACGTCGCCTTCGGGATGAAACTGCGGTGGTTGCTCGACTCCTTTCATGGCGGCGATTTCGGGCAGGACCTCTGGCAGGAGGCGGGTTGTGTCGAGGAGTTTGAAAGCTCGGCTGGCTTGGCCTTCGGTCAGCATCTTGGTTAATTCTTCGCTTACTCGCTCGCACGAGACCTGATGAATTTTTAGGGCTAACTTTTGGATTGCCGCGAGGGTTGCGGGATCGATCTGGTAATCGAAGCGCGCGGCGAAACGCACGGCTCGGAGCATGCGCAGTTTGTCTTCGGTGAAGCGGCGGTTGGGATCGCCGATGGCGCGCACGATTCCGGCTTTTAGATCGTCGCGGCCGCCTACGTAATCGAGGATCTCGTTGGTGGTGGGATCTAGCATCATGCCGTTGATGGTGAAATCGCGGCGCTGCACGTCTTCGCGGGGATCTTTGGTGAAGCGAACTTCGTCGGGATGGCGGCCGTCGGAGTAGCTTACGTCGGAGCGGAAGGTGGCTACCTCGACGGACTTCCGCAGAGATGGCGACAGGAACAGGTAGCGCTGTTTCCCCGATCCGCCCATCGCGCCCGGTACGACTCGTCCGTCGAAGGGGTCTGTTCGCAGAGGTTCGTCGCCTTCGTGTTCCTTCGAGTCCGTTGTGGTGTCAGCTTTGAAGGGGATTAGCACTACTCCGAATTGCTCGCCTACGGCATACGTTTGCGGGAAGATTTGCATTACCTGATGCGGGGTTGCGTCGGTGGCTACGTCGTAGTCGGCGGGTTCGCGGCTGAGGAGAAGATCGCGGACGCAGCCTCCGGCAAAGTAGGCCTGGTGCCCGTGGTCGCGGAGGGCGCGGACGATTTCGGCGGCGTGTTGTTTGGAAGGCAGCATTCAGCCATCAGCCGTCAGTCATCAGGGAAAGCGACACCAATCGCAAACGACTAAACTAGAAACTGATAGCTGATGGCTTAAGGCTGACAGCTAATTATGCCTGACGCGTACATACTCGGCATTGAGACTTCCTGCGATGAGACGGGGGCGGCGGTGGTGCGCTCGGGGGAGCAGATTTTGTCGAACGTCGTTGCTTCGCAGATTGCTACGCACCAGCCTTATGGCGGAGTGGTTCCGGAACTGGCTTCGCGCGAGCACTTGCGGGCGATTGTTCCGGTGGTGCGCGCGGCGCTGGCCGAGGCGGGACGGATTTATGCGTCGATCGACGCGATTGCGGTCACGCAGGGGCCGGGGCTGGCGGGGGCGCTGCTGGTCGGCATCAGCTTCGCCAAGGCGCTGGCTTTTGCTTCGGAGAAGCCGCTGATTGCTGTCAACCATCTGGAGGGGCACATTCATGCTGTGTTGCTGGAGCAACGGAAAATGGAGCAACGGAAAATGGAGCAGCGGCAGAGCGAGAACGACGCGTTGCGTTTTCCGGTGCTGGCTTTGGTTGTTTCCGGCGGGCATACGCATCTTTATCTGGCGCAGGTGCAGGAAAATCTCTGGAGCTATCGCAACATCGGGCACACTCGCGACGATGCGGCTGGAGAGGCGTTCGATAAGGTCGCAAAGCTGTTGGGACTCGGCTATCCCGGAGGACCGATCATTGACCGGCTGGCGGCGCATGGGGATCCGCAGGCGGTGAAGTTCCAGACTTCGCAGATCAAACATCGCGACCGGCGCGATCACGGGCGCCTTCAGGCCGAAGAAGACGGGCTGCGCTTCGATTTTTCTTACAGCGGGATTAAGACGGCGGTGTTGCGATATGTGGAGACGCAGAACCTGAAGCCGGCGATCGAGGCTCGGCGGCAGGCGCTGTCGGGAATCGACGCGCCTACGCCGGAAGGTGTTCTCGGACTCTGCGACCGGCAAACGCTTGGCCTGGTAGCTTCGTTTCAGCGATCGATGGTGAACGATCTGGTTATGAAGACGCTGGCGGCGGCGCGTGAGTATGACGTCCAGACTCTTTTTGTAAGCGGTGGCGTGGCCGCCAACCGGGAATTGCGGGCGGTTTTTGAGCGCGAAGCGGGAATGCAGGGGCTTCCGGTTTTCTTTCCGTCGCGTACGCTTTCTACGGATAATGCGGCCATGATTGCGGCTGCGGCCTTTCCGAAATTTGTGCGCGGAGAATTCGTGGCTATGGATTTCTCAGCGGAGGCGGGGATGGCGCTGCGCTAGCCCGTCACTCGCATCGCTGAAAAGGCACGTACGATCGCCCGATCCAATTTTGAGGAACAACAGCTATGAGAGCATTCGAGTTAACCATATTGTTAATTTTTCTTGTATTCATGTTTGCTCAGAGTTCTTCCCAAGGCAGCCCAGAGGCCGACATTGAGAAGCTCAAGTCGCTTTTGAAGGACGGAGGTGTCGCGAAGGTCAAAGTGCTGCACCTGCCCGACTCTACGTTAACGCGGGTTGCTGTAAGCCAAGAAGCCCTGCGTTCTATCGCGGGCCCCATTCAAGGCTTCAGTGGTCACATTCCAGAAAAATTCAATCCATTGTTATCTGGTGTCTCAGTTAGGAAAGAGACCCAGACGCCTGATCTTCGCTGGGGTGTGTTCTTTTATGATACCCAAGATCACGAGATCGGGTCAGTGTTCGTCGATAAGTTCGGACGATATGGCTATCTAAACGACGAGACTGTCTCCTTTGAGACGGGCTCTTTTGCCCGCAATCTCGCAAAGCGTTTGCATAGGATCACCGGCATTCGCGATTGATAGGCACAAATTCTAGCTCCGCTCGTTTTCCCCGCCGTTCCTAGCTCTGAAGCGCTGGGCTAAGATCGGACGCCCCTCCGGGGCGTCACAGAATTGGATTGGACTCCGATATCGAATTGGAAACACTTCCCAGCTACAATGGTTCGCGTGAAGCCGACAATTTACGTAGTGGAAGACGACCCGGATATTTCCCGCCTGGTTCGCCATCATCTGGAGGGGGCCAGCTTCAACGTGCGGCTCTACTCGACTGGCAATCTGGTCGTGGTGGATGCCGAACGCCAGCGTCCGGCGCTGTTTCTGTTGGACATCATGGTGCCCGGAAAAGACGGTCTGGAGCTTTGCCGCCAGATACGGCAGTCGATGTCGCTGGCGTCGGTGCCAGTGATTTTCCTGACTGCCAAGAGTGGTGAGGCAGATCGTGTGCTGGGGTTGGAGTTGGGGGCGGACGACTACATTCCCAAGCCTTTCAGTCCGCGCGAACTGGTGGCTCGGGTCAAAGCGGTGCTGCGCCGGTTTGAGCGGCCGCTGCCGCCTCTGCCCACCAAGATTGACGAAATCCACATTGACCCGGGCGCGATGACGCTGACAGTTCGGGGGAATCAGGTGCCGACCACGGCCACAGAATTCCGGTTGCTCGACCACTTCATGCGGCACGCTGGACGCGTCTTTACTCGCGACCAGTTGCTCGACTCAGTCTGGCGCGACACGGCCTACGTTACGCCGCGCTCGGTGGACGTTTATGTGCGGCGCATCCGTGAAAAGATTGAGCCCGATCCGGAGAACCCGCGGTATTTGAAGACGGTAAGGGGGGCCGGATACCGCTTTGAGGTTACGCGTTGAGAAGTCGCATCTTCGTTAAATTGATGTTTGTCTTTCTGCTGGTGATCGGCGTAACCGCGATCACGTTGCAGTTGACCGTGCACAAGGTGTGGGAACGTACCCTGCGCGAGCAGATCGAGCGCAATCTCAAACAGAAAACATTGATGTTCGCCTATCGGGTGGAGGCGGACCGGCAGCACTCCCTGGCCGACATTACGGCTCAGGAAGGGCAGGCGGCCGGAGCCCGCGCCACCGTCATTGATCCAACTGGCAAGGTGCTGGCCGATTCGGAGGCCGATCCCAGCACGATGGACAATCACGGGCAGCGCCGGGAATTTGTTTCCGCTCTGGCAGGCAAACTGGGCGTGGATGAACGCCAGAGTCAAAGTCTTGGCGTCCCTTTTTTGTATGTGGCGGCGCCGGTTTCCGGGGGAGCGGTGCGCCTGGCGTATCCGTTGCCGGAGATGGAAATTACGGATCGTCCGCTGGCCGTCGCCCTGTTCTGGGGATCGCTGGCTGCGTTCGTTTTCGCGATGCTGGTGGCGGCCGCCGCTTCCCAATATCTTGGCCGGCGTCTGCGGCGGATCGTGAATTTTGCCGAGCGCGTGGCGGCTGGGGATTTGACCGCGAGAATCGCGTCCACTTCGACGGACGAGATCGGGCAGGTGGCGGCGGCGCTCGATAAGACGACGCGCGGCGTGGAAGAGAGTTACGCTCGCGTTCAAACTAGCCAGCGCGAGCTGGAAACGCTTCTCAACAGCATGCAGGATGCGGTGATTGCCGTCGATATCGACGGACGCGTACAGTGGGCTAACAAGGGCATGGACCGTCTGCTGCTGCGTGCTCCCCGCCTGAATGCGCCGTTGATCGACAGCGTGCGCGATCCGGACTTTCTCGCCGCGATTCAGGAAGCGGCGCGCGACCAGGTCGTCACTTCCGCGCGCTCGAACACCATTACTTCCGGGCGTACCTTCGATGTCACAGCGGCGCCTATGCCCGGAGGGGGGGCCGTCGCCGTGCTCCGCGATCTCACCGAGACCGAACGCATGGAGAAGAGCCGCCGCGATTTCATCGCCAACGTCTCCCACGAGCTGCGTACGCCGCTAACTTCCATCCAGGGATACACCGAGACGTTGCTCGATAGTCCTCTGGCAGACAATCACGTACGAGAGTTCCTGGAAATCATCCGCAAGAACGCGGCCCGCATGTCTCGCCTGACGGAGGATCTGCTAACTCTGGCTCGTGTCGAATCGGGCGAACAGAGGTTCGATATGCAGCGGGTCAGCGCCGAAGAACTGCTGCAGGATGCTCTGGAAAGTTTCCGTGAAGTGGCGCGGTCTTATGGGGTCGAGCTGGTCATTGAGAACTCAGTTCCCACCGCCAATGTGAATGCGGATCGCGAAGCCATCCATCAGATTTTTTCCAACTTGATTGAGAATGCGTTGAAGTACGCGGCCTCGGGAGAGAAAGTCATTCTTGGAGCCCGCGCGGCGGAGGGCGGCGTCGAGTTCTATGTCCGGGACTTCGGCCCCGGCATTTCTTCCGAGCATCTGCCCCGTCTTTTCGAGCGTTTCTACCGCGTGGATAAAGCGCGCTCGCGAGAGTCGGGCGGCACCGGGCTGGGACTTGCCATCGCCAAGCATATCGTTTTTGCGCACGGGGGAACGATTCGCGCCGAAAGCGAGCTTAACCATGGCTCGAGCTTTTTGTTTACCCTCACCGCTTCCGAGCCGGATTCCGCGTAGAGCGTAATGGGGCAGTTTCCGGGTAGCCCGCGATTCGGAAACGATCTCGTCGAGGAGGCGACTGCGAGCAGTCAAGCGCGCTTAGCCAGGAACGTTGACGCCACTCAAGAATCCGCCGAGGTGTCCGGTAAGAGCAACGACTATGACGGTCACGAGCTCCAGCGACAGGCAGTAAGCCGGAAGCAAGGATCCTGCAACTCGCCGCTGCCTAAAATGAATCCAGCCAACCAGAAAGACAAGGAGACCGGAGGCGCATCCGAACGCGACGTGGAGCAGCAAAAGTCCTCTCGGTTTGTGCCCGGCGAGTTGCCACTGCCACGCCGCGATGCCGGTAGCGAGCGTCGGTAGCACAAAAGCTGCAGCGGCGATTATGTTGAGACGTGCCGCAGCCGCTAGAGTTGCCCTCCTGGTGGCTTCTTTCGTCCAGTGCGCCGCGAAATCAAAAGCGACGCCCGTCAGGGAAAGCGCAATCGGAAAATGGACCAAGACAACATGTTGTGCGTGTTTTGCGAGCAAGGCCGACTTGGGATCAAAGGGATTCACGAAGCCACCTACTCCACAACTACTTTGCCGATCATCTTCGGGTGAATCGAACAGAAGTACGAGTACGTGCCGGGCTTGCTGGCCGTAAACGTGAACTTCTCATCAGTGTCGAGCACTTTGGACTTGAAGCTCTGGTCATCGCTGACCACGGTATGCGGAATGTCATCTGCATTCGTCCAGATGATCTGTGTTCCTGCTTTCACGGTGAGTGTTGACGGCGTGAAGCTGAAGTTATCAATCTTGACGTCGACGGTTGGCGCACCCGCGGCCACCGACTTCTGTACTGTGGGGAGTGCGGTCAAAGCCAGCACCATTGACGCTGCGACACAAAGAATCCAGCTGCTTTTTCTCGTTCTCATTCCTTGCTCCTTGTAAAGTTTGTGAATGTTGTTTTTGAGGTATTCGATAACCGATTACTCCAGGGTGGAATCGATCAATGCCAGGGTGTGATGTTTGCGCACGTAGTTCACGTCGGTCACTCCCAGTAGACCGCGCAACTGCTCCGCCGGAACCTTCATCGGGCCAGGGGACGGCGCTGCTCCCGGACGGGGTTGAGGGAAAGCAGTCGAAGCAGCGGTGTGGAAAGTGACGTTGCCTTCCACCTTCTGCATGGTTTGATGAATGTGTCCGTTGAGAACCGTCACCGAGCCGAAACGCTTCAGATAGGAAAGCGCCTGCGCACTGTCGTCGGTGCCCCATCCCCACTCTGGATAGATGTTCCATAGCGGCATGTGCGCGAACACAATCACGGGCGTGCTCTTGGAGAGATGTTTAACGTCGTCTTCCAGCCACTCCAGTTGCTCCGCTCCGAGCGAACCCAGGCCTCCAGCCTTCAGGTTCATCACGTTGACAAGTCCAATGAAGTGCACGCCTTTCTTGTCAAAGCTGTACCAGACAGCGCCCTTCGTGTTCTTGCCGTAACGATCGAGGTATTGCTTGCCGTCATCCTCCAGCACGTCGTGCTCACCGGGAACAAAAAACACATCCTTCGTGGGTGCGGATTGAAGAATCTGGTCGACGGTGTCGAACTCCTCCGCTTTGGAAAGATGGCTGATG
>Ga0181521_10000391_pt1 | contig 53108 bp, 34 predicted proteins | sample PEATcosm2014_Bin_32_FD_119764 | JGI IMG/M metagenome (GOLD analysis project Ga0181521, IMG submission 119764) | Peatland microbial communities from MTU Mesocosm Facility, Houghton, MI, USA - PEATcosm2014_Bin02_60_metaG | ecosystem: Environmental > Terrestrial > Soil > Wetlands > Peat | place... | reverse complement strand
CCGCGGCGACGCCAAGGAAGGCTGGGACAACATCGACATTTTCGGCTGGCTGGGCTACCCGATGCAGATCAAGGTGAACTTCCTGTGCCGCGATTCCATCCTGGCCGCGCCGCTGGTGCTCGACATCGTGCTGTTCATGGACCTGGCCCAGCGCGCCGGGATGCGCGGTATCCAGGAATGGCTGTCGTTCTATTTCAAAGCCCCGATGCACGCGCCCGAGGTCTACCCGGAGCACGACGTGTTCATCCAGCTCATGAAACTGAAGAACACGCTGCGCTGGATGCGGGGCGAGGACCTGATCACCCACTTGGGTCTGGAATACTACGACTGATCGCAGTATCTTAATAAATCAGGGAAAGTCGGCGCGCAGCGCCCACGGAAGCGTTTGGGCGGGCGGTTGCGTCTAATATCTTTGGGAGAGTATGAAAGTACTGGTCATCGGCGGCACGCTCTTCATCGGCCGTTCCCTGGTCGAGGAGCTGGTCAAGGCGGGGCATGACGTGGCGGTTCTGCACCGCAAGCCCAAGCACGATTTTGGGCGGCGGGTGGAGAACATGGTGGCCGACCGCAACGACGCGGAATCCGTGCGGGAGGCGCTGAGCGGGCGCCGCTTCGAAGTGGTGTTCGACAACGCCTACGATTGGGAGCGGGGCACCACCGCGGCGCAGGTGGAAGCCACCGTGCGCGCCTGCGGCGACCGGCTGAGCCGCTACATTTTCATGTCCAGCGTGGCGGCGTACGGCGACGGGCTCAACCACAAGGAAAGCGACCCGCTGGCGCCGGATTCGCATTCGAACCCGTACATCCGGTACAAGGCCTCCACCGAGCGGCTGCTGTTCCGCATGCACGCGCGGCACGGCTTGCCGGTGGTGACTTTCCGCCCGCCGTTCGTCTACGGACCCAACAATCCGTTCTACCGCGAGCAGTTCTTCTGGGACCGGCTGCGTGCCGGTCGCCCCATCGTCATCCCCGGCGACGGCTACCGGCTGATGCAGTTCGTTTACGTGGACGACCTGGTGGCGGCCCTGCTGCGGGCGATGGTCGAACCGCGGGCCGTGGGCGAAGCCTTCAACATCGGCGATTCGAAGGCGCTCACCCAGGTGGAGATGGTGGAGCGGCTGGCGAGGGCCGCCAACACCGAGGCCACCATGGCGCGGGTGCCCAGGGACCTGATTCAACAGGCCGGCGGCAACGCCTTCGAGGAACCTTACTATTTCGGCGAATACCTGGATGTGCCGCCCATCACGATGAACATCGGCAAGGTCGCCCGCATGTTGAAAGTGAAGGGCACGCCGTTCGAGGCGGGGCTGAAAGAGACCTACCGCTGGTACGCACGCAACCATAAACCGCGCACCGCCGGATTCGACTTCGACGACAAGCTGCTGGCCATGGCCAAGGCAGGCGCGCCTGCGGAAGTGTAGGGGCTGGCGCGCGACGGGTTCGCGAAGGCGTAAGAAAAACAATTCTTAGCCACGGATGAACACAAATACACGCAGATAAGAAACCGCAAAGAACCGGCAGATTTTGTTTTCATCGGTTTTCATCGGTGTTTATCGGTGCCTTGCGTTCTTTTTCGGTCTCTCCTTAAACTAGAGCATGCCCCACCGGGGGGCGCGATGAGTCCGAGGTGTGTATTGAAGAGGGCATCGGGCTAGCGAAGCCCCAGTGCAACGCCACTGAAGAACAGGCCGCGGAGCGGTAAGAATTGGAATTAAAGTTGCTTAATGGCCTGGCTCCCATTGGCTCAAAAGAGCCAACAACCTTGCAACGCTTTCGCGCGTCCAATTAAGTGAAGGCCAGGGGGCCGGCGGCGGCGGTGCCGCTGGTACATCCTGGCAGGGAGGTGGCGAATGGAACGCTACTCGGTGAGACGGTGGTTTCGGCGGGCGATGTCGTTGACCTGTGTCTTGGTCATGACGGGGTTTGGAACAGTTGCGCTGGCACAGGGGCCGGCAGCTCCTCCTCCAGGTCAAGCCCAGGCGGCGGCTTTGGCTCCGCAGCAACTGAATAACCTGGTTGCGCCCATCGCGCTCTATCCGGATCCGTTGTTGGGACAGGTGCTGGCCGCCAGTACATACCCGGTGGAACTGGTGGAGGCGCAACAGTGGCTGCAGAACAACAACAACCTGCAAGGCCAGGAGTTGATGGACGCCGCGCGGCAACAGGATTGGGATGCCAGCGTGCAAGCGCTGGTGGCCATGCCGGACGTGCTGGCGAAGCTGACGCAGGATATTCACTGGACTACCGATCTGGGCAACGCCTTCCTGGCGCAGCAGGCCGATGTGATGGGCGCCGTGCAGCGGATGCGGGCGCGAGCGAAGGCCAACGGCAAACTGCGGTCCACCACCGAGGAGACGGTAACCACCGAGAACCAGGGCGATCAGTCGGCCATCGAAATTCAACCGGCCGATCCGCAAGAGATGTACGTTCCGTCCTATGACCCCTCCTATGTTTGGGGGCCTCCGGTTTGGGGAATCTATCCGCCGCTCTCTTATCCGGGCTATGGATATTGGTTCGGACCCGGAATCGACATGGGATTCTGTTTCGGCGGCTGGGGTGGCTGGGGTCTGGGCGGTTGGGGTTGGGGTCCGAACTGGTTCGGCGGCGGCTTGTTCATCAACGCCGGCTTCTTCAATCGCTATGGATTCCATGGTTACGGTTTTGGCGGGGGATTCCAAGGGAGATCGGCGTGGATGCACGATCCCGCTCATCGGGTGGGAGTAGCCTATTCGAACAGCCGGCTCAACAGCCGGTTCGGCGCGGCGTCGCAAGCTTCGAGAATGGCGGCCGGGCGGAGCGGAAACTGGCAGCGTTTCGGTGCGGGTAACGCCAGGAACAGCAACTCGTACCGGGGCACCACGGCGCAGGCAGGCGCGCGAAGCTTCCAGGGCACGCCAGGCTCTTCGGGCTGGCAGCACTTCCAGGGCCGGCAAAGTTATGGGGGTTCAGCGCAGAGCTACCGGGGTTCCGCGCAAAGCTATCGGGGTTCCGCGCAAAGCTATCGAGCCCCGGCGCAGCGCTCGTATCAGTCAACGCCTCGGATGTCGAGTCCCAGCTACCGCGGCGGTGGTGGAGGCGTGAGGAGCTACGGCGGAGGTTCCCGCAGCTCCGGCGGTGGCGGAAGCTACCACAGCTCCTCCGGCGGTGGCTCGCACAGCTCCGGCGGTGGCTCGCACAGCTCCGGTGGTGGCTCGCACAGCTCTGGTGGTGGCTCGCACAGCTCTGGTGGTGGTGGCAGAAGGTAGTGGGGGGATTCGGTTTCTCCGCGGCTGGTCTTGATCGCGGGTGCGGCAACTGCCTCCCTTTATAATCGAAGCATGTCTCTCGCCCGCAGAGCGCTGGCCGCTCTGCGTATTCTGCTGCTGGCCTGGATCGTCATCCTCTGGGCGCCGCTAGCCACCGAAAACACCGACTCGGACAGCGCGGGTAACCTGGCCGCCAATCCATCGTTTGAAATCCTCAAGGAACGAGACGCGGCCGGCGGCGTGTTCGCGGACTGGGACGACTCGAAATCCGCAGGCGGCTGTTCGTTCGCGGTTGGGCTGGTGGCGCACACCGGCCGCACTTCGGCGCTGCTCGATTGCGCGTCGGCCGGCGAAATCCGCCTCGGCCAGCAACGGGAGCTTGCGCCGGGCCGGTATTCGATCGGCGCTTACCTGCGCGGGCTCGACGTTTCGAGCGGCGACGGAAATCCCGCCACCGAGTTCACGTTCAACGGCCACTCCATCGACATCGGCAAAACCGGGACTTTCGGATGGAAGCGGTTTACCTACGTCGCCGAGCTGACGAAACGAACCCGGACTGGACCATCATTCGGGTTGCTTGCGCCGGGGTTGCTGTGGATTGACGACGTTTCGATCGAGCGTGTGGGCAAGGATGTCCCGATGACCGGCGCGGCCGAGTGGGGCGACGCGGAAGAGCCCATCGCGCCGCCGGGCACGCTTGGCCGCGGCGAAGTCCGCTGTCCCAAATGCCGCTACCGGAACATGCCCGCCTGGAAGCGATGCTATGCGTGCGGCGCGGCTCTTTCGAGCACGCCGGCGGAAACTACCGGGCGGCCGGAGAGGCTGATCGCTTCCTTTGAACAGAGTAATCCGTTCACCGGCGGCGTGGTGGTCGAGGAGCATGCGACCGACGGCCGAAAGGCGCTGCGGATCGACAAGCACTACGTCGCGATGCGGCAGCCGCAGGACTGGTCCGGCTACGACCTGTTCCAGATGGACCTGTACACGGACGCGCCCGAGCCGCTGCCGGTGCGGCTCGAATTCTGGGACCGGGACACGACCGGCTACTGGACCAGAGTCAATTACAACGCGGTGGCGCCGACGGGCCAGAGCACGCTGACCGTTCCCTTGCAGGGGTTGGCCGTCGGCGAGCGGAACCGCCCCGGCCGCAACCTGATGCTCAACGCCATCACTCGAGTGGTGGTGGCTATCGACGGCCCCGCCACCGCGCCGCTCTTCATCGACAGGCTCCGCTTGGAACGCGACCTGGCCGGCCAGCAAGCCCAGTTCGACGGGCTGTTTGCTTTCGATCTCGGCACCGGACCGGTGATGGATGGCTTCACCGCCATCACCCCCGCCACGCTCTACAATCCGGGCCGCGGTTACGGGCTGAAGGACGCGCACGTCTGGCGGGCGATGGACGCGCTGGGGCCGGATCCGCTGTACCGCGATTCTCTGGCCATCGAATCGGGCGGCCTGGCGGTGGATCTGCCGAACGGGAAGTACCGCGTCTTCGTCAACCTGGACAGCCCCGCGGGATACTGGGGCGAATACCAGACCTATCGCGACCGCTCGATCCGCGCGCAGGGGAAAGTGGTGGTTTCCGAGCACCAGGATTTCACTTCGTTCAGGAAAAGATATTTTCAATTCTTGGACCGGGACGATTTGCCAGCCGATAACACTTTCGACAAACACGATCGCGCCCACTTTCACGAGAAGGTATTCGACGTGACCGTGAACAACGGCCAACTCTACCTGGAATTCACCGGCGAGAAATGGGCGTGCAGCGTTTCCGCCATCGTCGTCTTTCCGGTGGCGCAAGCCGCCCAGGGCGCGCGCTTCCTCGACTTTGTGCGGGAAAAGCGGCGCTTTTATTTCGACAACGCCTGCAAGCGCGTGCTGCACCGCCCGGCCGGCGATGCGCTCCAGCCAACCGCCGAGGATGCCGCGCGCGGGTACGTGCTGTTCCATCGCGATTTCATGAAGGACGTGTACTATAGCGACACGCCCTTCCGCGGCGAATTGGTGAATGCGCTGACCGCCGAAGCTCTCGCAGGCCAGGACGCGCCGGTCACGGTGTCGATTCTGCCGCTCCGGGACCTGGGCCGAGGCGCTGTCACCGTGAGCGCATTGAGCGGGCCGCGCGCCGCCATTCCAGCCACCGCGATCGACGCCGGGTATGTCTCTTACCGTCTCAGCCGCGTGACGATGGATGGCGCCGTTTACACAATTACGCCGCGGCTGATTCTCCCGCGAAACACCGTCGACATGCCGCAGTCCTTGGCGCGGACGTTCTGGTTGACCGTGCGCACGCCGGCCATCGCCAGCCCGGGCGATTACACCGGCCAGGTGATCTTCACACCGCAAAAGGGCGCGCCGGTGCGGATTCCGTTGCGATTCACCGTCCGCAGAGGTGCGCTGGACGCGGCAGACATACCGGTAGGTCCATTTGGCGGCGGCATCGGCATACCCTGGTTCGGCGACGATCCGGCCACTAGAGCCTTCGGCTCGGAGATGACCGCCAAGAGCCTGCGCTGCCTGCGCGCGCGTGGTTTCACGATGTTCACCGGCATTCCGCATGTGGCGTACCGGGGATTCGCGGGTGGCGAACCGGTGCTCGATTTCCGCGTGGCGGATGAGGAGATGCGGGACGCGAAGAGTGACGGGTTCATGGCGGTGAATTCCTATGGCGCCGGCGTGATAGGTTTGGACCCCTACGATCAGGACACCGCGAAAATGACCGAAGCGGGCTTCACAGATTACAGCGACTTTATCAAGGCGGTCTACGCGGCTATCGAGCGCCACGCACGGGAGAATGGCTGGCTTCCGGTGTACTGGAACCTGGGCGACGAGCCGGGCGGCGATGGGCTCCGGCAATCGATCGACAATGCCAAGGCTTACCGCCGCGCGTTCCCTGAGGGCCCTCCCTTCTTCACTGCGGCTTTGAGCTTGGCGGGACGCGGCGAGAGCGACCCGGATTTCATTCTGGCGCGCACGCTGCACGTTGCCGCGCTGGCTTCGTACAGCGAGCGGGAACTTGAGCTTTTGCGGAAGCGCGGCGGCAACTGGGCGTTTTACAACGACGGCAATCGCTGGACCTATGGCGTGCACCTGTACAAAGCCGCCCGGGAGTTCGGCTTACAGTTCCGCCTGGCCTGGCACTGGAACGCGATAGCGGGCGATCCTTATTACGCGCTCGATTGCCGCGAGGACGATTTTGCCTGGGCCAACGCATCGCCGGATGGTGAACTTGTGCCGTCGGTAGAATTCGCCCGCATTAGCGCCGGCCTCGACGATTACCGGTCGCTGGTCACGCTGGCGCGGCTGGCGCAGGCGAAACCCGGTACGCGGGGCGCGAAGGTGGCCCAGCGGCTGATCGCCACGCGGATGGCGGCTTTCCATTTGGAGGACCGCGATCATGACCGCCTGTTCGGAGTGGACGACTGGGCCGCGTTTCGCCGGCAACTGGTGAATGCGATTGAGGAGCTGCAATAGCTGCCCCTCCGGTATCATGAAAGGACTCGATTCTTCAAACCCATGACCAACGCGACTGTGGAGGAACAGCGGCTCCCGCTTTGGGAACGCTATGCGGACCAGTTTCCGGTTCGCCAGAATCTGATCTACCTCAACCATGCCGCGGTGGCGCCGCTGTCAAAACCGGCCGCGGAGGCCATGCAGAACCTGGCCGCCGACTGCACCCGCTTCGGCAGCTTGCATTACGACCAATGGATGAGCGCTTATGAAGGCCTGCGCGTTGCGGCCGCGCGGTTGATCAACGCCGACCGGTCGGAGATCGCGCTGGTGAAGAACACGTCGGAGGGAATTGCGACGGTGGCGCTGGGCCTCGATTGGAAACCCGGCGATCGCATGGTCGGCTTCCGCGAGGAGTTCCCCGCCAACTTTTACCCATGGAAGCGATTGGAAGCCAAAGGGGTGACCGTCACCTGGCTGAGCGTTACCGACCCTCCGGAGCGGATTGAGGCAGCCTGCCGCGGTGCGCGCCTGCTGGCCATCAGCTTTGTCCAGTTTCTGACAGGGTATCGGGCTCCACTTCAAGTAATTGGTGAGATTTGCCAACGTAACCAATGCATTTTCCTGGTGGATGCGATTCAAGGATTGGGCGCATTTCCGATTGATGTGCGGGACTGCCATATCGACGCCCTGGCTGCGGATGGGCACAAATGGCTGTTGGGCCCGGAGGGCTGCGGCATTCTCTATATTCGGCAAGTGCTGCAAGACCGGATCGATCCGGTGGAATTCGGCTGGACCAACGTCGCCGGCTATGCCGATTACGCCTCCCGCGACATGACTTTGCGCACAGATGCTGGCCGATACGAATGCGGTACGTTAAATACTATTGGATGCTTTGGTTTACGGGCAGCAATTGAATTTTTGCTTGAAGTCGGCCCCGGAGAAATGGCCCCGGTTGTCCAAAATCTCGGCGACCGGATCGCGGCCGGGGTGGAGACGCTCGGCTACCAGGTGCTGGGGGAGCGGACGCCCGCCAGTGGAGCTGGCATCGTCAGTTTCCGAAAGTCTGGCCTGGAAGCTGGGAGCATCGTGCGACGGCTGCGCGCGGCCGGAATCTCCTGCGCTCCACGCGCCGGTTGGGTGCGCACGTCCCCGCATTTCTACATCAGCCCAGGAGATATTGACCGGATGCTGGGGGAATTGCCATAGCGGCGCAGGTCCCCGGCCTGCGTTGCGCGGTTGGCAGGTCTGGACCCGCCCCAACGGGTCTGCCCGACAGGCAAAAACAAAGCCAGCCGGGCTTGCGCCAGGCGCCGACTGCGCCTTGACAATGATGTGGGTGGTTGTTACAGTAGGGCCTTCGCTTTCTTAAGATAGTGTGTCCGAGTAGCCCCACTGGGCCTTGCGGATAACCCTCCGAATCTCACAAGGTCCGGCCGGAGAAGACTATGAGGCAGGAATATTTTGTCGTGGTAGTGGCCCACTCGCTCCGCGGCAGACTTCGCCGTATTCATGTTCCGCATCAGGCTGTTTATGCCATTCTTGGGTTGGCCCTGCTCGGCTGTTTTTCGGCTTTCGGTTTCGTCGCCAGCTACGCGCGCATGGCGTGGAAGGTGGCCAATTACAATGCCCTGAGGCGCGAAGCGGACACTTTGCGCACGCGCTACCAGAATCTCCAGAGAGTGGTGAATCAGACCGACCAGCAATTGGCCAGTCTGGAAATCTACGCCCAGGAAGTGTCGATCGCCTACGGCATTAAACAGAAGTTGGAAGGGCCCTCGGATATTTCCGGCGAAGGCAAGCTGACCCCGAGCTTCGCCGAAAGTGTGGAAGAGTACAACTTCCTGCGCAGCGCCAATGCGATGGAGTTGCACAGCGACCGCACCCGGTGGATTCAGCCGGCCAGCGCACGGCCAAGCATCTGGCCGGTGGCGGGCCGGTTGACGGGCGCCTTCGGCGGGCGCATGGACCCGTTCTCCGGTGAAGGTGCGTTTCACACCGGCGTCGATATCTCCGCTCCGCCCGGCGCTTCGGTCCGCGCCACGGCCGACGGCGTCGTGATAGGGGCCTCGTGGGAGGGCGGCTACGGTCTGATGGTCGCGGTCGATCATGGCGGCGGCGTTCGGACCTACTACGCCCACCTCTCGCGCTGCTTCGTGCAGACCGGACAGGCTGTGCGGCTGGGCCAGATCGTGGGCGCGGTCGGCGCTACGGGACGCACCACGGCGCCGCACCTGCATTACGAAGTGCGCATCGCCGGCGCGCCCGTCAATCCCTACCGCTATCATTTGGCCAAGTCGGGGCTCTATCAGCAAGCCGTGCGCAACGAGTTTCCGTTTTAGGCCGTGTGGCTGATTCCATAACGCCAACTGCAACTACCAGAACATTTCACAGGCGAAAGCGCCTGCCCCACTGCGGTACGCTGAGTTCATATGCGCTTCCTGATCCTGGCTACCGCCCTGGCCGCGACAGCTTGCGGGCCGGCCACCGAGGCCGGCGGCATCCCCGAGTACGCCTGCCAGGTCGTTCACAGCTACCCGCATGACAATGCCGCGTTCACGCAAGGGCTGTTCTACCTCAACGGCTTCCTGTATGAAGGGACGGGGCTGAACAACCAGTCCTCGATCCGTAAGGTGAAGCTGGAAACGGGCGAGGTGGTCGAGAAGCGGGACGTGCCCGGACAGTATTTCGGCGAAGGCATCGTGAATTGGAAAGACCGGCTGATCGAACTCACATGGCAGGCGCAGGAGGGATTCATTTACGACCTCGGCACGTTCGAGTTGCGCGGCAATTATCATTATCCGGGTGAAGGCTGGGGCCTCACGCAGGACGGCAAACGCATCATCATGAGCGACGGGAGTCCGCAGCTTCGCTTCTGGGATCCGGAAACACTGGCGGAGACGGGCCGCATCACGGTCACCGCCGACGGGCAACCGGTGAAGGACCTCAACGAACTGGAGTGGGTCAAGGGCGAAGTCTACGCCAACGTGTGGCAGACCGACCGCATCGCGCGCATCGATCCGAAGACCGGCCACGTGGTGGGGTGGATCGATTGCGCCGGGCTGCTCAGCCCGAGCGACCAGGTGGGAGGCGAAGGTGCGGTGCTCAACGGAATCGCGTATGACGCCGCTACCGGCCGCCTGTTCGTCACCGGCAAGCTGTGGCCCAAGGTGTTCGAGATCAGACTGGCGAAAAAAGCGGCGCGGTAGAGCATCGTGGCGCGGGCATTCCTGCCTGCTGAGCCGAGAGTCCGCGATGGCGACCACCCGTTCATGCGTGTTGCCGGACCCAAGCGTTTCTCGTTCCCAATCCGCTCGGACCGCTTCGGAGGAGAGGAATGATACTCCGCATAGCCCCTGAAACGTCGTCCCCGGGATGTGACGAAGAGTCGTACGAGGAATTCATAACGGTCAGAGAAAGGCCTTTGGTGCGTGACGCCTGCCTCTCGCCATCGCCAAGAGACCCAGTAGTCCAATTGCAAGGAGGAGCAGACTGGACAGTTCCGGGACCGTGGAACCCGGGGAGGCCATCGCAAAGGTGCCGAGGCAAGTAGAGCTTGCTATAGCGCCGGATCCGTACGCGAAACACTGGCCCTGCTCGCTACCATCGGTCCAGTTGGTTCGGTCGAGGACCTGGGGATCGGCAGGGGCCCAGTAAGTGTCCATACAGGCCCCGCCGGCCGAGGACCCCTGGACTTAAACCATTACTTTGCCGTTCGGCAAGGTTATGGTTTATTTGAGCTTTTCCGTCTCCGCAATCCGCTGATATTGTGGCTTCGCTTTGCAGCCCACCTTTCGAGGCTGGATTTCCCAAGACGGGGCATGTTCGTCTAGAAAATGATCATCAGTCGGCAGCGCGTTTATCATTGCCTAATCCGGCAAAGTCTCCCACAAACCCGACTTAACCGTGGCGTTTGACCTTGCGAATCGAACTGGCTGCGCGGACTGTCATGGTTGCCTGCTAGCATCCCCTCAGCCGAGGGAACGCAGACTGAAACTGGCCTCGACGACCCCGGGGCGGCCATAGGTTCCTAGTTTCGGGGCGCGCGGGGTGAAATTGCGGTACTCTACCTGGCATGGTGAGGCTCACGTTTGCGCTTGTTCTAATTCCGTTGCTTGGGTTGGCGCAGGTCCGGATAGTGAGCGTCAGGGATTGGGGGATTCCGGGCATCCACCACACGCGAGTCGAAGGCCGCGTAGTGAATGCGCATGGCGCGGCAATGGCCGGCGCTTCCGTGCGGCTGGCAGCCTCGCCATTCACTGCGATCGCGCTTTACGAAACGCGCACCGGCCCGCACGGCGATTTCGAATTCCCCGATGTGAGTTACGATGGCGCCCTGCAGGGCATGGTCGATCCACCGGCGGGGTGGCTTCCCGCGACGTTCCAGATCGCGGAAGTATGCGGCGTGTTCCAGGCGGGCGAGATCCGCCTCAAGCCCAGCGCAGCGTTGCGGGTGGTGTTCGAAACGGCGCCGGGGCAGATCTTCCGCGGCGATCCAACAGAGCTTCGGCTGTCCGTAACGCCGGATGCGTTCGAGTCGCTGCCTGCGGTAACGTCATACGCCGACGGGGTCTTCACCATTGACCGCATCCCTTGCGGCAGAGCGAAACTCGAGATCGAATACAAGGAGACCAGTTACACGGCGCGGCTCGCGCTGGATGCGGGCACTCGGCATCGGGTGATCGTGGCGCGTCTTCCCTCGAGTCCGGACGAGAACCGCAAACTCGAAATCGTGCAGATGATTCGCCCGTGGGAAGCTCCGCCGCCGCAGACGATTCAGGGCACGGTGCGCACGCCGGATGGCTCACCCATCGACGGCGCGGAGGTGGTGATCCAGATCAGCATGGGACGCATCGGCTCTGGACCCACGCAGATCGTCGTCACGGATGCAGTGGGGCAGTACCACGCCGAAGTGCCGCGCGGCACGACCACGACAGTTCAGCTTCCAGGAGACGACAAACCATCTTCGGCAACGGACATCCAAACTGGGCTCGCTCTTTCAGTGGAAGCGGTGGTGGAAGGGCCGGACCGAACGGCGCCGGCGCAGGCACGGGTGCGGTGGAGTGGCCCGATGGGCTGGAGAACGCTGGGCCGCGGGCGAACGTGGATCGCTCCGTTTCCGGCCGGCGCGGCCGCCACGGTCCAGTTCGTCGCCGATCTTCCCGGCTACTTCCCGATCTTTTCACACGTCGAACTTCCGGAACCCCCGGCGGTGCCGCCGCCCGTGGCCGAGCGGTTCCATTTCCAGCGCGGGCCGATGCGCACGCTCGCAGTGCGCGCAGCGGGGAAGGCGCTACCGGGCGCCACGGTGGAGGTCGTGCGGATCGGAGATCCGACCGAACCGGAACAGACTCTGCCGGTGAGCTACAAGACCGGCCCCGACGGGACGCTGCGGCTGGCTGGCGTTGTGGAAGGGCACTACGGTGTGTTGGTTTACGCGCGGGGTTATCGAACAGGCCGTGCTCTCTGGAGCGCCGGCGCGCCATTGGTGATCGACCTCATGCCGGAATCGGCCGTGCTGGAGGTGGCGGGCCTGACGCGCGGAGAGAAAATGCGCGTGAGGCACGATCCGGGCGATTCGGCGCTGGCTGCAATGGTTGTCGAGCAGAGGCCGGCCGCAGTAACGGTAGCTCCGGCGCAGTATGAAGTACTGGCGCTCGACGAAGCCGGCGGCGTGACCAGCGCAGCGCACGCCACTGCCATCGCTGGACAGACCACGCGCGTCGCACTCGGCGGGAGCCGCAGCGCGGAAATCCGGGTCACGGTTCCAGACCCGGATCGTGCCTGGAATGTGATTGCGTCGCCGGTCGCGGATACCACCCCGGAGGAAATGGTAGAAGCGCAGACCGATCGGGGCGTTACGGTGATGCCGGTGCGCATGGCGGGACGTTACAGTGTGCGGGCGAGTCGAGACGCCGGCCAGTGGCTGAAGCGCGAGATCGACGTACCCGAAGGCGGCGTGGCGATGACCATACCGCCGATCACGGCCTCGATCACCAGCGTCGATTCGGGCACGGGAGAAGGGAGCTCCGGGCTGCTGATCTTGCAGCCAGCCGAACCAGGCGGCTGGAGTGTGGTGCTCGGTGAAATCGGGCCGGATGAAGGCCAGCACCATGATTCTCGTGGTCTGCCTCCAGGCAAGTATTACGCGTGGAGGCCGGTTCTCGATCCCAAATCGCCGGGCGGATTGAGTGGCATTCCCGTGGTGCTGGAAGCGGGCCGTACACTCGCGTGGAAAGATCCGCCGCGCTACGCCGGCCCGCCGCTGAAGATCCGCGTCACCGGCGCCGATGGGCGGCCCGTGCCGGATGCACTGCTGTATGTGGACGTCCCGGCGATGGGACATTGGATGTCCGGGCCAGCTATGTTCAGCGATCCCGAGCCGATGCCGCAAACTCTGGTGTCGGTGCGCAACGGTAAAGCCGAATTGCCGGCCGGCGGTGCGGGACGGCTGCTGTTCGAATTGCTCAGCGAGCGCGGGCGCATCTATTCGCTGACTGCGGACGTGGGGCCGGGCCGCACTCTCGATATCCGTTTGCCGAAGGAGGAACGATGAGACTGGCGTGGATGCTGGCCTGTATGGCGCTGGGAACCGCGCAGGCGGCGGACGAGTTTGCATCCTTCCCGGCGGTTTACGAGAATCTGGAGATCGAACAGCGGTTGGCCGCCAACGGTGGCATCGAAGAGACACGGCGCGCGTGCGTGCGCATTCAATCGGAGACCGGCGCTCAGTGGGCCAACCAGATTCTGGTTCCGCTCCGGCGGGAAGATGCGGAGGTTCAGATCAGCTCGGCGCGCGCCGGAGAGAGCGGCACCGAAAGGGACCTGGACGCGGCGCAGCTCCAGGAGTTGCCGCGCAACGGCTCGTTGTTTCGCGTGTACGCGGTGCCCGGTCTTCATTCCGGGGACCGCATCTGTTCGGAAGTGCGCGTCCGCTATCCGGCCGCGGAGCAGGCCAAGTGGTGGGCGAACCTGGCGCCGGTATTCGATTTGCCGGTGATCGCCGGGCAATGGACCGTGCGGTTTCCGGAAACGAGCGAGATCGACTTCGATCTGTGGCACACGGCGGACCATCGCGAAACGCAACCTGGCGTGCACGTCTGGCAACTTGCTCACATGGCGGCCCAGGCGAATCCGGCGCCGTGGTTCGGCCTGAGCACATTCAACTCCTGGAGTGAAGTGGGGGATTGGCTGCGCGGCCGGCCAGCGGCTGCCGACTCCGCGTGGCTGCGCGAGCAAGCCCGGAACCTGCTGGCCAAGGACGCCAAAGCGGATGTTCTCGGGGCCCTGTACACGGGCGTGGCGCAGGGCGTGAACCTGTTGGACGAGCCGCTCGCCGCCTCCGGTTTCCGCGCTGCCACGCCGCGCCAGACCTTGACCGCGAGCGAAGGTAATGCGTTTTCCAAACACGCGCTGCTCGCAGCCCTGCTCGAAACCCAGAGCATCCCATGCGACCTGGCGTTCGTAGCCGCATCGCCTTTCGATGTCGAGTTCCCCAGCCCCGGCCAGTTCGAGCGCGTGATCGCGGCGGTTCCGAAGGCCGGTGGGTGGACTTGGCTTGATGCAAGCTGGGGCGTGGCGCGGCCCGATGCTCTGCCGCCGGAACTGCGCGGGCGAAGCGCGCTGCTGGTATCGGACCACGGCAGCCGCATCGCGCAGATTCCAGCGGCGCCCGCCGGCCTCAACTGGGCGCGCGCCACCTGGAAGGGCGAGTTGCAGCCCAGCGGAACTGCTTACGCCAAACTGCGGGTGGAAGTGAAGGGAGACGCGGAGGTAGCGCTGCGCCAGGCGTTTCTGCTGGGCGCTGCGGCCGGACCGGTGCGCACACTGCTGCCGCGCGCCTCACGATACGAATCCGGAGTGGCTCGCGCCCTGATTGGGGCCTATGACCTGCGCGGGCCTCTGGCGATCGAAATGCCGCAGACTGTGCGGAATATGCTACCAACGATCACTCGGCGCGGGTCGGCGAACTTTCACACGCTCAATTACGGGCCGGATTGCCAGTGCTCGACGCCTGGGCAGCCGGCGCTGCTGAATCCACCGCTGCGCGGAGAAGAGAGCTTCGAACTGCGACTGCCCCCAGAGATCCGGCCCATCTTGCCGCCGGCGGTTGAGCGGAAGCTGCCGGCGGGAAGCATCGAGGCATCCACCACGGCAGAGGACAACGTGCTGCGGATCCGCCGGACCATCGAGCGGCGCGCCGTGTCAAATGCCGACCCCGAGAGCCTGGACACGGCCATTGCGTTCGATTCGCAGAGGGACCAGGTATTCGAGCGCACCGGGACTATCGACGTGGACTCGGCACTGAAGAACAAAGAAGAATGGGAACTGGATCGGGAGGGGTATGACGCCACGCAAGGCGACGTGCCGTTAGCGCGAGTGATTCTGGAGTACGCCACCAAGAAGTTCCCCGGCACCAAGTATTCCTGGAACAACCTCGTCTACGAAAGGTACGGGATGTGGGACGAAGCGCTGCGCGCCTACAATCGCCAGATCGAAGTGAATCCCAAGGATCAGTGGGCGTACGAGAATCGTGGCAAGCTGTTGAGCGCCACCAAGCGCGACCGGGAAGCGATCGACTGGTTTCAGCGGCAGCTCGCGATTGATCCAGAGGATTCCGAGGCACTGCGCGACTTGGGGCACAGCTATGTGGAACTTGGGAACTGGGCAGAGGCGGAACCCTACCTTTCGCACGCGTTGCAACTCCAGCCCCAGTCCTGGGAGGTTATGGAGGACCAGGGACTGACGAAGGCATGCCGGGGCGACGTCGAGGGAGCCAAGCAGCAGTTCCTGCGAGTCTACCAGTACTGTCCGCAGGCGGCGACCTCGATCGCCTGGGAACTGGCCAATTGCGGGGCGGCTCTCGACTACGCCCGGTTCATCGCGCAAGGGGCGCTGAGCAGTGACGGAGAGGCGTTCGACGCCACTCGCGAACTCGCCGATTGGCCGACCGCGGTGGCTGCCCAGCAGGTGCTGGCCGCAACTCTTGCGGCGATTGGCCGCGTGCAGCTTCGCATGAAGCAGTTTCAGCCCGCGGCCGACGCGTTGCGGACGGCCGCGATGCTGGTGGCGGACGAGGATTTGCTGGTGGGCCTGCGCGACGCCGCGATTGCACTCGGCGACTTGCCGGGTGCGGCGCAGGCGCAGGTGGACGCGCAGGCGCTTGCGGGCGAGCGCTCGATCGAGGTGCCGGCCGCCATTGCACAAGCCGTGGAACGGGCCAAGCCGATGATCGATGCCGATGGATGGAAGCGGCTGACGCTCGGCCCGGCGGCGGAAGTGCGCGCGATGCCGGAGCGCCAGTTGTTGCTGGCTTGCACGGTTTCGCCAGCCGGCGTGGCGCAAGCCTGCACGCTGCTGGATCCCGACACGGCGCTCCAGGAGCGGGCCGCGCGCGATGCTGCGCGGGCAGCCTTTCCACGCGTAAACTGGCGCGGGAAAGACGAACCGGTCACACGTCTGATCCGCCTGACGTATCACTCGGATAGCGTGGAAGCGCACGAGGCAGTGTCGGTCCAGGCGACTCGGAACATCGGTCTGCTGATGCCCTCTCATCCTACGAAGCAAGAGCGCGGCGAAGACAGCGACGACGAATGACTTACTGTTTCTTAAGTAGGGCCTTCACGGCGTCCGGGATATCGAACGTTCCCGGCGGAGCCTCCTGGTTGACGGTGACGGTGCGAAATGTCATGATGCGCTCGTCGCTGGGAGACTTCATCACGACCTTGTGCGGGATCAAAACGCCGCTCTCATTGCGATAGTCGCTCACCAGAATTTCCGTGCGAACCTCACCGCTTGGCATCTGTTGCTTCGCAATACCTTTCACCAGGAGGCCACTGGCGGCATCGTAGTAATCGGTAATCGGCTTGCCCACCTTATATGTTCTCGTTACGATGTAGGCCGGTCTGCCATCCACGTCTTCCGTGCCCACAGTCTCGACCCGTTTGCAAAGCTCGCGCCAGTACAGATCGTTGTTGTACAGCCCAGCCCTGAGCGCCTGCTCCAGTTGTTCGCCTTCGAGCAGCTTGGCTCCTTCCGAAGGCGTGATGCTCCACGCGATCGTGCCATCCGATCCCTGGCGGAACTTACCGATCATGGGGAGATCCATTTCCATGGTTCGCTTGTTGGGCGCCCGCCTGTAAGTTGTGACGGTGCCTTTGATCGGCGTATTCGCGATCTCGATATCCGCCACCGTGTACTCTGAGTGCCGCTTCTCATAAGCGGCGCGGCCCCCTGTAACTTCGATGAAACGGTCCAGGATGGTCTCCGCGGGCGGAAGGTCACCGCCGGCCGCGACCGCGCCGCCGCCGCTAAACAGGAGGGCGGACGCCAATGCGATTCGGTGTATCGGCACGAAAGCGATTATACCGGAGATTTGCAGCGTGAGGGTGGGTTGTTCGTGACGCCCACGGTGTGTCCTTCCGGTGAGAGCATCGAGGAGGAGTGGCTTGCAATGGTCAGCTATCTCAACCGACCTCCGCGCCGCGCTCCGTTAGACGTTTCGCAACAAGGACCTGCGGCAGCGGCTCTCGTTCCGGCAGTAGCAGCCCAGCGGCAGGTTGGTGTGATGCGCAATGGCGCCGCGGAAACGCTCGATATCTCGCTGAAATGGCGCGGTGAATCTCGGGAAAACTGCCGTACGAAATAGCCTTCGTGATGCCGAGCTGCGCATATACCTCTTGCAATGACGGCGGCGGATTCTCCTTCAGCATACCCTTCAGACGGTTCTTCAACGCCTTCTTGGATTGTTCCGCAAACCCCCGCCGTCTAGCGATCAGCCTTGCACATAAGCGTGGTGCCCAAATACGTATGGTGTTCTCGTTGGCGTAGCCCAGCCGGTCGGCGACCTGCTCCACGGTCGGGGGCGGGTCCTCGCTGAGCGCTGCTTTAAGGGCTGACGCGACTGTGATTCGTCGTGCCGCCTGGACATTCGCGCGCTTCGCTTTGATCGCCCGGCAGAGTCCCGGGAATCTCGCTGTCAGTGGGCATTCTGTCTCAAATCCAAGCGCTCTCGCGCTCCGGCTGACCGGGACGGGCATTTCGAGTTCCAAGGATTCTTCGAGCGCCTTCCGGATAACGGAATCGTCGAGAAACTTGGCACCACGCCTCTTCCACCAATGATTGCGTCCGGATTTATTGAAGTTCCGAACGATCAGTTTGCAGAGACCGCTATCCGCGACATAGAGTCGAGATGAAGTCGTATACCCGAGCTGGTGTGCTACCTCGCTAATGCTGGGCGCGGTCTGCTCTTCAGAAGCCAGTAGGAGTGCCGCACGAATCTGATCCGTGTTCCGCTGGGAAAAAACACCGCGCCGCCGCCTTGCCTGCATTGCTACCACAGCGCGCGCCGCGGTCTCCGGCTCTGTGGCGACGGTCCCCGTAACCAGGGACGTCAGCGGAATCCTCAACGCGTGACACATTCGCAGCAACAGGTCGACACGCACGGTCGATGCGCCGTTGTACCACTTGCAGAAGGAACTCCGGCGGCAGCCGGCAGCGTCGGCGATGGCCGACCTGTTCCCTTGAGAGAATGAATCGACATAGCCGACGAGAACCTTCTGGATGTTCTCAATTCCGACTGGCTGGGCATGTGGAGCGATTTCCAGAAGTTGTCCAAACTGTTTTGCAACCCAGGTCTGGTAGTCGGTTTGGGGTGCCCCGTGTGTCTGGGGGTGCGGGAGTCCCAGCCACTGATGACACCGAGAGCACAATCCGGGCCGCGATACCGCACGTAGCGGCCGCAGTCTTCGATGACATGTGGGGCATGAAGTCTCCAGGGGCGTGTTGTGCAAGGGGCAGACCTCAACGAGTCTCAAAGACCAGAGCAACTGCTCATACACCTCCAGTCCCTGCACCCTTCGAGATTCATAACACCGGGGGCACCACGCGCGTTCCTGTCTAACGAGGAAAGGTGTTTTGAGAAGCGACGCAAACGACAGCAGCGTCAGCAGTTGGAGATTCTCGCGAAGCGTAAAACTTTCAAGTGCGGAAACCCAGTTCCGCGCGCTTTCGTTAACGCCGTTGATTGCGTTGGGAATCGCCGCTGCTGCGTGAAAGTGCGGAATACTCGTCCGAAGTTCGTGTTCAATCAGGTCGCTTACGCGCACCGCGTGTGCGGCGGCAAGGCGGATCATGTAGCCGGTCAAGCTTTCGACGAATGGCGTACCGACGCCGATCGGCTCAATCGAATGCAGGCGGCTTCGGGCCGGAATCGCGACTGGTAATAGATCCCAGGAATCAAGGGTGGGCTGCATTGGCCGCCACTCCTATCCGGTCGCGCCGTGGCAGGCGCATTCCCGGCCGCCTCGTGTTTCGCCGGATCGCTGGATTAGTCACGTCGCCGTTCCTGTGTGCAGCGCCGGTTCGGAGCCCCAACCGGATTTGAAGCGCGCCTCGCGCTTCTGTCGGTTCCGCCGCCCGCAACTCCCCCTCAGCCGTTTCTGAAAGGATCTTCTCGCATTGCAGAACGGACAGGGCTTGAGCCTCCAAATCCTTCCTGACGATTCTACTCCCTCCACGCCGCAACACCGAGTGCAACGCCCTCGTGAGCCACTGTTTGAGAATGCCGACACAGCCAATGCTCCTCTCATAGAGGAACTCCCATTCCGCGGCGAGATCCGGTTGCTCGGGCAGAGGCATGTGATGGGCGAACGATCCCAGCACGTTGACGAATACCTGCCGCTCAGAGGCCGACTCCGCCCGGTACCGCGGGAAGTGGACATCCACACTTCGCCTGCTGAGTTGCCCGTTGAGATTCCTGAAGGAGAGGAGATCGTATGTGCCGAACAACACGTGGACGATTCGCGTCTGATTGGCTATCGATTTAACGACATCAAGTTGATCCAGTAGCCGGCGGCCGGATGCCATCTTCGACAAGTGCTGTGCCTCATCGATCATGACGGCTGCGGGTCGTCTGAATCGCAATGCCTGCTCGACCGCATGGCGATACTCGGCCGTGGTCGATTTCGATCCGAACCTTGAGTTATGCCTCACGTAAAGCGTTTCCGCATCGCGCTTACATTCCATCAACGGCTCGTTCATGGCCACCAACAGTCTCCTGAAGTGATCAGTCCAGCAGAACCGGCCGGATTCAGGTGCGATCGCCTCCACGCCAACTACGGGAATCCGGCCGCAATCCTGTTCCAGATCGGAAAGAAGCTCATTGCTGATGACTTGCTCGGCCTTGAGTCGGAGCGTTGTCTTTCCGACGCCCGTCGGCCCAAACACGAATACCAGCGAGTTTGGCTCCGACTCGGAGATGGAGGCCATCAACTTCTCTTTCGCCTCGGCCAGCAGTGGGTGGGCTACCGTAAACGCCCGAAAATAAGCCAGCCTCTCCTCAGACGGCCTTGCCAGTAGTTCGCGTGGAAACCCGGTCGCGGCGGTCATTCAGAATTCTCCATAGAGCTCGTACGCCGCCCCGCATGTGCTTGGGTCCGTCGACCGTTGGTTCTGTAGTTCGGCGCCGCCGTTATCAGGCCGATCGGGTGCATTCGTTAGAGAGCCTCGGCGCGCCGACTGGCCCTCCCGGTCCCGCATTCGTTGTTCCAGAAGAAGTTCTTCGCACTCCACGGATTGCAGGAAGTCTGCCAACTTTCTGGTTGTGGTCGCCTTCCCTCCGGCACAGACCTGGTTACGGCGACGCAACTCGTGGCTTGCCAGGAGGATCTCCTTCTCCGACTTTCCCTGAAATATCGTATGGTGCTCCGAATAGCAGCGCACCCATTGCCGATCCACGAAAGCATACGCTGCGCCGGCGTCGAAGGGGTCGTAACGCACTGGCACGCCAGTGCCTTCCACAGCCGGGTTCCGAAAGCGATCCGACCAATAGTAGATCTGATTCACCTTCACGCCTCGACCCACGGCGACCTTTGCGACGCCTTTCGCAGTCGTCGGCAACGTTGCCATCAAAAAGTCCTTGTCATACGGGATCGTCCGCTGTAGACGAAAACCAGACGATTCCAGCCCCGTAGTGAACGCATCGCGTGGGCTGAGGCTCAACGCAGGATGGACCGCAGTATCGTAAATCTCAAAAACGTATTCGCCCAGCCGTTCTTCGAGCGCGCCCAGGGTCCACACTGCTTGCCCTTGCGGGTTAACGGACTTCGTCACCTGACGCACGTTGCGAGTGATTTGCGTGTTGCCGCGGAGATTATGGATGAACTGGGTGTTCGTGGTGCCAAATAGCCGTTCACAAACCGAGCCGAAGCGGGCCTGCGCTGGTGGCCGAGTCTTCTTGGTGACTTCGTACCGCGCCAGGAGGGTTTCGAAATAGGTGCTATGAAACTCGGGGCCGCCATCAATGACCAGGATCTGGGGCAGGCGCGCATGCCGCCGCACACATTCCCGCAGGATCATCATGCAGGACCTGTAGCTTGGCGCGTCGAATGTCAGGTACACAGAAAGGCCGCGGCGGGAGAAGGCATCGGTGAGAATCGTCATCCACGGTCGCCCGAGTGGACGGCCCGTAAGCGAGCAGACGACTTCAACGTCCAACTCAGTATGATCGATGTGGCCGATTTCAAGGGGGCGATCCCCATGACGCGGCGTGGTGGGCTGCAACTCGAAATAGAATTCCTTGTGAGCATAGGCGGCTCGCCTTCCCTGCCGCTTCAGTGTCTGCTCGAACGCCGGGCGCTCGCGAACGGCAAGGCAGAATGAGACGTAGCTTGGCGCCACAATGGCGCGCTCCTCGCAGGCTCGCTTCAGCGCCACCCATGAGGCCACCCGCGTCTTCTGCTTGAGATTCTCGTAGTCATTGGCGACAAACTCGGCAAGCAGATTGCGTGAAGTCTCTGGTAGCCGGAGATTTCGGTTGCCCCGGGCGCCTGTTTTCGGCAGCAGGCCGACATATCCGTTGCCGTATTTTTCGCTGGCGAGGCGATACTGGGCCGACCACAAACGAAGTGTCCGTGCAGGAACGACGGTAGGGACGGCCTTGGCCTCCATGTAGCGTTTCACAAGCTCGAAGCGCTCATTCGCAGTCTTTAAGTCCTGCTCGCTGGCTGCTGTCAGAAGTCGGAAAGCTTCGCTGTGCGCCTCGGTAGGAACCGCTGTGATTCTGCTGGCCCCGCTGGATTGCTGCAAGGCCGGGCAGGCATGCTGGTAAGCAGTGGCGGTCTCCGGATTAGCGAAGACGAAAACCCGCTCTGGCTCAACTATCGCCGCGGCACCGAGGTCCACATAAATTTCTCCGCACGCGATCAGCAGAAAGACGTCGTCACGTTTCGCAACGTCTTTGACCCGCTCCAAGAGATTGCTCAGAAGGATTCCCTGCTCCGACTGCACAGCGGCTTTGACAGCTTGATCTACGAATCTGGCCACGCTCCCGCGGTCGAACCGGAGATAGTCCTCCAGGAACTGCAGGTTTCGCTGCAGGACCCAATTGATCTCGTCTGAGCTTCGCACTCGATAGTACAGCCCTGTCGCCAAGGCGTATGCCTGACCGGGCGGGCAGCACCACTTGCCTTCGCTGTCACGGCAGTAGCGGTTCGGGCTCTTGATGGTAAGTTTATCGAGGTCCTCTGAGGTTTTGCATTCCTCCCATCCGGCCGAGTCTCGGCGAACCACGAAGTAGTCCGGTGTGTGGATGACCGAGAGGGCTCTCCCGGTTGACGCCGCGTAGGAGAGCGGAATCGACGGCGGCTGGTCATAGTACTCCAGAACAGTGGTGTCGCGCTCCAGTTCGTAAACGAATGGCAACTCCACGCGGTGGCTTTCGAACTGGACGGTCACACCCATCTTCCGGCTGGGATAACGCCCCGAAACGTTCTTGCGCCCGCCACCAACACGGCGCGCAGGATTGCGAAGCCGTACTTCAGCGACCGCTGCCTTCGCCTTCTCGGTCAAAGCCAGACGCCTACACCAGAGGAGAAAGTCGGTTTCGTTGAGCAACCTGTCACCTCGCGGCCCGCTTTAAGCTCCGCTACTTTCCGCTTCGTGCGTGTCGTTCGTTCTTGAGCGCCACCGTGTACCTCCGGCCAGCTTCAGTCATCAGCTTCTGAAGATCGCGGCCGTTCTGGACGGCCTTTTCTACAACCGCGGCGAGCTCGTCTGGAACGTAGATGGAAAACCGGCCCTTCCCGCTGCGTCCGTACAACGCGTAGCTGGAATGCCCTTGCCCCGATTCGCAAAGCTGGCAACGCTTTCGAATACAAGGGCTCTTCCGCAACGAGATGGAACCTATGGCGACCGGCCAGAGATCCCGGACTGCGGCCTGAAACCAGAGTTTCACCTGCTCCGGGGTTTCAGTACGTGTCATAGTACAGGTGCATACTAGCACACATACACTGGCGACACAAGAACAAAATTTTGCCTCTACGTTTTGCCTGGGAAACTCGCCCGCCAGCTTGTACTTCCGGCAAGGTTATGGTTTATGGGCTCGGTATCGCTGGCCGGGAGTTCGCCGGAAATCAACGGCTTGGCGGCCCCACGGCGGCAAGGTTATGGTTTATTCGCGGCAAGAATATGGTTAAAGTCACAGACACCCCTGGGCTAAGTAGGCGTGGTGCAGACGTTGAGAGACCATACGGTGATGTCTCCGCTGCTGTCGGTCGAAATGACAAACTGATCCGAAAAAGTGGTGTCTGCGTTGGTGATGACAAAGCCCGATCCGTCGCTAAAAGAAAAGCTCGAAACGTCGGCGGTGATATCGACACTGTTCAAATGGTGATCACCGATATCGAACAGGTGAGCTATGGAACAGTAAATGGCCAACCGATATATTCTGAGCAAGCGACCTTAATATGGAAATGTTCGATGGAACCAGTCTCCTGGCGGCCTGGTTTTGCTCCGCCAGCAACGCCGCTCACGCGGCGTTTACTGGTCTATTTTCGCTCCGGCGCTTATAGCTCAACCCGACAAGAACGAAGGCTGCGCGGCAGACACTGGCGCGTGTCTGTTAGTCGAGGCTGAATCGCGCCAAGCGATCTCGATCAGAATGAGGTCGGAGGCGCTTGGCGTTTGCTTCGCGCCATCGCCACAAGACCCAATAGTCCAATACCGAGCAGGAGCAGGCTGGATGGTTCCGGGACCGCTGCGTTGCTGCCGGAGATTTGCCACGTGCCGAGTGTGCCGTCTCCGCCGTAGTTTGTGGCGTAACCAAACTCGCCGTAGCCCTCGCCGCTTACGTAATCGGAGGATACGTCGTTAAAACCGCCGCAAGCGGGCAAGGCACCCGGGGTCGATTCAGTGCAGCCGAAGAAAGTGGGGCTCGCCTGATTGGTGAAACCGCCGGCGGCTACCACCCATGCAGTAGGCGTTCCGCTCCCGTTCGTGGTCAACTCCACGGTGAGATCATAGCCGTTGGCTGGGGTGATATCCACACCAAAGCCGTCAGTGAAGCTGTACGACGTGATGTCGGCCGATGGTATGTCACCTGTGCTGCCGAGGGTCAAATTCTCCAGTTGAGCCAACGACAATGTAGTATCAATCGTTATGTCGAGGCTGTAGGTTGTGCATGCGGAGGTGTATCCGCCTCCGCATGTGGAGTAGGGTGATCCGGTGTACGTGAGGATCTCGCCCGCTCGCAGAGAGCCCGGCAGCAAGAGGCACAGCAGGCCCAAGAAGCCAATCGTGAGCGCGGATTTTGTCGCATGTTGTGTTTTCAAGAGTTCCTCACAGGATTTTGGGGGCGTTATCCGCCATGTTGCCACCAAACAAACTGTCCAGTGGGATGCCCGCGGCCACATCGAACGTTACTACCAGGTCGTCCGGTCCACCGCTACAGTAGGTGCCGACGCAGCCACTCAGGCCATATTGAGCGCCCGTATAGGTGTACTGAGTGATGCCGCTTGCCCACACCGAGCCCGGCAGGCACAGCAGGCTCAACAAACCAATCGATAAGACACACTTCCCCATCGAATCCGTGGGTACGACACGCCAAAGCTTCTTCAAAGAACCCTCCCTGAGCGGCCCTTACTTGAAGTCCGAGCACTTGAAGTCAGAGCCGTCTATTTCAATACGCGGGAAAAGTCGCCACAGTCCATCACAGCCCTGAAACCGGCTAGAATCGGACTTGGAACGTTCAGACGGAACCGGCAAAGACAACCTGTCGGCGGCAGCCAGCCAGATGCTGCCGCTGATTTACGAGGAGTTGCGGCGACTCGCCAAGTTTTACCTCTGCCGGGAGCGGAGCGATCACACCCTCCAACCAACGGCTCTGGTTCATGAAGCCTATCTCCGGTTAGCGGCTCAGCACAGCCTGGATTGGGAGAATCGGGCTCAGGTGATGGCGCTGGCGGCATGCATGATGCGGCGTATTCTGCTCGACTACGCCGAGTCGCGAAAAGCCGCGAAACGTCCCGGCAGCGGTGTCCGCATCCCGCTCTCCGAGGTTGTCGCCCAGGGTTCCACAGGAGTCGATTTCATCGATTTGAACTCGGCTCTCGATGCGTTAGCGAGGTTCGATGAGCGGCAGGCGCGGTTGGTGGAAATGCGCTTTTTCAGCGGCATGTCCACGGAAGAGATTTCCTCAGCCGCGGGGATTTCGACGGCTACAGTGGAGCGCGAGCTGCGGACTGCACGGGTGTGGCTTATGCGACGGCTCGGGGGCGGAGGGGACAAGACGGGAGAACAGGTGGGCGCGCAACGATAATCGGGTAGCGCGGCGACTGGCTACACAGGCGAATGAAAACGCGACCTTGAATGTCCGGGCGCTATCGTATCGACGCGTACAGATCCTTAGCCTCCTGGAGTAAATCTCCGATCACGCGGCTTTGCGGTGACCGTGCCGCCAAACGTTCCAGATCCCGCACCGCCTCTTCCGCCGAACTCCTGGCGCCGTCGATGTGCAGTTGCTTCTTCAGTTTCGCCAGTTCCATCAAACTGGTGGCGTTCTCCCGCATCAAATCCGGCCCGTCCGGATCTCTGTTGATCGCCGACTCGAACAATTCCCGCGCCTGTCGCTGGTGCTCGAACGCCTCGTGCGGCGAATGCGCGAGGTCGAGCGCAACGCTCATCGTGTTCTCTCCGGAGGCCAGATCCTCAAATGCCTGCAGGTTTGTCGGATCGGCGGCGGTCATGCCGCGGTAGAGCGCAAGAGCTACCTGGCAGTCGCCGAGAGCCTCCTTCGCCGCGCCGCCCAGAGCTCGCGACTCGCAAAGATCTTCCCTCGCCTCCGCGGCGATACGCTGCAGGTCGGCGTTCCGGGGCGCAGCCCTGGCAAGCGGCTCTATCAGTTCCACGGCGCGACGATGCTCCTCGGCGGCCCCGGCGTAATCGCGTTGCGAACTCATCGTGTAACCGAGAAACTGATGCGAGATCGCCACGACGCGCCGGGCACGTGCGCTGGTCGGGTCCGCCTTTAACAGGCCTTCCCGCACCGCCAGTCCGCGGCGCTGATACGCCAACGACGTATCGTAATGCCCGAGCGCCCGCTCAACCCTGCCGTTCGAAGTCAGTGACGTTCCCAGGCCGTAAAGTTCGTCGACGAAACTGGGGTGCTTCAAGGCGTTCTCGCACATGCGAAGGTGCTCCTGGTAGAGTTCGCTCGCATGCGGTAAGTCGTCGATAGTGGAGTACAGCCCAGCGGTGTACCAGATGCTGTCTTCGAGTTGTACCCGAACCTTCTCATCGTTGGGACTGAGTGCGTACAAACGGCGGCGGATCGCGAGGGCCTTGAGCGCGTTTTCAAGTCCACTGCGCGGCGAACTGCCCCCGCGAGCTTCCTGGAACCTGCCGATCAGGCGGACGATGTGGGTGTAAGCGTCCGCGAGGTCGTTCAAGAGAACCGGATCGTCGCCGGCTTCCGATGCGATCTTGTCCACATACTCCTCGGCTCGGTGCACCACCAGTTCCTGGGCCGCCGAGGAGCCGGGAAGGTCCTTGATGGCGTCGTCGAATTCAAACAAAAACGACTGCGTCAGTTTCCGCAGCGCGGACAACTCACGCTGGGCGCGCATCTGTTCCTGGCGCGCTCGATGCGCGTAGAGCGATGTTCCCAGCAGTCCCCCGGTGAGCGCCAAGCCCACCAGCGCGGCGGCGCCGACGGCCACGCGGTTGCGCCGGATGAACTTCGCCGCTCGATAGGCGAAAGAAGCGGGGCAGGCCTCGACGGGCAGACCTTTCAAGTGACGCTCGATATCCGCCGAGAACTCATGCGCCGTCTGGAAACGCCGGCTGGGATCTTTCTCCAGCGCTTTTCGGAGGATGTTGTCGAGGTCGCCTTCGAGTAAGGCACGGGCTCGCCGCGTAAGGTTGGCGGCGGTGCTGGCGAGCGGGGGCTCGAATTCGCGAATGACGCGAACGGGATCGGTGCCTAAGTTTCTTGCTCCGGCGTAGGGCGAAACGCCGGTCAACAAGCGATACAGCAAGACGCCCAATGAATAGACATCGCTCGCCATGGTGACGGCTTCGCCGCCGGCCTGCTCCGGACTGGCGCTGAGGGGCGTCAACATCCGTTCCCGCGGCTGCGTCATTTCCGACTCGGCCGATGGACCGTCTCCGGCGAGCAGTCTGGCGATCCCAAAGTCCAGCAGGCGTGGTTCACCGCTGGCCGTCACCAGGATGTTCCCGGGTTTGATATCGCGATGGATCACCAGACTCTGGTGAGCGAATTGCACAGCCGAACAGACTTTAAGGAAAAGTTCGAGGATCCCTAGTTGATGCGAGGCCACGTACTGGTCAATAGTCTGCCCGTCCACATACTCCATCACGAAGTACGGCCGTCCGTCGTCGAGCTTTCCGCCGTCCAGTAAGCGCGCAATGTAGGGATGGATCAGGCCTGACAGAATCTTGCGTTCGCGACGGAAGCGTTCGAGGAGGGCTCCGCTGCTTCCGGCCTGAATGACTTTCAGCGCTACCTGGGCGGGCAGTTCATCGTCATCGCGAACCCCGAGATAGACCGTCCCCATGCCTCCGCTGCCGAGGACGCGCTCGATGCGGTACGGTCCGATGCGGACGGGCGCTTCGGCGCTCCAGATCATGCTGGACACGGTCTCGTGCAAACAGTCGTCCAGCTTGCCGGTTTCGTTCGCGTACAAGAGCAGCGATTCGACATCGCTCTCTAGAACGGAATCCCCGTCGCAGGCTTCTCGCAGAACCGTTGCCCGTTCTGCAGGGCTGGCGTCCATCGCGAGATTGAGCACCTGCTTCACGCGAACCCAATGTTGAGGCGCTTCCCGCATTCCACCCAGGATATCAAGCGATTTCAGGTTTGAAGCAACGCCCCCCAAGGACGGCGTTGTTCTTGGATAGTTGCAACCCATCCTGCGCTGGTTGACGGCCTGCCGGATTAGTATTGATAAGTCGGTCGGCATTCAGGGACGGCAAACGCTGGATCGCCACTTGGACGGGAACGCCCGACGCGTGGTCGGGAGTGATGCGCGCCTACGCGATGTCCGGCAGCAGGAATTCGGCTGGCTTGCCGGCGGCGCGCGCCACGGCGCCGGCCGCGATGTAGCCGCTGCGGACGGCGCCTTCCATGGTGGCGGGCCAGCCGGTGCGGGTCCAATCGCCGGCCAGGAATAAGTTGCCAATGGCGGTTGCCGCGGGTGGGCGCAAGGCCTCGGTGCCGGGCGCGGCGGAAAAGGTGGCGCGCTGCTCTTTGACGACGTGCGCCCGCATGAGGGTGGCTTCGCGCACGCGGGGGAAGTACAGGCGTAGATCGCCCACCGCGATGTCGATGATGTCCTCGCGCGATACATTAGTCAGATCGCGCGAAGCGCTCACCACCAGTTGCAGGTAGCGCCCGCCCTCCTTGTTGAACATCCATTGCATGGTGCGGTCGAGCAGCGCGGCGTGGGGCAGGGTGGTGATTTCGCGGTCGAACCAAAGGTGGACGCCGGTGATGGGCGAATGCTCGAAAGGGGGAGCGGGAAGACCGACCGCCGGCAGCCGATCGAACGGCAGCGCGGAGATGTAGTAATCGGCGGTGCGGCGCTCGCCCGCCACTACGAAGCCGCCCGCGTCGATGGCTTCCACCGGCGCGCGAAGATGCATCCGCACCGCCGGCAGGCTTTGCCAGGCGCCGGTTCCGTAGAGTTGCGCCAGCGGCACCGCGGGCACGCCCATTTCGTAAGCGTCGGCGCGCGCCAGGAACCCCAGCCAGAGCACCTGAAAGCCGTGCCGGGCGGCCATCCGGTCCAGATCTTCGTTGATCGCACTGACCAGCACCTGTCGCCAGAAGCGGTCGATCGCGCGCGGCGTTTGCCGCTTTTGCAGCAGCCAGTCGCGCATGCTGATTTTGTCCAGATCCTGCCGCCGGGTGCGCTCGCGGCGAATCGCCCACAACCCGCGCGCGATGGCCAGTTTGTCGCCCGCGTCCAGGCATTTCATTTTGAGGAATGCGCCGGCGAAGTGGAATGGCGCCGGCAGCCGGCCGCGGCGCAAGACCGAGGCGCGGCCACCCGGCTCCAGAAAGACGAACTCGCGATAGAAGCGGATGCGGTCGCGAACGCCCAGCCGCGCATAAAAATCGAGCAGGTTGACGCAGCAGCGCAGCAGGATGTGCTGGCAATTGTCGATGGTCTCGAATTCGCCTTCGCCCACCGGCACGGGATAGGACGTGGCGCGGCCGCCTAGAAACGGGCGCGCTTCAAACAGATCGACTTCGAATCCGGCCCCGCCCAGCGCGGCCGCCGCAGCCAGGCCTGCCAGTCCGCCGCCTGCAATCAGAATTTTAGTCATGTGAGGTTAGACGGGCAACCGCTCCGATGGCAAGCGGGTTCCGCCTCGAACCCATTCTCGCATTGCCCGCCCGGCAGCGCCCGCCGCTGTTGTGGCGATGTCGCTGTGAGAGGATCAGCACATAACCAAGGCGAGTATTGTGCCCTCCCCCTTTCGCGTGGAAAATCAAGTAACACTCTCTAAGGAGGTACTGGGCATGTACACGTTGATTCGGCTGCACGACGGAAGCATCATGGAAGCCGTCGCGGTAGCCAACACGCGATCGCGGATGCGTCTGGCCGTTGCCGGCATCAAGGACGCGGTAGAACTACGGCTTTGTGGATCGGATTGGGTCGACGAACGCGACCAGCCTGTTCAGTTCGGGTTTCTGCTGGCGAAAGCCGACGGACACTCCGAAGCGCCAGAGGTGGCTCGGGCAGCCGCCTGCTAAGGAGAGCCGCGCCGGGCATGCCCGGCCCTTACGGACAACGGTTAATCAAGTGCGCGAACCCTAGAACGGGCGCGCGTTTTGGCGGCCTCGCGAGTTGGTGAGGAAGTCCCCGTAGACGATGCCGCGGCCGTTCATGCCGATGTAGACCCGGCCATAGACGCGCGAATCGGCTGCCATCACCGAAGGTCCGCCATACTGATGCGCGTCGTCATTGGTGCGCACCCAGGTGGATCCGTTGTCGTCGGAGCGATAGATGGCGACTATGGCCGATGGCGAGAGCGCCCCGTATAGGAAGACCGATTGCACTCCGTTGCGCGCTCGGGGATTGGCTGCTCCAATGGCTACCAGGTTCGCCGCCGAGACGCTGGCCGCTTGCTTCCAGGTGACGCCGCCATCGGTGGAATGAAAAAGGCTGGAGACGCCGAGCGGCAGCCACAGATCGCCGGGGCGCGCGAAGTTCGCCACCGGCACGCGTCCCGACGCGAAGGGTAGCGAGGTTTGACTTACCTTCGCAAAAGTCGTTCCGCCACTGTTGGTTGTGCTGTAGAAGTTGGTGCCGTCGAAGGCGTAAAACAATTGCGGAGTCACTTTGTCAGCCACCGCCGTGTATGAGCCTGGCAGGCCGCCGGTGCCATTCCAGCTATTGCCGTTGTCGGTGGAATACTGCGGCGCACCGGAGCCGGTAGTCCACAGCATGATGGTTCCGCTCGCGTCCACCGCAATGGTTCCCACATTGTTGCTATTGGTGCCGCCGGCCGCGCAACTGCCGAACGGCGTCCAGGTGGTGCCGCCGTCGGTCGAGTACCCGCCGTAGTTACACGGGCTGGTGGAATTGCTGCTGGCCTCGCCGACGCGGGCCACGAACTGCGGATTCTGACCGGCCCAGTCGAGGCCGTCGGTCGTGGTAAACACCGGGTTGGTATACATGCCGCCGGTGGGCGAGATGGCGAAGTTGTCGTGCCGGAAGCCGCCGACATCGCCGACCCCGCTCAACAAGTGAGCGCCTTGGGTGGGACTGATCAACGCCGTTGCCGCCGTTTCCTCGATGCCCCAACCCTGCACATACCACGTGGGGGCCTGGCCGGAATCGGCCGCGGAGACATTGTTGGTGGCGTACAACGTCGCGCCGGTCGCGAACATCAGGTGATTGGGATTCGCCGGGTCGATCAAGAGCGAGGACATCCACCAGCCGAACTTCGCCGTTGGCGTCGGCGACAAAGGATAGGACGTGTTGCCGAAGGTCAGCCAGGGTGAAATCGGCGTGTACACCGACGGATTGAAATAGTAGTTGCCCTGCTGGGGTCCATCGACGCCGGCGGCGGAGGTGATGGAGCCGAGATCGATCCACGTATTGCCGCCATCGTGTGTGATGTAAATAGTGTCCACCGGATACCAGCGGTCCAGCGTGGCGACGGCCACCGTGCCCTGCCGGTTCGGGTCCTGGCTGATGCCGCAAAATCCGCCGCGTGGCGAACTTTCTCCGTCGTTTGTATCGAGCGGCGGAGTGACGTTAGTCCACGTCCCGGCGGAGGGATTGAACTTCTCGACCATGCCGTAGCTCATGCCGTTGGGGCCGGGAAGATCGGCGTAAGTGACATACAGATTGCCGTCCGGATTCAGAACCGCGCGCATTGGCGCCGGAGCGTGCGTCGCTTTGGTTACGCTGAATGGCCACGCAAGCGGCTGGCCGGGCAGCGCCTTCCAGGTTGCGCCGTCGTCGGTGCTCTTGTAAATCGAAGCAGTCCCGTAGACGCCGGCATAGATGGTGCCGGAGTGCGCCGGATCGAACAGCACCCATTGCACGCCACAACCATTGCTGTCGTTTTCGCCGCAGCGATCGTTGGAGCTCTGGATAGGAAAGCTGGCGACCTGGGTCCAGGTTTGGGCATGGTTTTCGCTCTTCCACAGCCCTTGCTGGCGGGTGCCCATGAAGAGTTCGCTCGAGTTGAACGGATTCACCGCCAGGCGCTCGCCAGCGTCCCGCCCGTCGTCGTTGGAGCCCATCACAAAATTCACCGGGTAAGTGCTGAAAGTGGCGCCCTGGTCGGTGGACGCCAGGATCGCCGACGGCCCGCCGGTGTACATGCCGGCCGCAATGTAGAGGCGGTTGGGATCGGTGGGATCGAGCGCGATGCTCTCCGGGCCTTGCAGGTTATAGTCGGTCGGCGCGTGGAAGTCGGTCAGCGGAATCCATTGCTGGGTGGTCGGATTCCAGCGGTACGCGCTGCCGATGTCGGTGCGCGCATAAATCAGGCCGGGCTGAGTGGGGTGCGCGATCAGGCCGGGGATGTAACCGCCCGCCACGATGCGGACCGGTTCCCATTGATAGAGCGCGAGGGGGGGAGCCGATTGCGCCGAGACTTGCGGACCGTATAAACAAAGCCAAATGACCACCGGACACAGTGTAATCGCGCCGGGGAGCGGACGTTGACGGGTAACCATGAAGTCTTCCTTGCGTTGGTATGCAGACGCCGAAAGCGATGGGCCCACCCCCACTCGCTTCCGCCCTGATGATAGTGATTTTATCACCCGTGCTCTATGCTGATACCAGGACTTGTCGGTGGCTTATCGTTTGCAATCCGGCGAATCGGTGCGCGAAGGGCTGCGGCGGATTGCGCGCGAGGAGCTCTCTTCCGCCGCCGGCGGGCTCCGCCACGCCAAGGCCCGCAAGCGCGACGAGGCCATCCACGAGGCGCGCAAATCGATCAAGAAAGTCAGAGCCATCCTGCGCCTCATGCGGGGCGAGCTGGGCGGCCTGTACTCAATCGAAAACCGGCGGCTGCGCGACGTGTCGCGCCGGCTCTCGGTATACCGCGACGGGACCGTGATGATCGAGACTCTCGACCAGCTTGGCGAGCGTCGCAAAGACGATCGATCCGCTCCCGCGCTGGCCGCGATACGGGGCGTTCTGATCGAAAACCAGCGGCGGCAGCGGCGAGGATCTCGCATGGCCAACGCGATGCGCCGGGCTGGCGAAGCGCTACGGGCGGCCTCGGCCCGCGTCAGCCGGTGGCGCCTGGTGATGGATGGGCCGGTGGCATTGGCGCCGGGCATGGAAACGGCCTACCGCCGCGGCCGTGCCGCCATGGCAGCCGTCCGCCGCCACCCGCAGCCGGAGCACTGCCACGAATGGCGCAAGCGGGTGAAGGATCACTGGTATCATCTCCGCCTGTTGGAAACCCGCTGGAACGCCGCCACCCGCGCCCGCGAGAAAAGCCTCAAGGAACTGGAGACGTGGCTGGGCGAGCATCATAATCTGGAAGTGCTCTCGGCGCGATTGGCGGCCGAAGCGGCAGGCGGGCGAAAGCCGAAGGAAGCCGGACTCTGCCGCGACCTCATCGGCGAATTGCAGCGCGAGCTGCGCCACAAGGCCCTGGCGCTCGGCCAGCGCCTTTATAGCGAGACGCCCGAGCTGTTTCGGAAACAGCTTGCGCAATTGTGGCGGCCGCGGGCGAGCAACCGGCGGCACCGACCGCCAGCGCTACAAGGCAATGCCCGCCCGTAGCGCCGACCGGTTCGGCCGCCCGTGATTGGAACCGGTTATCTGCTGACGGGCGCTTAGCGGCGGCCAGCTTGTTTGCGGCGCAGCGTTCGGTGGGAGCTCTCCGACGAGCGGCTTCTGGCCCTGGCTTTCGGGAAAGTCACTACCTTCTGACGTGCCCGCGGTTGCGCGCATTCCTCGGTTCCGGCGGTCAGCAATTCCCGAATCACTTTGTTCGTGTTCGAGCTGCTTTCCACGTAGTCGACGCCCGAGCTGGTCAGCGCACAGTCGGAGTTGTCTTGCATCACCGCCACGTACCCCTTCGAGCGCAGATACCAGAGGGTGAAATTCAGGTACTCGCGCGGGAACGCCATTTGCCGCTCGAGTTCCATCACCGAAACGCCCGGCTTGGTTTCGCTAATCCGGCGGCGTTGGTACAGCAGCGAGAGCACGCCCAGGCGCCGGTTCGTTTCGCCCTCAATGCCATCCACGAAGGACTTTTGCCAAAAGATGGGCAGGGGTTGGGTCTGCCCGCTCTGCCGGCTGGCGTCGTATTCCCCGCGCAGTTGCGGATCGCTAAGGGTCTGATAAGCCTCGCGCAACTGGAGGAAGCGCTCCAGACTGCCGGTGGTAGGGTTGTCCGGATGAAAGCGCGCCGCCATGATGCGGTAGACCCGGTGAATCGTCTCGGGGTCGGCGTTGGCGCTGATTTGCAGGGTCTCGTAATAATCGGCGTTCTGCGAAAGCGGCGCATTCCCTGGCGGCATGAACCGGTCATCCTCGGCGTCGCGCGGGTCGTTCGAGAACTTATCCCGGTCGGCTGTTGACTCGTTCGAGAACTGATCCTGGCCGGCGGCCGACTCGCGAGAGAACTTATCCTGGTTGGCGGCCGGCTCGCTGACGGGTTCCGGTTCCGGCATCCACTTTGAGTGATCCACCCACTCCGAATATTCCCTCGCAGGAGGGGCCGCCCGCTCGGGTTTCGTCCACGACGTGCGATTGGTGGCCTGCGCTTCCGGCACGCGTTCGAGCATCGTTGCGGGCTCGGGCTCCGCTGGCCGCGAAGGCGCGATTAAATCGGCCTCCGCGCGCTCGACCGACCAGGCCCGCAGGGCTGAATTGACACGGTCGGACCGCTTCTTCACGGGCACCAGTGCGGTTGACGATGTAGACGGCAGGGGATCCAGTCCAGCTAGCACTGGTTGCAGGCGGCGGCTGCGTTTGTACTGGGCACGGATAATGGCGGCAAGCACCAGCAAAACCGTAGCCCCGTAAAGTCCGGCGGTCAGCATCACGACGCCACCGCCAGTCTGGACCGGAGCTGCTGCCGGCAGATTTCTTCCAGATGCCGAGTGGCGCAGTCGTGGCTGTCGCAATGGCCGCTGATTTCGCGAAGTATGTCGAGCCGGTACTGCTCGACCCGACGCAGGTCCGTCCTGGCGCACTCGATGTTAGTGACAGTCACAGCCTGGTTGACGTGCTGCTGTGCCCGTCGCACCAAATCGAGGGCCGCCAAATATTGGATTCCGAGTTGGTCCCTAAGTTCGCATCCCATTTGAACCTAGGATGCCAGAGAACCTCGCTTTACGGTAGTCCATGTCGTACCAGTTTGGCCTATGGTAAGTTTGGTGCAATTTCGGTACTGCAGCCAAACTTTCGGCCCCCGTACTTTGAATCGTTTGGGTGGCTTCGATCATCGCACTTAACAGGCGGAGCTGGAGGCCGCAAGGCCACTCTGCGCTTCTGCCGAAGTTGGTTTAGCTTCCGGAGTCGCCAAACAGCGGATCGGCACCGATGGTGCCCGTCAAGTCATTCAAATAATCCGTCGAGCCGACCCGCGCCAGCCTGTCCCTGGCAGCCCGGACGCGGGCTTCCAAATCGAGTTGCGGCGGGATTTCCAATCCCGAGGCGCGGAATTCCTCCAAGGCCCGCAGGTGGCGCTCCCACAATTCAGTTTCCTTCCGCTGCCGTGTGCGGAGGCGCTGCCTGTACCAATCGCTGGCCAACACCGCTTCGCGAGTGAATTGCGCCCGCAGCCGGGGATCTTCGAGCGTCATCCCCTGGAAGCTGCCATGGACCATGATCTCGAGCAGCGCCCGCAGCGGCGGGCAGGCATCTTCCACGCTGCCATCCTCGAAATACGCCTGGGCCACCCGCTGCTGGCTTTCCACGATGGCATCCACCCCGGAAGCGAACATGGCCAGATCCTGTGCCTCGGGCCGCAACATCTCCTCCGGAAAGACCGCGTCGGGGGTTTCGAAAATGCGTCCCAGGAAGACGTCGGCGAAGCGCCGCGTGATCCGGTAGCCCAGCCGGCTGGCCAGCACCGTGCGGCCGTCTATGCAGAAATCTTCCACCTTTTCCAGGTAGCCGTTTTCAATCAGAAACCGGGGGTCGCGCTCTTCCACCCTCATCCTGCACCACAACTCCGGCGCCAGCATGCTGATGTCGTGCTCCACGCGGTAATGCGGGCCCACATAACCGGCCGAAGTGGTAATCGCCGCATACTCTCCCAGGATCATGGAAGTCAGCGCACTGTTCACGTCGATCACCGGCAGCAAAGCGTTGAACGGCCCCTTGGTGAGAGCTCCTTCGCTGCCAAATCCGGTAGTGGAAGGCGATTTGCCAGTCAGGCTGGAGATAAACTCCATGAACAGTTCCGGCGTTTCCTGGTAGTGGATCGGACTGTAGACCGCCAACGGCGCGATGCCAAGCTTTGGTTCGGGCGGATTGTTGCGGCGGCCGGGCAAAACCGCGTTGACCGGAAAGAACACGCGTCCGTCGTCGGGAATAGTGCGGTCCAGGCGCGCCGTGATTTCGGCCAGGTAAGTCTCGCGGGCATGCACCAGGTCCGGCCGCTTCTGCAGATAGCGGGGATTCTTCGATGGTTTGCCATCCACCAGGCGCGGGTGCGCGGAGGAGACCACGTAACCGCCGCTTTCCGAAGCTGCGAACTTCGCAATGAGCTGCTTCATGGGCTGGCTGTAGCGGTCGAATTCGACCACATGATCGACCAGCCGCCTGGCATCCGCGCGGGTGAGCGGCTCGAAGTTGGAGAGGAACGTCTCCGGACTGGCGATATCGTCCTCCGCCTGCCGATCGGCGCCGCGGTGGATGCCTTCGTCCGGCCGCTGGAACAGCATGGCTTCGCAATTGACCACCAGCTTGACGCTGGGGTTCCGGTATTTCTCGTCCAGATGCGAGAGCGCCTCGCGCGGCAGCAGCACGGACGCCGTGATATCGTCTTCCACCTGCACCTTGTCCGCCGGATGAAAATCCGGGCGCAGTTTGTAAATGCGCCAGGAGCCGTCCGGATCGTACCCCACCCGGAGATAATTGCTCACCAGTCTTTCGCCGTCGAATTTAAGCTCGTGGCCCAGGAAGCCGTTGATGCGGTCCACGGTGAAGTGCTCGCGCCACCGATCGCCCCATTCGGGCCGGTAGTAACGCTTGACGGTGAAGACAAGCTGGCGGATGGTCTGCGGCAGGCTGCGCACCCACTGGTTGTGCTCGTCGGTGTAATCGCCGGAGGCAGTCAGCAGCTTGATCACCGAGCCGAGCGACCGCTCGACGCTGAGAATCGGCCGGTCCGCGCGGTGGCCAGGCCGGCCGGCCCGAAAGACGCGCGAGTAATCCTTATCGAGGATGGCAGCCACCTCGTCCATGTCGCCCGAGTAGTCCCTCACGAAAACGGAACCCTTCAACAGAAGGTCGGAGATCGATTTCGAAATCTCGCTCTTGCCGCCTCCCGAAACGGTGGACGGCTTGTGACAAAGCGCTCCGTCCGGGCGCGTGCCGACCAGCCGCCAGGACGTGCCGGTAAGCTGCTTTTCGAGCCGGAGCCGGTAGCCCGAAGGAAGCACGTATACTTCTTCCGCGCGCAGCGGAATCTGCCGCCGCTGTCCCTCCGATTCCCAGCGGACGAACCCCTCGCGCACGCCGAAGGTCGAGGCTTCGGGCACGTAGAGGATACTGGGGAACCGGCGGTCCACGGCGAAGCCTTCCGGTTGGACCTCGGCGCGGCTGCCCAGCAAGCGCATGGCGGCTTCATACGTGGTGCGTCTCAGTCGAACCGTGCGATCGGCGATGAAATCCTGGCCGAGCACGTAAGCCGGGAAGGCTATGGCGCCACCGGCGTGCTCCTCTTCGCACAGCCCATACAAGTTGGCGGCGAAGCTGATTTGGGTTTTGACTTCCTTCTTGCAATAGCCGAAATAACTGTCGGCGATGATGGTCACCATGACGCCGGATTCGTCGCGGCCGGCGACCTTGAAAGCCTTGCCGCCGTTGTACAGCTCATCCGGCTGGCTCCAGCACATGCCGTCGCGTTTCTGCCGTTCGGTGGCTTGACTGGCGTGAGGCAGGCCCAACTCGCTCTTGCACACCGAGGCGAGGTGAGGAGCCAGAATCACGCAGCCGGAATGGCCGGTCCAATGCTGCACATCGAGCGCTGCGTCATTCTCCGGCAAGTACGGATCGCCGCCATTGCCGAACAGGCACTCCACGAAATCCAGGTTGGCGACCAGCGTTCCAGGCGCGAAGAAACGGATCTCCATGCTTCTTTCCGGCGCCTGGCTGGTAGCCGGGCACACCGCCGGCCGCAGCAGCAGCGAAACGAACAAGCCCGCCGCAGGTTCGGCAGCGGTATACGGCAGGGCCAGTACATCCTCCGGAGGATCGAGCGCCATCGCGAGTAGTGCCGCGAAAACCGGCTTGGGAACGGCAATCTTGTCCGCCGGGATAGGCAAACCGCCTTCCGCGATATGGAAGACGCCTTGCGTGGTGCGGCGATCGCTCTTGGGATTGTGCAGAACGCCCTGGGCCACGCGGTAGGAATCCAGATACGGCGAGTGAAAACTTTCCGCGCCCGGCGGAAACGAGAGGGCGCGCGCCATCCCCGGCAGATCGAGAGTCAGCGTGCGGGATGCGAGACGCGGCGCTCCCTGCGGCCAAGTGTCCTTCAGATAGCGGTCGAGAAAGCTTTGGATGCGTGCGTCCACCGGACACAGAAGACCGCGCAACAGTTGGTCTTTCTGGTGGATATTCCGCAGCAGCGGTCCCGCAAGCTGGAGGAAGTAAGGGTCCGAGGCGGTACGGGGCGTGGATTGGCCCAGGGCCGCCAGCTTGAGACTGATGTAGCGATCCAGCGCTGAATGAGTGTCCATAGGGAAGTAAGCGGCGGCAGGGGCGCTCCTTCCAGCTTACCTGCTTCGCATGGGCCCTCGCCAGCGCACCCATCCGTAACCGTTTACAACCTGCGGAGGAACCACACAAGCAACACAATCACGATAATGGTCCCGACCAATCCTAGTCCGAGCGTTTCATTTCTCCTTTCAGATAAAGTAGAGCACCCGCACTTACCCGGATGCGCCTGGACGAGCTACCACGCGAACATGCGGGCGCCGCCACCGGATTGGCGGACCCGCCCTGTCTGGGCGCCACTATCCAGTACGGGAGGCGTGCTACCGACACTCAGGCTGCCAGTACCCGGTTCGCGGCCGATGAGTTCTTCAACCTCCATCGCGCCGCGGCGGTTCATGACCGCAGCCGCCCTGTCCACCGCTTCGTTCGATCCTGTCGCGAAAACGATGACTCCGCCACGCCGCACTCCCCGGACGTAAGCAGCCGCCTCCAGGTCGCTTGCCCCGATTGTCCTGAGTTCCCGGTTCAAACCAACCTCGAAATCGATGCGTGGGATACTCGTAATCCCGGCGACGTCCATACTCAGCGGCTCTCCCAAAATGCGGATCTCGTTCCGAGGGAAAGCACTGGCATCGAGATCGTCGGCGACCTGGTTCGCCACGCCCGGGTTCTCAAATAAGCCAACTGCGGTTTTCGACATATTGCACCTCCGCCTAAAAATCTCCGTACAGCCAAATTGTCAAGGCTCTGTCTTACTGAACCAGCACGAGAAGGGCCGAATGCGGCATGTCACTCTGCCGCCCACCGAACGCGCAAGACCCGCCCTTTGCCGATCGCCTTTTGGCAACTTTCGCATTTCGGGTGCAGCCTTTGCATTTCAGCTCGCTCAGTCTGCCGCGCCGGGGACTGCGGCTGCGACGGGGACGTGGGCCGATCTGGCCCGAAAGAAACGTATTATCGTGGAGCTACCGGTTCCGGTCAGGACTAATCGGGCGGGTGAGACCAACAGGAGGTTCGATGAAACGGTTTTCGCGGCGCACATTTTCCGGAGCGATGCTTTCGGCATCGGCATTGGCGGCAGCGCAGGAGCGCAGCGATCCGTCGAATCCAGCCAAGCTGGACCTGCCGCCCTGGAAAGGATCTTCGGCCGGCGGCGATGGTTTCCATTTTCCCGGCGCCCCATCGCCGCGGACCAAGTGGACGGTGCCCGGCCCGCCACGAAAATATTTCGCCGAATGGCTGCCGGCGCTGTTTGAGCGGACCATCGAGATCGACGATTGGAGCGGCGATAAATCGCAGTTGCGATGGATTTTCACCGGGCCGTGCGGGGGCTTCACAGTGGAAGCCGGCGGCGGCAAGGCGCGCCTGGCGGTCCGCTATGACGACTCGCCGGGGCTGAGTAAGGTGCCGCCGGTGCAACCGCGCCCCGGCCGCCATCCGGAGGGCCTCTGGGAAGAATTGAGCGTCGAGTATGGCGGGGACCTGAAGGCGATCGCGGTGGTGGCCGACTACCGGTTGACGGTGCGCGTCTTTTTGAACGGGAAAGAGGCGCTCTCTTCCAACGCGCCGCTCGATGTGAACCGCCACCAACTGGCCTTCGCTGGGGATGGTTCGGTGCGCGGAAGGCTGCTCCCGCCGGCCGTGGAAGCGGCGACCGTCGACGTCGATGACGCCGTGCGGTTCCAGCAAATGCTCGGCTGGGGCGGCACTACCACGCCTCCCGCTTTCGCGGAATTGAGCCCGCAGGGCGCCCGCGAGTGGTGGAACATTCTCGCCGAGTACAACCTGCTGCTGCATCGCGAGTATCCCACCGGCGCGCTGCTCAATCGGGAGATGACCAACTGGGACCGGACCGAGGATGCCTCTCCGCATTACTACGGCGACAACTTTCCGAACTGCGAGACCAGCGATTTCGAATACATGCGGCGGGTGCGGCGCCTGGGCGGCAAAGTGATCTTCGAGTTTTGGGAATTGCCGCCGTGGGCCAGAGTTCGCGATGCCGCCGGCAAACTGACCGACGCTCCCGAGATCGAAGTCTATGTCAAGGCCATGGTGCGGTACTGTCAGGTTTCGCGAGACAGGATCGGCCAACCTCCCGAAATTGTCGGGATTCAGAACGAAGTGACGCAATCGGCGGAGAACTGGCAGAAGATGGCGCCGGCGCTGCGCCAGGGGTTGGACGCGGCTGGCTTCGAGGCCATCAAGATCCACATGCACAACGCACCGTTCTCTCTCGGCGGCGTCGCGGCCGCTAAAGCTTTCCGGCAAGACCCGGCGGTGTGGAAGACCATCGACTACTCCGCCTCGAACCTCTACGATTACCAGGATTATTTTCACGACCCCGACGGCTTCGACGCGCGCTTAACTCAGTTGCGCGATGCGGTCGGAGACAAGCCGTTCTTCGCCGTCGAGTTGTGCGTCAACAACGGAGCGTATCAGACGCGCGCTTACCGGGTCGCGCTGGCGATGGGGCAGCTCTACCACAAGGTGCTGACCCAGTTGGACGCCTGCGGTGTGATGTATTGCTGGACTCTGCTCAACGTGGTTCAGCCGTCTTACGGATGGACCCGGACCTTGCTGGTGCCCGATCCGGAGCATGGGCTGAAGCCGGTGGCATCCAGCCACCAGTTGCGGATCTTCGGGGCCTACTCACGCCGGGTGCGCGCCGGCATGCAGCGGGTGAATGCGGCGAGTTCCAACCCGAACGTGCTGGCGACGGCGTTCAGCGGCGCCGGCGGCGAGAGGACGCTAGTTCTTCTGAACCGCTCCGGCGTAGCGCAGAAGGTCGACGTCAAATGGCCGGGAGCGGCGTTTCGGTATCTGGAGACGGCCAGCCCGCAGCAGGAAAATTCGGTCCAGCCGGCGGGCGCCAGCCTGCAAGTGCTGGTGGCTCCCGGAGCCATCGTCACCTTGACGAACGTGGAGTTAGGCAAAGCCAACGAGGCTTGACGCGAGGCCCGGAGTTTCCCGTAGGACAGACCATCGCCTTTCGTGGTCTGTCATCGCTCGCCAAGGCGCAAAGCCTTGACAGACGACAAAAAGCGATGGTCTGTCCCACCTCTCTACTGTCCCAATCTGAGAGAATAGAAAACCAGATACGAAGCGGCAGCGCTGTCCGCGCCGTTTGCCATCGGGAGGAGGTCAGGGAGGATGGGACCAGGGACGAACCCGGCGGCGGGCGCCCCTAGCAAGCTCGGCCGCTACCAGATTGTGGGCGAGATCGGCCGTGGCGGCGGTCTCGAAAGGAATGCGGCTGCACTATCTCAGTCACTCGGAAGGCCGCTTTTCCGCGGTGTGGCGCAAGTGAGCGGGAGCCGCCGCTTGATTCTCACGGCAGCCTGTTTCTGGCTGCTGACATTCCCCGCGCTCGCCGCCGCCCAAGGCGTCATCCGCGGCGTGGTGCACGATCCGGCTCACCGTCCGATCGCGGGGGCGCAGGTGTCGGCCCACGCCGCCGAGCCGGCGCGGAGCGAGAGCGCGCCAACCAACGCCGAGGGAGAGTTCCAGTTCGACGACCTGGCCGAGGGCCCCTGGACGCTCGAGGTGTCCGCGCCCGGCTTCCGGCAACTGGAGCGGAGTGTGACGGTGGCGGCCGGCAGAGCGCCGGCGCTGCACCTGGAAATGGAACTGGCCGGCTTGAGCGAGGTGGTCACGGTTTCGAGCGCCGCCGACCGGTTGAGCGCCCAGACCGCCACGCCGCGCGTGCTGGTCGATCAAGACGACGTGGCCCGCACGCCCGGCGCGGATCAGACCAACAGCCTCGCCATGATCACGGATTTTACGCCCGGCGCTTACATGGTCCACGACATGCTCCACATACGCGGCGGGCATCAGGTGAATTGGCTGATCGATGGCGTGCCGGTGATCAATACCAACATCGCCGCCAACGTCGCGCCGATCGTCAACCCCAAAGACGTGGAGGAACTGGAGATTCAGCGCGGCGGATATTCGAGCGAGTATGGCGACCGCACCTACGGCTTCTTCAACGTGGTCACTCCTTCCGGATTCGAGCGCGACAACCAGGCCGACTTAGTTTTCTCCGCCGGCAATTTCGATTCGACCGACGATCAGTTCGCCATCGGCGGGCATACCATGCGCTTCGCTTATTTCGTCAGCGCCGACGGGAACCGCAGCGAGCTTGGCCTGGGCACGCCCATCTCGCAGGTCATCCACGACCAGGAAAGCGGCGAAGGCGGGTTCGTTTCCCTGCTCTACAATGCGAGCGCCAAGGACCAATTGCGCTGGGTCGTCTCGGTGCGCGCGGACCATTACCAGGTTCCCAACGATTTTCCGCTCGAATCGTCCGGCATTCGCGACCTGGATCTGGAAAGGGACGACCTGGGCGGGTTCCATTGGAGCCACGCCTTTTCGAGCGATTGGCTGCTGACGGTCTCCCCCAGCTACCACTTCAACGGCTCTCATTATGCAGGCGGGCCGCTCGACAACCCATTTATCCTCGACGATAACCAGCGCTCGAATTATCTCGGCTCGCTGGCGGCGCTGCAGGCGCGAAAGAAGCGCAACAACCTGCGCTTTGGCGTCGATTTCTGGGGCCAGCGCGACGACGCCTTTTTCGGGCTTACCGCCAACCCGGGCGGCGGAGTGTTCACGCAGGAGGAGAAGCAGTGGGCCCACTCGAGCACGGCGTATGCGGACGACCAGTACCAACCAACCACGTGGCTGACTCTCGACCTGGGAATCCGTCTTACCCGTTACGGCGGGCTGGTTAATGAGAGCGCCGCCGACCCGCGGTTGGGCGGCGCCATCCGCATCCCGCGCCTGAACTGGACCCTGCACGGCTACTACGCGTATTACTATCAGCCGCCGCCGCTCGACAGCCTGGCCGGTCCCGCACTCGCGTTTGCCCAAACGCAGGGATACGGCTTCATCCCGCTATCGGGCGAGCGCGACATCCAGCACGACGTCGGCATAACCGTTCCGTGGCGCGGTTGGGCGCTCGATACCGACAACTTCCACACCAGCGCGCGGAATTTCCTCGATCACGACGCGATCGGCGATTCCGGCATCTTCATTCCGTTAACCGATCTGGGCGCTATCATCAGCGGCACCGAGGTCACTCTCCGTTCGCCGCGCCTGTTCCGGCGGGCGCAATGGCGCGTCGCCTGGTCGAACCAAATCGCCCAGGGGACCGGCCCGATCACCGGCGGTTTGCTCGAGGCGGCTCCGGCCGGCAATTTTCTTCTCGATCACGACCAGCGGAACACGGTCACTTCAGTCGTCTCGCTGAGCCTGCCCGGTAACTTGTGGGCGACGCCGGCCTGCCAGTTCGGATCGGGATTCCTCAATGCCGACGGCCCATCCCATCTGCCGCCGCACTGGACGTTCGATCTGGCGCTCGGCAAGCAGTTTCGCGAGGCCTGGACGATTTCAGCCAGTGCCGTGAACATCGCCAACACGCGCTATCTTCTCGATACCAGCAACACCTTCGGCGGTACGCATTTCATCAATCCACGCCAGGTCTACATCGAGATCCGCTACCGCTTTCATTTCTGAGCCCCGGCGCCCGATGCGCGAAATCCTTTCGCCGTAATCCCCCGCGCCACGGCTAGCTAAGCTGAGGTTGGGCCCGCCATTCGTGCGGAGTTAGAATGGCTGCTGCTGCGGCGCTCTATGAAGATCGAGGCCACCTCCGAGCTTCGTGTCGGTCTGTTCAGTATCGGGCTGGATGCTTACTGGCCGCAATTCGCCGGGCTGCTCGATAAGCTGACCGGCTACAACCGGCGGGTCGCCGAAAGGCTCGGGCGGGACGGCGTCACGGTGGTGAACCTGGGGATGATCGACACCGCGGAAAAAGCGGCGGCGGCGGGACACGAGTTCCGGCGGGCCGACGTCGACCTCATCTTCCTGCACGTTTCGACCTACGCTCTGTCCTCGACCGTGCTGCCGGTGGTGCGCCGGGCGAAGCTTCCGGTCGTCATCCTGAATCTCACGCCCGGCGAGGCCATCGATTATTCCGCGTTCCATCGAATGGGCGATCGCGGGCGGATGACCGGCGAATGGTTGAGCTGGTGCCAGGCGTGCCCGGTTCCGGAGATCGCGAATGTCTTCCGCCGCTGCGGCGTCCCGTTCTTCCAGGTGACCGGGATGCTGGAAGACGATCCGGCCGCCTGGGAAGAGATTGCCGGCTGGCTGGATGCGGCGCGCGTCGCCTCGGTGATGGAACATAACCGGCTCGGCCTGATGGGCCACTACTACGGCGGGATGCTGGATATCTATTCCGATCTCACCTTGCAATGCGCCACTTTCGGCGGACACATCGAGCTGATCGAAGTGGATGAGCTGGCCGCGCTCCGCCGGGCGGTACCCGAAGCCGAGGTTGAGGCGCGCGCGCAGCACCTCCACGACGTTTTCGACGTGCAACCGGACTGCCCGGGCGACGAACTGCGCCGCGCCGCGCGCACGTCGGTGGCGCTCGACCGGCTGGTCGAGAATCACGCCCTCGGATCATTGGCGTATTATTACCAGGGTACCGGTGTACCGGAGAATGAAGACGCCATCAGTTCGATCATCCTCGGTACCAGCCTGCTGACGGCGCGCGGCATTCCGGTGGCCGGCGAGTATGAAATCAAAAACGCACAAGCGATGAAGATCATGGACGGCTTTGGCGCCGGCGGATCGTTCACCGAATACTACGCCACGGACTTCAAAGACGATTGTGTCCTGATGGGGCACGACGGTCCGGGGCACATGGGGATCGCCGAAGGCAAGACCAAGGTGCGGCCGCTCGGCGTGTTCCACGGCAAAGTGGGACGCGGGCTATCGGTCGAGATGTCGGTGAAACACGGGCCCGTGACGCTGCTCTCGGTGGCGGAAAGCGCGGAGGGCCGCCTGAAGCTGGTGGTGGCGGAAGCGGAATCGGTGGCGGGGCCAATCCTCGAGATCGGCAATACCAACAGCCGCTACCGCTTCCCCATTGGCGCGCGGCGGTTCCTCGAGGAATGGAACGCGCAAGGGCCGGCTCATCATTGCGCGGTTGGCGTGGGACACATCGCGTCGCGAATCGAGAAACTCGGCGCGCTGCTGGGGATCGAAGCAGCGCGGGTGTGTTAGACGCGCTTGGCAGGCGGAAGCGCCTGCCCCACTGTGGGACAGACGCTTTCGTCTGTCAACCGTTAAGATCCAGGAGAGTTTATGAAGCTAATCGTGATCGCAGTTTTTATCGTCACCGCAACGTGCGCGCTCGCCCAGCAGGTCGACGTCCAATGGGACAAAGTGGAGCGGGTCTCGAAGACCACGGCGACGTTGCAGGTGGTCGTCAACCCGCCGCTGCGGCGCGGGTCGCCGATTCACGATCGCGTCTTCGGCGAACTGGAGCGCATCGGCGCCGACTACGTGCGCTACGTCCCCTGGCTGCCTTACCCGAAGCTGGCGGTGGCCGAACTGGAGCCGCCCGCGAACGGGAAGACCTTCTGGGATTTTTCTTTGATCGATCCCATGACGGTGGACTTTCTGAACGCGACCAAGGGGCATCCGGTCATCCTCAACTTCAGCACCATTCCACAATGGATGTTCAAGACCGCCGAGCCGGTAAAGTATCCGGCCGACCCGGACGCAGTCACCTGGAAGTACACGCAGGCGACCGAACTGCGCGATCCTTCCGGGAAAGAGCTGGGCGATTACTACGCGCGCCTGGTGAGTTGGTACGTAAACGGCGGCTTCACCGATGAGTTCGGCCAGCGGCACGAATCCGGGCATCACTTCAAAATCGCTTACTGGGAAGTCTTGAATGAGCCCGATTTCGAGCACCAGACGACTCCCGAGCAGTACACGGCGCGCTATGACGCGATTGTCGCGGCCATTCACGAAGTAGCGCCGGAAATCAAGTTCGTCGGGATCTCCGCGGCCGCGCCGTCCAGCAATCCGCGCATGTTCGAGTATTTCCTCGACCCGCGCAATCACCGGCCGGGCATACCGCTCGATATGATCTCGTATCACTTCTATGCGACACCGTCGGCCGATGAGAGCCCCGCCGTGCAGCAGTTCACGTTCTTCGACCAGGCGGACCGGTTCATCGCCACCGTGCGCTATATCGAAGCCATCCGGCAGCGGCTGTCTCCCGCCACCGAAACCACCGTGAACGAGATCGGCAGCATTCTGGCGGGCGATCCGAATTTGCGGACGGCGATTCCGGATTCGTACTGGAACCTATCGGGAGCCTGTTATGCCTACGTCTTCGGCCAGCTTGCCGCGCTGGGCATCGATATCGCCGGCGAATCGCAATTGGTCGGCTATCCCACACAGTTCCCCAGCGTGTCGATGGTGGATTGGTCGACCGGCGCTCCCAATGCGCGATTACGAGTGCTGGAGTTGCTCAAGAACAACTTCCACCCGGGCGACCGGATCGTGAAGACAGCGAGCCACAATTCCGCGATTTACACGCTGGGGATGCTCTCACCCAAAGGCGAGCGCAAGCTGCTACTGGTAAATAAGCGCGACCGCGAGATTGAGCTGACGCTCAACGGCCGCGCCACTGGGATGGAGTACGTCGACCAAACCACGAAGGGCGGCGCTCCCGGCCGGCAAGCGGTGTACGCCGATAAGCTGACTCTGCGCGGCCTCGGCGTAGCGGTAGTGACGATGGCGGCGGAGTGAATAGAAAAAGGAGTTCCCCGATGAAAACCTTGAATACAGCCTCTGATCGCCTGATGGGCAAATGGGGCGCACGCACTCCTGCGTGCCGCGTCGGCACTTCTGCCGACGCCCGCTGCCACGGGACGCAAGCGCGTCGAGAAGAGTCTCGACGCGGCACGCACGAGTGCGTGCGCCACGTTGCTTTTGCGCTGTGCTTGGGTGCTGCGTTTCTGGCATTTTCCGCATCCGCGCTGGCGCAATACCAGCACCCGTTTCAAGACCCGGCGCTCGAGGCGGAGAAGCGCATCGACAACGTGCTCTCGCTGATGACGCTGGACGAGAAAATTGCCAGCCTGGGCATGTCGGGCGTGGCTGTTCCCCGGCTCGGCATTCGCGGCACGGCGATCGGCGAAGCGCTCAGCGGGGTGGTTCTGGGCGGCCCCATGCAGACCATAATCGACGCGTTCCCCAACGCGCCGGCGGATTTGAAAACGCTGCCCACGCCCACCACGCAGTTCCCGCAGGGCGTCGGCCTGGGGCGCACCTGGGATCCGGCGCTGGTGCGCCAGGCGGGCGCGGTGATCGGCTCGGAGGCGCGCTACATTTTCGAAAACGGCAAAAATGCGAAGGCGTTTCTGGTGCTGCTGACGCCCAACGCGGACCTGGCGCGCGATCCGCGCTGGGGCCGCACGCAGGAATCCTACGGCGAGGATCCGTTCCTCGACGGCACGCTAGCGGCCGCGCTGATTCGCGGCATACAGGGTGACGATCCCAAGTACTGGCAAGCCGCCAGCCTGCTCAAGCACTTCCTGGCCAACAGCAACGAACACGGCCGCTACGGGTCGTCCTCGGACTTCGATGTGCGTCTGCTGCGCGAGTATTATTCGGTGCCTTTTCGGATGGGAATTGTGGACGGCGGAGCCCGCTGTTACATGGCCTCTTACAACGCCTGGAATCACGTGCCGATGACGGTCAATCCGATCCTCAGGAACATCACCGTGAAGGAATGGGGCGTTGACGGGATCATCTGCACGGATGCCGGGTCGCTCGGCAACCTGGTCAGCCAGCACAAGTACTTCCCGAGTTTGAAGACAGCCGCCGCGGCTTCCGTCAAGGCCGGGATCAACATGTTCCTGACCATCTTCGAAGACCCCAAAACGGCGGTCAAAGGCGCGCTGGCGGACCACCTGCTTGAGGAAGCGGATATCGATGCGGCGCTGCGCGGCAGCGTGCGCACGGCGCTACGGCTGGGCCTGCTGGATCCGCCTTCGGTGGTTCCGTACTCGAAGCTGAAGGGCGCGCCCGACCCGGTGAATTCGCCCCAGCACAACGCCATCGCATTGCAGGTGGCGCGCGAATCGGTGGTGCTGCTGAAGAACGCGCAGAACCTGTTGCCGCTGGACCGGCATGCCATCAAGACACTCGCCGTGATCGGCCCGCGCGCCAACGAAGTGCTGCCGGATTTCTACGGCGGAGTGCCACCGTACGCGGTGACGCCGCTGGCGGCCATTCGGGCCAAGCTCGGCCCCGGCGTGGAGATACGCCACGTGGTGGACAACACCGGCGGCGCGGCGGCGAAAGCGGCGCAATCCGCCGACCTGGCGATCGTGGTGGTGGGCAACCATCCCACTTGCGGCCGGACGCCGCAGCAACTGTTGCAGGGCCTGATGACGACCGGCGGATGCGCCATCCCGAGCGAAGGCATGGAAGGCAGCGACCGCCAGACGCTCACGCTCGAACAGGAGGACCTGGTCAAGGAAGTTTACCAGGCTAATCCCAGGACCGTGGTGGTGCTGATTTCGAGCGGCCCGTACGCCATCAACTGGACGCAGCAGAACGTGCCGGCGATTATTCACATGAGCCACAACAGCCAGGAGGAGGGCTCGGCCATCGCCGACGTGCTGTTCGGCGATTACAACCCTGCCGGCCGGCTGGTGCATACGTGGCCGAAATCGACAGACCAGTTGCCGCCCATGATGGACTACGACATCCGGCACGGCCGCACCTACATGTACGCCAAAGAGGAGCCGCTCTATCCGTTCGGATTCGGCTTGAGCTACACGACATTTCGATACGCGAATCTGCGCACCAGTTCACCGGACTTGAAGGCTGGCGGCGAAATCACGGTCAGCGTGGACTTGACCAACACGGGCGCGCGCGATGGCAACGAAGTGGTGGAGTTCTACGTGCGGCACGTCGGCTCGAAAGTGGACCGTCCGGCGCGCGAACTGAAGGGCTTCAGCCGGGTCAACATTCCACACGGGCAGACGCGAACCGTTTCGGTGCCCTTGCAGGCCGAATCGCTGGCCTATTGGGATGAAGCCGGGAGCAAATTCGTCGTGGAACCGGAATCGGTGGAGATCCTGGCCGGCGCATCCTCGGCAGACATCAGATTGCACAAGACCATTACGGTCGGACAGTAGGACAGGCGATCGGTTTTGGTCGCCTGTCTTCCGCCGGCAGCGGCAGGCCACGAAAAGCGGTGGCCTGCCCTACCTTGCCGCTCAGTTCTTTATCGACAGCGGCACAGCCACGAGCGTGCCGAAGGCTCGCGTGTCGCTGGTGACCACTTGCGTCATGCCGGTGACAGTGTCAAACAATTCGAGCGTCGGCATGATGGAACAAGCCCCGAATGCGAAGGCCGGAATCATGGTCCCGCCTCCCGCGGGGATTGGCCCGCTGACGAACGGGTTGCTTCTTACCACGCCACGGATATCGATGCGCAGGGCGGTGGTGGCGGTGGTCAAGTCGGCGAGCTTCAGCGTCAGCGATGCGGCCGTGCCCGGTGCCACATTGCTCACCTCCAGCGATTTCAGCACGTTATTCTGCCCATCTCGAAACTCGAGTTCGACCGGGCAGGCGGCGACCGGGGGGGTGGTGGTGGTCACAGCGGCCGAGGCGGTCGCGGCGACGGGAACAACGCCGGCCGTGTTGAGCACGTTCAATTGCGCCGCCTGCAGAGCGGGCGCCCAGCCTACGATGCCCGTAGTGACGGCTGTTTCAAAGGTTGGAGTGGTGGTGGATTGCGCCGTGGCCAAACCGGCGAAAACGAGAAGGGCCAACAGCACGCTGGTCCCCATTGCGCGATATTTCATACAGACTCCTTAAAGGAAATGGAGCTCGGGGGACGCGGGCAGCCCGTGACTCTCAGCATACTTCAACCCGAACCGCGGCGAAAGGTTGCGTTTAGTCTACTTTGCCTTGTCAACCTCGTTCAACTGCCCAGGCCGACCAAAACGACGCCCGCCAGCACCAGGCCCAGCCCCAGTATCTTCGACCGCGTAAACCGCTCGTGGAAAAACAGGCGGGACCACAGCAGGGTCCAGATATATCCGACGGCGACCATCGGGAACAGCACGGAAAGCTGCCCATGCCGGATTCCCATGCTGTAAAACACGGAGGAGCCCAGGTACAGGCCAACCCCGAACGCGAGGCGCCAGTTGAACAGGCTCATCAGCCCCGTCAGCCGGACCGCGCCCAGCTTCAGGAACACCGCGCCGAAGCTCCCTACCACGGCGCCGAAAAGCACCAGCAGAATCGAACCGATCGGCGTGGAGTTCATTGGCGCTCACCCCGGCCGAGCATGGCCACGCCCGCCATGATGCCGGCGATGCCCAACAGTTTCAGTGGCTTGAGGGTGTCGTGAAAGATGAAGTAGGAAAGCACCGTCACCCAAACGTACGACAGGCTGATGATGGGATAGAGCAGCGAAAGTTCGCCCTCGCGCAGCGCCAGCACCATCAGCACGGTGAACAGGCCATATAGCGTATACCCGGCGATCAGCGGCAGGTTGGTCAGAATCGCCGGCAGGTTGAAGCTGAAGTGGTTCATCCCGATCTTCATCAGGATCTGCGCCGCCGCGCTGAGCACGGTGGCGCCCGCCACCATCAGGGCCATGCGCCGGTGCGTGGCGGAGTTCGGGTGAACGGAAGCGGGCGCGGCGGTGGTGCTCAAAATCGGGAACCTCTTGGAATGCCTGGTCGGCGGACTCTGCCAGAACAGGATAACAGGGATTGAGGGTACAATGAGAGACTGTGGAAGAAATCAACGCAGCCGCGGTGCAAGAGCCACCGCCCCCGCCGGTGGAGGCTCCGCCCGTCCCGGCGGAGCGCAGATTCCTGGTGGAATGGACCGTCACCATCATCCTGCTGCTGTTCGGCACCACTTCGCTGGTGCAGGCGTTCGTGATCCCCACCGGCAGCATGGAAGACACCCTGCTGATCGGCGACCACCTGCTGGTGGACAAGCTATCTTACGCTCCCTCGGGACCGGTCTCGAAATACATTCTGCCTTACACCGAACTCAAGCGCGGCGACATCATCGTGTTCCGTTATCCGGTGGACATCAAGCAAACGTTTGTGAAGCGCTGCATCGGCCTGCCGGGCGACCGCATCCGGCTGATCGACAAGCAGCTCATCCTGAACGGCAAAGCGGTGCGGGAACCCTACGTCTGTCACAAGACGCAGTACATCGAATCCTACCGCGACAATTTTCCCAACGAACCCAACATCCACGTGGAACCGGAGGCGCAGGACATGCTGTTGAACCACGTCAAGAATGGCGAGGTGATCGTTCCGCCAAGCTGTTATTTTGCGATGGGCGACAACCGCGACTCCTCGCTCGATAGCCGGTACTGGGGGTTCGTGCCGCGGGCCAACATCATCGGCAAGCCGCTGATCGTTTATTGGTCCTACGACGCCTCGACCGCGGCGCTGATCGGCCCCACGCTCGGCTTCCGCCACCTGCTGGATATGGTGGAACACTTTCCCACCAAGACCCGTTGGAACCGCACTCTGCGCCTGATTCACGGCTACCCGCTGAACTGAATGAACCGCCATTGTTACGGACTGATCCTGGCCGGAGGACGCGGCACGCGCTTCTGGCCGCGGAGCCGCCGGCGCTCCGCCAAGCAAGTACTGAACGTGGTGGGTGAGCGGTCGCTGATCCAGGCCACCGTCGACCGCCTGGCGCCGGTGATTCCGCCGGAGCGCATCTGGATCCTCACCAACCATCACCTGCGCGACGCCATTGTGGCGCAGCTTCCTTCGGTGCCCAACGCGCAAGTGCTGGCCGAACCGGCGCAGCGCAACACGGCGCCGGCCATCGGCCTGGCGGCGCACATTCTGCGCTCGGTCGACCCGGATGCCGTGATGGGCGTGTTTCCCGCCGATCACGTGGTGGCCCGCCCGGCGGTGTATCGCAGCGTGGTGCGAGCCGCTTTCCGCGGTGCGGCCGCCGGCAACCTGATGGTGGTGGGGATTCAGCCGCGCTGGCCGGAAACCGGTTATGGCTATATCGAATTCCCGCGCGGCGCCCAGGCCGGCACGGCCGAGCCCCTTCCCGTGAAACGGTTCCGCGAGAAGCCCGCGCTGGCGCAGGCCAAACGCTACCTGGCGGCGGGCAACTTCTATTGGAATTCGGGGATGTTCTTCTGGCGCGCCGGCGTATTGCTGGAGCAGTTGCGGCAGCACCTGCCCAAGACGGCCACCCTGCTGGCTTCCCTGCCCCGCTTCGGCTCGCGCCAGTTTGTGGCCGGGTTGGCGCGCGCCTTTCCCTTGTCCGACAATATTTCCATCGACTATGCGGTGATGGAAAAAGCCGGCAACGTGCACGGCATCGCGGCCGCGGATTTCGGCTGGAACGACGTGGGAAGCTGGAACGCCGTTTATGAGCTGCTGCCCGGCGATGGCGACGGCAACGTGGTGGCCGGCGAATCGGTTTGCCTGGATGCGCACCACAACTTTGTCGATGCCCCCGGCAAGACCGTGGCCCTGCTCGGCGTCGATGATCTGATCGTGATCGATACTCCCGACGCCCTGCTGGTGACGCGCCGCGACCATGCGCAGCAAGTCGGCGACGTGGTCAGGGCGCTCGAACGGCGGAAACGCGAAGACCTGCTGTAGGCCGGGGCGCTATCGGAATGAATCATGCAGTTCCGTCAGGTCCCCGACTTGCTCCCCGTCCGTCCCCGACTTGCTCCCACACGACTTGCTCCACATTAATAGCGGCAAATCATTTCCCTGTCAAGGCAAAGTAGAAATGTCCTATTCCCAGCAAAGTAGAAATGTCCGGTTTTGAGGGGGCGGCTGGAGGAGCTGGGTTAGAGTGGATTCGATGTTTCGGGGAGGTCGCGTTCCCTGGG